>JAEHJW020004151.1_pt1 | contig 39100 bp, 43 predicted proteins | sample 9271431 | NCBI WGS metagenome assembly JAEHJW02 | reverse complement strand
CTGGCGCGCAGTCTCGGACAGACGCGGGTGCAGCAACGGCATTGGCTGCGTCCGCAGATCCAGACGACGGCGCGTCAAAGTCAAAATACTCATGGTTGGCTCCTTGAGTGAGAAAAAGTCGAGCGGATCACTCGACGCGAAGAACGGTGAGCTGGGTCTTGTCGGCGCTGCGCTCGGTGATGACCGCACCCGCACCCCACATGCGGTTGGTCGTGCCGAGCACGGCACTCTGGATGTGGCGGATCTGCATGCCTGCGGGGATGTTGATGACGCCCACGTCTCCGGGCTTCAAGTCCTGGATGACAGGCATGTAGATGGCGTGGAGTTCGCCGGGCTTGTGGATGCGCTTGTGCTTGCCCTTGACGGGGGCGTCGTCGTAGTTCGCCGACTTGAATTCGGTGCCGTCGTCGAACTTGACGTGGTATTTCGCGCCCGATGCAGCCAGGAGCGCGATGGCCTTGTCGGCAGCTTTGCGCCGGATGTCGTTCGCCGTGGACGGCGGGGGTTGCATGTCCATGGTGGTGTCCTCCTTGTGGACGGGTTAGCAACTTGTTGGGTCAATCCTTGAGGTAGCCACCCAGGTAGGTGGCCTTGTGGTCGTTGTCCACGTCGATGAGCACGACACCCGCGTCGCCGTGGGAGTCGGCAGCGGTGAGCTTGTGGTCGGCGTTCCAGATCCCGTATGACAGGTTCCCGTCATCGCCAGCCATGGCGATCTGCGCGAGTCTCGCGCTGCTGTACGCCAGGTCTTTCTGACGGGACTGCATGCGCTTGCGCAGCAGTTGCACGACCTCCTTCGCGTCATGCCCCGTCCAGTGGCAATACACCACCGGGCCGAACTCATTCGTCTCGCTGCTGTAACACTGCATCAACACTCGATCACCCATGGTCAGTCCTCCACGCGGTCTGCGCCGCGAAACACGTACTCAAGCGTCGGGTCGTTGCTGAGAAACCCCCCGCAGCACTCGCACCTTTGCTCGTTGGCCACCAACCCTCCGGATGGCATCACCTCGGGCGCGTCCATGACGGGGGTGTCGGCGTCGAGGGGGTCGATGAAGTCGAGCAGCCTGACGCGTCCCTGCACGACCTTGATGGAATGCAAGCCACGCGGTCTGGCCCACCTTTCGTGGTGGGCTTCCCGGCACAGCAACTCATAGAAGGTCATCATGGTGTTTCCTCCTTGTCGTTCCAGTGACGCCGGTCCTCGATGGCGTCGGAAATCACCTCGTACGCGACGAGGGCCAGTGCTGCGATCAGCAGGATGGTTGTCATGGCAGTTCCTTGAGTTGCGACCTGGTCTGCGCGTCGATGCGCGCCTGGTCAACGGTGCGGTTGGCCTTGGCCCACTCGTCGCTGCCGTGGTTGCGGCATGCGCGGTCGACCGCCTTGGCACCACGGTACGGCTTGCGCTTTTCCTTGCCGTGCGCGATGGCCTTGTCGAGACTCATGACAGTCGCAGCTCCATGGGTTGCAGCTCCAGCCTGATGGGCAGTCGCAGCCACATCTGGTAGTACTGCGCGATGACCTGCATGCGCTGGTCGTAGTCCGGCCAGCGGGTGTGAAACGTGAACATGGTTGGCTCCTTGATTAGGGGTTAGCAAGTTCCTCGGGGATCTCGACTTCATCACCGAGCTTGAACGCCACGAAGCAGCGCATGGCGGCGATGAGTGGGGTGGGACCGCGCTGCGCGGCAAGTTCTTGGTCGCACTCAGAGTCGGGCGCACCCTCGGCGAACCAGCTCACCCCATGGGTCGGGTACAGCGAAATCCGCTCGCGTTCGATGATCGGCCCGGCTTGCGACCAGTCAGTGGAGTAGCGCAGGTCGAAAAAATCAACCCACCCGTATTCCTTGCGGGGCGGCAGGAACTTTTCCGTCTTGCCGCACCAGTCCGTGTATCCCTCCAGTGTCGCCACCGCCCAGTCGAGCGCGTCGCCCTGCAGGTCTGCGGTCTTGATCTTCATTCGTAAACCCTCCTGACCTTCCTGGCCTGGTCGAGCGTGAGTTTGAGGAACTCCACCGCCTCGTGCAGGCGCGTCGTGGTGTCGTCGATGACACTGAGCTTGTTGGCCCGGAAAAGCTCGGATGTGAGCAGTCGCACCTCCCCGATGGCCGACATCACGGCAGCGTCGGGTACGTACTGGGGAAAATCGTCAAGGTCAGGCATAGGAAACCTCCAGGAAACGCCCTGCTGCAGGGACGGCACCGCCACAGACGGCACCAGCAGCACGGCCAGAAACGCTCAGGACGGGCTCAAACGCCAGCAGCATGCTCGCGTAGCCACCGATGCAGCGCAGTCGATCCTGGGCCGCTGTAGTGGGCCGCACGCTGGGCAATGACCGGCAGCGCAAACCGCAGGTCCTCGTCGGGATGACCGGCAAGACGAGCCAGGTACGGCTCGACCAGGTGAAACGCAGCGTCCGGCTCCTGCAACACCACGGCAGGACGCGCACGCTTGTCCCGGTTGAGCACGCGCAGCGCCAGGAGCGCCACGGCAAGCTCGAACCCTGCAGGCCACCCCTGGGGATCTGCTGCCAGCAGCGTACCTGCCTGTTTAGCAGTAAGCAAGTCTGCATCGTCGGCACGGAACCACAGGTTGTAGCTGCGCTGCAGCGCCTGCCAGGTGTGGTACGGCAGGGTGTGCGAGAGCGCGGCCAGAGCCGCGATGGAGGTGAATTCGATCGCACCCCGCACCTGTGGGGGATCTGGATTGCGGTAATGACGTTTCTGCGAAGCACGCTGCGCCTTGGCACGCGCGCTAAGCCGAGGACGGCCACGAGGACGTTTCGTGGCAAGTTGGAAGGTTGCACCGATCTTGCGCTGACGATGTAGCTCCAGCAAGTCGTTGATCTCGGTCGTGATCTGGCGAACGGGGTCCGCAGTGGGTTCTGTCGCACGCGGGAACGCCTGCACAACGGCCTGCGTCTGCACACGCTGCGCTGCGGCGGCAGCGGCAGGCGAGGGCGGTTCCTCGAACAGATCGCGCACTATCCGTTCTTGCGATGCTGCTAACACCTCGTCGCGTGGTGCGGCAGGGGCTGCAGGGCTGTTTTCGGACGCAAAGAACGCGTCCAGGTCGATTTTTGGGGGCTTCACGGCACCTCCGGAGCTAGTTTGCCGTTACTACTATGCTATTAAGAGTGCATTATGGAGAGAACATCTTAATGTTTATGTCGTTGATTTCATTGGACTTATCCTGTCTCTTTTTTGCATTCTCCGTAATATGGATCAAAAATCCGAGTGAGTGCGTTTCCCTGAATGGTGACTTGGTTGCGCACGCGAAACCGCAGCGCGCAAGAAGAAGTCAAAAAACACTAATTCATTCATACCTTTTACCTATTATTAGATAGATAGTAGTAGAAGTAGTGTTTTTGGCTTTTCACTCCCACCTGCCGTGTCGCACGCAAATCAACAACTTGCAGAACAAACGAGAACCGTTCGCAACACCGCAAAACGACTAAGACGGTGTTACATGTATCTAATATTGTAACTACCAAACGCCGATTTTTCGTCGGATAGTAGCTTAGCAGTAGACAAAACAAGGATAGTCATGTCCACTGCTAAACGCGGGGAAGCATAGTGCTCCCCGCCTGCCGTTCACCCCACGCGCACCAGCGTGCCGAAATCGCCCACGACGAACCTGCCGATGCAGCGCGCACCGGCCCACACTTCGATCACGCCGCCCTTGCAGCGTTCATAGCTAAACCCGGAACACATAGTACACCTCCGTTGTTGACGAGTAAACATGCTTAGCCGTGAACACCCGAAGATGTTCACAGGTAAGCAGCCCCTTGCGGGGCTGGAAAGATCAGGCCACGACGGGGCCGGGTTGCACGACGGTCTTGTCGGCCATCGCCTGCGCCTGCTCCTGCGCGGCCTTGAGGGCCTTGTCGGAGTTGTACTTGGCCAGCGCGGCTTGCAGGTACTCGGACAGGTCCTCGTGCACCACGGACTTGCCCTTGTCCTTGGCGTTGCCCATCGACTTGATGAGCGCCATGACGCGGACTTGCAGGTCAAACGTCGATTCCAGGGACTTGGTGTCCTTGGTGTACTCCCACCACTTCGGGCACTCGGCGGACTCGAAGAACGCCGGGTCGAATTCCTCGGCCTGGGCGCGAGCCTTGTTGAGCTTGAACGCGCTGTTGGCCTTGTCCCAGCGGAACGGGCCGAATTCCTCCAGGTACACGATCAGCGCTTGGCGCTCCATCCCGCGCGTGACGCGCAGGAGTTCGGTGCCGAGCGTGACGTTGCCGTGTTTGTAGGCGTGGAAAATGATGCCCGGCAGCACGGCCTGGATCTGGCCATTGATGCGGCCCGTCGCCCCGCCGATGGACTTGATACCGGCTTGGAGCTTGCGGATGTCGGTCACGATTTGCATGATGATCCCCAACTAGATGCAGTGCTGTATCGTGGCACTGCGACACGCCTAACCCCACTGCAACCCAGGGTTAGGAAACGGTCATGTCTAGTTGAATATCCCCGCCGATGCCTCAGACCATCCTTGCGGCGCCGGTTTCGGGGAATCGGGGAACCTTGCACGCGGCAAAGTACGACCGGCTTGGAGTTACAGAACATGGTTGTACGCAACCTTGCGCCAAGCCAGCTAACTGCCAGCCCCATGCCCATATCCGCGTATCGTCCCCCGTGCGTCGCCCACAAGAATGCTGGTGGGACGATGTTCGGGCATGTGCCAAATTGCGTTGCAAGTCTCCGCTACTACCCGCACCAGCACAAGCCTGGGGAGATTCGCGGACGCAGCCGGGCCTAAGCGCGGCAGACGCAATCCAGCCATTACCCTATCGGGTCAACGGGCAAGCATAGGCAACCCCAGGATTTACGAGCCGGTGCCCAGGCTTGCCAGCCCTGCCGCTCGGAGCGTCGCCGCTCAGCCTTGGCGGCTGCATTAGCCTGATCTGGGCTACGCGCGTGAGTATGTCGTCTACGACGACATTATGTGCGCGCCAGGGTGTGGGTGCATGGGGGCACGCAAAACGCGCGTATGCCGGGCCTATATGGTTCCAGAGTACGGAAACCCATTTTTAACCATGTTTAGCCATAACATCCCATAATCCACGAATACATGAATACACGAAATACAGGCGGCACAGGCAGTACACGAAACCCCCACCCCCGAAAAAATAAAACGGGGTGAGGTCCGAAAACCCCACCCCGTTCACTTTGGCAATTGACGTTTTGATTAGCGGCAAACCATAGGCAGTTCTCCCATCAACACGGAATCACTTCATGCCTTTGGGCATTTTCACCCAGGCCTTCTTCGCGGCCATCATGTCCATGCGCTTGTCCTTGGCGCTGCCTTCCTTGACGCCCTGGCGCTTGTCCATGGCGCGGTCGGCCCGCTCGAACTGCCGAGGGGTCGTCTTCGGTTTCGGTCCAGCCATGGTTGCCTCACTTGGCCGAACGGCCCTTGGTGCCGGGACCGGCGCTGCCGCCCTTCATCACGCCGCCAGGGGGCGTGCCCTTGCCGAGCTTGCCGCCAGTCGGACCCACCGCGACGCCGCCTTTCTGGTCGGGTTTCATTTGCTGCGACCCGCCGCGCGGGTTGAGTTTGCTGCCAGTAGCCATGATGCTGTTCCCTTGCAAGGAGTGCCGGTACGCCCCGGCTGGCCCGGGTATCGTAGCGTGTTGTAAACTGGTAAACAAGGAGGCGCCATGAATACCGCCGTCAAGCAGCACATCACCATTTCCCCGCGCCTGGTCGAGGAAGCTGCGCAGGACCCGCGTGCGCTGGAGAAAGTTTCGCGTGCCATGGCTGCGGTGAACCTGCACAACCTGTTCGTCGCGGCGCAAAAGGAAGGCACGACCGTCTCCACACGCCTGGCGCTGCAGCAGTTGCTCAACCGCATGGGGCGTATCGACGCCCGTGAGGAAGCTGCAGGTGGCATGGGCACGCTGCCCATGGTGCAGATCAGCATGGGGGGTGGGGTGACGACCGTCTCGGTGCAGCAACCGTCCATGCCGCCTGCGCAGATCGTGGACGTGGAGGACGCCAAGGAACTCCCACCCGACGAGTTGCCTGACGCACCCGCCCAGGTCGTGCAGCCGCTGCCGGAACTTGGCGCCACACCGCTCAAACCCGAGGACGTAGCGAGGCTGGCCGATGACCTCTGAAGCTCCTGTGCAGCAGTTCGTCGCCAGCCCCACCATGGCGGCGTTCATGCAGTCCCGCGCACACGCCCGGGTGCTGGCCGGACCCATCGGAGGGGGCAAATCGGTGTGTTGCGTGCACGACCTCATGCGCTGGGCCGCAGAGCAGGAGCCCAACAGGGACCGGGTGCGTAAAACGCGGTTCCTCATCGTGCGCAACACGATGGACCAGCTCAAGATGACCACCATGAAAACGGTGTTCGACTGGTTGCCCACGCATATTTGGGGGGACTGGGCGTCGTCGGAAAAGACCTACGTGGTGCGTTTTGCGCTGCCGGATGGCACCCAGGTGCGCAGTGAGTGGATCTTCGTGGCGCTCGACGATGAGAAGGACGTGCGCAAGGCGCTGTCGCTGGAGTGCACGGGGGTGTGGGGCAACGAGGCGCGCGAGCTTCGCCCCGACGTGGTGGAGTCCCTGCTCAGCCGCACCAACCGGTACCCGAGCATGCGCGAAGGCGGGGCCACGCGCGCAGGCGGTATCTTCGACACCAACATGCCGGTCATCGAGACCTGGTGGTTCGAGCGCATGGAAAACCACCCGGGCAACTGGAGCGTCCATATCCAGCCACCGGCCATCCTCACGGTCGATGAGTTCAAGGCGGTCTACGGGAAAACCCCAGTCGAGGACGACATCGTCGACGCCTCGGACGGACGGGCGTTCGTCATCAACCCGGGTGCGGACAACCTGTCCAATTTGTCACCCCAGTACTACCCCCAGAACATTCCCGGCAAGACCAAGGACTGGCTCGACGTGTACCTGCGCTGCCAGTACGGGCAGCAGTCCTCGGGCCTGCCAGTGTTCGGCACGACGTTCGTGCCGACGTTCCACATCAGCACCGAGCGGCTGCGCCCGGTGCGTGCCGAGAGCTACCCCCTGGTGGTGGGCATGGACTTCGGGCGCACGCCCGCTGCCGTGTTCACGCAGCTCAACCCGCGAGGGCAGTTCGTGGGGCTGAGCGAGGTGACCTCGGCCAACATGGGGCTGGAGACCTTCATCCGCACCAAGCTCAAGCCGCACCTGTATCAGCACTACACCGGCTTGCCCATGGTGTACGCGCCTGACCCTGCAGGGTTCGACAAGACGCAGCGCGATGAGATCAGCCTGGTGGACGTGCTCAGGCGCGAAGGGTTTCGGATCGCACGGCCCCAGACCAACCGGGTCGAGCCGCGTATCCAGGTGGTGGAGCGGTTTCTCGCGCGCCAGGTCGAGGGCGGCAAGCCCGGGATGATCCTGGACGGTCAGATGATGCCGGTGGTCTGCCAGGGGTTTCGGTTCGGGTACAAATGGGCGACCACGAAAAGTGGGACTCTCGTGGACAGTGCGCCGCTGAAAAACGAGTTTTCCCACCCCATGGACGCCCTGCAGTACGCCGCCCTCGTCATCGAGCGCGGGGTCAGCGGCGGCGATACATTCGACAGCCGACCGTCGAAACAGGAAATCAAAAAGGCTCCGTTCAAATGGGCATGACTTGATTACGTGTTTACAATAGCGCGCAACTATCGGGCGGGGGACTTGCAATGCCAGGGCTGATGACGGTTGGCGGGATCATGCCAGCGATGGGCGTGCAGGAACTGCAGCGCCGCGAGAAAGAGAAGGACCAGGAGTTTCAGGCTCCCGCGCCTGTGCTTTCGGGACTGGCCGGGTACGTCAAGGCTTGCTGGGACTCGGCTTACTACGCGCGCCTGGTGACCGCCGACGAGCGACTGAACCAGTGCACCCGGCAGCGCAACGGGGAATATGACCCGCAGACCCTGGCCAACATCCGCATGTTCGGCGGGTCGGAAATCTTCATGATGCTCACGAGCAACAAGTGCCGCGCCGCAAGCGCCTGGCTGCGTGACATCTACCTGGTGGACGACGACAAACCCTGGGACATCAAGCCCACGAAACTGCCCGAGCTGCCTGCGGCGGCGTTCCCGCAGGTCCTGGCGCGCGCAGCGCGCGATGTGCAGCTCATGGAAGGCATGATCGGCCAGCCGCTGCCGCCCACCCAGGACAACTACGAAATGATGCTCGACCAGGCCAAGCAGCGCCTGGAAGCGGAAATGCGCGAGGACGCCAAGGAACGCGCCGAGCGTATGTCGGACAAGATGGAAGATCAGCTCCAGACGGGGCGTTTCTACGACGCCTTCAACGAGTTCCTGGACGACCTGGTCACCTACCCCTATGCCATCCTCAAGGGTCCGGTCGTGCGCAGGCGCAAGCGCCTGCAGTGGACGCCTACCGCCAAGAGCGGATACCAGCTCAAGATCGTCGACGAGCTGCGCTACGAGTGGGAGCGCGTGCAGCCCCAGATGTTCTACTGGGCTCCTGACAGCACCCACGTCGACGATGGGTTCGTCATCGAGCGGCATCACCTCACACGCTCGGACCTGGTCTCGATGAAAGGTACGCCTGGGTACGACGACGATGCCATCGACGAGGTGCTCGAAGATTACGGGGTGCAGGGGTTTCGGACCTGGCTCATGACTGACGCCATGAAGGCCGAGAGCGAGCAGAAGTCCATCCTCGGCGTGCTCAGCAGCCCGGAGCAGCCCATCGACGCGCTGCAGTTCTGGGGCAACGTGCAGGGCAAGATGCTCGTCGAGTGGGGGCTGCAGACCAACAAGATCGAGGACGAGCTGGCCGACTACCCGTGCGAGGTCTGGCTGGTCAACAACCGCGTCATCAAGGCCATCATCAACCCCGACCCCCTGGGGCGCAAACCCTACTTCAAGGCGTCGTTCGAGCAGGTGCCGGGTGGCTGGCTGGGCAACGGGGTGCCTGATCTCATCCGTGACTGCCAGGACATGTGCAACGCCGCTGCGCGGGCGCTGGCCAACAACATGGCCATCGCCTCCGGTCCCATGGTCTGGGTCAACCTGGACCGCCTGGCGCGCGGCGAGAACATCACGCAGCTCTACCCCTGGCGCGTGTTTCAGACCACGGACAGCCAGCTCGGCAACAACACGGCGCCTCCGGTCGACTTCTTCCAGCCGAACATGTTCGTGCAGGAGCTGCTGCAGATTTACGAGGCGTTCGCCAACCTGGCGGACGAATACTCGAACATTCCCAAGTACATGAGCGGCAACCCCGGTGGGGTAGGGCGCACGGCCTCGGGCCTGTCCATGCTGCTCAACAACGCCACCAAGGCTATCAAGCAGGTGGCCTACAACATCGACAACAACGTCCTCAAACCCATGATCGAGCGACTGTACTTCTTCAACATGAAGTACTCCAGCGACCCCGATCTCAAGGGCGACGTGAACGTGGTTGCGCGCGGCGTGAACAACATCGCGGTGCGCGAGCAGCTCCAGGTCCAGCGCAACCAGTTCCTCTCGACCATCGCCAACAGCCAGGTGCTGGCGCAGTTCCTCACCCCCGACGCCATGAACTCGCTGCTGCGCGAGACGGCCAAGACGCTGGGCATGGACACCGACGAGCTGGTGCCTCCGAAGGATGTCGTCGACCAGAAACTGGCCGACCTCATCAAGCAGCAGCAGGTCCAGAAAGCCATGGCGCAGGCCATGCAGCAGTCCGGTGGACCCATGATGCCCGGCGCTCCTGTGCCAGGTGGACCGCCCCCGGCGCTGCCGATCGGCAACCCGCAGATCGGTGGACCCCGCGTTCAGCCCGGCGCTGCGTTACCCACGCCGCCCATGCCGCCAGGGCAAGGTGGACCGCCCATGGCTGCGCCGCCCGGTCCAGCAGCAGGTCCAGGACCGGCCATGCCACCTGGTGCGCCTGGGGCGCCACAAGGTATTCCGGTGGGGCTGATGGCCGCCGGAATGCCCGATTTGGCCAAGATCGCGGTCGCCGCTGCAGCGCGCGACATGCTGCAGCGCGGACCCATGATGCGGCCCAACCGGCAGGTTTTGATGGACGGCACACCAATCACTGATGCTTTTGCTCCGCAAAGGCAGTAGCATATGACTATCGAATCGGACCTTGCGTTAGTGGAAACTTGCTTACGACTCAACAACCTGAACGAGTTCAAGCCGTTTCGGGAATATCTGGACACGGAATTGCAGCGCGTGACGAGTGCGCTTATCGAGTGCCAGGACGACCGACAGGTTGCGGTGTTGCAAGGCGAAGCCCGCGTACTCAAGGACATCAAGATGCTGATCGAGCGCAGTCCTGACGAAGCCGATCGCATTCGCACCCGAGCCGCACAGGCGTCGGGATTTCGTCGCACACCGGTCCCGTCGACCGGCGCATTCAGGAGTTAACCCATGGCTGAGCTACCCCAGCCGATTCAGCGCGAAGCCGAGCGTGCAGCGGCTATCGAGGCCCAACTGATGGGACAGGGTCAACCGACTCCCCCCGTCAGCGCAGACCCCGGTATTCCGCCTGCTGCTGCTGGACAGACCCCTGCCGCCGTGCAGCCTGACCAGCCGCCCGTGCCCGCTGAACCGAAGCAGGTCTCGCAACCGCAAGGCGAATCCGCCGAAGTCTGGCAACGCCGTTACCAGTCCCTCAAGGGAAAGTACGACGCCGAGGTTCCTCAACTGCACTCGCAACTGCGGGCGCAAGGCGAGCAACTGCAAGCGCTGTCCTCGAAATTGCAGGAGCTGGAAAAGGGCACGACCAAGACGGACCCGGAAACGCCCGTCGTCACCAAAGAGGACGAAACCGCTTTTGGTGCGGATTTGATCGACCTGATCCGGCGCATTTCCACTGGAGAAGTCCAGCGGGCTGGCCGGGACATTCTGAGTCGCATCGAAACCAAACTCGCCGAGATCGACGGCAAAGTGGGCACCGTGTCGCAGACGCAGGCCGTGACTGCTGAGCAGCAGTTCTGGTCTGACCTGACCAGGGCTGTCCCAGACTGGCAACCGATCAACGACGACCCCGCGTTCCACGAATGGCTCAAGGGGGTTAACCCGCTTGCCGGGGCGACCTACCAGCAACTGCTGACGTTCGCGCAGCAGCGCCTGAGTGTGCCGCAGGTCAAGGCGATTTTCGATGCGTTCAAGCAGGCCACGGGCATGGCGCCGCAAGGCAATGCCGAGCCTGCACCGAGCGCGCAAGCGCCGTCTCAGGCCGATCAAACCCGCCAGGAGCTGGAGAGTCTTGCAGCTCCATCGACTTCGCGTGGCGCGTCCACGCCTGCTTCCGGTGCGGAAGATAAGCGCATCTGGTCAGGCAAGGAATACGCCGCAGCGTACGACCCCCGGCTGGCCCGGTCCAAGTCCGAGCAAGAGGTTGCAGCCTTGCGCGCGGCGGCGGACAAGGCTGTGGCCGAAGGGCGCGTGCGCTGGTAAGCGGGGATGCGATGGGGAGTCTAGTTCATGTGTTACCAACCCTGGAGTAAATCATGTCGAACACGACTGGGTTTCCCGTCGTAACTGGCGGTACCTTCGATACGAACCCGGCATATTCGGGTACGTTCATCCCGACCCTGTGGTCGTCCAAGCTGAATAAGTAAGATTGTTCAGCCTAAATTGGTTCTGAAAAACGGGAACGCCGGGGTGAGCCCCGGACAACCCGAGGGAAGCGCGAGTGACTTGGGAGCAGCCGATTGGCAACGCTAAGTCCGAAATATATCGCAGGGTTTTTTGACGCGGATGGATCTGTCAGTGTCGTATTTGTGAGTACCACCAAGTACCCGCAACTGCGCCTGGGGTTCAGTCAGGAAACCAAACAAGATGAAGTTCTGCACCGTATCCACGGGGAGTGGGGCGGCTGCTTGGACTACACAGTCATCAACGGGGTAAGTTACACCCGGTTGAGCTGGAGTGGGAACAAGCAGTGCTCGATGCTCCTGAACAGGGTCAAGCAGTTTCTGGTCATCAAACGGCATTACGCGGAAGTGTGCTTGGACGTGTGCTCGCGTCACATCGAGAAAGATGAGATCGAGCGTGTTCGGGAATACTTGAAGATTCAGCGTCGTCAACGGTCGCTGCCTCTGCCCAAGCACCCTGCGCGTAAATGGCTGGCCGGGTACATCGATGGTGACGGGTGCTTATCCGTTACCAAGGTTCACCCAGTCAGTGGCGCTCCGAGCCTGGTGCTGCACATTGCGGCGTCAGACTTTGACACGGAGGGCATCGAGATCATCCAGAAACAATTCGGCGGACGCATCAACGACATGCACGACGGGCGCGTCAAGCAGTACCAGTTAGCACTGCAGCCCTCGAAAGTCATCGAGCTGTTCAGCGACGTGGCTCCCAGCATGATCGTGAAACGCGACCAGGCAGAGTTTCTCTTGAAGTGCGCGGCGATGGGACATTTCCGTGATGGAAAAAACATCAAGGCCGCACTCAAGCACTTGAAAGCGCACCCGCACAGACTGAGTGAACCGAAACCTGATGTTGGAAAACTGGTATCTGCTGTTCGTGATCTGGAGAAATACCAGCGCCCAGTGGAAAGCTACCAACCGAAGGTTATGCGACAGTCGGAAACTGGCCAGGTCGTCGCAGCCTGACTAGGAATCGGTCAAGTTCTATGCGACCACGGTGTTCGGTGACATCACCAACAACACCTGGGAAGGCGAGATCAAGGGCATCGGCGACAAGGTCCAGATCAACAACATTCCGGACACGGTGGTTTCCACCTATCAGGCTGGGATGACCCTGAGCTATCCGGTACCCACGCCGTCGAATACCGAGCTGGTGATCGACTACGGCAAGTACTTCGCGTTCCAGCTCAACGACGTTCTGGCCCACCAGTCGTCGCCCAAGCTGATGGAAGTGTTCACGAACGACGCGACGATGAAGATGAAGATCGGCATCGACTCGAACGTTCTGTACCACAACTTCCAGACCGCGCAAGCGGCCAACGTCGGTACCGCCGCTGGTGTGCAGTCGGCCTCGTACAACCTGGGCTCGGACACCGCTCCGATCACCCTGTCGGCCACCAACATCCTGCCCCTGCTGACCGCCATGGCCAGCGTGCTGGATGAGGCCAACGTGCCCGAGGACGACCGCTGGCTCATCATCGACCCGGCGACCAAGAACTGGCTGATGCAATCTCCCCTGGCGCAGGCCTACATCACTGGCGATGCCCAGTCGATGCTGCGCAACGGGAAGATCGGCATGATCGACCGGTTCACGGTGTATGTCTCGAACCTGCTGCCGCGCGCGATCGCCGGTACCGCCACCCCGTACCTTTCGGGTGATGGTTCGGAAAACACGATCACGTCCACCGGCAGCGCCAAGCGCCGCATCATCATGGCCGGTCACAAGTCGGCCATCACCTTCGCCAGCCAGATGACGAAGATGGAGACGGTGCGCAACCCCAACGACTTCGGCGACTACGTCCGTGGTCTGAACGTCTACGGCTTCCAGACCATGAAGCCCGACGCGCTGACCTACGCCGTGGTGAGCTGATCGCTGGCTCGGGGGTGGCTAAACGCCACCCCCACTTCCATTCAAGGAGCACCAGATGTACGACTTCAAGACGGTACTGGACTCGTTTCCTGCGGCGGAAATGGTGGGCGGACGACTCATCATGCGCGTCGAGGGCGTGGCCCACGAGATCGGCAAGTTCGCGGCCCGCGACGGCGTGTTCACCCTGACCGACAAGGGCGTCGAGTTCATGAAGCGCGTCGAGGAAGGTGGTCTCGAAGCCCTGGGTCTGGGTGCGGCGCCTGCGCATGCGACGGCCATCGAGCCCGATCCTTCGCTCGCGGCTCCCGAGCCGAAGGCCAAGAAGTAAGGGGCTAGGCCATGGCAGCCTTCACACAGTTCTACCCGCTGGTCGAGCCGTGGGTACCAGGTTGCCCTCGGCCCCTTGTTCTGCAGCAGCTCTACGCTGTGCTGCAGGACTTCCTGTCGTTCAGTCAAATCTGGCAGGAAGATATTCTCACGGCCAACGTGACCTCGGCCCAGTTGCCGCTCACGGTGGCCGCACCTGCGGGCACCCGCGTCTTGCAGATCCGCAAGGTGCGCTCGCAGAACCTGAGCACGGGCAACGACGCCATGCTCCACCCCAAGACGCGCGACGCGCTGCGCCAGTGGGCGCCGGACTGGGAAACCTTGACGGGCCAAGACCCGTACTGGTTCTACACCACGGGGCAGTCCACGTTCAGCGTGGTGCCCATGCCCAGCGGCACGCTGCAGCTCACGGCGACTTGCGCGCTCACGATTGCGCAGGACGGCACCGCGACCACGATGCCCGACGAGTTGTTCTACGAGTACAGCGACGGCATCGCCAAGGGCGTCATCGGGCGTCTGCTGTTCATGCCCAACAAGGCATGGTCCATGCCGCAGAGCGCGGCGACCTATGAAGGTGGGTACGCGGCGACGCGCAGGCGCGCGAAAGCCACAGCCGACCAGGATTTCAACAACGGCCCGATCCAGGTGGATCTGCATCGCCGCTTCTAACGGGAGTTCATCATGGCAGTCCAGTTCAGTGTGACGCTGCGCACCAACAAGGCCGGGCAGTTTGCGACGACCATCGGCGCCAGCGCGATCCTCAAGATTTTCTCGGGCGCGGAACCGGCCAATTGCGCGGCGGCGGACCCCAGCGGTCTGCTTGCGACCATCAACCTGCCCGCGACCTACATGGCGGCAGCGGCGAGCGGTGCGGTTTCCATGACCGGTACCTGGTCGGGCACCGCCAGCGCGGCGGGCACGGCGGCGTCGTTTCGCATCTACGACTCCACCGGGACGACCTGCCACATGCAGGGCTCGTGCTCGCTGTCGGGGGGCGGCGGCGACATGATCCTGAGCAACACCAACCTGGCGGCGAGCCAGGCGTTCAGCGTGACCTCGTTCACGCTGACCGAAGGTAACGCTTAAGTGAGGAAGCGACCATGGCTCTCCCGCTTACTACCATCAACGCGCAAGAAGCGTTCGTCAAGCTGAAGGCTGGTGCAGCCGCGCTCAAGTCCTTCTGCCTGCAGGTCCAAAACGGACCCACTGTGGATATCGGCGTGCTTGAGCAGATGCTCGCGCAGGCACAAGCTCTGGAATCCTTTGCAACGAGCGTCGCAGTTGACACGACCCTGACCGCGAACTTCGTTGTGTACGTGCAGCAGATCAGCGCGAGCACGACCGTGCAGGCGGACTTCACCAATTCCCGCACTGCCCTGCAGGCGCTCGTGGCCGCGATTATCAAGGACATTCCTGTCGATGCCTACGGGCATCTTCTCGACCGAGTGATGGACAGCAGCGGCAACATCACGCCGGTCCAGGTCACCCCCTCGCAGCTACCCAACACGCTGCCCGCAATTACGGGGTGGCTTGCGACGGTGACCTAAGTCGTGTCCATCACCCGTATCACTCCGTGGGCCGTTAATGGGCCGGCTGCGAACTACGGGTTCGCAGCGAGTCTGTCCGGCGTTGCGACGAACGTACCTACTGGTGCGCTTATCGTCACAAGTGTCCAGGCCCAAACCACGACGCAGCCCTCAGTCAGCGATACTGCGGGGAATCTGTACACGGTCGTCCTCGGCGAATCATCGTCAACCAGGACTTCAACGTGGTTCGCATACTGTCTTTCCGCGATAGCCAACTCCGCGAATGTCGTCACATGGACAGCAGGGAGCGCGGTCATCACTGGCGCCCAAGGTGCGACGTACACGACCTCATCGGGCACCTGGAGTTTCGACACATCGGTCGGGAACCTGTCTGCCTACGCGACGCCTCTTTCGCTTTCGATCACGACGGCACGTGCAGGCGTCATCTACGGTGGCTTCGGAGAGTATTACACCGGGGCGGACGTTTGGTCAGTTACCGGACTTACTGCCCAAGCATCCCAGGCTGGATCGTCAAGCGGCAACGGCACCATCGGCTGTCTGCTGGCAGATGACATCACGAGCGCAAGCGTCAGCGGGTTGTCGATTTCGGTCACGGATGCGAACGGGACATATGGCGGCTACATCGCGGGCATCGCAGCGTCGTTCGTGGTATCCGGGGGCAGCTCTGGTGTTACCGCCACGCTGGCCGCCACGCTGGCCGCGACCACCCTGAGCGCCACCGCGTCGGATGCAGTAGCGGGATCGCTATCCGAGACCCTGGCTGGTACGACCCTGAGCGCCACCGCGTCGGATGCAGTAGCGGGATCGCTATCCGAGACCCTGGCTGGTACGACCCTGAGCGCGCAGGCTGCTGTGGACGTGGCGGCTTCGCTGGGGGTCACCCTGGCGCCAGTGTCGACGAGCATCGCGCTGTCGGACCCGGTGGACGCGGCCCTTGGGGCTACCCTTGCGTCCACCGTCTTGAACGCATCCGCGATGGTGGGAAGCGCTACCACAGCCGCCCTGAGCGAGATCCTGGCTGGCACGACCCTGAACGCGCAGGCCCAGGCCGAAGCGGCAGCGACGCTCGGCGTGACACTGGCTCCTGCGACCCTGACCGCGACCGTCACCGACACGGAAGGCGGTTCGCTCAACGTGGTGCTGGCGGCAACGACCCTGGCTGCAAGCGGGGAAGCGCAAGTGGGCGGTGCGGTCTCCGCGACCTTGCAGGGAGCTGGCCTGTCCTCGGTGGCCGTGGTGGATGTGGGCGCCGCGCTTGTCGTGGTGCTTGCGCCTGCGTCCTTGTCCGCAACTGGCGCACCAGCTTCGGGGACCGTAGGAAACCTCGCGCTGACTCTGAGCCCGACGACGCTCAGCGCCACTGGTTCAACCGGGGCAACGCCCCAGGACATCGTGCCATTGACCCCAGTCCAGCAGCTCGTGGGGTTGTCCGGCCAGAATCAGCTCGTATCGCTTGGCGCGGCGCAGCAGTACGTCACTTTGCAATAGCGGATGTTGACGTGTTAGCAAGCTAGAATAGACCCAATTTCTGGGGGTGAACCATGGCGCTGATGCAGGACGCGGTAACGCTGGCCAGGTCGATCATCAACGACACGGACAGCACGAACTACCGCTATGCGGATACCGACCTGGTCAGCTATGGCAACCAGGCGATCCTTGCCATGGCGGCGAAGTACGCCACGAAGCTGTTTTACGCCACGACCGAAATCACCTGCGTGCAGGGCTCCGTCGTTCAACGTCTGGACGGCACCGTCAGCATCAAGCTCGTCGACATCTTGTGCGTCGTCGGTGGCCCGGTCGTCACGCTCAAGGACCGCGAAAGCCTTGGCACTGCAGACCCCACCTGGATGACCACGACCCAGGGCCAGGCACAGCACTGGATTCCCCTGGGCGACGACCCCAACGCATTCCTGATCTACCCGCCGCCCCCAGCAGGGCAATCCCTGCTCGCGGTGTACGTGCCGGTGCCGCCGACCTTGGCGATCACGGACACGCTGCCTTTTGCGGGGGCATACCTTCCGGCAGTCGCTCAATTCATCGTGGCCATGGCCGAGTCGCGCGACGACATCGCTGTGCAGCAGCAGCGCGCGCAGATGGCGATGGCCCAGTTCATGAGCATGTTCGCCCCCGATGCGGCGCCTGCTCCGGTTCAACCGTCACCGCAACAGTAAGGCGCGAGCATGCCCACCGATACCACACACGACACGGCCCAGTCACCCGTGGCAGCAGATCACGCGGGGAGGATCGCCATGTTGGAACGAACGACCGCTGTACACACCGTACAGATCACGGCGAACACCACGGAAATGGCAGCGCAGCGCGTAGCCATGTCGGCGTTGAACGCCGCTGTCGAGAACCTGCGAGACCGGCTTGCGGAGGTGGCGTCCAAGGTCGCAACCACAAGAGACGTGAACGCTTCGCGTGACCTGGTGATCGCCAAACTTTCCCAGCAGGAAAAGCTGCACGCCAGGCAGTATCGCGTGTTCCTGGTCCTGCTTGTGGTCGTGCTCGCCGGGGCCATCGTGGCGGCTGCAATCGGGCCATGGTCTGCGCTATGAGCGACGTGCACGATCAAGTCCATGACGCTGTCGAGGATCGACTCGCGGCGCATGACGGACTGTTCGAGCTGCATCACAGACGGTTGCTCTTGCTGGAGCAGCAACGAGAAACGCACGAGGAAAAGAAGGTTGAGGTCAAGAAGTCAAGATCCGAGCTGATGGGAAAGGTCGTCGAGCTGGTGCTTGAGATCCTGGTCATCGTGCTTGTGGGAGCTGAACTGTACTTCGAGGTGCTGCAGTACTTCAAACCGATCATCCACCATGGCTGACGTTGCTTCCATCTATTCCAAGTTTCGAGGCTCGCGCACGTTTCTCGTGGGGCTCGTCACGTTCGTCGCGGCGTGGCTGACGATCCATTTCATCCATCACCAGTTCGACCCCGACTTCGGGGAGCTGAACACCCTGCTGTCGATGGAGGCCTCAATTTCGCTGGCGTTCTTCACCATGGTGGCGGATAAGCAAGCGCAGCGCGACGCAGAGCAAGCCGCTGTCAACGAGCAGGTTCTGAAACAGACGCACGCCATCGGGACTGCGACGCTCGCAGCCGTCGAGGCGGTGCGTGATGTGGTGCAGGCCCTGTACGACGGCAAGGAGCAACAGCATGACCCCCGTTGAATTCGTAGCAGCTATCGGCGCTGGCGCGGCCAACGCGAACCGCATGACCGGCATCCCGGCGTCCGTCGCCCTGGCGCAAGCCGCTGACGAGTCGGGGTGGGGTAACTCGGCCCTGGCGCTGCGCGGGCGCAACCTGTTCGGCATCAAGGCCGATGAGTCCTGGACTGGACCCACCATGCAGTTGCCGACCCACGAGTTCATCCGGGGTGCGTACGTCCCGGTCATGGCGAGCTGGCGCGTGTACGCCACCTGGGCCGAGAGCATCATCGACCACGCCAGGTTCTTCTACGACAACCCGCGCTACCACGCCGCGCTGCAACTGCTGGATGACCCGCTGCAGTTCGCCCAGGCCATCCAGGACGCCGGGTATTCCACGGACCCGCAGTACGCCGCGAAGCTCGGGGAAATCATTCGGGAGCACAACCTGACCTCGTTCGACGTGCCGCGCAACCAGTGGTCGCTGTTCGCCTGGGCCACGCCGCCCACGGAGACTTGACATGAAGCGCACGCTCGTCCTTGCGGCACTCCTGGTCTGGTGTGCTTCGGCGCACGCCTGGAGCATTGCGGTCGGGCGTTCCGTGCGTCCGCATGACGTTGACCTGGCGGTGCAGGTCGGCCCCATCCAGGTCGAGTACATCGACGAGGGTGCGCAGCCTTACGGCATCCCCAACCGCAACCGCCCGCTAAGCGTCGACTATGTGCTGGAGCGCAAGTGGGGGCGGTGGAGTGCGTTTGCCAAAGCCGGTGTCACGAGTTCCTGGTTGTCCTACAACGGCAGCGGGAACGGATACCGCAACCGCACCGGGTTCACCGGGCAGAACGTCGGCGTCGGGCTCAAGTTCCGACTTGTGCCGCACCTATGGCTTGTCGGGCAGACCGTGTGGCTGCGCTACCAGCAGTCGGACGTTCCGGCGTACGAGCCGTTCACCTACTCGTCCGTCATGTTGCAGGCAGGCTTCTAGGAGAAAGCCATGCGTCGAACCATCGTCTTGTTGCTTATCGGGCTCGTGCTGATCGCCGGGTGCATCGCGGCGCTTGTGCGGTTTTTCGTGTGCTGTTTCACCAACCCGGCCAAGGCCTGGGTCATCGCGCTCGGCGTGGATGATCTGGGCAACGTCGCGTTCAACGGTCGCCTGGGCCAGTCGATCAGCTCTCGCGCCGCGCACGCGCGCCCGCGCATGTGGGGGTGTGTGATGTGCCGCGTTCTCGACTGGCTCGACCCCGGGCACTGCGACCGGGCCATGACTGCAGTGGATCAGAACCTGGAGAAACCGTCATGAAGGCATGGCTGGCCAAGCTCGTCGCGGATCTCAACGGGGTGCCCGACGAGATCCGCCTGGCATTTCTGGCGACGGAAGCTGTCTACCTGGTGTTGTGGCTGATCTGGTTTGCCGTGGGCAACTGGAGCAAATGGCCGACTTCCATCGCGGCGTTCTGTGGCGGCGCTGCCGGTATCGCCACGGCGTTCGGCGCTTCGATCAAGGTGCGCGGGAGCCACTGATGCCCGCGCTGTGGATGATGTTCTGGGCGTTTTACTGGAGCGGTCTGCTATGCCTACCCTTCTGATGTACCTCGGCATGGTGCTGGCCGGGTTCGGCTCTGGCTGGTATGTCGCGCACTTGCAGGGCGACCACTCCATTGCGCAATTGCGCCAGCAGATCGACGCACGCGCGCAGGCGCAGCAGCAGGCCATCATCAAGCTGCAGCAGCAGGCGCAGGCCAAGCAGCAGGCCTATGAGGCGGCGGCTGACGCCGCGCTTACCAAGGCGCAATCTCGCGCCGACGCTGCCAACCGTCAAGCCCTGGAGTTGACCCATGAAGTCGAAGCTCTTACGACTGGCCGCACTTGCCTCGACGCTCGCGTTGTGCGCGTGCTCAACGGCTCCCCTGCCGCCAGTGCAGATCGCACAGCCCCAAACGTGCCCGCGCCCGCCAAGCAGCCTGCTGCAGCCGCTTCCGCCCCTGCCGCCAATCCCAACGTCGCCACCGACCGCGACATCGTCGGGTGGGTGATCCAGGTTCGGGCCATGTACGAGACCTGCCGTGCGCGCATCGACGCGCTGCGGCAATGGAATGAGAGCACGACGCCATGAAGATCGCCGTTCGGGGTGCTACCGGCATCATCCCCAAGACCGCGCCTGAACTGACGCCGCCCAACGCGGCGACGATTGCGCGCGACTGTTTCCTGCTCAACGGAAACATCGGGCCGATCTACAACGCGTCCTCGTACGGCACGACGGGGATCAGCAACCCCGACACGATTTTCCGCTTCGTCGACGCGCCCGGCACGACCCCGGAGTTCATGGCGTTCGTGCAAGATGCCAACGTTGCGATCATCCCGTTCGGCACCACGTTTCACTACGCCATCACGGGCCTGGGAATCGTGCCGCAAACGACGACTTACTCGCTTGCGACGACCGGGACCGGGAACTACCCGATCACGACCAGGCCGCTGGGCTTGCCCATGCCGACGACTGCGCCTGTGGTCGCGCCGCCCGGGGGCGGCACACCGGTCGTGCGCTCCTATGCGTACACCTGGATCACGGACTGGAACGAGGAATCCATGCCTTCGGTGGCGTCCACCGCCGCGACGGGTGATGCCAACGGAAGCTGGACGGTTGCGATGTCGGCGGCTCCCACGTCTTTCAACGGGCTGACGCTCGGCCCCATCCGGCGCAAGCTCTACCGCACGGAAGGCACCAGCGCGCAGTTCCAGCTTGTGGCTATCGAGCCTGCAGTGGGGGCGTGGACGAACAACCAGTACGTCGACAGCATCCTGGATACCGCACTTCCTGGCGACGCGCTGGTCTCGGCAGACTGGGCCGCGCCGCCTTCGACCATGCAGGGCGGTGTGCTGCACCCTTCCGGCATGCTGCTGGGCTTTGACGGCCAGACCTTGTACGTGTCCGAAGCCTTCCAGCCGCACGCCTACCCTGCGCAGTACCAGCTCTACACCGAGTACCCGATCGTGGGCATCGCGGTTGCGGGAACGTCGGTCGTCGTATGCACGACCGCATACCCGTATTTGCTGATCGGCACGACTCCAGGGCAGATGTACCTGCAGCGCTCTGCCGAGCCATTGCCGTGCCTGTCCAAGCGCGGCATCGTCTGCATGGGCAGCGCCGTGGTGTTCCCGTCCACCTATGGCCTCGTGTCGGTGGACATCAACAGCGGCACGAGCATCATCACCGAGACCATTTTCGACTACCGCGAGTGGCAGGCGCGACAGCCAAGCACCATGTTCGGAAGCTACGCCATGGGGCGTATCCACATGTACTCGCCCGGGTTGGCCTCCGACCAGTGGCTCATCATCGACGCGCGGGAAAATATCGCCACCACGTTCGACCAGACCGCGACTGCGTTTCATACGGACACGATAACCGGTGAGCATCTTTTCGCCAGCGGTACCACGGTCAAGTTGTTCGACGACACGACCCAGACGCCGCTGACCTACACCTGGCAGAGCAAGATGTTCGTCATGCCGCACCCGTTGAACTTCGGCGCGGCGCGTATCAACTTCGACCCTGCGGTGACGAACCCGAGCGTGACCTTTACGGTCTACAGCGACAACGACATCACTACCACGGGCATGGTGCAGCGGTTCACGAAGGTCATCACGAGCCGCACACCGTTTCGCCTACCAGCAGGGTTCAAGTCCTACCGCTGGCAGTTCAGCGTGGTGGGAACTGACCTCGTCAAATCCATCGAGCTTGCCGAGACGGTCCAGAACCTGGATGCGATCAGCCAGTTCGACATGATGAACACCGCGCAATGACTTCGCCGAATACCACCGCGCCAGCGCTCCCAGCGGTACCGACGACCTCGGAACCGGGGGTGGCCAACTATCTCCAGGCGGTCAACCTGGCGCTCCAGGCGTTGTACGGCAACTCGAACTCGCTTAGCGCGATGGTTTCCGGGATGCAGACCGATGTCATCGCGGTGTCGGGGACTGCAAACACTGCGGCGTCCACGGCGACTTCTGCGGTGTCGGGGGTCAACGCCATCAACGCATCGTCCGCGAAGGATCTCACGCCGCCCCCGGCGCCCACGACTGTGGGGATCACGGCGGGGTTGACGGACATTTTCATCACGACGGACAAGCCCTCGTTCACGGTGGGCCACGGCTACGACCACACCAACGTATACGCGGTGCAGGTCACGAGTCAGGCGGACACGACCAAGACGTTTGCGAACGCCACGCTGGTGCATCAGTTCGTAGGGCAGGTGGGGTCGTTCACGTCCGATCCCAGTGTGCAGTGGCGCGTGTGGGTGACGTGGGTCACGGTGGATGGGGTCGAGGGACCGACGACGCCGAACAACACCCAGGGTACGTACATCCAGGCTGGGGTCGATGTCTCAAACTTGCTGACCGCGCTCAACGGACAGCTCACCAGCAGTCAGCTCGATGCGGCGTTGACCAGCTCGATCAACCAGATCGCGGTCAACTCGGGCAACATCAGCGCGACTTCGGGGGCCGTGAGCACATTGCAGTCTCAGATGGCGACTGTGAGTGGTACAGCCAGCACGAACGCAAGCAATATCACGACCTTGACCTCCACGGTCAACACGAATAACTCGAATCAGACCGCAGCCCTGCAGTCCGAAGCAACGACTCGCGCGAACGCTGACAGCTCGTTGTCGTCCCAGATCACCACGTTGACCAGCACGGTCAACAACAACTACAGCTCGCTGAACTCGGCCATCCAGTCCGAGGCGACCACGCGCGCCAACGCAGACACGACCAACGCGAACGCGATCACGACGCTGCAGTCCACGACGTACCCGAACAACAACCTGTTGTCCAACCCCACGGCGGCGCTTGGACTGACGGGCTGGACCGCCGTTTCTGGAACCCTCAATACAGTCTTGGGAGGCGCAGGCGAGGGCTACTATTTCGAGAACAACAACGCCACAAGTGCCAATGGTGGCCTGAACTACACGCAAGACATTCCCTATGTTTCGACTGGCCCGATCAGCATTCAGGCACTGATCTTTGCCGCGAATCTGACGATGACCTCCGGGACATATGCGCAGGCTCGTGTTTATGTGGAGTGGTTGGACACGAACAAAGCGCACTTGGGGTACACGGCGACTTGCGCGGTCCAGGCTGGAACGGGGTGGACGCTAGTCGAGCAACCCAACCAGACGCCGCCCGCGAACACACAGTATGCGCGTGTCCACATTGACATCTACGGTGATGGCGCGTGGACGAACACGAACTGCGCTTGGAGGAACATCAAGGTCGAGCCGGGTTCTATCTGCACGAATTACAACGACAGCGTCACTGCGGGTGCGCTCAACGCCGCAGTCCAGACCGAGGCGTCCACGCGCGCAACGCAGACTGGTGAGCTGCAAGCGCAGTACACGGTCAAGGTCGATGTCAACGGGTACATTGCGGGATACGGCCTGGCGAGCACTGCGAACAACTCCACGCCCACCAGCAGCTTCGCGGTGCGCGCCGACGAGTTCTACATCGCCAACCCGACCGGGCCGACCATCGCGCCCGCGATGCCCTTCGTGGTGGTCACGACCGCACAAACCATCAACGGCCAGACAGTGCAGCCCGGCGTGTACATGTCTGCCGCGTTCATCCAGAACGGCACGATCACCAGCGCTCAGATCGGCCAAGCCTCCATCGACGACGCGAACATCGCCAACCTCAACGTCAGCAAGCTGCAGGCTGGGGCGCTGACGACGGGTGCGTACATTCAGTCGTCGTCCTACACCGCAGGCTCGGCTGGCTGGATCATCAAGGCAGATGGCACCGCCGAGCTGAACAACGTCACGGTACGCGGCGCGGTGTACGCGTCAAGCGGTACGTTCGCGGGCTCGCTCCAGGCTGCAACCGGCACATTCGCTGGGGCGCTTCAAGCGGCATCCGGGACGTTCACGGGGTCGCTGAGCGCGGTGGGCGGTACGTTCGCGGGCCAAGTCAGCGGCGGCAGCTTCGCGGTCGGAGCGTTTACGGGCTACGCGTGGCCTGCATCGGGCGCCGGGGGTGGCGCGTATATCGACAGCAACGGCGCCCTGTTCGGGAACTACAACGCCTGGACTGCAAGCGGACAGACGACTGGCGGCTATCTCCAGATTCAGGCGAATGGAGATATTTACGGAACGAACTGGGATATTGTTGGCGGCAAGATGACGCTGCCCGCTGCGGTAATCGCAGACGCCAACATTCAGACCCTTACTATCGCTGGCAATAAATTCAACGGCGTCGTGTATGGGTCGTTCCAGTTTATCGGCGGCAACACTCCTTACTCGATCACGATTCCCACGGTCCCGGGGCGCTATCCGCTAGTAAACTGGCAGCAAAGTCCTGTCCCACAATATTCTTCCTCTAGCGTAACAGCAAATAGCAACGGAAGTTTTACTTATAATTACAATAACAATGGCTACACCACTGGGGTCGGTGTCACTATGACCGTTATCTACGTATATATTTGAACGCTGTGAACCACATCGCGTATTTTTCTTCCGGGCAGATTTTGTGGGCGCAGGCAAACTCTCCGACAGGAGTTTCGCCGGTCACAATCTCTGGCGCAACAAGTGTCGAATGCACTGACCAAGATGTTTTGACGGCACTCCACCCGCCCACTGGGACAGTCCCGTATTGGAACGGCACCCAGGTTGTCTCAAGCCCGACGAGCCCCGGCGACAGTTACATCTGGGACTGGCCGACCAAGACCTGGAAGCTCGATCTGCCAACCGGGCAAGCTGTCGCCTGGGCGCGCATCAAGGCGGCGCGTGACGCCGCGATCAACGCGGGCGTGACCTACAACGGGAACGTCTACGACAGCGACGCCACGGCGCAACTCCGGGTGACCGGCGCGGCCCAGACCGCGCAGTTGCAGATCGCAGCGGGCAACACCACGTTCTCGATCACCTGGACGCTGCAGAACAACAGCACGGTGACGCTCACGGCGCAGCAGGTCATCGACATGGCCCTGGCTATCAGCGCCAACTACCAGACCAACTTCGCCAAGGCGCAAAGCCTGCGCGCGCAGATCATGGCCGCGACCACGCAGGCTCAACTGGACGCCATCGTATGGTGACCAAGGTACGCCTGGTGCCGCTGGCCGCGCATGTGCCGGTCGCGGTGTCCTTGGCGTGCCTGGAGTGGCACGAGACTGAGCAGCAGTACCGTACCGGGCGGTTCCAGCCCGCCATCGAAACCTACCTGGCGTGGGACCGTGCCGGGATGTTCCGGTATTTCGTCCTGCTGGAAGATGACGAGGTCATCGGTCACATGGCTTTCGTGGTTTCTCCGTCCCGCACGACCTCGGGGTTGGAAGCCAACGAGGAATTCGTCTACATCCGCCCCGACAAACGAAAAGGCTGGGCGGGTGTTCGGCTAGTTGCTGATGCGATAGAATTTCTCAAACTGAACGGGGTCGGCGATATTTTTGTTGGGTCCAAGCTGACAGCCTCCAAACCGATCGACAAGCTCTTGCAGCGGCTCGGCGGACGGCATGTTGCGAACCTGTACGTGTTCTAGCTAAGGGGTAAGCATCATGGGTGGAAGCTCAGCACCGCCGCCGCCAGACTATGGGCCGATGGCAGCAGCCACGACGCACGCTGCCGATCTGTCGTACCAGCTCGGTGAGCAGCAACTGCAGCAAGCGCAGCAGCAGTACAGCCAGGTCTGGCCCATCGCCCAGCAGGTCGCCGCGTCGGATCTGTCCACGCAAGCGCAGCAGCGCGCGCAGGCACAGACCTACTTCGACAACTGGCAAAACAACGTCCCGGGGTTGCAAACGGGTTTGCAAACCGCGAACGCCCAAGCCTACCAGCAGGGCCTCCAGGGCGTCCAGGATCTGGCCAGCAGCCCGTACCTCAACACCATGACCGGCAGCGACGCGCAGGTGTACGCGCAAAACTCCGGGCAGATCAACCCCATGGTGGACAAGGCCATCGCCGATGCGCGCGGCCTGACCACGAACAACATGGAGCAGGCGATCCGCGCGGGTCTGCGGTATGGCATGGCGCCCAGTGCGTCCATGATGTACACGGGAAGTCTCGGCCTCGGTGAAGCGTCGAACGAAGTCGCAGCGGGCAACCAGGCGCTGGCCACCGGATTGCAGGACGTGCGCAACCAGGCAGCGACCGGGTACAACGTGGCGCTGCAGAACTACGGGCTCAAGCAGCAGGCGTCGCAGCAGAACATCGGCAACACCATGGGCATCCTCAACTCCTACAGTGGGTTGCCTGCGGCGTCGACCAACTCCTACAACAGCGGGACAGCAGCAGGGCAAAGCGGCGTGGCCGGACTCAACACGACCGGGAACTCGCTCACCGCTGCGACGGACGCTGGCAACAAGACGGTCACGACAGGCACCCAGCAGCAGATCACCGGGCTCGGTTCGATCCTCGGCGCGCAAGCAAACTACGCCAACACGGCAGGCCAAGCCAACAGCTCCATGTTTGGAAGTTTGGCCAGTATGGTCGGTACCGGCGTGGGAGCGTACCTCGGGTACGCGGCCCTGGCGGCGTAAGGAGAACAGATCATGGCGTACGAAAACTGGGGGGATGCCTTCAACCGGGGCCTGGAAGCAGGTCTCGGCATGGCGCAGAAGGTCAAGCATCTGCAAGCTCGCCGGGTCCTCGCAAAAGACCTCAAGAACGTCGGCACGGAAACTGCGAACCCGCAGCAGTACAGCACCGCCATGGGGCTTAGCAAGGGTGGTTCTGGGCCGAACTCGCAAGCGGGGATGCTCGCGCAACAAGACGCCAGCGTCGGGGCGACCGGCGCGCGCACGGCGGATGCGCTGAACTCGACTGCTCCCGGCACGGCCACTGCGACCGGCGACGGCATGACCCCGTACTCCTACGAGGATGCCTACCAGGCGTACCTCAAGGATGCATCAGCCAAGGGTCTCATCAGCCCGAGCGAGTACATCAAGGGGCTCACGTCGCTGCAGCAGATGAACATGAACCAGGCTCGGACCAAGTACCTGGGCGTGCAGACTGCGGACGCCCAGGCCAAGCTCGGTTCGGACCAACAAACCTACAAGCTCAAGGGTGACCAGGCGCGCATCGGGAACTTGTTCCAGAGCACCATCATGAACGTGCTGTCGGCGCAAACGCCGCAGGCACGCGCGGCGGCTGTGCAAAATCTCATCGGCGGGTTGAACTCGGACTCTGCACCGTTCCACGGCGGCATCAGTCAGAACGGCGCGACCGCGTCGCTCGTGTCATCGGCTTCGGGTCAGGCGATCACGCTCAACCTGGGCGACCCCACCATGCTGCTGCAGCAGCTCAATGCGCTGCGGCTGCAAGTGCTTGACCCGAAGGGTTGGGAAACTCTCACCACTCAGCGCCAGCAGCTTGCTGACACCGCAGCGTTCCACAAAGGTGAGCTGGCCAACCAGGCGAAGGGGCTGGCAGACAATGCGGCGTTCCACCAGGGTGAGCTGGCCAACCAAGGCATTACCGCGCGGGCCAATGCTGCGCGTGACTCGGCCATGGGCGACTACTTCACCGCGCAGACCAACATGATTAACTCGGGTCGCGGTCGGTACGGGATCGGCGCAGGGGTTGGTCCGAAGATGAAATACGCCTCGCTCAACGACGTGGCGCAAGCTCGTGCAGATTTGAGCGCTCAAGGTGCCGCCGCCTGGAGCAAGATGTCCCCTGCCGAGCAGAACATTCGGGTTCAGCAGTACCTGCTACAGAACGGTTTGATCTACGCGCCAGCAGGCGCAGCGGCTGGTGGGTTGACTCCTGGGGGGCTTGGCACGCCGAGTGGTGCGGCTGTCGGTTCGCCTGGTTCTACCCCCGCGCCGAACCTGAATTACACGGGGGTGCAAGGCAACCCGACTGGGGGGTTGAGCCCCCGCGACCTGGCGTTCTTTACGGGGCAACCGGCGCCAACTGGACAGGCTGGGCAAGTCGTGCTGCCGCCAGGTTCCCTTGGCGGTAACGGGTCGGCGATGCAATTCGTTCCCCCGGGCGCAAACCCGATGACCACGGCACCGTTCACGGGCTACGGATACGGACCCGCACCCGCGCCCGTTGTGCCGCCCAACAATCTCACGGGATACGGGTTGTACGGCCCGGGGTATGCGCCGGGGGCTGGCGCGGCAATGCGATGATTGAGGGGTAAACCCATGCCGGGTTTGGACGTAGGACCGATGACGATTCCGGTTCAGGGTGTCAAAACCCCGGACGACATTCTGCGGATGTGGAACAACGGCGAGATTGACGTGGCCACAGCCACGCAGTTCTTGCGTGCGATGGGCGCTCCAGGCCTTGGCGCACCCATGACCGTGGGTAGCGCGCAGCCCTCGTCGTACACCCCGCCTTCAGCCCCGGTGATTCCTCAAGCTCCTACCGTCCCTGCCGGGGACAATTACGCAAGCGCGACGCTCGACCAGATCCGCGCGGCGAACCCTGCGTGGAAGGACGCAACGGATACGGAACTGGTCAACCGCATCGCGCAGGTCACGCACCAAGACCCGTACGCGGTCATGTACGACCACGGGGTGGCGCCACCCAACGACCCGGGGTTCATGACCTCGGTCAAAGGCGGACTCTACGGCCTGGCGGGCGGTGTGGGCGCCGTGGTGCAAGATGCGTCCGGCTACGCAGGGCTGTCCAAGTGGGCTCGCCAGGGCGAGGAAAACAACCCGAGCGACATGCTCGCTGGTCCCGGCGATGCGCTGAGCAACCTGGGCCACAACCTCGCGCGGCATCCGTTTCATGTGGGCGCGCAGTTGCTCGGCTCGGCCCTGTCGTTCTTCGGCCCCGCGCTTGGCGCCGAGCTGCTGACGGACGGCGGTGCAACTGCCGTGCTGGCCCCAAGCCTCGCTCGTATGGGGTTGACCGCCGAGGGGATCTCGACCGCCGTGCAGGCGTCGCGTCTTGCCGATGGTGCGGTGGACGCCGCGTCCCTGACCAGGGCTGGATACAGCGCCGAGGATGCAGGCAAGATCCTCGAAGCCACCAAGGTGGTGCGCAGTGTGCGCAACGCAGCCAAGGCTGTGACTGGCACTGCCGTCATGGCCGCGCCGTCCTACGGCGACATCCGCGAGCAGCAGCGTGCGCTCGGCGAGAACTCCGGGGGCGACATCGCGCGGGCTGGGCTCGCAGCCGTGGGCATTGGCGCGGCGCAGCACTTCCTTGGCGCGTACCCGGCGATCTCCGGGGGTGACGTGATTCCGGGGGTGGCTGCGCGTGGCGGCAACATCCTCTCGACCATGGGCCGCACGGCGCTCGGTGCTGCAGCACAGGCCCCGATCCAGACTTACGGCGAGGCGTGGGCCGAGAACAAGAACCTGGCCGACCCCAAGCTGGCGTACGCGGCTGGTGCCAACGCCGCCGTTCAGGCACTCACAGGCGCGGCCTTGGGTCCGTGGGCTCACTTCACCGGAGCGCCCAAGGCGCTTGCGGACGAGCTGCGCTCACAACCTGGCGCTGAAACCCAGGCCCCTGCGGACCAGACCCAGGCCCCTGCGGACCAGACCCAGGCGCCGCCTGTGGGTGCGCAAGCCCCCAGCACCGAGGCTGGAGCGACGCCCACGCCCATCGTCCCCCCGGTCGAACCGCAACCCGAAGCCGCAGCCCCTGCAGCCCCGGCGATTCCCGACCACATCACCCAGACCCGTGAAGCGATCTCACGCGCCGTGCAGGGCGAAAACGGCGACAAGGTCTTGACGGCGACCAAGACGGTCAAGCAAGTCACGGCTCTGGCTGACAAGTTTGCCACCATGAGCCCGGACGACCTGGAGGCGTTCGCGGACAAGAGCCGCAGTCCCGCCCAGCGCTCCATCGCCCAACACCTGGCTGACATCCGCCGCGAGAATGACCAAGCCGCACCGACGACCCAGACCCCCGAGACGACTGCCCAGGCCACGCCCGAGCAACCGGCACCCGGGGTAGACCAGCAGCAAGCTGCCGCCGCAGTGCCGCCGCCCGCGACGCCTGCGCCCACCGCGATCAACCCTGCTGCCGCGCACCCTGCGGTGGAGATCACCAACTCCGATCACCCGTCGCCGGTACCACTCGAAGGCGAGACCACGTCCACCGCGCCGGGGCAGACCACGTCCACCGCGCCGACCGACGTGAAGTCGCAGGAAGCGTCCGGTGCCGAGGTGTCCGGTGCGACCATGGCAGGTGGCGGCGGGGGTGCAACGCCCGACGAAGCCGCAGCGCTGGCCACGCAACCCAGTCGCGATGACCAGGTCAACCAGGCTGCGCTGGACGTACATGAAGCGTCCACGGCCCTGGCCGACCCGCGCCTGGAAGGCTTGTCGAAGTCGCAACGTGGGTACGTGCGGGCCATGCTGGAGGACCCGGACATCACCCAGCAGCAACTTGCCGACCGCCTGGGGCTGACGCAAGGGCGTGTCTCCCAGATCAAGGGCGAAGTGCAGACCGCGTTGTCTGCCAAGCTGGGCATGGGAATCGACGAGTTCCGCCAGACTCTGCGCACGGCGGCGGTTGCGCGCACGGCGGGGCACGATGAGCTGGCGCATGGCCTGTCCCCGGACCAGCAGGAGCAGCGCCTCGACGTGAGTGACCTGCGCGCCGGGGGTGATGAAGGGGATGACGGCGGCTATGCCTACACCGAGATCGACTCGCCCAACCAGTCGCGGGTCAACGAGGACACGCAGACTGCGCGCGACACCCGTGAGGCCAACGCCTGGGCCGAGAGCCAGGGCCTGGATCTCAAGGACGAGTCCCCGGTCGAACGGTTCCAGAACGCCCTGGAGCAAGTCAACCCCAACCTGGCCGAGCACGCTGCACAGGAACAGACCCGTGGCGTTCTGGACGATGAAGCCCAGGACAAAGGGTTCAACGTCGACCCCGAACGCCTGCAGGAAGCGGTCGATGAGTTCGGGCGGTTGAACCGGGCGTCGGGGGTAAACCGCGACTTCTGGAGCCTGCTACCGGAAAACCAGGTTCGGTGGTATCGTGCGTTCGAGGCGTGGGATACCCAGATGGCCGGTACGTCCGACCAGCTTTACGCCGCCATCCACAAGAGGATCCATGATGAATCCGATGCCGCCGACAAGCCCACTGCCCCCGTCGACCCCGATCGAGCAGAACGAGTTGGAGGCGATGCGCCAAGAGTACTACGGGTCGCGGGTCGCAAGCCTGACGGATCTGCCGGACAACGAGTTGACGCGGCAGCAGGCGAAGTTCCCGCACGCGGTGCTCAACATCCGCCTGAATCAGACGCTGATGAGCGACTTGCCCTCGGCGGAGAAACTCAAGCGGATGGCGCGGATCGTGTCGATGGCCGACCTGGCGATGCGGCAGATTCCGAACAAGCTGCCGCCGACCGGGGCGCCGCGCCTGCAACCGGTACCGAAGGCCGAGCCGCTTTCTCCGTCGCCGCAGACCGCACCGGCTCCGACGCCGAGGCCCAACCTGCAGCTAATCCGCGACACCAAGCCGCTGAAACCCTTACCGGGCGCCTGAGTCAGGCGTTCGGCTCGCCCGAGCGCATGGCGAAAAAGGTCACGGTGGTGCAGTCCGCCGATGACCCGCGCATCCCTGCCGACGCACGCGCGCAGCTTGAGGCACAGCAGTCCAGGAACAACGGGCGCGTGCAGGCCATCACGCACAACGGCAAGGTCTACATGATCGCCGACCATATCCCCGAGGGTCGGGAAATGGGCGTGCTGCTGCACGAGGTCGGGGTTCACCTGGGCATGCGCGGGCTGCTGGGCGATGCACGTTTGCAGGCGCTGGCAGGGAAGATCCACGAATGGGCGGGCAAGAACGACAGCAGCCTGGAGTCCCGGATTGCCCAGGCGGTGCAGCGCCGCATGGAAGATGCGGGCACGACCGACCCCGAGGAACGGGTGGCGTACTTCGTCGAGGAAGCACTGAACCACGGCGTGGACCCGACCGCCATGAAAGCCAAGGATGTCGGCCCGGTGCATCAGTGGATTCGCAGTATCTGGGCTGCGTTCAAGGCCGCAGTGCGCAAGCTCGGCGTCACGCGCATCGACAAGCTCACCGGGCAGGACGTGGTCGACATGGCCTACGGTGCCGCACGGCTGGAGATCGCAGGAGAAAGCGGAGATACCGGTGGCGAAGGACCGGCGAAGTTCTCGTTCGCAGGTCGCAAGGCGAACATCGCCGGGCAAGCCCAGCTCGGGGAAGCACTCGACCGACTGCAACGCGGCGACGACCCGGAGCAGGTGCGTGATGAAACGGGCTGGCACATCGGCACGGACGGCGAACCGCGCTTCGAAATCCACGACCACATGGCCGAGTTGACCGAGGCGATGGACCAATTGAAGCCTGGAGACAAGGCCAAGCTCGGGGACGTGCTTAGCCACCCCAGGCTGTTCAGTGCGTATCCGTTCCTCAAGGATCTCAAGGTCACGCGCGACCCAGACCCCGGTTCACGGGGTTGGTACTACAAGGGCAGCATCAACGTGTCTCCGGGCTTGTCGCCGCATGACACGCTCTCGGTGCTGCTTCACGAAGTGCAGCATGCCGTGCAGGAACACGAAGGGTTTGCGCGCGGTGCGAACCCTGATGAAAGCAAACTCGGCGACCCGGAGCACCTGCGCAAGTTCGTGAACTCTGCGCTCGTAAGCAAGGACAAGGCGTTCGCTGGAGAACATCACCAGCTCGCCGCGCAGGCGGTGCAGCACCTTCTCGACTCGCCGCATGCCTTGGCTACGGCCAAGATGTTCCAGGATGAGATCGACTCCTACCCGGCCAAGGCCAAGACGGCGCGCGACGAACTCGACGCCCGCGTGAACGCAGCGACCACGGGCAAGGAAATAGCTGCGGCGAACAAAGCGTACAACCAAAAACTCGCAGCTCTGCAGCAAGACCGCGAAGACGCGCGCATGCAGTTGGAGAGCATGTACGACGGCGCAGGCAAGCAGTTCGCGCCCACGGCGTTCGGAGACAAGGGAACGTACGGCAGCATGGCGGGCGTGGCGAAAGATGCGCTGTACCGCCTGAGCGCTGGCGAGACCGAGTCGCGCCTTGTGCAGTCGCGCATGCACTATGGGGCGATGGGAAGGGTCATCGCCCTGCGACCTGACGTGTCACCCGAGAACCAGATCGTCGTACGCGGAACCGCGCAAAGCCTGGCACGCAGCATGGACGGCGTGGACCCGCACGACGTGGTGCCCGAGGGTACCAAGGTCGACCCCGAGCGCGCGGCCAAGCACTTCGACGCCATCGACCGCATGGTGGACGCAGCCACGCGACGCATGCCCGAGCCGGTTCGCGCTGCCGTGGGGCAGGTGGCCGACACGGTGCACGAAGCGCTCACGCAAGGTGCCAAGCGCCTGGCGCGCAACTTCATGACCATGCGCGACATCGTCAAGGCTTACGGCCACATCGACGGTGTGCAGGCCCACGCTCGTGCCATCTTCGAGTCCGGGTCCACCGCGCACCGCGAGCAGCTCAAGTACGCCCGGGTTCACGATGCCATGATGCGTTTGCCCATCAAGACCCGGCTGCAGCTCGGCACCGTCATGGAAGTCGCCAAGCGGTTGCAGGTTCACGTCGACCAACCCCTGGAGTCCACCGGCAACAAGCACCTGGAAGGCAACCAGGAGACTTACGACGCGGCCAACCGCGAGTGGGTCAAGCTCGGACAGATGAAGGATGGCGCGGCGGCGCAGACGATCTACAAGCAGGCCCGCGATGTGCTGCGCTACAACTACCTGGAGCGCAAGCAACTGCTGACCGTGAAGGCCAAGGAACTCGGCGTGGACATGCCGCCCATGCTGGAGCGCAACGGGCCGTACTTCCCGTCCAGCCGCGACGACGAGCCCTACGTGGTGACGTGGAAAAGCCCCGAGTTGCAAGGCGCCGCTCCCGGCAGCAAGGCCGAAGCTGCGCTCAAGACCAACCCGGACCACTACGTGGTGTCGTTCGAGCCCACGCAGCGCAGCGCCGCGCGCCTGGTCAAGCAGCTCGAAGCCGAGGGCAAGACGGGCGCGACCTGGAAGGAACGCACCAAGTACGAGCGTGAACTCTCGGGCGTACCCAAGGCGTTCCTGGACAAGCTGGAGCAGGTCATGCAGGACAGCAACGCGGACGCCGAGACCATCAAGACGGTGCGCGACCTGTACCTGCAGTCGCTGCCCGCCGCGCACTCGGTGACGCAGCAGATGACCTACCGGGGTGTCGCCGGTATCCGCCCTGCTGAAATGATCCACGGCTTCGCCAAGGCGGCGATGTCTGACTCGTTCCACCTGGCCAGCCTCAAGCACAGCGACCAGATCGTCAACACCCTGGAGCAGGTCAAGCGAGCCGACAGCGGCCAGCAAATCTACAACGTGCTGCGCAAGCGCTACGGCATGCTGACCAAGTCCAGCCGCAACGTACTGGCGTCCAAGCTCTCCAGCTTCACGTACATGAACATGCTGGGTGCGAACCCGGCGTTCCTGTCCACGCAAATGGCGCAGCCCTGGATGCTGGCGCTGCCGCAGCTCGCTGCCAAGGACGGGGTGGGTTTGCGCAACGCCACGAGCCAGATGGGGCGCGGCATGTCCGACGCCATGAAGGTGCTCAAACTGCTGGTGCACGAGAACGGCTGGCGCTACGAGCTGAGCGACGAGGCGTTCCAGCGTGCGGGGGTCAACGGTGGTGAGCGCGATTTGCTTAACTCCATGCTCGACCAGGGACTGCTGGACATGACCGGCAGCATGGACTTCTCCGGTGCTGAGCCGGGCCTGCCTGCGGCCAGCGGCTGGCTGATGAAAGCGGGCACCATCGCGCCGCACATGATCGAGCAGCTCGACCGCATGGGGGTGGCGCTGGCAACCTACCGCTCGCTGCTGCGCGCAGGCAAGAGCGTGGAGCAAGCCACCGAGGCCGCACACGACATCGTGGCGTACTCGATGTTCGACTACAGCCGCGAGAACACGGCGTACGCGATGATGCCGGGGCACATGGGCGGCTGGAACCGGCTGTTCATGCAGTTCCGCAAGTACCAGCAGGGGGTCATCGCAACACTCGTGCGCAACATCGCGGGCGCGGCGCGCGGCGACAAGGAAGCCATGCGCGCAACCTTCGGGCTGCTGGCCACCCACATGCTCATGGCAGGTGCTGCCGGTCTGCCGCTGGCGTTCCCCGTGGCGACCCTGGCCAAGATGGTCACGCTGGCATGGCCGGGTCAAGACGCGCCCGACTTCGACCAGATGTACCGCGAGTTCCTCAACGACACGCTGGGGTCCGAGGGTGCGCTGGCGTTCGAGAAGGGCATTCCGTCGCTGCTGGGCGTGGACCTGTCGCAGCGCATGGGCGCGGGCGATGTGTTCAGCCCGGTGCCGTACACCAAGTGGGCGGGCAGTTTCTCCGACACCTACAAGGACTTCCTGGCTGGCGGCGTGGCACCCGTGCTCGGCACGGTAAGCAACACCATGCGCGGGTTTGATGACATGAGCCAGGGTCAGATGGCCAAGGGGTTCGGACAGATCCTGCCCAAGTTCGTAGCCAACTTCGCCAAGGCGTACGCCCTGAGCGAGCACGGTATCACCACGAAGTACGGCAACCAGGCCGTGCGCCCGGACCAGATCAGCCCTGCCGACACGGCTATCACGGCACTCGGGTTCACGCCCACCAAGGTGGGGCAGTACTACGACGCGGCAAGCCGTGTCGGGGCTGCGCGCCAGGACATGAAAGACGCCCGTGACGCGCTCATCAGCCGGTGGGTCAACGCCCGCATGGACGGCAACGCCAGCGCTGCCGGGTCGGTGCAGCAAGACATCGCTGCCTTCAACGCCAAGCGCATCGGGCTGCAGTCGACCGAGCGGATCACGACGAGCGAACTCATGCGGTCCCTGCAGCGCCAACGCCTGGGTAGCTCACAAGTAAGCAACGGTGTTACACTGGGTCGTCGAGAGCGTTGGTTGGCTCCGTACGCTCGTTGACGTGTTGGTGGGTCCTAGAGTGAGAGTGCGCCGGGTAGCCCCCGGCGCTTTTTTCTGGCCCGTGCCAGCACGCGGCCCCACATTTGCCAGGCTTCACGCACCTGCTGCTCGTACCGGGCGCGGTTGTACACCCCGGCTACCCCCGGCAGGGCGTGGTTGAGCATGGCCTCGATGACATGCGGCGCCACGTCGTGCTCAGCCAGGACGGTTGCCATCGTGCGGCGCAGATCGTGCGGGGTCCAGTCCGCGCCCATGCGGCGCAGGGCCTTAGCGGCGACGCCATTGCCGAACCCGAATGGTGCATCCCCGAACAGGTCGAACGCGCGCCGCAGCAGCCAACGCGCTTGGGCGTTGAGGTAGACATGGTTGGCGCGGTCGGACTTGTTGTGCTCAACCGGCACCGTCCACCAGCGCCCCTGGATCTCGGACGCACGCAGCTCCAGGACTTCGCCCATGCGCTGCCCGGTTGTCGCCAGCAGCCCCAGCACCAGCTTGGTGCGTACATGCAGGGTAGGGTGGCTGGCCACGCGCTGCCACCAGGCACCGACTTCGTCCAGAGTGAGCGCACGCTTGCGGCTTGTCTCGGCCCCGCCAATGATCTTGCGCCGGATGCCTTCGGCCACGTTGACCTGGCACCAGCCGCGCTGCACGCTGTAGCCCAGCAGCAGCTTGATGTCCCCGAGCAACCGGTTGGCCTGCACAGGCGCACCCCGGTCAACGACTCCGGTGAGCAACTGGGTGATGTGGGCGCGGGTGAGCTGGGAGACCTGGATGCTGCCGTATCGCGGCAGCAGGTCGGCTTTGATGCGCTGCTGGATGTGGCTGCGGCTTGCGTAGCGGGCCGCTACGCGGCGATCAAACTCGTCCCAGGCCTGGGCTACGGTCATGCGTTCGGGCAGCGCCTGGCCCGCCATATCGAGCGCTGCGCGCCTGGCCTGCAGCAACGACATCTGCGGGTATTCCCCAAGCCTGATCCACCGCGACGAAGTCTTGGCGCCCGTGCGCCACTGCCTGCGGTAGACGAATACCTTGGAGCCGGTGGGGTACACGCGCACGTACAGCCCGTTGGCGTCCACGAGGTACACGACGCGCGGCGGCGTGGGGTAGGTCTTGAGGGCGCGGTCGGTGAGCATCCCCCAAGCGTAGTTATGCGCAACTACAACCGCAACTACACTGCGTGCGATTCACCGTCCCGCATGGTGACAAGGTGACGCTGCAAGTGGTTGAAAACACAGGACCATCGAGCACCATAGCCCCCCATCGTCGCTACCCCGGAACCGCCTTCTAAGCTGTGGGTCGGGGGTTCGATTCCCTCCGGGCAGGCCAAGGAAATCAACGAGTTGCGTGGCAGTTCGGTCCCTCGAAAACTGCCACCGCAACTACAACCGCAACTACGCCGCGCCGCGCCGCATGGGCAGCACGGTCGCGCTCTGTTCTTCCTCGGACGCTGGCAGCAGCTTTTCGTAGTCGATGAAGATGACCGGCTCCTGTGCGGTCGGGCAGTCGGTGCCACGACCCAGCGACATGTTCTTCGCCAAACCCGGAGTGGGCGGCTCGATGAACACGCCCGTGCGCCTGAGTTCGTCGCGCAGGTCCCGGTGCGACAGGTTGTGCTCCGAGCACCAGGCCCGGAAATAGGCGGCGGACACGAACGCAACCCGGGGGCGCGTGGCGATACGGGCAGCAGGTGGCAGGCGCGGCGCCACGATACCCTCGCGCTTGGAGCGTCCGTCAAGCAGGTTCTGCGACACGATGACGTGACCATGCAGGTCGGCCACGAACCGGGCAAACGTTTCCTCGGGGCCGATGCGCAGCTCGGACTGACCCTGCAAGAGCTGCTCGGCGTGCCCCAGCGCCCACTCCTGCAGCGCCTTGACATCGAAACGCAGCAGCCCTAACTGCCGGGCCAGGATGGCGCCGGTCATGGTCGAGGCGATCAGGTCCATGTAGAACCGGTCACGCCCCTTGGCTTTGCTGCGAGCTTCCATCTTCGCACGGACCTGGCGCAGCAGCGCCTTGACGGTGTCGAGGTTGCGGATGAGGTACTGCAGGTACACCCGCCCGACCAGGCCGTAGTTGCGCGCCAGCACGCCGTCCTCGATCTCGACCTGGCCCGAGATCCCGCCAAAGACTTTCTTGATGAACCCGTCCGCGATGCGGATCTCGAAGCAGCGCAGCGCCACTGCGTCGGCCTGGGAGTTGTTGTACTGGTACAGCAGCTCGGTGATGTTGGCGTTGGAGGTGATGAAGTTCACGCTGTCCCAGGTGGCCTTGAGTTCCTGCAACGTGCCGTCGCTCTGGGCGCGGATGCGTGGCCTGCCCTGGGACAAGGCGTACATCATGTCGTAGACCTCGCGGTTCTCGCGCCCGGTCAGCTCGTCCAGCACCAGCGGCACGTTGCGCGCGGTGCCCAGCAGGATGTACATGCCCACCATGGTGGCGCCGCTGCTGTTGGCTGCGATCTTGAGCTTGCTTGGGCAACCGTACACGCTTGAGGCCACGGCGCACACCGTGGTCTTGCCCACGCCGCCGCCACCCGTGACTGCAACGGGGATGCCGTGCCAGTTGTCCGACCCCAGCAGCGCCACCAGGGGCGAGCCGAAAGCCGAGGCGATGACGAACTGGTAGGGCTCGGCGCCTGGGCGGTTGTAGACGTGGTCCACCGCCTCGACCCAGGCGTCCACAGTCCCGGCATAGTTGCTGTCCTGCGCCAGACGG
>JAEHJW020009113.1_pt1 | contig 39102 bp, 57 predicted proteins | sample 9271431 | NCBI WGS metagenome assembly JAEHJW02 | reverse complement strand
TCAGCCGGAACGCCCGCGCCGGAGCCGAGCCGCCTTCTCGGTGATCGCGATTTCGACCGCTGCTCGCTGAGAGCCCTTCTTCTCGCGACCGCCCATGCTCTCGATGATGGTGTCCAAGTCGTGTGCTGCCTGCGAGCTCAGGTACGTGGCGAGCTTGCGCATCCCTCTTTGCTGGGCGCGACTCTGCCAGTCGAGTTGTCGCTCGAGTGTGCTCTTGCGCTGCGGCTTGGCCACGTCGTGCTTCTTCAGCCAGGCCGTGACGGCCTCGGCGCCCCGCGTGCCGTCCGCCTTCAGGATGTAGCCCTTCCAGGCGCTCGTTTCATGGTGCTCGAGCGTCAGGGGCAGGCCGGTGAGCTCGAGCAGCGTGCCATAGCTCTGCCGCGAGCATCGAACCACGCGCCCCGCGCCTACGCGCACGAGCTTATCCAGGAGGCCGCTCGAGCGGAGGGCGGCGAGCGTGGAACTTGCGAAGTCTGGTCGCGGGCGGTGGCGTGAGTTCATGGGCAAGGCAAGGGCGCGCGCGAACGCGCCACGCGGTCGGGCCTCAAGAAGTTAGCAGTTAACCAGTGGCGGGTCAATGTGTTGAGTTGTTGGGCTTTTCGGCGTATTGTCGTTTCGCATGTGATCCAATCGGCGCAACCGTTAGGGGGCCACCTCTGCGCAACTCCGCGCGATCCAAGGCCCCCCTCACTGACTCTCTCCCCGACTCTGCCCGAGCACTCCAGATGCGTCCCGACATCCTGACAGCCGCTGGAAGGTACTTCGACTTCGTGCACCCTCACCAATGCGAGATCGGCATCGAGGAGATCGCCCACGCCCTCTCGCACGTTTGCCGCTATGCAGGCCACGTGCGCAGCTTCTATTCCGTGGCGCAGCACAGCGTCTTGGTCTCGCGCATTGTGCCGCGCGAGCACGCGCTGGCCGGGCTGCTGCATGACGGGGCCGAGGCGTTCATCGGCGATGTGACCGCGCCGCTCAAGCAGCTGCTGCCGGACTACAAGGTCATCGAGCGGCGGGTCGATGGGGCCGTGCGCGCGGCATTCGGCCTCCCGATGGAGTTGGACCCGTCCGTGAAGCGTGCCGATCTGATCCTGCTGGCCACTGAGCAGCGCGATCTCATGCCGCGGCATGACGACGCGTGGGAGTGGGAGAGCATGCCGTTCATCGCGCCGCTTCCCTGGAAGATCGAGCCGCTGGGCCCGGAAGACGCCAAGTCGCTTTTCCTCGAGCGCTTCGCGGAGATCTCCGGCGAGGTCCTGCGGTCGACGACGCGCGAGGCGCACGTCGAGGTGAGCAGGCCATGACTGTCTACGTAGACGACATGCGTGCCGAGTACAGGCGCATGGTCATGTGCCACATGCTGGCGGACTCCGACGAGGAGCTGCACGCCATGGCGCAACGCATTGGCCTGGCCCGGCGCTGGCATCAGAAGGCCGGGACCGTGCACAGCCACTACGACATCTGCTCGAGCAAGCGCGCCCAGGCGGTGCGTGCGGGGGCGGTGGAGATCGGGCGGCGCGAGGTGGCCAGGCTGATCCAGGGCAAGCGCGCAGTCGCTCAGAACAGCCTGGATTCCGGGCGAACCAACGCCTCCGATCGGCGCCGTGCCGGTGCCTTGTTGCCTCATCAGGAGGGGCGGCCGTGAACATCGTCAATCACATCGCGCTGATCGCCGGCTACGGCGCAATGGCAGCAGGCGCCCTGCTGGTCATCGCGGCGGCGCTACTCGGCAGCTGCCTGCTGTTGCGCAGCCAATGGGTGAAGGTTCGCAACGGCGTTGATCTCATCGAGGCCGCCACCGAATGGAAGCGCAACCACCCTGAGAAGCTCGCGGCCAACCGTAAGCGCAATGGCGTGGAGGACGACTGACATGCTGCGTCTCGACGTGAATACCGCTGGTGCCTGGAAGGCGGTCCTGCCCGAGTTCGACGGGGAGGCCTTGCCCGCCGTGCGCGATGCGGCCCTGACTTTGGCCCGCGCCGCAAGTCGCCCGGTGTCCTTCCGCCTGATTGACGCCAGCGACACCAGTCAGCACCCCCAGGGCCGGCTGCTCGCCATGACAGCGGGCAAGGGGGGACCAGGTCGAGTGGATGGCCAAGCCGTGAGCGTCGCTCCTGGGTTCGTGGCATGCACACAGGCCCGATTGGGCACCTTCATTGCGCATGCGCCCACCCCGACGGGAAAGGCCCTATGAAAGAACGTCCGATCAATCTCAAGCCGTGGGAGGTCCGAGCGATCCTCCGCGGGGACCAGACTCAGCTGCGCCGGGTCGTGGAAGTGGCTCGAGTCGACCCGCACCCGCAGATCCAGGCCGCGAAGATCATGACGCTTCAGAATGGGCGTCAGGGCTGGTTGAACAGTCAGGTGGATCACCCCGACCATATCTCTCGGCTTGGTCCCTATGGTGTTCCCGGCGATCGACTGTGGGGGCGCGAAAGCTGGCAGTTCTACGACTGGACAGAGGACGGCGAGCCCTGCATCCGCTTCGCAGCCGACGACGCCACCGTGTGGCCATGCAGTCGCACCGAGGACGATGCCGCGCGGCTGACGGAAATCTGGGCAGGGCTTTCCCGCGACGAGAACTACAGCATCGACAACAGGGCCTGCGACCGCCGCTGGCGCTCCAGTGTCCAACTGTTTCGTTGGGCCTCTCGCATCCTGCTCGACGTCGTCAACACGCGTGTCGAGCGGCTGCAGGCCATCACAGACGCCGACTCGATCGCCGAGGGCTGCGCGGGCGGCCATAGATCGATCAAGGGCTACCCGTACAACGCAACGCCTCGAGAGCACTTCCAGTCGCGCTGGGAGCGCACGTACGGGCCCGGCGCGTGGGGTGACAACCCTTGGGTTTGGTGCATTTCCGTCCGGAGATGTGCGCCATGACCACCCACGCAAAGCCCTACACGCGCCGTTGCGCGAAGTGCGGCGCATTGTTCAGCACCGGCGAGCCTGGCGCGGCCTGGCTCAACCGCAAGGCCAACCCGCGCTACATCCACCCTGGCTGCCAGCAACCGGCGAAGGACTGGAAGCCTGCACAGAGGAGCGAACCCCAATCATGAGAGTCGATAACCGTACGCGCGAGGCGCTGAAGACGGCGATGCGAGAGGCGGCCGACCGCGCGGTCGAGGCCTCCAATCAGCCGCTCGCCGGAAACGCTCTGCAGGACTTCCTGTGGTCAGCTGTCGCTGACGCTGCCTTGGCCGCGTTGCCGGAGTCGGCGCCGATTCCGATGATCCTTCACTGCCCAGCGTGCGGCGTACAGCACATCGACAAGCCCGAAGGGCAGTTCTATCCGGGGATGACGGCGGATGAAAGCCACGCACAGAACGACGCCAGCGGCCTGTGGTCCAACCCGCCGCACCGCTCGCACCTGTGCCATAGCTGCGGCCACATCTGGCGACCGGCGGATGTCGCGACCACGGGCATCGAGCGCATCCAGACCCGCGGCAAGTCCGATTCCCCTGCGGCAGATCCGACGCAGATCGGTCAGCCGGCCGGCGTTCCCGACCAGGTCATGCAGGCGGTGAAGAAGGAGCGCGACGGATGGCAGGCGACCGCGCAGGACTTGCAGCGACGTCTGCACCTGGCCGAATGCGACCTCGACCTGCGCCGTGCGCACCAGGAGCAGAAGGTGTGGTTCTTCCAGGGAGACGGGGAGGATCATCTGGAATCGCTGAGCAACCGCATGGTCGTGGTGATCCACGCCGGCGACCTCCGCGTTGTCCTGCGCGAGCCTGCCCGGGACATCCTCCAGGCGGTCATCCGTGCCAAGGAAGGGCTCTTGCGCTGCTACACGGGCAAGGCCATGCCGAACGATGTCTTCCAGTCCTTTTCTCTTCTGCGCGACGACATCGAGCCGGCGCTGCGGCGGATGGTCGACCAACCCGGCGCGTGGATGCCGAAGAAGGAGCCAGCATGACCCAGAAGGACGATGGCATCCCTAGCCATTGGTTCGGCACCGCGACGGCCCCGAATTTCGGGCGACGCTGCGCGCGAGCGCAGGCCGCGCTGCACGAGGCCGATGAGGCGCTCTTGCGTGCTCTGAAGGCCGACTATCCCTTGGACGCGCCCGTCACCGTCGTGCACTATCGCGGTCAGTTTTCCGGGCGCGTTGCAGGCTGGGATCGCTTCGGCTGCCGTGTCGTCGTGCGAAATGATGCCAGCGGCAAGGTGGCAAAGTGGTGGGCCGCCCATGTGCAACTGCGAGAAGGTTCGAGCGCGGACGGGAGCCCGACATGAGCATACAGACCATGAGCCTGGAGCAATTCCAGTCGGCGTTGCGCGCGCAAGGGGTTCCGAGCGAGCACCTGGCCGTGATCTGCCCGATCTGCCAGACGGTGCAAAGCGCCACCGACCTCATCCGCGCCGGCGCCGGCGCCTCCATGGACGAGGTGGAGCGATACCTCGGCTTCTCGTGTGTGGGGCGCTGGACGAACGCTGGCCCCTTCCACTCCGGCAAGCGCCGGCGGGCACCCGAGCAGCGTGGATGCGACTGGACGCTGGGAGGCCTCTTCCGAATGCATCGGCTCGAGGTGGTGTCGGACGACGGAAAGCACCATCCGCGATTCGAGGTCGCATCCCCCGAGCAAGCGCAACTGCACATGCGCGAAAACGCCGAGCTGTCTACGCCGCCTGCCACCGCGGAGAACTGATTCATGAGCCAGACGACCTTCCCGCCGGCGACAGGGGCCTCGGCGAAGCCCTCCTACACGATCACCGAACACGCGGGCTGCACGTTCGTGCGTGGCGATGTCCCCATTTCGGACCTCGCCCGTCTCATGAGGCGCGCGGGCAGGCACGCCATCATCGCCCCCGACCTGGCCCGCTTGGCCGATGCCAAGATGGCGTGGGGTCTACCCGCAGCCGTCCATGCGCTGTCTACCGAGTTGCGCGCCAAGAAGCTGGCACAAGCTCGTGCCGGCAAGCCCATGGACGGTCTGGGCCTGAGCGCTCAGGCCCAGGAATGGCTTCTCGCCGGGGAACATGGCGTGTCATCGTGCTCGATCTTCTGGCGTCTCACCGGGGTGCGGCCGCCGCTGCTTCGCGCGGATCGTCACTACGCCCATCCACAGGATCCGGATGATCTGCGCCGGTGCATGCTGCTGCTGGATGAGGCGCCGGAGTTTCGCGACCGCATCGGCGAGATGCGCGGCGCCTCGGCCTCTTGGGATGTTCTCGTGGACGCATGGGACGACCTGTGCGCCTCGCTGGAGGCGGAGATCCCTGCATGGCGCGATCCGCCTCGGGGAAGCGCCGCGAGAAAGACGTATCGCGCCATGCAGGACCTGCTGGATCCGGTGCGTGAAGCAGAGATGGAGCGAGCGCGCCATGGACAGGATTGAGCCCTATCCGATCACGGTGATGGAGGAGGATGATCTCCCGCCCGGTCCGTTTCCTCAGCCGATCATCGCGCACGCGCACATGCGGCGCCTGCGCCACTACTGGGAGAACTTCGGTCGGGCTAGCACGCAACACGATGCGATCGACCTCGTGCTGCAGGCCCGACGCCTGATCGAGCCGTCCGGACGCAGCGGCATCTACTACCAGGTCACGCAAGCCGGGGTGGATCTGCTGGCGGCCGAGAGGATCCGAAACGCGGCTCGGCGAGCGCCCCACGACACGCTGGCCAGCCGCCTGGCCCAGGTGCTGCGCGCCGAAGGACGAATCACCTGGGAGAACATCGAATTCGTGATCCCCGCGCATCCACGTGCGGTCCGCCCGGATGTGTACTCGATCGCGTGCACGAAGAGCGAGGAGCGCATGTGCCCGACCGTGCACGAGGTGAAGATCAGCCGAAGTGACTTCCTGGCAGATCTGGCGGTGGCGGACAAGCGAGGCGGGTACCAGAAGCTGGCGAACCGCATGTTCTACGTTACGCCCGCCAAGCTGCTCGACCCGGGCGAAATCCCCGAGGGGTGTGGCCTGATGGAAGAGGTCTCTCCCGGGCGCTTCGTCACGATCAAGCGGGCGAAGTCGCACAAGGTGACGCTGCCGGCTGCCGTGTTCATGAACCTGATCCTCAAGCCCGGCCAGGTCCAGGCGGTCTGACCTATGCCGATCCATTCTTCCCGGAGCGACGTCGTGGCAAGCAATGGCCTGCAGTTGTCCGTCAACGAGCAGTACCTGCCGTTGATCCGCGCGCAATACCCCGGCCTTCTCGACCAACTCGTCGAGCCCGCTGTGATCACCCTGGCCAGCCGCCTGGATGATCTCGACCTGGCCATCGAATCGATGGAGCGCTCCTACGCCCAGCAAGGCTGCGAGAACCTCGACGACGAGCTCGAGCGCGTGGGCACTGTGCTGGATGATCTGCGCCACAGGGGCGGGAGCGTTCCCCTGCCGCACGGCGTGCTCATGCTCACGTTGATGCACGGCCAGCCGCAGGAGCGCCAGCGCTTGTGCGTGCCTGTCAAGAGCGAGGCCATGCCTACGGAGAGTGCAGGTTGAACGCCGATGCGCTGATCGAGCAGCTGCGCGCCCTTCGCGCGCAGGGTGATGGCGAGCTGAGCGTGCTGATCATCACACAGCGCCCTGGCGCGATCGGCGCCACGCCTGGCGTGCCTGTGGCCAGCGCGCAAGCCGGCTTCGACTGGGACCGTGGCAAGCTGTTGCTGCGCCCGGCCCAACCGCTCACCGAGCTCACGCCCGAGCAGATGGCCGACATCCAGGCGAGCGTGCGCAAGGGGCAGTCCTGGCACGCCTATCAGGCGCACAAGAAGCAGGCCACTCGGATCGCGGAGCTGGAGGCGGAGGTCGCGCGGCTGCAGCGCCTCGTCGGCGGCACGCCCTGACGGAGGCTTGTGTGAAGTTCGTTCTCCAGCGCGAGGCCTGCTCGGCGGCCGAGAAGGCCACAGTCCGCACCGGCTTAAGCCTGACGGACGGCGCCGCCTTGCCATCGATGGCGCCGAGCCTGACCGACCTCACCGATCTACCACGCGGCGCACGGCGCGATGAGGGGAAGGGGTTCCTCGCGCCGTGTCCGGTCGGTAGCGTCGAGTTCTGCAGGGCCTGGATGCACGCGGTGGCGGTACACGAGCCGACCCCGTTGGACTACCCGCCCTGTCTGCACGTCTTCCTCGAGCGCGAGGTGCGACAGTACGGGGACGCTTCGCGGGCGCCGCCAGGAGCCTGGGTCAAGCCTGTGAGGACCAAGGCGTGGACGGCCACACGCCTCGAGGCAGGGCACGATGCGCCGGGCGTCGGCCCGGTCTGGACCAGCGCGCACCTGGACATCCGCGCCGAGTTCCGGGTCTACGTGATCGGTTCAGCGATCGCCGGCGCCGGGCGCTATGACGATGGCGAAGACGATCGCCTGACGTTCGACTCTGGCCTGGTCGAACAGATGATCCAGGCCTACCGAGCTTCCGGCGAGGCCCCTGCAGCCTACGCGCTGGACGTGGCATTGCTGCGTGACGGACGAACGGCGCTGGTCGAGGTCACCGACGCCTGGGCCATCGGCTACTACCGCGGATCGCTAGGGCCGCGCGACTACGTTCGCATGCTCTGGGAGCGCTGGCAGGAGATCGCCGGCGGGGGTTGATTCCTGCAGATCCCGGCGCTTCGTTGTGTTTTGCCTTTGACATATTGCGCGCAACACCTTAACGTATTCGGAAGGCGGCGCATCCACGATGAGACGCGCCATCCAGAACTTCCGGAGATCACATGTCGCGGTATGCGTCCTCGGAGATCGAAGCCTCCGGTGCTTCAGTAGACAAGAAGCTCGCGCGTGCCGACGCCGCGCGCAAGAAGGCGGCCCTCGCGTGCGCGAAGGCATTGGCCAAGGCCAGCGACGAGCTGCACGCATTCGTGCGCGCCTGCAATGCCGTCGGCGACGCTAGCGCCTATCGCGGGCCCGACGACGGTCGCACGCTGCTGGCATCGCGTTGCGACGAGTACGCGAACTACCTGGAATCGGTGTACGACAAATGAGCGCCGATCTCTACGTTCATCGGAGCCGCAGCTCCGTCGTCCGCGTCGAAGATGTATTGCTGTCGAGCGTGGTCAGTCACCCCTTGCAGGGACGAACCATCGTCGACCACACGTTTCGCATTCACTGGGAACGTGCATCGAGCTCAACGATGCGGCTGACGCATGGAGGGGTGGAGCTGGACGCCTCGTTCTCGTCCTACGTCGACGGCGCGTTCCTGGACAGCTTCATCTCGTCCGTCGAAGAGACATTCGTGCCGTTCGTGAAGCGCCACAGTGTCGGGCCGCAGAGCACGCTTTGCGCACAGGTCGTGATCACGATCCACGACACCCCGTACCTGCGGATCGACGACCCAGTGGTGGCCCGGATCTTCCCCGGGCAGGAATCGCTGAGGTGGGCACTCGATGACCTCGAGCGCAGCCGTGCGATGGGGTTGGATATCTACGCGAATCCGCCCAGCACATGGGGCGTCAAGAGCCCGAATGCGTTCGCCCACGAGCCCGGACAACTAACGCACCTGGTGAGGCACCTGGACCGGCGAGATGTCGCCGAGCGCGTGGTGTGGCATTCGGCGAAAGAAATGTCGCCTGAGCCCCGGGTGTTGGAGGGGCTGCGCGCCGACCTCCTCAAGGAATTCAGCCACTCGACCGAGGAATCCCTGTGATGGAACCCTCTCGCATGACGGTCCAGGCCTATGCGATCGCCGATCAGGCGCTCTTGCGGCGCCTGGAGTCCGAAGCGCGCCCGCTGGGGCGCACCCACAGGTCGTTTCGGCTTACAGACGGTGCCCGCAAGCCGGTGGCCTGCGTGGACCAGGCCAGCCAGGGCCAGCGCGTGGCCGTTGGGTGGCTGCGCGATCGTGGCTTCTTGGAGGTCCGCGCCGGCGCCGATGGCGTGGAGCGCGTGGTGATCGTGCGCAGGCCGCCGAATCCGCTGAAGGGACGCTCGTGATGGGCTACGTCAACCCGCTCCTCAAGCTGCCGGCGGCGCAGGAAATCATGGCGATGCCGCCCGAGCAACGCGAGCCGCTGATTCGCCTGCTGCGCGAGCTGCGCGCGCAATGCAACGAGCTCGCCGAAGTGTCGTGGAAGCGCCGCAAGGGCCCGATGGCCCTGTACTGGCGCGTTACCGCGACCTATGTGCGCCACGTCGCCCACGCGCTCTCGAAAGGGCGTGGCCAATGAACGCGCTCCTAGCCGAGGATCTCGTCGGCTGCCAGCGGTGGCGGCGCGGGCGCGACAGCTATCGCCCCGCCGGCGAGCCCTTCGATGCCTCGCGCTCGACGGTAAGCATCATCGACCAGGCCGCGGCCAAGGCCTTCGTCTGCACGAATCACTACAGCCGCAGCTTCCCGGCGAGTCGGCTCAATGTGGGCCTGTTCCGCAAGAGCCCATTCGGGAGCGAGCGCCTGTGCGGCGTGGCGACCTTCTCGGTGCCGATGACCCAGGCGGTGATCCCGGCCTATTTCCCTGGCCTGAAACCGGCCGAGGGGGTCGAGTTGGGCCGATTCATCCTCTCGGACGATGTCGAGGCCAACGGCGAGACCTGGATGCTGGCGCGTGCCTTCAAAGCGCTGCGCAGTGCGTTGCCGGACGTTCGCGGCATCGTCTCCTACTGCGACCCGCTTCCGCGGCACAACGCCGAGGGCTTGATGGTCAAGCGCGGGCACATCGGCACGATCTACAAGGCCCACAACGCGCGCTACCGAGGCCGTTCGCGGGCGAGGATGTTGCTGCTCATGCCCGACGGTTCGGTCGCCAACGAGCGATCGCTGTCCAAAGTGCGCAGTGGCGATCGCGGCGCCGACGGCGTGCAACGCGATCTGCAGCGCCAGGGTGCGCCGGCCCGGCGCTTCGGAGAGAGTGGCCGCGACTGGCTCGCGCGGCTCGTTGCCGAGCGATTCCTGCGCCGCGTGGCGCACCCTGGCAATCACGCCTTCAGCTGGGAGCTCCGCCCGTGAGCGCACCCGACACGAGCCGACGCACCTAGGAGATCCATCATGAGCGCCATCCTTCAGAGTCGAGATCGGGAAATGCACCAGCGGACGGTGCCGGCGGCCTCCGCGCCTCCGCTGTGCTCTCGCGCCCCGTCGAGCGTCTTCGCCCTCGGCGATGCCGCTACCGCTACGCTCGGCAAGGTCTCGGCCGACGAGCAGGGCACTCAGCGCGAGCGGGCGGCGCCGCGCACGGAGAAGGCTCTCACCCTGTTGCGAGAACGCGGGCCGATGATCCCGGGAGAAGTAGCTGACGCACTGAACTGCGACGTGCAAATCGCGCGCAGCATGCTGTGCGCGCTCAAGAGCCGCGGCGTCGGCGTCGTGGGCAAACGCGGCCGCTCTTCCGTATACGGGCTGGCGGATGCGGCACACCAAGCCGGCGAAGCTGCGGCCCCGGTTGCTCCCCCAGCTGCTCCCGCCGGGTCGACTCCCGCCATGGGGGGCTTCAGGCAATGGCTCGAGAACCGGGGCGATCCCGAGGTCTCGCCTCGGCCCGCGAGCGGTCGGCGCCGCCGAGTGAGTGAGCCGCGCCAGCGCCATCCGTCGCCTGCCCAAGAAGGAACTCCTCAGGACCCCAAGCCGGAAGCCGAGCAGCCCGGCCTGCTGTGCGGCCTGTTCAACAACGGGGACCTCGTGCTCGAGCTGGGTGAGCAGCGCATGCGACTGAATAAGGCGCAAACGCAGCAGCTTGTGCGGTATCTGGACCTGGTGGGTGGCGGCTCGCTGCCCTTGGAGGAATCTCGATGACGAATCGAACCCACTTCGTGCTGATCAAGCGCGAAGGCCTCGCACGCGACGGTAGGGCGCTCAGCGCCCTCGAGTCGGCCAAGGCGCTCGTCGACGGCGGCGTGTGGCCGCTGTGGGAGCACACGCGCAACCGCAAGAGCATCGGAGCCGGTGCCAAGCTGGCCGTGTACCTTGCCGGCCAGGGGGGCAAGGTCATCGCCACCGCCTGCGCTCGCGACGTCACTCCGTGGAGCGCCAGCTTGGCCAGGCGCTACCCCCTCGTGCTCGATGGCGTCCCGGAGGCGGCGATCCACCTGCAGGATGTTCGCATGCTGCCCACGCCGGTGCAGGTTCGCTCGCGCATCGGGGAGCTCTCCTTCCTGGTCGGGCGCAACGCCAGCAAGTGGGGCGTGGCGTTCATGGGAGGCACGCGTGCTGTCTCCGAGCAAGACTTCCGCGTACTGACGACGCCAGCGCGCCTGCCCGGGGTGGCGGTGTGCATCGGCTGTGGGTGTGACGACATGCACGCCTGCGAGGAGGGCTGCTGGTGGCTCCGCGTGGATCGAGAGGTCCAGCTGGGGGTCTGCAGCAGCTGCGCGACGCATGTCTCCCGCTGGGACGCTGGCGATCGCAGCCTGAGCGAGGAATCGCTCGCGGAGGATCTCTGATGGCCCAGCAGACCGCGACCTTCGAGCAGCGAGGGCTGCTGCGCAAGGCGGTGCCGCATCGGTCCCTCGCGACCGGGCTGCGCGTCTTCGCCATGTCCGTGCTGCTGTGCTGGGCTGTCGGCGCGGTCATCGGGGCGCTCCGGCACGATCTGCATCGGCAGATCGCGACGGCCTGTCGTGAGGCCTATGCGCGAGGCCTCCGCGATGGGCGGGTGGAAGGCCGTCGCCTGGCGACCGAGCTCGCCCCCACGCATTGCATGCGCTGGGGCGCATGGGGCCCGAGCAAGACTGTCATCTGCCAGGAGCCAAGGCATGAAGCTCAGTGAGCACCAGCTCGACCTCCTGCGCCACATGCTCGGGATCAATACGCCCGAGGCCGCGGCGCCGGCGCCTTACCGGAACTACGCGGCGGTCAATCCGGGCGATCGCGAGTACATCGAGCTCGAGCGCCTCGGCGCGGTCGAGCGGTATCGAGCGGCTTCGCCGCGCGAGTCGTACGACTACTACCGTTGCACGCCGGCGGGCCAGGCGGCCGCGCTGGCCAGCCATCGGCGGATCCGCCATCCGAAGGGAAGGCGCGTGTACCTGCGATTTCTGAGTGTGAGGGACGCGCTCCCGGACCTGACATTCCGCGAATTCCTCATGGGGCAACAGTTTGCCTCGGTGCGCCGCGAGGCGTGAACCGTCGCCAGGCCCTTCGACCGTCACTCGGCCAGCATGAACTCGCGCAGCACCTCCCGCGCTTGCGGCGTGAAGCGGAGCAGCCCGAGGGCTTCCTGGGCTTCCATCCGGGCCAGCACTGCGCTGGCATCGGCCGCCCGCTGCGGCTCATTTCCCTTCAGCGCGACGGCCAGCTGGCGCGCATCCCATTCATTCACAACTTCCACGACGATTCTCCCGGCCACCAGGCCCAGTTGGATGGCTCCAGTGTGCCGTCACGACTCCTGACCAAGTTGGCTGGTGTGAGCTTCATTTCCTACGAACGGGGCGAAAAATGCAAGAGAAGGCTTCCTGGCGGTGGACCTACAGCGGGATCCACGGAGAACACCACGGCTACGTCGACGCGGTGGACCCGCGCGACGCGCTCTCGCGCGCGCTGAGCGCCAAGTCGCCGAGTGGGCTGCTGTTCGGAGAAGAGCTGGATATCCCGGTCGACGTGCTCGTGAGGGCGCCGGCGAACGCGGACCCCAGCTACAGCGCGCGCGGGCTCGGTTACTCCATCACCGTCAGCAAGTGCATGGTGCCCGCATGAAGCAGCACCCCATCGTCCAGCGGATCGCGGCCAACAAGGTGGGGCGCGACTTCATCGTGGGCGACATCCACGGGGCCTTCAGTCTGGTCGACGAAGCCCTCCGCCTGGTCGGATTCGACCCCGGGGCCGACCGTCTGTTCTCGGTCGGCGACCTGATCGATCGCGGGCCCGAGTCGCCCCGATGCGTGGAATTCCTGGCGCGTCCCTATGTGCACGCGGTGCGTGGCAACCACGAGGAGATCCTGTTGCTCCTGCACGAAGACGGCGAGCCTGCCCGGGAAGTGCTGGACTTCTATGCCCAGCGCAACGGAATGGCCTGGTGGATGGAGGCCGCGCCCGACGTGCGCCAGGCCGTGTTGCAGGCCATCGCATCACTTCCGGTGGCCATCGAGCTGAAGACCATGCGCGGCTCGGTGGGCCTGGTGCACGCCGACGTGCCCGAGGGGATGGACTGGGGCACATTTTGCCGGCTGCTCGAGCAGGAAGATGAGGACGTGCGACAGATAGCCCTCGAAGGGCGCGAGCGGATCAAGGCGCGCTGTGAGGACGGCGTAAGCGGGATTGATCGCGTCTTCGTCGGCCACACGCCACGATTCGGAGGCGCGCAGCGCCTGGGCAACGTCTACGCGATCGACACCGGGGCGGTGTTCGGCTCGGAGGATCACCTCGGGCACCTGACGATCGCCAATGCCTGCATGCGCACCGAGGTCCTGGCCAGCCCGCGGCGAGCGGTCGAGCTGATTGACGTCTGCGACGAGTGCCCGCCGGAGGCCAAGCGGCCGTTCGGCACCTACGCACAGGCACCCAGATGAGGGCGGCGAGGGGCGTTATGGAAATGAAATCGCTACACGCACTGTAGACCTGGTACCGGACTGAATCCGGTGCGCAATCCCTTCATCTTCGAGGAAAACTCCATCATGTCCATCATCATGACCATCGACCCCGCGCAACGCGCGCAAATCCAGGCCGACCTGCGTTCGCAGGGCTTCTTCCCCGGCCTGTTCCTGCTCCACATCGCGGAGGACCACCAGCGCACCGGCATTCGCTACGAGTTCGCCCCGTTCGCGACCCCGGAGCAGGCCTTCGCCGACGTGGCGCTGCACTACGGCATCAACGGGCAGGACGCGGGGTGTCGCGAGCTGCTCAGCCGCGACGATGCCGGCCGTCAACACGGCCGTGTGCGGCGTTGGCTGGTGGACGTCACGCCGGCCGGCGAAATCCAGGAACGCTCGCTTCTTTCGTCGGAATACGTCGAGGGTGAGACCCGGCGCGTCGACGTCCTGGATTTGCTCGTTCAGAAGGCCCTCAACGCACTGCCGGCGCCGCGCATGCGCTGACCGCCCGAGGCGAGCTCAGTCTCCCGGTTCAGGGGGCTGCGTGAGGCGCGCGAAGTGGTTCAACACCTTGGAGGCTCGGCCACTGACTCGGCGCAGGTCCAACAGACTGAGCTTTCGCAGGTTCGCGGGGTCGAGGAAGCGGCGAGCTTCCTCGATACTTGTGGCCGCGAGAGCGATCGTCTCGCGCGCCTGCCGGATCTCGGCTGCGATGGCGGGCCGATCCTTCACCCGTGTTTCAGCCAGGCGCTCCTGGGTGAGCCGCGGCAAGGTGGAATTGAGTAGCTCACGCAACCGGTTGAACAGGCCGACGCCCGGCAACGATGGCCTGGCCGGCGCTCCTGGGCGCATCCCTAGCTGCACCGCACCAAGGCCGCCGAGTTGCGCGACCGTCTCGGTGAGCGTGCGTCGGCCTGGCGGCAGCCCCTGGGACTCCGCCTCCTCCCGCGAAAGGGTCCGCGCTTTGCGGATGGCACCGCCGGCGCGCAAGGCTTCCATGAAGACCCGATGCACGTCGGGATCGCGTGCCAGGCGCTCCAGCACCGCTCGCAGCTGCGGCAGCAGTTCGTCTAGCGCCTGAACTCGAGCCTGCGCCTGAGCCGCGAGTGTGTCGCGCTCGGCCAGGGATTGCTCAAGGTATTGGCGCAACTCGGCGTCGTCCTTGGCCTTGCGGTAGCGCGAGCGCTCGGCTTCCCAGGACACCAGGTGGAAGTGCTTGACGCCGCAGACGTTGCCGATGTGCGTTTCCAGACCGTCTTCGGTCCGAACCAGGAACCCACGCTGGTGGATCTGCCGACAGGTAGACAGCCCACACGCCCATTCGAGGGCCTTCGGGAAGTCATAGTCGCCGAGGATCTTCTGCAGGCGGTGCTCTGCCGGGTCGAGGTCATCTCGCCATTGCGGGCGCGATGTGATGTCCTCGTGGCAGGAGAGAACCAGCGGCTCGTCGAATTCATGCATGCGCTGAGTCTAGATCGGTCCGTGAAGGTCATCGGTTGATCGAGGGAAAGTAGACTGTACAAAAACACAGTTCATGCGATCCATGCCATGACTTTCCTCGTGAGCGTCCAGCCCCTCCGTGCCAGAGGCAAGCGCCTGGCCAGCGCCGGCGCCCCGGTGGATGGATACCTTCGCAGCGTGCGTCGCGGCGGCAGCTTGGCGCTAACCCTGATCTCTCAAGATGGCGGGACAGAGCTGCTCGGTCCACTTTTCGACGCGCGCTTGAGTCGCGCCAGCCTGGAGGGCATGGTGCTGATCGGATTCGAGAGAGCTGATGATGCGGCCTTCGTCCAGGAATGGAGCCTGGGCGCCTTCTCGGGTCGAGGGCGTGCCACCGGCTGGATGGCGGCAGCCCAGGTGAGGACTGGCCTGTAGAAACTCACCTTGCTCCGCGAACCGGCTGAACTCGTCCGGGAAGTTGCTTCTCAACGGGGCGGCGCCGGTGTTTGCGACTTCGACGCTGAGCTCTGAGGTGCAGCCCGCCATCAGCGGTGTTTGCCACTTTAATGCGTCGTTTGCGACTTTATTTGCGCTGGATGGAACTCGAGGCCCCTATGGTGAGCTTCTACAGGGATACGGCAGCGAGCGGCGCAGCGCGGGCCTGCGCGACGTCGTTCAGAGGGAGATGTGCCCGGCTAGGTGTCTATGGTGAGCTTTTCCAGGTGACTTCCCAGAAGGCGCGGGACCGGTATGGTGAGCTTCTACAGGGATGCCGACGTGGGCAGGCAGCACGGGCCCTTAGGCCGTCGCTCCGAGAGGAGCCACCCTATGGTGAGCTTTTCCAGGGATCTTTCCGCAGAGCGCCTCCAGTCGGGGATTGAGATGGTGGCTTCGACGTGGGGGCAGCCCTGCGGAGCCCCTAAGGTGTGTCTGCACAGGCCACTCTCGGTGGTCAGCGGGCTATGGTGAGCTTCTACAGGGACCCTCGCCAGCGCAGGACGTGCTGGTGTCCCAACTTGGGACACCAGCCCCGTGAGGGAGGAAAACGCGTGGAAATCCACCTATGGTGAGCCTGCACAGGCTACTCGGCACGATGGCTGGCCGCTATGGTGAGCCTCTACAGGGATTGGGGATGGGCTGGCTGAGCCCCATGGTGAGCCTTTACAGGCTATGCATTCAGGAGCAGCCAGGGCCAGGCCGCTCTTCTGGGCGCTGAGCCTGGCCCTGGCGCGGCAATCGGCCGTTCATGGGGGCGATCCCCTTCGGCGATGCGCTCGAGACGATTCTGCAAGGTCTGTCGCGGAGCTATGGTGAGCCTGTACAGGGATTGGCGATGAGGGTGGCGAGCCCTATGGTGAGCTTTTACAGGCCATGCGTCGGCGCTCTCCGAATGCAACTTGTCCTTCTCGGGGCTCTGCGCGCCCGTGGCCTGGCAATCAACCCCTTCCCGCGGCGGTACCCTTCGTCGATGTGTCCGAGCCGATCCTGAGAGCCCTGAAGCGAGGCCATGGTGAGGTCCTACGGGGAAGGGCCGTTTCTTGGAGACTGGTTTGGGGTTGCGGTTGCCTACGCGCCCGCCCGCCTGCTTGAGTGTTGGTTGAAGAAGAACCTCTTGGAAAGATTGAACACCATTGATTTTCCGTCGAGCCAGCGTTTCTGCGGCTCTCCAGCCGATAAGGTGAGTGGATGCAGGGAGTAAGGTGAGCTTCCACAGGCTGGATGGTGAGTGCACTCAGGTAGGTCCGATGGGCAGGGTGAGGTTTTCCAGGGGGCTATGGTGAGTGGACACAGGGGGTAAGGTGAGCCTCTACAGGGATTGCCAGCATGGTGAGGGGCGGGAGGTGAAGAGGGATCACCAACGATTGCGTTGCCAGCGGAATTCCATGGTGAGACAATCCGCCGACATCGTCGCACCATAGCCGCGGGAAGGGCCATGGTGGTTCTTCTACCGTTCAAGGATCTCGCACGTGAGCAAGCAAGCCAAGGCGCTGGGCGCCACTCGAGATGAATTGGTGGCCCTGCGGTCGATCGGCGAGGCCGAGCGCAAGGCATCGAGGCTGAAGGAGGCTGCGCGGCGAGGGTTTCTGGAGCTTCAGCTCATCGCCCGGCTGGGCCGGGCCTGAAAGGCACGTTCTGACACACCTCGAGACCATGCGCTGGCAGCGGGCCGGGAAAGACTGAACGGGCATGGCTACGAAGCGCATTTCGAAGTCGAGAAAGCCCGGGGGCGCCATCGTGCCGACGGAAGCCTCGTCGGATGCCATGGAGTTCCGCAAGACCAATGAAGCCATCGGTCTGCGGCTGAAGAAGGGCCGGCTCACGCTGCTGAATCGCAAGCTGCTCAACGTGATGATCTACCACGCGCAGCAGCTCAGAACGCCAGGCGCGAATGCGCCGATCAAGGGGGCTGCGGCGCAGAAATACTTCTGGATCCCCCTGGGGGACGTGGCTCGCGACGCGGTCTACGACAGCAGGGACATGAAGTTCCTGAAGGAACAGTTGCGGGACATGCAGGACGTGCGCCTGGAGATCGACGACGATCGACAGTGGACGAGTGAATCACTGCTGGCCTCCGTGAGCCTCGTCAAGGCCGTCGACGAGCATGCGAGCGCAGCGCAAAAGCGCCTGGCGCCAGTGTGGCTGGGCTTTGCATTCCCTCCCGAGGTGCACGAACTGGTGATGGCGCCTGGCACGTACACGCGCCTGTCGATCGTGTACCAGGGACTGTTTCGGAGCAACGCCGCACTCGCGCTGTACGAGATCTGCAGGCGCTTCGCGAGCAACCCATCCAAGGTGACCTTCATCGAGCCCTATGAGCGCTGGTACGCGATGCTCACGGGCACGCCGGTTGATGATGCGCCTGGCCCCTACAAGTATTTCAAACGGGATGTTCTCAAGCCAGCGATGGCCGAGATCAATGCGCTGACGGATATCCAGGTCGAGCTCATCGAGCACACGATAGGTCGCCGAGTCGACAAGTTGCAGTTCCGAGTCGAGCCGACCAGGCAGCCGCAGTTGGGTTTCCCGGCGCCGCCGGTGGTCGACGTCGAGCTCATGGGGCAGATCATGGGGCTCGGATTCAGCCAGCATGATTCCGGTGAGCTCCTGACGCAGTACGGCGACAGCAGGGTGCGCGCCGCGCTGGAGATCGTGCGGGCTCGACGCGATCAAAAGGGCTCGGCGCCGCTGGAGTCGCCCGCGGCGTACTTCCGCTGGGCGCTTCGCAACGCAGGCGGGATGCCCGTGAGCCAGCTCGAGGGCGCGCAGGGGGCTGGCGATGCAGGCCGAGCGGCGCCGCCCAGCATCGGAAAGAAGGGTGATTCAGTCCTGGAAGACTTCCTGGAAGCTCGCGCGAGCGACGCATTTGCGATCTTTCGGGAGATGGACCAGGTCGAGCGAGAAAAGGTGCTCGAGAGGTTCAAGGCCGTCAGTCCAAGCCGCCGGATCAACGTCGACCGCGACTTGAACCGTCCGATGGTGCGCGCGGTGTTCACGCGGTGGTACGCGCAGGAGTTGTGGGGCGATCCGACGACGCAGGCCCTAGCTGCGTTCGTGGAGAGTACCCTGGTCAAACCGCGTTGAAGAATGCCAGCTTGCGGCCGCGCGGCAACTGCTTCAGCGCCCACTCGGCCTTGCTGGCCGTGGAGCGGTCCGGGTAGTCCCTGGTGGCCAGCACCCGCAGTGGCTTGTTCGCTCGGGTGTACTTGGCGCCGCGGCCGTCGCGGTGCGCCTGTAGCCGAGCCTCCAAGTCGTTGGTGATGCCCGCGTAGAAACTGCCGCCCTCGCACTCCAGCAGATACAAGGTCCATGCGGCGGCAGCGGCGGGCAAGTGGGCGAGCGGAGGCGAGATCTCCGGGGCAGTAGCGGAAGGCATGGGTTCACCCGCCACAGCTAGCGAGGGCGCGCAGCCACTGCCCGAGCTGCGACCGCTGCACGCCAATGGGCCCGCTCGTGGCCAGCACCAGTGCTTCCTGCGTGATGGCGGCGCACGCGCGCAGCTCGTTGATCCAGGACAGGAACACGCGCCGGTAGTCGCTGCCGCCGGCGGCGATCACTGCGCGCCAGGCCGCGTCCTGGGAGGGCGGGGCCATCAACTGCAGCGGCGAGAGCCCGCCGGCGCCGACAGCTCGAATGCCGCCTGCGATCAGCGCGTCGGCTGCGGCCGGCTGCAGCCTGGCCTCGTACGGCGTGGCCGGCGTGAACGCAGGCACGAATCCGAGCCCACCCGACAGCACCAGGACCCTGGCCTCCAACTCGCGCAGCTGCTCGGCGCCGCCCAGGTGTTTGCGCAGCGTGGTCCACATCGGCCCCTGGTAGAGCTCGACCAGCGGCACCGCCTGACCGTGGGTGTCGGCCTTGCGGCCGCCGCAGGCCATGAGGATGAGCGTGCGGCGTAGCCCGATGGCTCGGAGCTCGCGCGCTGGATCCGCCGCCGCCGGCGAGGGGCCTGTCATCGCGGCGCCTCGCGTTGGGCTTGTCGGGAGGAGAGCTGCTCGCTCCAGGCGAGCACTTCGGCCTTGATCTGCTCGGCGCTGCGCTCCTGGTCGCGCCGATCGGCCCCGCGCTGGATGAACCCCCTCGGCAGCGTGGCGATGGCGTCGATGCCAAGGTGACAGGCAGCCACGATGCCGGCGATGTCGATGCCGGTCTGTCCGCCGCTGATGACGCGCTCGATGCCCCAGTGCTGATGCACCAGGCCGAGCACGTCGACCAGGTGAGCGTTGGCCCGCTCCTGGGTCCACCCGTGCTGGGCCAGCGTGTAGATCCCGTTGCCGGCGACGTTGACGGTCTTGGCCTGGTGCTTGCGCGCTGCCGCGTACAGGAGTCGAGCAGCGTCGACGGCCGGCAGGGCCAGGTCGATGGCGCGGTAGCGCTCGCCCGCGGCTTTGTGCGTGAGGCGTTCGCCTGGGGTCGAGAAATCCAAGGCGAAGGCCACGGTGAGGTCGGCGCTGCGCGCATTCAGCCGGGTACGAGGCGCGTAGCCGTGCTCGCGGTGTTCCAGCACCTGGAGGGTCATCGGCACTCCTCGAGCACGGGATCGTCCGGATCCACGCCGTTGGCCACCGCCATAGCTCGATAGCTTGCGTGGAGCGCGGTGCCGGCGTCGGAGACGGCGCCGGGGTTGATGCTTCCAGCCATGATTCGCAGCCGCACGGCCAAATTGTGGCCCGCACCCCGCAGCAAGAATCCCGCGCAGATGGCACTGCGGCGGACGCCCGACTGGTGGCAGGCGAACACGTGCTCGCTCATGTCGTAGGCCGTGCGCGCGGAATGGCGGAAGGCCTCCGCCGGGAACGAGCCAGTCGAATCCACGCGCCAGGGGCAATTGCTGCAGGGCTTGCGGCGGTAGCTCTTGGAAGGTGAGGTGACGGTAACGACCTGGTGATCGGGCCCGGCCTGCCGAACGCGAATGGTCGCATCGCTGCTCTGCCGCCGGCCCTGCCCAGGCGCGAGCGCGCTGACGGGAGCGTCCGTGGCAGCGATGCGAGGGGTGGCCTTGGCGGGCATGGCGGGGTTCGTGCGGGCTCGAGCAACGACCGGGCTAGCGCCGGCTGATCTCCGCCGTACGGCAATTGCCGTAGTACAGGGCGCTCACCTCGGAGGGGTTAAGTCCTGACGCTTGCTCGTAGATCTGCTTGACGACACCGATCTTGGCGTCGGCATCGCCTTCGGTGATCGCCCCCTTCACGGCCATCGCGTAGATCGTGTCGATGAAGGTCTCCTCCGGCACACCGGCATCGCGTTTGGTTGCGACCATCTTCGTGAAGTCCCGAAGGTAGGCGCATTGCCCGCCATCAGCGAAGGCGACGTTCGAGCCGATCGAGCTGAAAAGGGCGACGCACAACGTCGCAGCGATCCGCAGTTTCATCTGTACCCCGTGGGTTGTGAGTTCGGCCGGACGTAGGCGCGTGGGGCTTCTTCAGCCCCTCGCGAGAGCGCAGCTGGTCGGCTCGTGGTCAGCTGCGATCAGGTTGCCCCGGGTCTCGCGCATGGCGCGTGGCGGGGTCCGCGAACAGAGCGTGCGCCACATATTCGCGGAATTCGGGCGCATTTTCGCCTGGAAACTCGATGCCGATCCACGTCGCGACGTCTGCGGCGGGGTCGGGACTGGTGCATGCGCGGCGCAGGCGCTCCAGCACCTCCTCGGATCGCTGGGCCAGTAAGCTGGCTGCGGTCTGCGCGGCCAGCTTGCGCAAACGAGCATCCTCGTGCGCGTGCGTAGCGTCGAAGAACTCACTTCGGCGTTCGAGGTCGAGACGCCTGGGCTTTTCCATCGCGTCGCGGTAGCAGCGCCGCGCGGTTTGGCGATGGTCGGATTCGGTGGCGTGGGCATGCGCCCAACGGGACGCGGACGGAATGTAGCCAAGCAGGACGTGCTTGCGATGGGACTTCACGATGAAGTGCCCGCGGCGGCAGTCGAGATCGAGCAGCAGGCCGCCGTCGGCGCGTGCCAGGACGCTGAGCTCGTCGCGCAAGATGCCGGCGCGGGAGATCTTCGCCGTGCCTGCGCTCGCGCGCCTTGCCTCGGCAGCCATGGTGCTGCGGGCCCGGGGATGAGACGCCTGGCGTTTGGGGCCAGCCGACGGTGACTCGGCGGCAGTGCGATGGTTCTGATTCATGCTGTGCGCTCCGTGTATTCGCGCTATCGCGCGCGGGGAGCCCCCTGTCCCTGCCGACGGCGCTTCCTGCGAAGGAAGCCTTGCCCGGATCTTCGCTCGAATCGTGCTTGAGGGGGCGACTCCGCGAGCGCGGGGGTGGTCTTCTCGGTGTCCTTGGATGGGACGAACGGGGTGATGCAGCCCTCGCGCATCAGGCGGCACCCCCTTCGTCGCGCAAGAGCTCGCGCAGGCCGCGAGCGAACTCGGAGGCGCCGCCGTTGGCGGGGTGCCGGACGGTGGCGAAGGTGGCGATGCCCATGTCGGCGAGGAGGCCTTCGGCCTTTCGCCCTACGGCGATGACCTTGGCTGAGGGGAAGATGTCGCGCAGCATGCGCATCGCGGGCGCTCCGGCGGCAAGTTCCTCCCGGGTCGGTGTCCGGTTGGACCAGATCTGTCCCGGGCGAAATGGATGCATCTGCAGCGCATTCCATAGCACCGTTTCCTCGGCCATGCCTAGTTGGTACAGGGTGCCCCAGACGATCGTCGCGGATGGCTCGGAGAAGGGGATGTGCCGCTTGGAGAGCCGTGCGGTGGGCGCGATGCGCGGGATGGCGCCTTCGCCCAACAATCGTTCGCTGGTAAAGGCCACGCCGCTGTAGCGACAGCCTTGGTACCCAGGAGCCTCACCCACGAGGAGGAATCGCGCAGGGCAGTCCAAGTGCGAAGCCAGGCGCTCGAGGCGCTGTGACGGACCGTTCGTGTCCGAATCCAGCGGGCATGCTTCCCGCCAAGGATTGAACAGGGTGGGCCGGTCGAAGGGGATCGCCTCGACGATCGAGCGGGCCAGGTCGAGGGGCGGGCTGGGCATGGGCGGGGTGGTCAGGTGGGGGCCGATTCGGTCTTGGCCTTCTCGAGCTGCTCGAGCAACTCATCGATCTTGCCGCGCAGGTCCTCGCTGAGCTTGTCATAGCCGGCGTCTTGCCGGATGCTGGCCAGCGTGTCGGCGAGCACGGGAGCGGTCCTCTTGACGGTGCTGCGGTACAGCGCGCCGGGTTCGAATTTCTCGGTGGCCCGGGTCTTGCCGGCGGCCTGCGCGTTGCGCAGCGTCTGCTGGAGGATTTCGCGGGCCTTCTCGCCGTGCTGGCGCAGCTTCTTGATGGCCAGGTTGGCGGAGATCTCCTCGTTGATCACCATGTCGCGGATGGCCTTGGGGGCCCCGACGAGCAGCAGCAGGTCGTCGACGTAGTCCGTGCCGATGTGGAACTTGCTGGCGATGTCTTCCGTGGTCCAGCCATAGTTCTGCAGGCGCTTGCACACGATGCCGATCTCGTACGGCTGCAGCGGCACGCCGGTGTTGTCGGTGTACAGGGCGGCCGTGAGGTCCTCCATCGTCGTGCCCTGGGGCGCGGTGATGACGGGAACCGTCCGGATCGGCGCCTCCTCGGACTTGGCCAGGAGCGCGGCAGCGTAGCGGCGGTGCCCGCCGTAGACCACGAAGACCGACTTGCCGTTCTCGCGGGCGACATACACCGCGAGGGGCTTGTGCTGATGGAACCCCTCGCGCTTGATGCTGTCGGCGATCTCGCGGATCTTCGCATGGTGGGCCGCGGTGGGTATGCGCGCGTTGAACTGCTCCAAGACGCGCAGATCCTCGAGCGGAACCTGCCAGAGGTCGCGGCTCTTGACGCCGGCGGCGGCTTCCTTGACCGCGCCCTGGGTGAGATCCAGCGCGAAATCCGGGCTGGGAATTTCCTCGTGCTTCATCGTGCGCTCCATTCGAAGGATTGTTTTGAGTTCACGTTAAGCAATAACCGCATATAGGTCAAGCCGAGGGCGGCAGTGCCTCGTCGACGGGCTCCGGCGGCCGCATGGCCTTGCGCCTGCGCAACTCCGCAGCGCGCAAGATGGTCTGCGAGCCGAGGTTGTCCTCCGCGAGGATCCCGCCGCGGCAGTGCGGACAGGTGGGTACGAGGCGACCCGTTTGCCAGAGCGATTCCACGCGGCGAGCGCTGGTGAGGTGAAGCGCGTTCTGGCACTCCTCCCGGAGAAGTCTTCGTCCAGCGTCGTTGCGGGCGCGCTCGGTAGCGATGTCTTCGGCCAGGGTGCTGAGGACCCAGTATGGCGACAGCTGTGCGTGGCAGTCCTCGCAAGTAACGACCTCACCTCGGTCATCGAGCAGCAACCGATGGTGGGGGCACTCTCCCTTGGCGGCCACGCGAAAGCGATCGCGGCGCTTGAGCCTCCACTGCCCGATGTCGATGACGTTGGTTGGCATGTCAGGTCCGTTGGGTCTCCGTGGTGTACAAGACCCGCCCCACGAGGAGGCTGGCACAGTCCCCGTCCAGAGTGAAGTGATGCCGGGGCGTTCCGCTTCCGATGCCGTCGAACCGCAGCGTGATCTGCCGGGGCGCAGCGGGCCCGTCGAAGACCTGCAGACGGACCCATTCGTAGATCGGCGCCCCGTCGAGCGATCCGATGATGGAGCCCAGCGAGGACACGGCGGCGCACGGCTGCGGCTTGACGCCCTCGCGCGGCCCAGCCTCATGAAGTGCCCGGCGCGCATAACGCGAGCCGGCAAGGGCAGCCAGGACCACGGCGAGCCCGATGACACAGGTGATAGTGTGGTGGTGCATGAAGGGCTTCGGTACTGCCACGCATGATCTTGGCGCGCGCGCAGGCGCGTCAAGAAACACGGATCTCTCCAGGGAAATTGCCCCCGCCAGGCCCGAAATTTCGTGAATTCCCGGCCTAGACCAGGCGCATTTGTTCCGGGCGATTTGCCGCGGCGTCCTCGTTCTGGCGTACGAACGACGCGCCGCCGTAGTTCGTCAGGGTGAGCTTGTCGGGGGAGATGCGATCGATGAAATCCTGAGCGCCCAGCTGTGTCAGCTTGAAGACTGCGTCGCCATCTCCTGACTGGCTGCGGCCATCGAGGTCCCCGTGTCCGCGCTGCAGCAGATCCATCTCGGCCAACTTGTAGCCGTCAGTGGTCGAGGCCACGCCTTGCAGACGCTGCAGCGTCTCCGGGGTGGCGGCTTCCAGGGAGTTGATCATCATGAAGAACTTGCCCTCGCCTCCGTTGCGAGCCAGGCGGCCGCGCAGTTGGTGCAGCTGGGCAACACCGAAGCGATCCGCGTCGCGCACGACGAGGATGCGGATGTCCGGCACGTCGATGCCGGTCTCGATCACGGTGCTGGCGACCACGATGGGAGTCTGACCGCTGCGAAACCTGTCCAGCGCGGACTTCTTCTCGTCGTCGCTCATCTGGCCGTGCAGAACGCCGATCTTGCCGGCGCCGAGGCGCGTGCGAGACAGTCCCTCCTCCAGGCTGCGCGCGGCCTCCAGGATGCCGAAGCTCGGTGCATCCTCGGCCTGCTCCTGCTCGCCCGGTGCTTGCTCGCCGACGGTGTCCTCCTGCTGGGCGGCCTTGGTCTGCTGGGTGCTGATGGCCGGGTAGACGAAGGCCACGCGCGAACCTGCGCAGGCGGCTTGCAAGACCGCGCGGAGGACGGCGGGCCGTGCGGCAAGGTCGACCACCTCGCTGCGAATGTCCTTGGCCACGGGCGAGCGCGACATGCTGAAGATGCGCATTCCGCCGAACATGGCCGAGGCCAGCGAGCGTGGGATCGGCGTTGCTGTGACCTCCAGCAGGTGCGTGAACGGGGCAAGCAAGCCTTCGCGCACGTCGGTGGAGTGCTTGTGTTGCTCGTCGCAGACCACGAAGTTGGGCTTGTAGTGCTGCTTGCGGGCGGCGCCGATGAGCCCGGAAGTTCCGACCAGAATGGCGTTCGGGTCGCGAATCTTGTCGCCGGCCTCGACTCTTTCCACGCGCACGCCCAGGGCATCGAAGCGATGGAAGATCTGCTGGGCGATCTGATCGGCCAACAGCATCGTGGGCGCCAGGATGGCGACTTTCGCCCCCTGGCGCGAGGCCGCGGCTGCGACCAGGATGAAGGGCAGGGTCTTGCCCGTGGCCACATCGGCGCTGAGCAGCCCAACAAGCGGACTGGGTGAGGCCAGGCAGCGAGCGACCTCGAAGGCCACGGTGCGCTGATCCTCGGTGAGGGTCTCGGGCTGCGTGGCGACGAGCTGCTCGATGTCGGCCTGCCGAATCGGGATGGGCGCCTTCGGGTGAGGCAGCCGGGTGTTGTTGCGAAGCGCGGAGGCCTGCACGGACAGCGCGGCGATGTGCCGCGCGGCTTCGGCCGCGTAGCGGCCTTCATGCAGCGACTGGGGCGCGTGCAGCGAAATGAGCAGGTGGTCGATCGTCTCGAACGCCTGCTCGGGGTCGGATCGGGCGAGGATCGCAGCCTCATCCAAGCCGGTCTCCGAGACGATGCGGGTGCTGCAGGCCCTCAGGGAGCGATCGATGGCCTCTTCCGTGCCGAGCGCCTCATAGACCGCTCGCTCCACGTGTTCGCCGGCGAGGCGCCCCTGCACGCCCTTGTAGCGCACCCATACGCGCCCCCGGTAGCTGTCCGGGACGATCGACGCGCGCGTGAGCGTGAAAGTCGACCCGTATTTCTGCAGGGTCCCGTGCAGCCACATCTCCTGGTCCTCGGTGGGCTCGAAGGCCCAGGCGAAGGCGGGGTCGCGCGGCGTGGCGTTGAACAGGCTGATGCTGATGAGGGTGCCTTGGGCGTCGACGGCGTGCACTTCGAGTCGCCCCAGCTTCCAGGCGTTGCCGCTCTTGCCTCGAGGCCCGAATTGGTACTGGACTCTTCGCTTGCCCGTCGTGGGGCTGGGTGTACGCGAGAAGCCCAGCGAGACTCCGGTGAGACGCACCGCCCACGCGCGGGGCTCGTCCAGGGCGCCGGCGCTGGCGATGCGCTCCGGCTCGGTGCAGTCCAGATAGTCGCTGGGCATGCACAGCAAGACCTCATCGTCCGAAGCGAGCCGCAGGGTCTTGGCCAGCCGCGACAGGGGCGCCTCCGGCGTCTCCGGGTCGGCGGTGGCTCGTGCAGCGGCGGATTTGGCCATGGAATTGGCTGGGCTTTCGGGGCCTGTGTGTTTGGCAATTATACTTACCCGCGAAACGCACACCAACCTCGCCAGGCTCGAAAGTGCCCGGCGTGCAACAGCGAGGCAGCCCATGTTTCTCGACCCGAAGGGCAATCGGATCGTCTATCTCAACCGGCCCGGCGAGCTGTTCGCTTCGGCGGTGCTGACCTTTCTGCGCAACAGCAAGCAAGGCAAGGCCTCGGCGCAGCAGTGGCTGGGGATGATCCGATCCGCGCCGGGCATCAAGGCCACGGAGCTGAAGGATCTGGCGCTCGAGGAGCGCCTGGCGACGCTCGCGTCGGCGGCCAAGGGCGGGGCGATCCGCCGCGAGGATCTGATCCGGGCCGTCGACCTGGGGTCGCCCACCGTCAAGGAGATCACGCTGGCCAGCCCGGTCTTCGGCACCTGGTCCTGGGGCAAGCGCGTGGGGGCGCAGTACAGCGAAATCCTGTACGTCCTGAACTCCGAGCGCAACAACATGGAAGATCGTCTCGAAGTGCTCCGCTTCGAGATGGACGACCTGAACTTCAACCTGGACAAGCTGGCGCAGGACCCGGGGATCGTCGTGCGCATCGACAACGAGATCAAGGCCATCAAGGCGCAGATCAACGAGGCGCCGGATTTCACGGCGCACCACTTCTCGGGCGTCCTGAAGGATTCCAAGCTCGGTCGCAACCTGCTGGCGCACATGCGCGTTTCAAGGCTGCCCGAGCAGGGGCTGTTCTTCATCGAGGAAATCCAATCGGACTGGGCCCAGAAGGGGCGCCGGCACGGGTTCGGCGCCAACTATCCCGAAGCGCCTTTCGTCACCAAGACCGAGCTGTGGTCGGGCCTTGTGCTTCGTCGTGCGTTGCAGACGGCCGCGCAGGAGGGATACCGCAAGGTGGCCTGGATCCGAGGCAAGGACATGGCCAATGGGGGCAACTTCGGGGGCGACCTGGACGAGTTCTACCAGACCATCTTGCCGCCTCTGGCGGACAAGGTCCTGGCCAAGGCGGGCGTGAAGACGCGCATGGCCGAGATCACGATAGCGGAACGCACGCTGTCGACGCCCTGCGTGGAGCTCAACGACAAGGCGGCGGAGCTGCTCAAGGGCACGCTTCCGCTGTACTCGCTGGCCGAGTTGGTGGAGACGCCGCGCGAGGACGGCTCCCCGGAAGTTCTGGCGGTCCTGGACGAAGCGCGTGAGATGCTCGGCAGCGTGGCCAGCGTGCGGGCGGTGCATCGGCTCTACGACCTGGCCACGGGAAACCGGGTGGCCGGGACGTATGTGAACAAGCTCGTGCAGGTGGCACTCGATGCTCGGGACTTCGCGCAGGCGACCTGGCACGAGTCATTTCATGCCGCGGTGGCCCTGATGGCCACCGACGACGAGGTCGAAATGCTGCGCCAGGCCTTCTGGCCGACGTCGCGCCTGAACCAGGCCGTGCGCGAGCGCATGGCCGGACATCCGCAGGCCGTACGCCAGTGCGATGACCCCATGGAAGCGGCTGCCCATGCCTTTGCGCTGTGGAAGGCCGGGCGCTTTTCCTTCGAGCGCACGCGCGGTCCCGAGGAGGGCTTCGTGGACAGGCTCTTCCGCGTGCTGGGCGAGCAGATGGACAAGTTCACCAGCTGGGTGCGCCGAATCGGTCGTGAAGGGCAGATCACCGAGGCGCAGGACTTCTTCGAGCGGCTGGCCAGCGGCGAGCTGCGCGAGCGCGTGCAGTCGGGCGAGATCGCGGGGCTGAGTCGAGCGCCACGCGCGGCCGCCATCGGTCAGCGCATGCGCTGAGTACGGGAGGCCTAGATGACGGGCGACAGGAAGGGAAGGGCAGACGCGATTGCCGAGATCCGTCAGCGCATGGCCGAGTGCCGTTTGACGGTCCGGGACATCGAAGGCGCAAGCAAGCCGCGCGGGACCAACGCGCAGCGCACGGGCGACCCCCGCGCGGCTGCGCATCACAGGCAGGGGGCATGATGAGTGCGAACATGCAGGAGGTGCAGCGCAAGCCGTCGATGAAGGTCGGTGGCGAGCTCGTGCGAGCGATCTACCACCCGTTGTCGTTCGAAGTGGATCCGGTGGAGGTGATCGGCCAGGTGATCGAGGTCGATGGGTGGCGTCATCTGTGGGTCGATGGGCTGGACGAAAGCCATCCGGTGACCGTTCCGCTGGAAGTCTTGCGTTCGTACGAGCCCTTCGGCACGTTCGGAAGCTACCTCGACCAGAACCTGGAGCGGGTCGAGGAGATCCTCGCGGTCTGCCCCCTGGATGCCTCCCCGACGATGCTGGTGCGCGCCTGCGAGCTGCTCAAGGCAGGCGGGGCGGACGCTCGGGCCGCCGTGACGGTGGCCTACGAGTGGTCGCGCACGCTCATGGACCTGGACATCCTGGAGTCGCAGTTCGCCATGGCCCTGCTGAGCGATGACCGGCCCGCCACGTCGGCGCCGGCCATGCGCGGCTGAGCCGCCACACTCCGCCTGCGCGCCCCTGGCGGCGCGCGGCGGCGGGTGGCAAAATCCCCCGCATGCCGTTCGAGTCACGCGCCGTTGCTGTTCCCGAGGGCCCCGAGGGCCTGGTGAGCCTGCTTGCCGCCGAGCTGGCGCGCAAGGGCGGCTCCGTGCTGGCCGCGCGCAATGATGCAGAGGCTGTGGCGGCCTGGTTGGACGCCAGGGCTTCGCGCAGCGCGGCAACGCGGCGTGCCTACACGCGGGCCGCGCACGCCTTCTTGTTGTGGATGCACGAGCGCGGCATTCCATCCCTGGCGGACCTTCGGGTGGAAGACGGCACGGCATACCTGGGGCACTTGAGCAATCCGCCTTCGCACTGGATCCGCCCAGCGGCCAAGCTGGCCAAGGGCGCGAGCGTGCTGAGCACCCAGGTCCTCATGGGGCCGCTGTCGGACAAGGTGGTGGCCTGGCACCGAACGGTGCTGGTGCAGATGCTTGGCTATCTGGCGGACTCCGGCTATCTGGGGCGCAATGTGATGCACCTGACCAAGCGCCCGCGCGTCGCCGAAAGGCCCGTCATGCTCAAGTCCTTCTCGCTGCAGGACTGGGGGTGGCTGGATGGGTGGTTGCAGCGGCTGGAGCCGACCCCCGAGAACGTGCGCAGCCATTGGATGCTGCAGTTTCTCTACCACACGGGTCTGCGTCGCGAGGAAGCGGCCGTCGCCAAGTTCTCGGATCTGGTGCGGGGCGATCACGGGTGGATGCTCCACGTGCAGGGCAAGGGGGGCAAGGTGCGCCTTGTCACTCTGAACTCGGCGCTCATCCGCGCGATGCGCGCCTACCGCACGGCGATCGGGCTTTCGGAGTTTCCGCTGGCGTCCGAGGATGGCCCCATCATCGAGCGCATGCGGCGGTCCGTGCGCGGCGGCCGGCGAAACATGACACCGCGCCAGATCGGCGCGATCGTCCAGGCCACGCTCCTGGCGGCTGCGGCGGATTGCGAGGACGAGCGCACGAAGGCGAGCATCCTGGCGGCCAGCACGCACACGCTACGCCATACCAATGTCTCGCATCGCCTGGCGGCGGGAGCGTCGTTGGAGACCACGCAAGACGAGGTCGGGCACGCGAGCATCGAGACGACCCGCGCATACGCGCATACCGAAATGCGCAAGCGCCGCGAGGACGCCGAGCGTCTCACCACGTTGTACGGCTGAGCGTCAAGGCAATCGCGTTCAGTGGGGCCGTCCGGGCCTGTCGCCGCCCGGGCTCGGCTCACGCCAGATGCCCCAGCCGCACGCTCCTGCGCGCACGCAGGCCTCGACGGAGGCCTGGAATTGCGGCAGGTCGGCGATTACCTCGAGGTAGCGCATCTCCCGGGAGTCGTGCGCCGATAGAAAGTCCTCGGCGAATCGCGTGGCGTCCTCCTCCGAGGGGAAGGTCGGCGCCGCCGTGGATCCCAGGTCATCCAGATTGGTCCAGAAGGCCAACCCCAGACCTACGCCCAGGAACACGCCATACCGCGCATGCTCGATGATGAAGCGTCGCGCCTGCTCGAGCGGCTGCTGCGCGGGGTGCGTGATGGGGTCTTCCGATGCCATGACGCGTTAACCCCGCGGCGTGTCGTGCTCAGGCGCCATCACCACGGCGGGCGCTTCGGGGACGTCGGTCGGGTCGCCGAACACTTCCGGCTGTTCGAGCACGGTGCTGGCGTAGACGACGCTGTCATCTCCGGGGCAGGTCAGTCCGTCGCTTTCGCTCAGGTGGCCCGGCATCGAGGCGGTGAAGGCGAGGTTACCGTTGGAGTTGCCGTGCGCTGCCACTGCGAATGCGTGCAGCGCGCTGCGGGCGTAGACGTGCTCGAAGAACAGCTGGTTCGTGTCCTCGTAGAAGCCGATGACCGTGTACGCGTACGGGGTGCCCGGCAACGACTCGAAGCACAGGTCGTTGTTTGCATACGCGTCCAGGGCCGTCGCTATCGCCTCTCCGATGACGCCTGAGCCCACGCCCTGGCTCTGCAGCGCGATCGCGACCGACTCCAGCGCGTCGCGATAGGCTGCGCCGGCCAGGCCGTCCTCGCTGCCGATGGCGCGGCGGATGCCGGCGATGATGGGGTCGTTGGTCATGATGGTGTTGATCGGGTGATCGAGGTTGCGGCGATGATAGAAGTCGCAAAGCCGCAGAAATCAAGAGCCCAGCGAGTTCCGATGCCTGGGCTCTTGCACATGTCAATGCTTTGCGACTGCCATAATCCGCGAAATGAAACGGGGCGATGATTGCGCGTCCTTCTGATCTCTGGCGGAGGCTTGTGCATGGTCAACGAGACGGTTCGGGAGTTGCTTCAGGCCCATCCGGATGCTCCGCGTTCCCAGGAAGGGATGAACAAGGGTGACGGCACCCCCGGCAGCGACGCGCTCCAGGGTCTGGTGGTGGCTGCTCTCGTCGCCGGTCGCCCCGATGTGCCGAACGCGGCGCGTATGGAACCGATGACGCGTGGCTGGCTGGCGGCGCTGGCCGACGCTCGCCACATCTTGAAGGGCCTGGTCGGCCAGCGACCGGATTGCGTCTCTCTGATCGAGCACACGCGGGGCAAGCTGGGCGAGATCCAGGAGCTTCTGGCGCAGGTTGCGCGCTGGGGCGAGGGGGCTGGCGAGGCCGAGGTGGAGGGAAGTTTCGATCTCGTGGTCGAGGCTGCTCGCAGCTGGGACAACGGCAGCTGGGATGACCGCCCCGCGCATGAGCGCCTTCGCCGGACCTTCGTGTCGATCGAGGGCATCGACGGCGCGTTCCTGCGGCGGCTGGAGGCCTTGGAGCGGCTGCTTCACCGCGAAGAGCTGGAGGAGGTCGCAGTCGCGCGGCCCGCGCGATGGGGAAGCCCCGTGGGGCTGGACGCGCGCAGCCTCCTGGTCGTGAGCTCGGACGGAAAGGTACGGGCGCGGCTCGAGCTCGACGATGGGGTCTTCGAGTCGGTGCCGCTACCGGTTGCGGCCATCCGTGCGGCATGGCAGCAGGGGGCTGTGCAAGCCGAGAAAGGGCCGTCCCTGCAGCTTGTGCGCTGGGGAGAGGCGCTGTACGCATCCTGGGCGACCAGCGGGATGGCCAGGCTGGTGCGCTTCGCCTCGCATGGACGCGAGCTCGAGCGTGTCGAGCAGGAGTTGTCCGCGGTGGGCTATCGCATGGCGCCTTCCTTGACCTCGCTGGACAGCGAGGACGATGGCGACGCGATCGAGACGGCGGACGGTGAGCCGGTCGATGACGAAGCGGCGCTGCCGCAACGCGTGCTCGAGCTGGCCGCCGAGTGGACGCAGCTGCACCAGGCCGCTGCGGCGGAAGCGGCCGAGTTCGAGCGTGTGCAGCAGGCAATCGTGCGGGTCCGGCCCCGCGGCTAATCAGGGAGTTGTCTCGTGAATTCCAGCAACCTATCGAGCGTCGCCGCCCCGCGGCTCAGTGCTCATACCAAGGCTTGCATCGTCGAGCTGGCCTCGCAGGCGTGGGAGGGCACGATAGCGCAATTCCGCTCCTACATGCGGTTGATCAATGACGTGCTGCAGGAGAGCGGGGATGGGCTGGCGCTCGTGGACGACGAGACGCCCGGGGTGTTCGTGCGGGGAGGTGCCGAGTGGGCCGATACCGTGGTGTTCTGCCTGCGCGAGGGCGGTCAAGTGGACTGGGACAACGGCGTCGACGTGGACTCCAGTGCCTTCGAGGCGGACCTGAAGCGCTGCTTCGACAAGGCGCTGGCCAACCTGCGCTTCGAGCGCGTGGGATGCTTCGAGCGCGTGCGATCCGACGATGGGCAATTCGTCACCGTGCCGACGCATGAATTGGAGAGCGCTGCCCTCGAGTGGGCTGTGGCGATGTGCGAGGGCAGGGCGATAGACATCGGGCCTGACGGCCGTATCTGGCACAGCCCTGAGCACGGAGAGTCGGGCGACGAGGCCACCTACCTGAACTGGACGTTCGCTGGGCCGATCATCGACCGTGAAGGCATCGCCATGCGCAAGCACGGTGCGAGCGGCGCCTGGTACGCCATGGCCCTGGCCGACATCGGCGATGCGGAGCGGCCCCAGTGGTGCGAATTCACCGCCCAGGGTGGTCAGCGCCACGGGAAGTTCTCCTACCAGGTGCACATGCGTCGGCAGCGCTTCGAGGGCGCGACGGCGCTGGAGGCCGCCTTGCGCTGCTACGTGGCGAGCAAGCTGGGCGAGTCGGTCGAGCTCCCGGCGGAGTTGCGGCCCACTGAAGGCCAGACCCCTGCGCAAGCCGCGCAGCGGCCGCGCGGGTGAGCGGCGCCGTGGAGGCCGTCGACGAGAGTGCCCTGGAGCCTTCCGTGCAGACGCGCACGGACAGGCTCCAGGGCCAGGCGCTGGACTGGGCCGTCGCCTACGCCATGTGCCTGGAGGCCAACGAAGGCAGGGTGATCCAGGCGCGAGACCTGGCGGACATTGCCATGCGCAATGGGTCTTCGATCTCGAACGACCCGCACGTTCTGGGGATCCTGATCGAAAGGGATGGCATGACGGTGGGGCCCTGGACCACGAGTCCCTTCGCGGCCCACATGGGGCCCGCCGAGACGGTGAGCAGCGCCAATCCCCGCGTCGTGGGTCCAACCCCGCTGATCGCCGCGCTTCGCTGCTACGTGTGGTCGAAGATCGGTGATTCGCTCTCGATTCCAGCGAGGCTCCTCCAGCCCGAAGATGCGGACACGCCTGCGGCCCACGCGCCGCGCCAGCGGGGGTGAGCCCCATGAGCGATACCACGCGCGTGCAGGTGGGCGATCTGACGGGGGTGGCTCTCGATTGGGCCGTGGCGGGTCTCGATCCGCGCTGCCAGGGCTTGGAGTTCGGCCTGGTCGATGGGGTCATGTGCGGCTATTACTTCAGCGACGACGGAGGGCGCCAGGTGCGCAGCATCGCCGTATTCCTCGTTGGCCCTGCGTTCCTCCGGCAGATGCAAGCGCGGGAGGCATTGGGCCTGCGCGACGCAAGGCCGTACTGCCCGACAAGCGATTGGAACCAGGCCGGCAGGCTCATCGAGAGCGAGAAGATCGGCATTGAGCACGGTGGGGAAGCCTTCGACGCCTGGATCGCGCGGGTCAAGCCTTGCCTTCCTGATGTCGACGAGTGGGTGGGCGAGACCCCGTTGGTGGCCGCGCTGCGCTGTCTCGTCGCGACCAAGCTCGGCCCCGAGGTCGACGTGCCGAATGAAATCCTCTCGGATCTTCGCGCCGCTCCGGCGCCCTCGCTGCGGCCCCCCGCGGCTGAACACCCCTTGCGGCCCATCTCCTTTCAACCAAGCGAACACACACCATGAAGAAGGTCTCCATCACCTACGCGCAGAACACGCCGGCCTACGCCACGACGGAGCTCGAAGTCCCGGATGATGCGAGCGATGAACGGATCATCGCGGCCGCCAAGGCGCACGCCGACCACGTGGGCGACCTGGTGTTCGACCCGTCCTTCGACTGGGAAGGCCTGCGCATTCTGGATATCTACGAGAGGGACGGGAAGTGCGTCGCCAGGGACATCCCGATCGACGAGCCGAGTTCGGACACCGAGATGAGTCGGGTGGCTCGGGGCGTCCTGACAGGGGCCGTTGCGTTTTCCGAGCTGCGCTCGCAGGCCCGGCGCGACGGATGCCTGCCTGCCGACGTTGCCGGCGCCGCGGTGGGCGCAAAGTTCGACGTCGCGGTGGAGGCCGTCCGGGCATGGGACGAACACGGGCACGACGATGACCCGGCGCGCACCTGCGTCATCCTCCAGGGTGTGGATGACGCGCTGCTCGAGCGCATTGCAGCCATGCAGCATCTGGCTCGCATCGGGGGTCTGGCCGAAGCCGCGATCACTGTCCCCTCGATCTGGGGCGACGGGATCGGGCGGGAGGTCTCCTCCAAGCTGGTGGTCAGCGGCCAGGGGGCGGTTTGTGTCGAAGCGGAGAACGATCGCGGCGTCTACCAATCGCTGACGTTCTGGGCCGAGGACCTGCGCCGGGCATGGCTCGATGGGGTCGCCGCAGGGGGCTGCGCGCAGCGCCGGGGCGACTTGGTGCTCGCCGGCGACGTGCAGTCGATGGACTGGCTCGAGCGCATGGGGTCCAAGGTGCGCGAGCTCTGGCGCATGGAGCTCGAACTGGCGGCTCTGGGTTTCACCATGGTGGAGTCGCAGTCGGACTTGTGGCAATGCCTCGGGCCTGAAGCCGCAGGCGCTCCCCTCGAGGCGCTGGACGAGGAATCGGCCGGCGACACGTCGCTGCCGCAGCGCGTGCGCGAACTGGCGGGCCAATGGACCGCGCTCAGGCGCGGGCGGGCCCAGGTCGAACCCCAACAAGATTCCCGCGGCGATCGCCAGCGCGGCTGATGCCGGACCGCAAGACAACCTAGGAGTGGATGGACATGGCAGATTGGACTGGAGCTGCGCGCACCAACAGTGTTCGGCTGGCGCAGGGCGTGACGATCAAGGACGTGCGCGATCGCCTCGACATGCTGGCCGCCGATTTGGGCTGCGAGGGCGACGATCCGAGCTCGGACGGGGAGCCGATGGTGTGCTTCTTCTCGCAGAGCGGCGACGGAGGGTTTCCCTCGTGGGTGGTGCCGGAGGACACGCCCGAATGCAGGAAGCTCCTGCAGCTTGCCGAAGGCGACGACTTCCCCGAGCAGGTGGAATTCGACTGGGCTGCGCACGTGATGCCGCTGATCAAGGCCGGGGAAGTTCTGATCGCGAAGGAGTCCGGTCACGAGGCGCTGCGCTACATCACGGGACGAGCGGACGCCTTCATGAAGACGTCGGACGGCCAGGTGCACCACGCCAGCGTCGATCTGTCGGACATCAAGCGCACGGCGATGGAGGCCTTCCGGTACATCCAGCCCGATGGCGCGGTGCAGGGTGCGACCTTCGACTTCCTGGATCAGCATCCGCTGGTGGCCAATCTGCTCGAAGCGGCCTCACAGGCGTTGCGCTCGCTTCCCGCGGGGGCCGATCGTTCGCGGCTCGAGGAGACGCTGAGGGTCTTCGAGGACTACGCCGTGCCAGGAGTGGTCGAAGCCGCCGACGTGTTGCAGGCGGACGAGACCTTCGTGGCACTGTCGCGGGAGGAGCAACGCGCGGTGCTGCGGCGCTTCGTCGACGACTACGACTATCCCGAGTCGGAGCGAACCTACCTGCAGGTGCAGGGCCAGCGCGTGCGCGAGGACCGGCCGCAGGGGCGCAGCCACATCAAGGCGACGCTGCCCGGCGGGCAGGTCCAGCTCGTGCCGGTGGAAGCCGTCGAGGACTACATCGCCGAGCAGGGCGTGACCAGCGATGCGCCGCTTTGCGAGGCGGTGAACGCGGTGCTCGAACGCGACCTGGACGCGCCGATCGAAGTCGACTCGACGTGGCACTACGACGCGAAGGGCCAGCGCATCAGCGCCTGGGCCGAAGACCTGCCCGACACGCCGGCCGCCGCGCGGCCGCGTGGCTGAGTCCTCAAAAACTCCCTCTGGAAGGAGCGAACGTGTCTGACAACTGCAGATTGCAAGGCATCATCCTGACGGCATCCGATGTCGATATGGGCGCGGTGCGCGTGGCGCTGCGGCGCGAGTTGGACCGGCACTGCCCGGGCGAGTTCGACGACGCCGCGCTCGACGGCATCCTGGGTGCGAGCAGCTTCGACGACGACCATATCGTGAAGGTCGACGAAGGCCTGTCGGTCCAGGTGCAGCTGCGAGCGACGGCTGGGTTCACCTGCCCCGAGGCGTCGGCGATCTCTGCCGCGCTGGATGGCTTTGCGGAGCGGCCCTCATGGCTAGTGCTGACCGATGACGAGGTGAGCCCCTCGACGGACGGCGCGCAGACGGTCTATCCCGTGGGGCGCACCCCCGTGGACCGTGAGCGGGCTCAGGCGCTGTACGGCCTGTCGCTGGCCCGCGAGCACTGGACCCATCCCGCCCTTCAAGCGGTGCTTCCCCAATTCCAGCGCACTCTGGAGCGGTTGGGAGCGAACGAGGTGGACCTCCCGGATGTCGCCGGCGCCGATGCGCTGCGTGCCCAGGCGGCCACGCTGCTCGAGCGCGCGCAGGCGCTGGACGGACTCAGGCCCTACGTGGCGCTGCACAGCCAACGCAACCGCGGCGACTCGCCGTACCTGGTATGGGCCAGCAGCAACCCCGGCCACCGTGCCGACGAGGTGCTGGCCGAGGAGTACGACCCGGAGCGCGATGCGCTCACAGTGCTCGACCTGCTCGGCGCCGGCGAGACGCTGTCGTGCCTCACCGGGGTGGCTCCGCGCACCCGCGTGCGGGGATACGGCTCGGCCGCGCAGGCCCAGCAGCCCGCGCGGCCGAGCCGCGAGGAGATGGTCGAGTCGCTGCGCGATCGCCTGGCCGATGGCGTGCTCTCACTGGAGGAGCTCACGCAAATGGTGGTCGACGCCGGCCTGAGCACGCCGGGGGACTTCCTGGCGGAGCAGCGCGAGCGCTTCGACATGGAGCACGACGACGAACCCAGCGGCCAGGACGCGCCGCGCAGCAGGGGCTGAGCCATGAGCCATGATGAAAAGCGTGCCGCGCTGGGGTTGGCCGACGGCCAAGCCTTCCAGGGAACCTTCGCGGGGTTCGATGTCGATCCTGCGCAGCCAGATTGTGTCCTGCAGCTCGTGCGAAGCGATGCCGGTCAGGTCGTGATCCGCCTGGACGTTGCCGACCTCTCGGATGTGCCCGCCGTACTCAAGATCGGCGACAAACTGAACATCAGCGCCGCGGCTTGGGTGAGGCTCCATCAGCTTGGCAAGCTGGATGTGCGCCCGTCGAGCGCCGAGCAAGTCCAGCGAAGCGGCCAGGCGCCGTGGGTCATCTGGTCGCCCGACGAGTACCAGCGCAGCGGGGATGGGGGCGGCTTCTGGTCCGAGGAGGACGGATGGACGCTGCTGGAGGGCGCAACCCGTTATTCGGAGCGGCCGCAAGAGCCCCTGCCGATCTGCAATGGTGGCGCGCAGGCTCTGCACGTGGGGGACATGCGCGACTTCCGTCTGCTGGTGCGTGAGGGAGGCTCCGAGGCCGAAGGTGAGCCGCCGATGCTCTTCCAGTGCTTCGCGGACGATCTACCGCACGCGATCGAGCAGGCCCTGGACATGTACCCGGCTTGCTGGCCTGTGGGCGTGGACGTCGACGGCGATGTTCGGCCATTCGCGCTGGAGGATCTGCGCGAGGTCTGGGCGCGGCTCGGCGAGGCGCCGGCGGCGGCCAGCGGGCGGCTGCTGCAGAACTTCCTGCACTTCCCTGGCGGGGCTTCGCTCGAGGAGGTGTGGAACTGGTTCCGCACGGCGAATCCAGAATTTCGCACGCCCGAGGCGGAAGAGAGCGCGGCGCCAGTGCGGCGCCCGCGTGGCTGATCCCATCCTTTAGGACACTCCCGAGCATGAACACGGACCTGCAGAAGTTGCTTCTGGCCACGACGGCCCTGCGCGACATCGAGATGGGCTACCCGCACCGCGAGATCGGAGCCACCCAGGGCGGTGGGCTCCCGGCGCTGCTGCGCGAGCTCGTGACGTACCTGGACGAACGTGGTGCACTGAGCGCGAGCGAACGCGAGATCTTCGGCGAGACGCTGCCCGACGTTGAGTGGAAGCCGTCGGCACTACTGCCGCAGTTCGAGCCGTTCAGACTCGTACTCGCGAGCTTCGCCTTGGGCGAGGGCGATTCACCTCGGTTCGTCGAGATCGAGGTGACGCCCGCCCTGTTGAGCAGAATGCAGAGCTTGCAAGAGGCGTTGCGTGCTCACGGAATCTGGGTCGCGATGGAGAACTGGGACGCTGAGTGGGACTCGCTCCCCGAAGATCTCCGCATGGAGAACACCGTGCTCGGGCTCAATGGCGATGGGGTGTTCTTTCTCGAGGCCACGCCTCGCGACGCCGACTATGCCTGCCAGACGCACGGCATAAAGGTGGAATCGCTGCTCGCGGCGATGGCGCAGCGCGGGAATGGTGAGTCGAATGCACTCGCGCCCTTGCTGAGCTCGGCATTCCAGTGGCGTCAAGGTGTCCTCTTTCATACGCCAGGAGCGCGTGACCTGCAGGAGCTGATCGACGGCTGGCTGGAGTGGCAAGCGGAAGCGGCGGAAGCGGCTTCAGTACGCCCGCGCGGCTGAGGCGAGGCCCGGCCATGGATCTGTTGGGATTTCTCTCTGAGGAAGGCCGGCGGCGCCTGGAGGCGCACTGTGAGGAGGTGCAGCGCCTGGCCGAGCTGGCCCCCCGCTGGAT
>JAEHJW020006727.1_pt1 | contig 39119 bp, 55 predicted proteins | sample 9271431 | NCBI WGS metagenome assembly JAEHJW02 | reverse complement strand
ACGCATACATGATGCCCCCTGAATTATCCGGCTGCGGCGGGACGGTAATCGTCTGGACGCCTTGAATTACCGGGTCTTTCAGGCCGTTGGCGCTGGCAATGCCGGGCCATGCCATCGCATCGCCGTAGGTATCGGCGGCGACCTTGTAGAGATTTCCGCCAGCGATGGCGACCTGCTTGCCCGTCGTCCCGATGCTGCCAAGGTTGCCGCCGATCCGCCCAAGGACGGATTGCAGGTTGTAAAGCTGCGGCAGTTGCGTCATCGCATTGACCTGCCCCATCAGCTTGTTCGCCTGCTGGGCGATGGGGTTGTTCGGCAGGATGCCGCCCAAGGTCGTCACGTTGGTCAGGACGTTGCCGACCGATCCGATCAGGATGCGGACGCGCGCCTGCACCGCCGCCAGCGGGGCCAGAACGCTGTTTATGGTGCTCTGGACGGCGTTGGCGAAGCTGGAAACGGCGCTGATGGCGCTGTCCAGCGTCTTCAACAGGTCGGATAGCGGCCCGTCGCCGATCAGGTCGCCCAAGGCGTTCGCTTCCGCCATGTCGTCAGAAATCCATTCATCGACCCCAGCCGGGACAATCGTCGTGATCGGGTTGTAGTTGTCCTTGACGATGACGCAACTGATCCGATACGGGATTTTGTAGCTGCGTTCAAAGTCGCAATGGAACGACTTGATGACGACATCGAAATTGAACATCGACCAAGTAAGCGTCTGCGCCTTACCGCTGATCCGAAGGCCGTCCAGATACAGGGCGCGCATCAAGGCGACATCCCCCTGAAACAGACCAGACCATTCCAGCGGGGCATCGATTCGGCCCATCGCATCGACGACGCGGACGCCGCCGACAAGTTCATGGACAGCAAGCGCCTGTTCCCCGCCGAAATTGATCCTTTCGGGGATTTCAAAGCGGGAAAAGGCGAATTCGCTGCCGTCCTTCTTGTCTTTCAACGTCAGGACAGTATCGGGTTTCATTACCAGCCTCCTACAGCCCCAGCGCCTACCGGCGACGGGGACATTGTTCCGTCAAAGCTGCTTCCGCCGGTCGGCGGGCGGCTCATTTGGCGGGCTTGATGCTGGGTGACAGTTTCAGCAACCTTTCGGCCATCCATGCTGATCTGAGTTGTTACCTGAACTGGCGGCTGGGCCTTGCCTGCGACTGGATTGAACGCCCGTTCGGCAAAATCACCGCCCGGAAGCATCCGCCACCAAGCGAAATCGCCGAAGCGCTTGCTATTGATGTCGGTAACGTGCGTCCGGTCATAAACCCAGCCGCCAAGCGTCTGATTCTTGTCGCCGGTCAGCTTCTGAACAGCCGGATTGATTACGTTGTCGTTCAGCCAGCCGCCAGCTTTCCATCCTGCATAGGCGGCCATGAAGACCCCAGCGGCCCGCGCCAGCGCACCAAGGCCGGTAGAAGCGCCGGTCAGCGCCGTCCCAAGTTTCGTAATGCCTGCGGTTCCGCCGACAGCCTGCATCAGCATCGCCCCGCCGAGGCCACGGAATGCAGCCGTCAGCAGCAGGACAGTCCCGCGAATGGCAAGGCCGCCAGCAAGAGCGCCGAATGCGAAGGTCAGCAGCTTTACCGCCCCTTCGTTCTGCTTGGCCCATCCGGTCAGTCCTTTGATGGCCCCGGTCAGCCATTCGACGCCCTTGATTGCCAGCGGCAAGACGGTTTGACCGACGACCAGCATCAGGTCGCGCCACTTGGCATGCAGTTCGATTTGCTGGCCCGCCAGCGTTTCGCGCGCCCGACGGTCAAGCGTTCCGATGTCGTCCGCCTTCCGGTTCAGGGCTTCGTTCTTCTTGATGTTGTCCAGTTGCAGGAAGATCGTGCTGAACAACTGCGACGCGGTACGGTTTGTGAAGATTGTGCCGATGGCGTTCAGAACGTCTTGCTCTTTGGTTACGCCCTTCGCGGCCAGCGCTGGCAGCAGCGTACCTTCCAGCCACTTGACCGGATCGGCGACGAAATCTTCCCCGCCTTTCAGCGCGCCCGGCTTGATCTGCTTAATCATGCCGATCTTGTTGTACTCGACCATCTTGGGGTCAAGCATCCCGTAGCGCATCAGTTCGTTCGCCGCGCGCACGGTCGTCCGGCCTTGGTAAAGGTTCTGGTAGGCCGACATCAGGCCGGTGCCGATTCGGTTGCCGCCCATTTCCTGAATCAGCGGTTCCATCTTGTAATAGAACACGTCGTCGCGCATGGCCTTGGCCGCGACGCCGCCGGTCTTGATGAAGTTCAGGTATTCGTTCGCCTGAACCCGTCCGCCGGTCGCGGTCTGAACCTGCTGGATCATGTTGGCCTGACGCATGAAGGCTTCTTCGCTGGTCAAACCCTTGCGCAGTTCGACAACCTTGAGCATGTCCATGAAGGACTTGTCGCGCATTGCCCCGCCTTCCTCGCCGAACAAAGCAGAATTGGCGAACTTCATCTTGGCAAGCAGGGGCGTGACGAACTTTGCATGTTCGATGTTGCTGAATATGGACTGAGCATCGCGCAGCAGGCCAAGGTTCTCGCGCATGCTGGTGCCGTAGGTGTTCATCCCCTTGGCGAAATTGATGGCGTCTGACGCGACCGCATCGCCGACGCCAAGCGCCTTGAAGCGCTCCATTTCGACCTGAAACTTCTTTGCTTCTTCCAGCGGCCCCTTAAACATCGCCAGACCTGCGGCCCCGATGCCAAGCATGAAGCGGCCCTTTAGGGCCATCTTCTGAATTGACGCGATCCGGGCTTCCAGCTTGGCGGCGTCCGCCTCCGTGCGCATGAAGTCCCTCGACAGTGCCAGCAAACCGAGGCTAGCATTGTTGATTAGGCTGATCTTTACGCCGATTTTGTATGCTTCAAACATGGCCCGATCCTTGAAAACCCGAATCCACGAATGGCTTGCTGATCGCCTGTCGTGGGTGCAATACCCGAACATCCAGCCAGCCAGCAGAAACGCCCGGCTGGATAGCCCGCGCGGGCCGCTGCGCTGGCGCTATGCCATGCCAATCGGTCGGCGTCTGGATTTGCTGCTTATCAGCCTGTTCGGGGTCGTTGTGTTTGGCGCGCTGCTGGCCGTTCTGCTGTTTCTGGCCTGCGCCGTTCTATTCGGCTAGGTATCGAAGTCATACCCCAGCCCGGCGGGCATCGATGTCCCGCCAAGCAGGCCGCGCGCGGCGGCCTTGCCCAAAATTTCCTTGATCTTGTCTTCGTTCTGAATCGCCGCCGGGCCTAGAACAGCGCGCGGCGGGATGGTCTTGGTTCCTAGTTCCTGCCAGACCATCACGTCGCTGTTGCTGCCGACGACCGCTTCAAGGCCGCCGACCGTGTTGCTGATCGAATCGCGCAGTTCTCCGGTACGCAACAGGGGATCGTTTTCGCTGAATCCCTGCCGCGTCCGGTCTGCTTTCGTGCTGTCAGCCAGTTCAGCCCATGCCGGGAAAGGCCCGACGGCTGGCTGGTAATGGCCGATTTCTTCCTTGGCTGTCTTTTCGATGGCCTGCGCGACTTCCTTCAAGCCGTGATGCAGGGCCAACGCTTCGGATGCCTCGATTGCCAGCAAGTGCGATGCGAATGACGCTAGGCTGTCAAATTCCTTCATTTGTCATCCTTCTCGAACTGCATGCTGTTCCAGTTGAAGCGCGCGCCTTCCATTTCGCTGAAAACGATGCACCAGCCTGCGCGGGTAACGTCGTCAAGCCGGAAGGCTACGTCGAAGGGGATGCCGTTCTTGACCAGCCATAGGCATTCGCGGATCGGCCCGGCGGTTGCTACTTTTTTACGGCAGCCTTGTCCGCTTCCGGGTCGGTCTTGCCGAAGTTTTCCTGAACGCCTTGCAGGACGGCAGCGATGCCATCTTCGTCAAGGCGCTGGATCAGGGCTTCGACTTCGCGCTTGCTGGCAGGCTGGAAGACCGGATCGTCGTCGATGGAAGTGACGAAGATCAGCGGCAGAACCATGCCCATATAGACTTCGTTCTTCGCTGTTTCGCCCAGCGCTTCGATCAAGCGGAACTGCGCCAGAACGCCCGGCTTTTTCAGCTTGATGACGCGCCCGCGTTCGTCGCTGACGGTCACTTCGGCATTGGCCTGCTGGACGATCTGGTCGCTGGGGTTCAGCGTTACTTTGACTTTCGGATCGCCCATATCAAGACACCTTCACGCGACGGGCAGCGACGAAGCTGACCTTTTGTTTGACGGTCTGGTCGCCTTGCCATTGGCCTGCGTCGTCCAGCTTAAGCAGGACTTGCAGATAGCGGTATTGCGTAACCGCGCCAGAAACTTCGGTGATCGTTTCCGTGATCGTGACCGGCAGTTCGTTCAGACCGGCGTAGTAGTTGGCTTCGATCTGCGCGAAGTAGTCGTCGATGGTGCTGTCAGCGCGGGCAACATCGAAGCCCCCCGACCAGCCATCAGGGAACCGGACATGGCGTGTGATGCCGTCCAGCCCCTTGATCTTCTGGTCAGTGATGTCCGGCTTGCTGTTGAAGCCGGTGATAAGGTTGAACCGCAGCGGCCCCGAAGGGCCGATGATGTCCAGCGAAACGTCGCGTCCGACGCTAAAACCGTTGAGCGGCATGGTTGCCTCCTATTAAGCCAGTTGGGTCGATTGGCGATTGATCTGAACAGACTGACCGCCTTCGACGTTGATAAGGAACTTCTCGATGACCGACAGGTAGATGACCTTCACGTCGGCTTGCATGTAACCCAGCGCGACGCGCGACATCGGATTGTTCGCGGCATCGATCTGAACGCTGTAGGCCGGGCCGCCATTGACAGCGCCGATCATCCCTTGCTGTTCCATGTTGGCAAGGAAGCTGCTGATGGTCGCGGCAGCGTTGCGGCGAACCGCAGCGCTTTGCAACTGGCCGATGAACAGGCCCATGCCAGCGTTCAGCGTATAGGCGATGTAGTTGGTCATCCGGGTGTAGTTGTCCCCGTTCGTGACCGCGTTGCTGCTGCTGTTATGGCCGAAGCGGACGCCGAACATGTTGCCCGCCGGGATCGGGTTGGTAATCAGGTCGATACCAGCCTGCCCCAGCGCTTGCAGTTCGGCAGCGCTATAGGTCAGGTTCTGGTAGGACTTCTGCGTCCCGACGATGCCGTAAAGCGGCTTGTTCAAGCTGGACTGTTCGGGCGACAGGTTCGCCAGACGACCGGCGACGAAGCCTTGCGGGGAAATCAGGCGGATTTGCCCATTCACCGTGTCGTTGAAGTAGCACCAATCGCCGAACAGATACTTGAAGGCGTAGCTGTCGATGCCCGCCGTTCCCTTGTTGGTAACTGCGGTGCTGATCGAATCGCCTGCCGGGGTAACGCCGACCATGTAGATGCCTTCGGACAGACCGAAGGCCACCTGATTGGTGAAGCTGGTCGTATCGTCGCAGTCGGCCAGCATGGCGATGCTGGCGTAAGTGCCGCGCAGCGCATACATGCCCTTGCGGGGAACCGTATCTTGGCCCAGCAGGACGCTGCTGGTGATGGTCGTCGCGCCGTCAGTGCCGCCGGTCAGCGAATAGCTGGCCAGCGTCGGGGCGGTCGTACCAGCGCCAGCGGTTGCGACGATCAACTGCGAAGGCCCGCGAAGGCCGGACTGCCCGCTGTTGATCGCGGTCGCAATGGCCGCCCAAATGGCGTTCCCGGTCAGGCCGGAACCGATGTTGTCGAAGACTTCCGGCACGACGCCCGGCATGCTGACGGTCGCCCGGAAGGTACTGGCTTGGCTGCCTGCGGCGATGGCGACGGACAGCGAATTGCCCAGCGTACCGCTGTATTTCGCGGTCAGAGTCAGGCAGTTTGTTTGCACGGTCGCGCTGGCCGCAACGTCGGTTCCGTCGGTCACGCGGACGCAGCGGAAGTTCGACGCGCCTTGCAACACGGCGGCGGCGACTGCCGTCCCCATGTCGTATTTCCGGGCTTGGATCGCGCCGAACAGGCGGGCGTAGTCGGACATGCTGCCGACGATGGTCGGCGCATTGACCGGCCCCCATTGGGCAGTGCCGACGACGCCGAGGATATTGGTAGGCAGGCCGTTAAGAAGCGTGACCTGCGGGGGAACGATTTGGACATAAACGTCCGGCACGATCAGGGCGGTCGTATTGATCGAGCCTTGTTGAACGACAGGCATGGGAAACCTCCGGGCAATAAAAAAGCCGCCCGAAGGCGGCTTCTATGGGTTGGGATGGGCCGTTATTCCTTGGCGTCTTGCGCCGGGGCTTCGGGCTGCTGGGTCTTCACGACATGGGCGGAATGCTCGGAAGCAAGCACTGCGTCGATGGTTTTGGGGTCGTCGATGATCGCCCCGCGTTCATAGCCGCCGAACGGCTCGGTCACTACCAATACGGTTTTCATGGCTTTACCTCGCTAGAAATAGGTGGTTGGGTTCTGGATGGGCTGCGTCGCACCGTCCCGCGTAGCGGCTACGCCAAGCTGGTCTTGGGTGATCTGCGTTTCGGTTTCGGTCTGCGTCGTCGCGTATTCGACCAGATAGATCAGGTCGCGGCGGAACAGGCGCGATTTCTGCGTGTTATCGCTGATCGGGCTGCCCTTGTAGATCAAGCGGGCCGCAAATCCGTCCGGCATGGTCAGGAACTTGGTCGCGGCCAAGACCTGATCGACAGGCTGGGCGACAGCATCCCGATGGGTCGGGCTGTCAGCCCAAACCGTGATCTGGAATTGCCTTTCCTGCCGCCGGACTTCCCTGACTGCTGTTCCGGTTACGCCGACGCGCGCCGCGCCGATCCGGCCAGTTCCGGGCAGCGTTACGACTGCGCCCGCTGCGCTGGTTCCGGGGATGTCGGCAGCGATCAGGGCCGCCAGCGCCGACGCGATGCTGTTCAGCGTGTCGCTGGTCTGGACGGCATAGACGTAGGGCTTGCCGTTCGCCAGAACTGACAGGTTGTGCGGATTGTTCGCCGGGGGAACGACCCCGCCGACGGTCATCTGCTGGCCGTTGATGGTCAGCGTCAGCGTCGCGCTGTTCATGGCCTGCGGCTGCCAGTCCTGCGAAAACCGGGTCGTGTTGCGTTCCTCTGGACGCGGGAAGACGGTCACATGCGCCGTTCCGCCCGCAAGGTCTGAATCCAGTTGGCTTTCGGTCGGCCAGCCTGCATAGACCTTGCAGGGGACGCCGCCCGCTGCGCTGGGCTGCCCCGTCCCGTTTGGATACAGGGCCGCAGCAGCCAGCGCGACAAGCGCGTTCTGCGCATCAATTACGTCTGCCATGATTGCCTCACGTCTGCGCCTGCATGGCGGAAAGTCGCCACCCTAGATCGGTCAGTTCTGCGCTGCCGATGACATAGCGCCGCTGCAAGTCGTCTGCAACGATGTCGCCGCTGCGCAGAACGACGCCGGGGAAGGAAGGCAGCAGGATCGACCACCAAGGCGTTTTCACGTCGCCGGGCAAGCCGACTTCGTTCTTTTCGCCCTTCGGCCCTTGCAGGACTGCGGCAGGCCATCCGGTCATCAGCGGCGATTCTGTCGCCGCCGTGTTGCCGCCATAGCCAAGCGCGCCGACCCCGGCCTGCTGCTGCGGTCGCAGAACGTCGATTGTTCGATTGCAACTGACCAGCAGAATCGGCAGAGCCGTTTGCTGGGCGGCGATGAAGAAAGTCCCGTCCTGCGCATTGGTCAGGTAGTCGCCGACCTGCGTCAGACTGCCGTCGAACAGGCCGAACCATGTCGGATGCCCGTATTTGTTCGCCTTCCGGTAGCCCATATCTTCCGCGTTGAAGCTGGCGAACAGGTCGGTCAGCTTGTTCCCGGCGGCGATTGGATTGCTGGCGCTGGCTGGACGGTAATGGGCCGTCGTGTAGCCGATCCGCTTGGCAGCCTTGGCATATCCCGCATAGATGCGGTTCTGTAGGGTCGCGGCGTCCATTTAAGCCCTCGAAAGCGAAACCTGCGCGGACGATCCGATGCCGGGGCCGGGCGCAAAGCCAAGGAAGGCGCACATCCGGCGACGCCATGAATCGAAAAGGCGTTCCCGGTCTTGGACTTCCTGCTTGTTGCGCGTCCAGACGGCGGCCTGATCGGTATCAAGGTTCGCCGCTGCCGCGACGATGGCGGATTCCAGCGCCGTCAGGTTGGTCAGGTAGGTGTTAATCAGGACTGCTTCTTCGCTGGCCGACAGGGACGACAGACGCTCAATCAGAGACATTTGCCGTTGTCCGAACACCAGATAGGCGATGTCGTTGTTCGCTGTCAGGCCGGGCGTTCCCGCCAGTTGAAAGCCAGCGAAGCGGCGAACGTCCGTGATTTGGGCGTCTGTCAGTGCCATTTCTGGTTATTCCTGCGGTTGTTCTGCGGGCTGTTCGCCAGCGGGGGCAGCGGCAGCAGCGGCGGCTTCTTGGGCGGGGGCAGCTTCTGACACCGGGGCCGGATCAGCGACCTTGCGTCGGACACGCGGGGCAGCGGCAGCAGCGGCGGCCTTTTCTTCTTCGGTCAGGAACAGTTCGTCTTGACCTTCGACGAAATCTTCCTTGTTGATGACGATGAAGCCTTGGGGGTTTTCTTCGGTAACGTCGGAAACGATGCGGACGGTTTGAACTTGCATGATGATGGCTCCTATTGGAAAGACGGGGCAGGCCGAAGCCCGCCCCTGTCTTCATCAGCCCAGCAGCAGGGCGATATGGTTCTGCTTGATGGCTTGGTAGCCCCAAGCAAGACGAACGTGATAGACCAACTGCATGAATTGGCGATACACGGCGACCTCGAAGGTGATGCCAGAAACCGGGTCAGTGACCTGAATCACGTCGTCGGCCATATCCATCGCCTTGCCATCCGGGCCGACCGGGCTGGCCGGGGCGCGGGTGATAAGCTGGATCGCTTGCTTCTGGAAGGCGACATGCGGGGTCGCGGTGTTGCCGACGGTGACAGCAGTCGCCGATGCCGGGATGGCTTGCAGCAGGCCGGGGGCCGCGAGGGTCACGACGCCGCCAGACAGCGCGCCAGCGACGACATACTTGTTGCTGTCGCCCGCGAAAGTGACGGTATCGCCCGCCAGAATCGTGCCGCTGCCGGTAATCAGCGTGATCGCAGTCGCGCCGACCGCGTAGCCTGCGGTATTGGTCGTATAGCTTGCGCCGGTTCCCTTCGTGACAGGCTGGACGGCTGCCGAGTTATGCAGACCGAAGCCATCCAGCGGCAGGGCGCTGATGTTGCCTTCGCGCAGCAGGGCGGTCGATCCGGCTTCGTTGGCTTTCAGCAGGATGGTCTGCTTGCCGCGCAGGTTGGCAACGGCAGCATTGCCAAGCACCAGATGAAGGTCGGACTGCGGGACGCCGTTGTCGTCCAGAATCTTCCGGGTAAAGGCGGCGTCCGACAGGTCGCCAGCAGTACCGAACGGGGCAGTACCGGCGGTGCCATAGGCGCGGCTGGCGTTCTGGTAGGCCGTGGTGAAAAGATCGATTTCGATCTGGTTTGCCAGCGCGCGGAAAGCCTGCGCAAACTGGTTTTTCAGCGTCCCCATGTAGGTGCCAGCGTTCAACTGGCCGCGCTGTTCTTCGCCGTTCCAGCGGATCGGAGCATGCTTCGACCGGCTGATGGTCATCGACACGTTGCCGATGGTCTGGTCGCCGGTATTCGGCGCAGTCACGGCAGGCGTGGTATCAGCCAGCGTAGTCGCGGGCGCGATGGGGACGGTGATGGTCTGGTTCAGCGCTGCGCGTTCGCCGCTGGAATTGCGTTGAACGGCAGGGATGAAGCCGACCAGTTCGCGGGAAACAACGTCCAGCGATTCGTAGATCACCGGGACAAGGTTGGTAAGGGTGTTTGCCATTTTTGGGCCTCACAAATTGATGATGTTGGTCAATCGACCAGCACGCCGCCGTCCTTGAAGAAGCTGGGCAGCGATGCGTCGCCTGCCGCAGCCTTCTGGTCGTATTCAGCGCGGGTCATGGTTTTTGCTGTCCCCTTGCCGCCGCCCCCTTGGGAACCTCCCCCGGAGTTTTGCGGCGCGGAAACGAAGTGCTTGCCTTGGTCGCTCTGCGCCCATGCGGTCACGAACTCGGACAGCGGCTTGCCGTCGATCTTGGCGATGTAGTTGCCATCGGCGACTTCGATGCTGGCCTTGCCTTGATGCAATGCCTTGACTGCATCCATAAGCGGAGCCTGAACGCCAGCCTTGACCAGCGCGTCGGTCAGCCCGGCGTCGATCAGATGCTTATGCAGCGCGCCGTCCTTTTCGGCCAGCGTCTTCGTCAGCTTGTCGATTTCGGTCTTTCCGGTCTTCTCAGTCTTGGTAAGTTTTTCCGTCAGTTCTTCGACCTGCGCTTGCAGCGCGGCATGTTCGGCGGGGTCGATGTCTGCGCCTTTGGCCTTGGCCTTTAGCGCCTTCACTTCGCCAAGCAGTTCGCGGTTCTTCGCGCTAAGGGCGTCGGTTGCGGCGGTGGTAACTTCCTCGATGAGGGCTTTTACTTCGGGATCATTGCGGTCGATAGGCATAGCTGTGTCCTCTGGACGGTTACGGGCCACTGGCCCAAAAGAAAAGCCCCGCGCGGTCGCTGACCTGCGGGGCCGGATGAAAATCGGATTGATGGATTACTGCGCGGCTGGCTGCTTCGCTGCGGGCATACCGCCCTGCTTGATCGACGCCTTTTCGTCGTCGATGCTGCGTTCGCCTTCAACAAGTTCGCCTTGTTTCAGGTTCCAGAACAGGGATTCAAACGACAGCGCCCCGGCCTGCCATGCCTGCACAAGCGCAAGCACGTCCTGCGCGGTCATCACCGTATCAACAAAGTCTTCATTGAATTCGGCGCTGATGCTGCCGCTGATGCCTGCCCAATCGGCCATGATCGCAAGGACGCGATTGAAGCCGTGTTCGATCATGTCAGCGATTGTGCCAAGGACGGCCCCTTCGCCTGCATGGCGCAGGATGACGGTTCGTTCCGCTTCGGCCTGCTTCTTTTCGGGGGCCAGCATGCGCGCCCCGATGGCAGCCATCCCGGCTTCTTTGACCTGTAGCCGCTTTTCAAGCGCTTCAAGCCCTTGGCCGGAAAATTCAAGGTAGGCCGCTTTCGCCGATGGATCGGGGAAAACCCAAGCGGTCGAACTGCCGATGCTTAAGCGTTCGCCTTCGCCTGCCTGATAGCCGGTTACAACCGGCGTCGGCAGCCCGGTGAAATGCGCCCCATGTTCAAGGTCGGCAGTCGTCCGGTAATGGCTGAGATTCAGCGTAACCAAGTCATAGACCGGCGACTTCTGGACAGCCATGTCATTGCGCGCCGGACCGAAAACGACCATCGGGATGAACGTCAGCGACTTGCCGCGCAGCAGCGGGATGATGTCAGCGCCATGCTGTTCCCATTCCTGCTTATCGTTCCTGCGGAAAAGACGCTGGATGTAGCGGCCTTCCTCAAGCAGCAGCGCGCGAATCTGCGGAACTGCCTTGACCTCAAAGCCGCTCCATTCCATGACGGATTCCGTCAGGACGATCATGACCGGCTGCATGGCGTTATTCACGCGTTCGCAGCGCCAATTGATGATCGTTTCGGCCTTGTAGGTCGTAACGTAGGGCCGCAGATTGCTGGCCGCCGCTTGGGCAACGGTTACGGGCGATTCGCCGACGGTCGGATATTCGACCAGCAGGCCGACCCGACCGACGCCGATGACTTCGCGGGCGACGATTTCGGACAGTTCATTGAAGCAGCAGTCCGTCAGCGTCATGTCGTCGATCATGCCGGTCATCGCTTCGGGGGCTTCGATGACGGGTTCCTTGCGGAACAGCATGCCGACCAGCCCGTCGATGGTTCGCGCCGTCGCGTTGTAAAACGGGGTGCGTTTGACATAGGCGGCATAGTCCGCGCTGTCCTGTCCTTTCAGCTTCGGCAGGTAGCGTTCCCCGGCCTTATGCACCGCGTCTTCGCCGTCGATGGCGTCGCGGCACATCTGCCACTTGGCCGCCGCTTCGGCGTATTCGGCATGTTGCGTGTCAGGTTTAATCATCACAGTCCCACGATCTGAACCCGCTGCATGGCCCCGCCACCGATCAGTTCGGCGAAGGCCCGCGAAAGGGCGTCAATTTGGTCATCGTTTGCCCCATTCGGGAACATCCGCATTTCAGCGACAAGCGCGTCATTCCAAGGCGCGCGCAGCATCAGGACGTTCCCGACGTTGATCTGCGCGGCCAGCGGTTCGGCCCGCGTTACCTTGTCGCCAGTTTCAGGCGAAGTGCTGACGACATATCCGGCCAGCGCGCGGGTCAGGTAAAGCGCCTGCGTCTTCCCGGCTTGTCCGGGGTCTTGCGGGATGCTGATCTTGACCTGCCGACCGTCGCGCCCCGCCGTATTCAGCAGCGCCGCATCCCGTTCGTCAGGGCCGCAGCGAAGCCGCGCCATGTCGGCAATGACAAAGCGTCCGTCCGGCAGCTTCCCGATCTTCGCCCCGGCTGTGTAGTCGCCATCGACGGTAGAAGCCAAGTCCCAGCCGCGAATCCAGCGAATTCCGCCTTCCGGTATCGCATCGATGACCGGCATCGAATCCGGCTTGAAGATGCCGCCATCGGGCGGTGCCGGGGCTTGCTGGTACTGCCCCGCGAATGTGTAGGGGGCAGACGCCTGCATCCGACGCAGTTCGTCGGCGCTATGCTTTTCAGGCCAGAGCGCCGTTCCGTCGTCTTGCAGCGCAGGAAGGCAGACATGCTCCCATCCCTCGCCGTTGCCGCCATTCAGCAGCCAGCCAGCCAAGTCCCGTTCATGCAGGCGCTGCATGATTAGGATGATCGGCGTATCAGGGCCGTTCTTCCGGCTTTCAAGCGTGTTCTGGAACCAATCAAGGACGCCTTCGCGGATGACATCCGACCGGGCTTCGTCCGCTTTGTGCGGGTCATCGATGATGATGGCCCCCCCGAAGCCTTCCCGATGCTTGCCTGCGCCGTAGCCGGTAATCGTCCCGCCCGCGCCGACGGCATAGACACAGCCGCCTGCGGTCGTCCGCCATTCGTCCTTCGCTTGGCTGTCCTGCCGCAGCGATACGTTCGGGAAGATTTCCCGATATTCCGGCGACTGGACAAGTTCGCGGGCCTGCCAAGCGTTGTTCCCGGCAAGCCGCCCGGAATAGCTGGTATGGATGAATTCCGCGTCAGGAACCTGCCCCAGCGCCCAAGAAATGAAGTTGATGACCGCCAGTTCGGTCTTCGAGTAGCGCGGCGGCACGTTGATGATTAGCCGCTTGCATTCGCCCCGGAAGACGCGCATCAGGGCGTCGCAAATGGCCTTGTGATGCTGGCCGCGAATCCATTTGAAGCCCTTGCGCTGCGCGAACATCCAGCGCGAAAAGAAATACAGGTCGGCTTCGGCCATCTGGACAGCCGCAAAGCGTTCCTTTGGGCTGAACTGTCGCATGGTCAAACCTCGTCAGCGATCTGCTTGGCAATCTCCTTGAACTCGGCGGTGCTGCTGACCAGATGTTCCTGCTGGATCGGGCCGCCATCTGCGCCGGTCGATTCGACGCGGACGGTTTCCTTCCATCGCGCGCGGGTTTTCAGCCAGAAGATCGCCGCCGTTACCGCCCCTTGGCCGGTTCCTTGGGTCGCATGCTTGTAGAGGCTTTCGGCGACCTTGCTATTGGCGACGACTTCGCCGGTATCCAGTTCGGCGCGGAAATGCTTGCGCAGCGTCTTGGCGTCGATGGGCTTGCCCGTCTGCGGGTTCGTGATGACCTTGCTGATGTCGTCTTCGGGGATGCCGTAACCGGCCATCGCCTTGACCATCTTCCGCTGTTCAGCGGTCGGGATGAAGGGTTTGCGTCCTGCCATGATTCCTCCGTGGCCTGTCTGGCATGGCGCAGGTCGGCAAGGATGGAAGGTTTAGCCCTGATCGCCCGCTTCGGGGAATAGGTCGTCGCCGATTTCCACGTCGCCGCAGGCTTCGACGGCCTTTCGCGGGTCGCCTTTGCAGAAGACAAGCACGTTCTGATGGGTCTTTCCCAGCTTTCGGCTTGTGCTGAATTGCTTCCCGGCCCGGATCGGCAGGCTGCCGACCATCGTGACCAGAATCGCTTCGTTGTAGTAGTCCAGACCGGCTTCGCGGAACGCCTGAACGGTATCGCCTACGAAGTCGTAATACGCGCCGCGCTTGTCCCGAACTTCGCCGACAACGAAGGCGGCGAAGCGGTCTTGTTTCAGCAGGCTGCAAGCCCGCTTGATGATGTCGAAGTAGGCCGCCCGGAAGTCGTCATAGGCCAGCGTCGAAAGGTCGGCTGGGTCGTCCGAATAGACCTCAAGGTCGGCATAGGGCGGGCAGGAAAACAGGAAGTCAGCCTGCAAGCCCTTGCAAGTCTTGTCGATGTTCCGGCTGTCGCCGCAATGCCAGACCGGGACGGGATCGCCTTCGGCAAGGATTTCGGCCTGCGCCCGGTTCGCTTCGACCTGTTCGGCGCGCAGATCGCTGCCGACGTACTGGCGGCCCAGCTTGGCGGCGACAAGGCCGCGAACGCTGCCCCCGGCGAACGGGTCAAGGATGACGCCGCGCAGGGGGCTGAACCAGCGATAGGCCAGTTCGCATAGAACCGGGTCGAAGATGCTTGTCCCGCTTTGTTCGCTGGCGTTCCCTGCTGTTCCGTAGGTAGTTGCCAGCCGCTTCCCGGCCCCGTTGCCGCGCTGCTTGTCGCTGTAGTCGGCTGCCGGTCGCGGGCTGCCGCCGGGCGAACCGTTCGCGCCCCGGCCAAGTTCCGACCGGATGCCCAGCGCGATCCATGCGTTCTTCCGATCCTGCCACCAGCCTTCGCGGGCGTTCAGGACGCTGAACGGGGCGACCATGAAGCGGTCGGCCAAACTGCCGTTCCCGCCTTCGCCCGATCCGTCGCCGGAACCTTCGGTCGGAAGCAGGTCAGCCAGTTCGTCGCCGCTGAATCCGATCAGGTCAAGGTCGAAGCCATCGTCCCGAAGTTCGCCAAGTTCCAGCGACAGCAGTTCGTCGTCCCAGCCAGCATTTAGCGCCAGCTTGTTGTCGGCGATGATGTAGGCGCGCTTCTGCGCGTCGGACATATGCGCCAGTTCGATGACCGGGACTTCGGTCTGCCCCAGCTTCCGGGCCGCCAGAACGCGGCCATGCCCGGCGATGATGCCGTTTTCCCCATCGACCAGAACCGGGTTCGTCCATCCGAACTCGCGGATGCTGGCGGCGATCTGCGCGACTTGTTCGTCGCTATGCGTCCGGCTGTTCCGGGCGTAAGGGATCAGCGCATCGACCGGACGAAGGTCAATTTGCGGGGCGGTCGTTTTCATAGCCGGGAAAAATGGCCTTCCAGAAGCAAAAACGCCCCGCCGGGATAGCCGGAAGGGCGAAGGAAGAAAAGCCCGGCGCGGGGCCGGGAAACCAAGCCTAGGAGGGCATGGAGGAGACAGACGGGCAACAAAAAACCCGCGTTGCTTTCGCTTCGCGGGTTCTGGACGCAGCTATAGGGATAGCTAATTGCGGCCTATTCTCGACATAGTTTGACAGGTCGTCAAGCTTTTTCTATTCCACCTGTCATTCTGGCCCCACAACTCCGATTTCCCGCAGCCGGTCTTCGATGGCGTTCTGCGCCAGCGATTCGATTTCCTTGAAGACCTTCGACAGCTTGCTGTAATGCGCCCCGATGGTCTGCCGGTTCAGGTCATGCTTTTCGGCCAGCCGTTCAAGGCTGACGCGCTGATCCTTTGTTGCGAAATACCGCGCGACATATTCCTGCCGCATCATGCCGTTCGCGTTCGTACCAGAAAGCGCGCCGGTCTTGGCATATTCGGACAGCGCGCCGATGGCATCGAACCATTCGACATTTGTCCGGTTTCCGCTACAACATGGTGCGCGACATCCGCAAGGTTCAGATCGCGGCGCGATTCTGGCGATCAGAAAGGCTTCCGCCAGCTTCCCAAGCGCCTTGACTTCGGCCCGAATCATTCCAGCCTGCGCAGCCCCATCCAGACCGGCCAGCCCCTTCCCGCTGCCGATGGCAGGGGACGCGACCTTGTTCATGAACGGCCTGTCGTAGCATTGCCGCGATACGTTGAAGGCGAACACAAGCGCGGAATGCGCACTGCTGAACAGCGGTTCGGTCGAATCAAGATTTACGCTTTGCCCCATACAGTCTCTCCCCAATTTGTTTGACGAACTCCCTGTCAATCACATCTAACCGCTTGTCATCAAGCGCGACGACCAAAATCTTCTGATCGTTCCAGCCTTCGCGCTTGACCTTCTCGGCGTCCATCGTTTCCGGCAGCAGCTTCGCAAGAGGGCATCGGTACGCCATCAGATCGGCCTCACTTTCACGCGGGCTTCGGCGACTTCGGCGTAGCGCTTGACGATATGAACGTCGCAAACCTGCTTGTCATCGCGGAAGACGACTTCATTCATCGCGTCGCAGATGCCTTTCAGCACGTTGTCGATGTCGGGCTTGCTGGTCGGGAAAACGAAGCCGCAAAGGGCGTCGGCGGTTTTCTTCTTCGACCAAGACGCGGGCGGCATAACCAGTAGGGTCAGTTCCAAGCAGACCGGGCCTTCGATGGGCTGCTGCCCCTGCATGGCTCCCAGCGCTTTGACCTTGACCAAGTTTTCGTAGCTGGCCGTCTTTTCCGGGGTGTAGGTCGTGACATGGTTCCCCCGGCGGGCGAACTTGGGCCGCCCTTTCCCGACCGGCGTTCCGGGGATCGAAAACGCGACGACCGTCATGCGAAAAGCCTCCGCTGGCCGCGCGGCAGTCCGACCAATTCCTGCGGCTTCCCGGTCGCCGGGTCGCGGGATTCCCCAAGGACTTCCAGCAGCCCGACGGCGATCAGGCTATTGACCCGACCGCAGACGCTGGACAGTTCCATGCCGGTCAGGTCGCGCAGTTGCTTGCGCGTATAGGCGCGCCCGCTGGCGAAGCAGGCAAGGATGCGTTCCTGCATCGGTTGCAGCTTCCGGTCGCGTTGTAGCGTCAGGTAGGAATCGCGGGCCGTTTCAGTTTGGGCGATCTGCATTTTTCGTTCCCCTTTCATCAAGCCAAGACCTGCGGGCCGCTTCTTGATCGGCATCCGCTTGAACAAACTGCTGGCACTCGCGCGGATAGACGGCGCTGGGAAATTCGCAGCGCGACTTCTTGGCGCAATTGCCGAAACCATGCCGGGCCAGTTCTGAACCGCGCAGGCTGAAATTCAGGCAGGCGACACATTGGACGGTCACGCTGCTACTGTTTCCGGCGGCGTTGTCAGCTTCCGGGCGAGCATCTTTTGAATTTCAGCGATGCGGCGCTGCGCTTCCTCTTGCGGGACGCTGCTCTTGCCCGGCGCAGGCAGCGCTTCGCGGCGTGGCGGGATTTCCGGCCATTCGCGCTTGTCCAGTTCCGCTTGCAGAACAGCCGTCCATCGCGCCTTGATTCCGACCCATGTCGCGTTCCGCATGTCGAAGTGGCCGACGGTCACGGCGGCCCAATAGATCGCCGGATGCGACCATTTGTCGTTCCCGTTTTCGCGCTGCCGTAGCTGTTCGCATGCTTCGCAGAAAGACGCCTCGAAATCGATGGGCTGGCGGCAAAGCATCAGGAATTCGGGAAGCGTCGGCGGAAAGACGCGCGACAGGCAGGCTTCCAAGCCATGCTTGATTTCTTCCGGCGAATAACCGGCCAGCGCTTCGGCCCATGTCCGCTTCACGCTGTCGATGTCGCAGCCGCGCCAAAGGTCGCCGAACTTCGACCCGTAGAAGCCCGACAGCCGGTCGAACAGGCGTTCAATCCATGATGTCGGCAGCGGCTGGGGTGATGTCGATGATTTGACCGCTTGCAGGGGCGCGGTCGCGTCCTGTGAGGGCTGCAATGGTTGCTGCGCGTTCGTCATGGATGTTTCTCCTTTGGCCTTGTTGCGGCTGCTGGCGCTGGTTATCCCGAAGCGGGAAAAGCCCCTTCCAGCCGTTGAGGATGGTTTGATTGATGACCGCTGCCGGGTCATTTCCCTGCCCGCGCAGTTCGTCCAGCTTGCTGATCGCCAGCTTCTGCGCCTGCGGGGTCATTGCGGACTTGGTTGCTTTTCGATGCTCGATCAGGGCTTCCCATGAAGCCGCTGGCAACCAATCGGGCAAAGCGTCGGCACTGGGAGCCGACTCCCTTCCCGACTTTTTGGCGCGGGTTGCCTTTGATCCGTCGCCTTGATGGTTAAGTGACGGTTCAATTGATGGTTCATTGATGGTTATGGGTGCATCTGGTGCAGGGGTGTCCTGCATGTGGTGCAGGGGCGGGGGTGCATCTGGTGCAGGGGTGTCCTGCATGTGGTGCAGGGGTGCATTTAATGCAGGGGTGCGCCAAATGCAGGGGTTAGATATGCGGTAGATCGTGCTGCGGCCCGATCTGTTGTCCCGTTTCAGGAATCCGCCGGTTTCCAGATCGCGCAGGCATTCATAGACGACCCGTTCCTTGAGCGAGCATTTGCCCGCAATCATCGGGATGGACGGATAGCATTCGCCCTGATCGTTGGCGTTGTCGCACAAGGCCAGCAGCACGATCTTCCGCGATGTCGGAAGGGCTGTTTTCCAAGCCTCTGTCATCAAAGCGATGCTCATTAACTCCCCTTCATTCCCCGGCTTCCAAGGCGTCCTTGGCGAGCAATCGAAGCGCGTCCAGCTTTGCCCGGCTTATGCGCACGTCGTCGCCTTCCTGCGACCAAACATCCAAACCGAGCGCCCGCAGGAAATCGCCCAGCCTTTCAAGCGGTACGCCCTGATTGCCGGACAGAATCCGCGACACAGTGCAGGGCTTCATCCCCGCCTTTTCAGCCACGGCGTCTTGCGATACCTGAGCAACCCGATGTCGGATTAGCGCTTCAACGCTGTGCATATCTCGCTCCCCCTTGCTCGTCCGAATTCCTAGAGTCAGCCCATGCAAGCACTGGCTGCCGGGGATGAATCGGGAAGGTTTCCGAAGATGTCGGGGCGAAGTTCCTGCGGAAGAACAGCGAAGCCGCTTTCCTCGGCAAGTCGTCGGGCAAGTTGGCCGCTGGGCTTGCTGTGTCCGCCTGAAAGCTGGAACAGGTAGGCAACGGTGGTTCCAGAACGATGCGCGTAGTCTTCGCGCAGTTCGGGGCCAAGACTTTTGATGTAGTCGCGGAGATTCATGACATGACCTTGAATGCAATCGAACGAGCCGAGTTTAGCGAGTTACTAAATAACCCGCAAGCGAAATATAGTGAAACACTCATTTCGTTGAATGCTAAATTCGCGTCAAATAGCGGCATGGACGCTAAACAAATTCGTAAGGCAAACTTGGCGACCCTGATTTTCAGGGAAGGGAAAGCTGCGGCTGTCGCCGAGAAGGTCGGGACGGCTGCCGCGTACCTAAGCCAAATCCTCAGCGCGAAGACGAAGGCGCAAGTCGGAGACGACTTGGCGCGGAGGATAGAAACGGCTTATGGCCTGCCGCGCGGCTGGATGGATGTCATCCATGAAGAAGGCACGGAAAGCGTAGAACGGAAGATCGAACAGGAAAACGTCATCCCCGGCCCCGACATTCGCGGCAAGGTTCCACTGATTTCATGGGTTCAGGCGGGCGACTTCGCCGAAGTCGTCGATCTGCTGCATCCCGGCGAAGCCTTTGAATGGATCGAAACGACCGTCCAGCAGCGCGCCCATACCTTCGCGCTGCGGGTTCAGAACGATTCGATGGAGCCGGATTTTCCGGCGGGAACCATCCTGATCGTCGAACCGGAACTGGACGCCCATGCTGGCGATTACGTCATCGCCAAGAATGGCGACGAAGAAGCGACCTTCAAGCAGTTAGTCAGGGACGGCGGGGATTGGTATCTGAAACCGCTGAACCCGCGCTATCCCTTGAAGCCTTTCGCTGGCTGCCACGTCGTCGGCGTCGTTCGCGCAGCAGAAAGACGGTTCAGATAAGGGGCTTAGATGAAGCGATTTGTCCTAATAGCGATAGCCTGCGCCCTAGCCGGATGCGGCGAAGGGGAAGACGCAAAGAAAAACATGACCGTCGTCAATTCGACATGGGATCAGGTCAGGACGAAATTCGCCGAAAACGGCGTCGCTGCCGCCGATTTCTATAAGGCCCATGCTGTCCGTTTTTCAGGGGTTGCCATCGGGATACATCAGTCAATTGGCTATTCTGGCAACGTAAGCATATCTGATGGCAGTAGCGAACCATTCCTTGCTGCCATCGAGCTTTCAGAAGCAGACAAAGTTAAGTCATTGAAGGCCGGGCAGCGAATAACGGTTGTCTGCTACAGCGTTCCAATGGGGATAACGGCCAATGATTGCTTGATCGAGACACCGGAGAAAACTCAGGCCAACATGTCAGACGAAGAAAAGGCCATGACTTCAATTTGCACGAAGCAGGGCCAGAAAAAGGCGGACGAGGATAGATGCAGGGCAAAGGAAGCCACCGCAAAAGCCAGCCTCGAAAAAATCAAGAATGTTCCGCAGGATGTTTTTACCATTTGCACAAGCGATCAATACACGGGGTCATACACGGCGACCCTGATCTGCGTTGAAAAGCAGCTTGCTCAAAAACAGGGAGCTATGCGCTAGCCTCCCGCCGATCCGGCGATCCGCCGCCACAAAAGCCCGCCAAGAGCGGGTTTTTTTTCGCCTCGACGGATTGACGCTAAAGTCCAAAGTAAAAATATTTAGCGTTTTACTATTGCGCTTAGTTTAGTCCTCCGCTAAAGTTCGTCTCAAGCCGCACCGATTCGCGGCGGAACGAACCTAGGAGATCGCCATGCAAAACGCAAACGTCCATCCGGTCTTCGCCGAAGTCTTGGGGCGATTCGCTGCCATCCAGCAGCAGGTTGCCGCCGCCCGCGCCGTCAAGTGCCGGGTATCGGTCAAGACCGAAGACGGCGAACAGACCTATGACGGCCTGTTTCCCAGCACCTGCGATGCAGTAATCGACGCCCAGCAGCGCGTCGGTCTGCGCCCCTGCAAGGTCAGCGCGAGGGCCGTCAAATGAAGAAGTTCATCGCCGATTTTCTCTACTACGTCCGCCGGGGCTATGGCTTCCGCAAGTCGTGGAATCTGGCAAAGGTCACGCTATGAACCCGTACAGCATGCCTTGCGCCGTTGAAAGCGATCTGCGCCGTTACATGGCCCAGCAGGACGAAGACGACCGCCGCGACGAAGCCATCGACCAGCGAACCGAAGACCTGCTGGCCGGAACGGAATACGGCCCATTTACCCCCGCGAACCTGTCCGAAGCCCTTGGCGAACTGGACATGACCGGCATCGAAGCGCTTTGCAAGCTGCTGACCGCCGGGAACACCGCAGGCGCTGGCTTGGCGCTGAACACATTGATTGGCGACTACTGGGAGCGCGCAGCGCGCCGGGAAGCAGAACGCCAGATCGACAACGAAATTGCGAACGCCTGCCCGCGCTGCCGGGGTCGGGGCTGCCGCCATTGCTACGAAGACTGATTTTTCAAGGAGAAACCATGAACGCACCAGCAGTCAGGAAGGAATCGCTGCCCGCCTTGGCGATGTCCGAACAGGAACTGATGAACGTCCTGCGCAATTCGCTTTATCCGGGCGCGCAAGACGATTCGATCAAGATGGTCATCGGCTACTGCAAGGCTTCCGGCCTTGATCCCATGCAGAAGCCCGTCCATATCGTCCCGATGTGGGACAACAAGGCCAAGTCGATGCGCGACGTAATCATGCCGGGCATCGGCAGCTACCGGACGCAGGCCGCCCGATCCGGCGAATACGCCGGGGTTTCGGAACCCGAATTCGGCCCGGACGTGTCCGAAGAAGTCGGCAATCTGACCATGACCTACCCGGCATGGTGCCGCGTCGTCGTCAAGCGCCTGCTGCCGAACGGCCTGATCGCTGAATTCGCGGCGACCGAACGCTGGAAGGAAAACTACGCGACCGCAGGCAAGGATTCCCAAGCCCCGAACGCGATGTGGAAGCGCCGCCCCTATGCCCAGCTTGCCAAATGCGCCGAAGCCCAAGCGCTGCGCAAGGCGTTCCCCGAATTCGGCGCGCAGCCGACCGCCGACGAAATGGAAGGCAAGAGCCTTGACGACGGGGCCACGGTCATCGACGGCAATACCGGCGAAATCCTGAACAAGAAGGAAGCGCCGAAGGAACTGCCCGCCTATACCGACGCGCAACTGGAAAAGAACCTGCCCGCTTGGCAGGACGCCATCAATGCCGACCGGACGACGACCGGAAAGATCATCGCCAAGGTCACCAGCGGCTACCGCCTGACCCCGGCGCAGGCCGACCGCATCCGCGCCCTGAAAAAGCAAGAAGTCGATTCTTTCGTCGCCGACATGGAAGCCGCTGAACAAGGAGAACAGCAATGATCACGCACAACCTGCAACAAGGAACCCACGAATGGCATGCCTTCCGCGCTGCCCATTTCACCGCCAGCGACGCCCCGGCCATGATGGGCGAATCGCCCTACAAGTCGCGGAACGAACTGCTGCGCGAAAAGGCGACCGGCGTCAGCGCCGAAGTCGATGACGCGACCCAGCGCCGCTTCGATGACGGCCATCGCTTTGAAGCGCTGGCCCGCCCGCTGGCCGAAGAAATCATGGGCGCGGAGCTTTACCCGGTCGTCGGTTCCGAAGGCAAGCTGGCCGCCAGCTTCGACGGGCTGACCATGCTGGAAGACATTTGCTTCGAGCATAAGCCCCTGAACGACGAAATCCGGGCCTGCCAGTCCGCCGACGAACTGCCCCTGCATTACCGCATCCAGATGGAACAGCAGTTGATGGTTTCCGGCGCGGAAAAATGCCTGCTCATGGCGACCAAATGGGACGGGAACGACCAGATTGTCGGCGACCCGTTCGCCCGCTGGTATGAATCCGACGCGGCCCTGCGCCAGCGCATCGCCGACGGCTGGGCGCAGTTTGCAAAGGACTTGAAAGCCTACCAGCATGTCGAAGCCAAGCCCGAAGTCGCTGGCCGCGCCCCGGACGCGCTGCCCGCCCTGCGAATCGAAGTTTCCGGCGCTGTTACCGCGTCGAACCTTGCCGAATTCAAGGCGCGCGCCATCGAAGTCTTCAACGGCATCAAGACCGACCTTGAAACCGACGAAGACTTCGCCAATGCCGACAAGACTACGAAATGGTGCAAGGAAGTCGAAGACCGGCTGGAAGCGGCAAAGCAGCACGCGCTTTCGCAGACGGCCAGCATCGACGAACTGTTCCGCACGGTCGATGCGATCAAGGAAGAAGCCCGGCAAAAGCGCCTGACCCTTGAAAAGCTGGTCAAGCAGCGCAAGGAAAGCATCCGCGTCGAGAAGGTCGAAGCCGCCCGGAAGCTGTTCTTGTCCCATGTCGCCGCATTGCAGTCGGAAATTTCCGGCGTCCGTCTTGATGTTCAGCAGCCCGACTTCGGCGGGGCCATCAAGGGACTGAAAACGCTGGACAGCATCCAGAACGCCCTTGATACGTCGCTGGCGACCGCGAAGATCGCCGCCGATGCGCAGGCCAAGGACATGCGTGAAAAGCTGGCATGGTGCCGCGAACAGGCCGCCGGTCACTATTCGTTGTTCCCCGATCTGCAACAGATCATCGTCAAGCCGATGGAAGACTTCGCCCTGACGATCAGCAGCCGGATCGAACAGCACAAGAAGGCCGAAGCCGACCGTCTGGAAGCCGAACGCGAACGCATCCGCCAAGAGGAAGCCGCGAAGCTGGCAGCCCAGCAGCAGGTCGCCCAGCCTGCGCCTGCCCCGGCATTGCAGCCGGTCGCCGAAGTCGCGCAGCCGGTCAGCGCGGCCCCGGTTCAGGTCGCCGCCAGCAGCGCGCAGCGCAGCGCCCCGACCCTAAAGCTGGGCGCGATCCATGACCGCCTTGGATTTACCGTTACCGCCGACTTCCTGCGGACGCTGGGCTTCGTGCCGCATTCCGAAGGCGCGGCAAAGCTGTACCACGAAGAAGACTTCCCCCTGATCTGCCGCGCAATCGTGCAGCACGTCGAGGCGGTCGCCGGTCATCAATTGAAGCGCGCAGCCTGAGGGGAACGACATGACGCAGAAATTCCGATTTTCCGGCAAGGCCGAAATCCTGCATCTGAACGCCCGGAAGGAAGGCCCGGACGACGACAAGCAACTGGCCGTCGATGTGAAGCTGTGCGCCGTTACGACAAGCGCCGTGCTGCGCTACTTCGACGACATGCTGCGCGACCTGTTCTATACGGACATCGGCGCGGTCAGGAACATGATGATCGGGCCGATCCCGATGAAGCACGAACTGGAAGACTATCGCCTTGAAGCGATGGGCGGGACGCATCACGGCGTCAAGCTGAAAAAGTTCGCGCTGGAAGCGATGGACGGAAGCATGGTTCAGATCACATTCCAAGCCAGCTTCAAGCCGTCGGGCGATGAAGTCGCGCAGATGGCCGAATACCTGCAAGACGAAATCGACATCTATCTGGAACCGGCGAACGCCGAACTAGACCTTGGCGACAGCGACAGCGCAGCCGACCGACTGAACAAGTCGCTGGCCGCCGACGGCGCGACCGCGACGCTGCATAACGCGAACGGCGACCTGCTGGCGACCTTCGGCGAAGGGGCCGATCCCCTTTATGAAAACGCCAAGCTGGTCGTCGTCAGCCATCGCCGCGCGTCGATTTCGCTGGTTCAGCGCGAACTTCGCATCGGCTACAACCGGGCCGCGCGCCTGATTGAACAGATGGAAGCCGACGGCGTTGTTTCCGCAATGGATGGCAGCGGCAGCCGCGAAGTTCTGGTCGCCGCAGCGGAGGCAGCGTAATGGCATCGGTCAATAAGGTCATCTTGGTCGGCAACTTGGGGGCCGACCCCGAAACCCGCTATGCCCACAGCGGCGACGCGATTTGCAGCATCAGGCTGGCGACGACGGAAAGCTGGAAGGACAAGGCCAGCGGCGAGAAGCGCGAAGCGACGGAATGGCATCGCGTCGTCTTCTACCGGAAGCTGGCCGAAATCGCCGACCAATACCTGCGCAAAGGGTCGTCGGTCTATATCGAAGGCCGAATCAAGACCCGGAAATGGCAGGACAAGGACGGCCAAGACCGCTACACGACGGAAATTGAAGCGACCGAAATGCAGATGCTGGGCGGTCGCGGCGATGGCAACCGTCAGGGCGGCGACGCAGGCGGTCAGCCCGATCCTGCCCCGCGCAATCGCCCGGCCAGCAAACCCGCGCCGAGCAGCAGGCAAGACGATTTTGAAGACGACATCCCATTTTAGAAACGAGGTTCAACATGGACGCACAAGCAAAAATCATCCGTCTGCCGAAGGTCAAGGAATTGGTCGGCCTAGGCAAGACCGCGATCTACGACAAGATCAAGGAAGGGGCTTTCCCGAAGCCGATCAAGCTGGGCCGCGCAAGCGGCTGGCTTGAGGGCGATGTTCAGGAATGGATCGGCCAGCAAGTTCAATCCCAGCGCGGAGGGCTTGCAGCATGACCAAGAAGAAAACAAAGGCGGTCGATCCGATCACGTCCTACAAGGGGTTCAACAAGAATTGGCAGTGTCGCGGGTTCCAGTTCAAGGTCGGGGAATCCTATCAGCATGACGGCAAGGTCAAAGCCTGCGAATCTGGCTTCCACGCCTGCGAATATCCGCTGGACGTGTTCGGCTATTACCCGCCCGCTGGCAACCGCTTCGCAGTTGTCCAGCAGTCCGGCGAATTGAGCCGACACGATGGCGACACCAAGGTCGCCAGCAAGTCGCTTTCGGTCATGGCCGAAATCAACATCGCCGGGCTTGTGAAAGCAGCCATCGAATACACGACCAGCCGCTGCGAACCTGTCGATCCTGATTCACCGGCCAGCAGCACCGGGGATTACGGCGCGGCCAGCAGCACCGGGTATCAAGGCGCGGCCAGCAGCACCGGGTATCAAGGCGCGGCCAGCAGCACCGGGTATCAAGGCGCGGCCAGCAGCACCGGGGATTACGGCGCGGCCAGCAGCACCGGGACTCGCGGCGCGGCCAGCAGCACCGGGTATCAAGGCGCGGCCAGCAGCACCGGGGATTACGGCGCGGCCAGCAGCACCGGGACTCGCGGCGCGGCCAGTAGCACCGGGTATCAAGGCGCGGCCAGCAGCACCGGGACTCGCGGCGCGGCCAGCAGCACCGGGACTCGCGGCGCGGCCAGCAGCACCGGGTATCAAGGCGCGGCCAGCAGCACCGGGTATCAAGGCGCGGCCAGCAGCACCGGGGATTACGGCGCGGCCAGCAGCACCGGGTATCAAGGCGCGGCCAGCAGCACCGGGGATTACGGCGCGGCCAGCAGCACCGGGTATCAAGGCGCGGCCAGCAGCACCGGCAAACATTCTGTCGCCATTGCCTGCGGTTATCAGGGGCGCGCGATGGCGGGCGATACCGGGGCCATCGTTCTTGTGTTCCGCGACGATGACGACAACATCGTCCATATCCGAGCCAGCAAGGTCGGGGAAAACGGGATCAAGGCCGGGGTCTGGTACATGCTGGATTCGGACGGGCAATTCGTTGAAGCGGAAGACCAAGGGGACGAAGAATGAGGATCATGAAGCACCCGCTGACGGGCGAATATTGGTGGTATTTCTGCCCGACGACCATTGCAGCGCGGATTCGCGCGCTGTTTTCCGATGACCGCCTGTCGGTCATTTGGGTTCGTCCGCTTCATAAGGATGAAGCCGAGCAGGTCAAAAGGCTGATCGGGGCGGCAGCATGACAAAGCCGATGTTCATCCCGTTGAAGCGGGAATACTTCGAGGCGTTCGCCGCCGGTACGAAGCGGGAAGAATTCCGCCCCGAGGGGCCGCGCTGGAACGCGCGAACCTGCCCGGTAGGCCGCCCGGTCGTCCTGTCGCTGGGCTACGGCAAAGCGCGCCGGATGACTGGCGTCATTGTTGGCTACCGCAGCAGCGTAGAACCGACCAAGACGGCGGCATGGAAGGACTGCTACGGCGACCGCGCTGGCGTTGCCGCCTGCATCGAAATCGAACTGGACAGGGGGAACGCATGAACCTGTTCTGCGAAAGCGGGGCGGTTTTCTCGCCCTGCAAGGCATACCGCTACCGGCTCTGGCGGAAATGGGACGACCAGCCGCCTGCCGTCTTCGTCATGCTGAACCCATCGACCGCCGACGAAGTGAAGAACGACCCGACCGTCGAACGATGCGAACGCCGGGCGCGCGCTATGGGCTTCGGCGGCCTGCGCGTCGCCAACATCTTCGCGCTGCGTTCGACCGACCCGGCGGCCCTGTACCAGCATGCCGATCCGGTCGGCCCGGACAACGACGCGGCCATCATCGAATCGGTCGCCGGGGCCGGGATCGTCGTCTGCGCATGGGGCGGGCATGGAAACCTGAACGACCGGGGCGCGGCTGTGCTGGCCCTGCTGCGCGGGGCTGGCATCGTCCCGCACTACTTGAAGCTGAACAGCGACGGGACGCCGAAGCATCCGCTGTATGTGGCCTACAACATCCAGCCGACGGCATGGGAGGCTCAATGAAGCGCATCTACATCAGCGGGCCGATGACTGGCCTGCCTGATCTCAACTTCCCGGCATTCCATTCGGAGGCAGCACGCCTCCGCGCCCTTGGCTACTCGGTGGAAAATCCCGCCGAGATCAATCCTGACAACGAAGCGGGCTGGCACGACTGCATGCGCCGCGACCTTGCCGCCCTGCTGACCTGCGACGCGCTGGCCCTGCTGGACGGCTGGCAGAGTTCAGCCGGCGCGCACCTTGAAATGCACGTCGCCCACCGCATCGGCATGGAAATACTGATTGCGCGGGAGTTGGCATAATGAGCCGCGTTCAGGTCTGGTCTTCTGGCGGCGGGGTTCAATCCGCAGCCATCGCCGCGCTTATCGTTCGCGGCGACATTGCCCCCCCAACATGGCGGCAATCATTGACACCGAACGCGAGGCTGGGACGACTTGGAAATATATGGATTCCGTCATTGGCCCGGCGCTTGCCGCCGTCGGCGTAACGCTACATCGGGTCAAGAAATCGGATTTCGCCACGGTTGATTTGTACCGGAACGACGATCTGCTGATTCCTGCCTTCACTGACCAAAACGGCGGCGACATGGGCAAGCTGCCAACCTATTGCTCAAACGAATGGAAGCAGCGATCACTTCGGCGCTGGGCGCGTCAGCAGTTGCCAGACGCCAAGCAATTCGATGTCTGGATTGGCATCAGCACCGACGAAATGAAGCGCACCAAGCAGGAAATCGGGAAATGGCAGAACCGCTACCCGCTGATTGAGCAGCGCATGAATCGAGGCGACTGCCTGTCGCTTGTGGCGCGCATGGGCTGGCCCGAGCCGCCGAGGTCGTCCTGCTGGATGTGTCCGAACAGGGGTGCAGAAGAATGGGCCTTCTTGCGCGACACTTCCCCGGACGACTTTGCGCGCGCCGTCAAATTTGAACAGGAGATTCGCCAGCAGGACGACGCCCTATGGCTCACGAAGGCAGGCGTCCCTTTGTCGGAATTCAACGAATCAACTGCTGCCGCCGATCTATTCACTGGCCGTTGCGATTCCGGGTATTGCTTCACATGACCAGCCGCGCACCATCCGGCCACCGCTGCGGCGAATCGCACCCGCGCGCCCGGCTCACCGACGAGCAAGTGCGTGAAATGCGCCAGCTTCGGGAGCAGCGCCGTAAAAGCTACGACCTGCTGGGCTTGATCTTCGGGTGCGGGGAATCTACGGCCCGCGACATCTGCACCTACCGGACAAGGATCAACGCGTAGGGGCGAACGCCCGCGAACTGGACGGGGCCGCGCCGGGCTGCGATAATGAAATTTAGGCAGCGCACAGCGCTATTACAACCCCCAGCGAACGAGAAACCGGATAAGCAGCCGGATAAGATTTCCAGATTGCAGTAGCAGGGGCTAATAGATTCAAGGAGATAGCCCTAAAATGCTTCTGATGATCGATAACTTGCATGCGTGGCCGCATTGGATCGCTAAAGTCCGCTAAACATCCTTGAAAGCCTCATGGCTGCGCGGTTCTAGCCCGCTTTAGTTCGCTTTAGTTCGTTGGCAGCCGACGAAAAACCGGATAATCTACCGGATAAGGCCGATTTTGGCGACCCTTATCCGGTAGGCAGATGGCAAACCTCACAGACACCAAGATCAGAAACACGAAGCCGGGCGACAAGCCGGTCAAGCTGACCGACGGCCAAGGGCTTTATCTGGACATCCGACCCAGCGGCGCGAAAATCTGGCGCTATCGCTACTGGATCACGCCCAAGGCCGACGGCATCTTCACCATTGGCGAATACCCGGCGGTTTCGCTGGCCGATGCGCGCAAAGAAAGGGAATGGGCGCGCGAACAGGTCAAGCAGGGGCTGAACCCGACGCAGGTCAGGGAAGCCGAACGCCTGCAACGAATGGGCGAACATGCGAACACCTTTGAAGCGGTCGCGCGCGAATGGATCGAACAGAACCGCGCGCATTGGTCAGTCAAATACTGTTCGCAGGTCGAAACCTTCCTTGGCAAAGACGTGTTCCCCAAGATCGGGGCTTTCCCGATCCGCATGGTCAAGGCTGCGCATATCCTTGAAATCATCAGGAACGTCGAAAAGCGCGGGGCGCAGTCCATCGCTGTACTGATCCGGCAATGGGCCGGGCAGATTTTCCGATATGGCGTTGCGACGCTGCGCGCCGACAGCGATCCGGCGTCTGCCCTTGCTGGCGCGTTGAAGCGCAAGCCGGTACGGCATAACCCGCCGCTGTCGAAGGCGGACATCCCGAAGTTCCTGAACCTGCTGGACGGATATGCGGGCTATCGGGGAACCGTCATCGCCATGCGGCTGATGATGCTGACTTTCGTGCGGACGGTCGAACTGCGGATGGCCGAATGGACGGAATTCGATCTGGACGCAGCCGAATGGCGAATCCCGGCTGGCCGGATGAAGATGAAGAAGCAGATGAAGATCGGGGAATCCCATATCGTCCCGTTGTCCCGGCAGGCGGTCGAACTGCTGCGGGAACTGCATACGCTGTCAGGCGGGCAGCGGTTCCTATTTCCGAACCTGCGCAGCCCGAAGCGCTGCATGACATCGACGACGGTGAATCGGGCCTTGGAACGCATGGGCTACGCCGGGAAGTTTTCCGGGCATGGCTTTCGTTCGACGGCATCGACGCTGCTGCATGAGCTTGGCTGGCGGTCGGAAGTCATCGAACGACAGCTTGCCCATGCAGAGCGCGATAAGGTGAAGGCAGCCTACAACCATGCCGAATACATGCCCGAACGTCGGGACATGATGCAGGCTTGGGCGGACTGGATTGACGCGCTGGCCGCGAAGGCGGCAGCGGAAGGGAAGGAAACGGCTACAGCTTGACCGGGGCCGGGAATGGCCTGCCGGTCAGCGGGTCGATGCGCGGGCGCGGCTGCTTGGCAGCGACCCGCTGTTTTTCATGAAGGACGGCAGATTGCGCGATGATCCATTGAAACGGGTTTCCGTCCTTCGCCCGGTCATAGACCGGGAACTTGGGCGGCTTCCTATTCATTGGTCGCAGCCTCCTGCGCCCTGACCCATTCTTGCAGCGCAGTCAGGGCGGCGGCGTTTTCATGGCATCGTTCGTAGTTGTCGGCAACCGTGGCGGCGACGGTAGAAAGCGCAATTCCAGCGGGGGCCGCATCAGCGCTTCCGGCGGGGCCGGGAACTTGGTTTGCGGCGGCAGCGTCGTGCAAGCGGACAAAGCCGCGAGGCAGAACGCAAGCAGCATCAGCTTCGCGTGTGACATAAACGGGAACCTCCTTGATGATGTCCGCGCCTTTTTCGCGGACGACTTGGACGCGATCAACGTATTTCGTGACCACCTGAACCGTGGCATCGGCTTGCCGCTGCTGGACGCGCGCAGTTGCCAAGGATTGCTTGACGACTGCTGCATCCCATTCGGCTTGCACATGCCCGGCCCCCTTGACCCAGCCGAAGGCAATCAGCGCGGCAGCCAGAAGGGCCAGCGCCAGCAGCCGGTAGGGCCAAGGTATGACCTTGGAAAGCATGTCGAACATGGCCGCCCCCTACTGAACGAACGCGGTCACGCGCGGGCTGAAACTGAACATCGCGCGCGGTTCGGTCTGCGTCCGGCTTTGGTCTTCGGCGTAGGTTTTCAGCTTCCAGCCCAAATTCACGTTCAGGCAGTAGCCGCCGCCGATGGGCCTGACCCAATACAGGTGCCAATAGGCCGTCCCGTCCGGGTTGTTGATGATCGTCAAGCAGAACCCGGCCAAGCCATGCGGGCGGTTCTGAATCCAAGGATTACCGCGCCAGCGAACCAGCGCATCGGGCATGATATGCGCGCAAAGCGGCCCGTCCCATTCAAAGCCATAGGCCGGGTTTCGCAGCAGCCAGCCGACGCGCCCGACGTAGGTGCGCAGCGGTTCCGGCAGCTTGTAGCGCCATTGGGCATGTTCATGAATCCACCCGCCGTCGCCGTCCAGCGGGTTGTCTGGCGTCTGGAACCACCAGAGCCAGCGCGGCAGCCAGCCGTCGCGCGAAGCGAACAGCGGCAGGATCGGGGCAAGGACGAACGCCAGCAGGGTGAATGCCAGCGAAACAGGGACAAGGAAAATCCAGCGCAGAAAAGCGGTCATGATTGAGGCTCCGTGGTTTCTTTGAGTTTCAGCGCAGCGCCAAGGGCGGCGAATACCGACCCCATGCCGACGCCGAACTGTTGAAGATCGAAGGGCTGGCCGCGCCAGACGACGACATAGACCGTCAGGCCCAGCGCGACAAAGACGGCAAGGACGCCAAGCCAGCGAACGAAGTCATGGGTCTGGTTATCCTTGCCGGTCAGCAGTTGCTTGATGATGTCCTTCATGCGACGGCTCCCAGCGTCTTGCCCGCTTGGAAGTCGGCCAGCGTCAGGCCGCCCGTGAATTGGCAATGCGCCATTTCGGTGAAGGTCTTCCAGCGCCCGGCCCATTCAAGCCCGACGCCTTCGGCGATTTCCCCGCAGCGCTTGAACAGCGCGGCGTCGTTCCATTGGGCCTTCCCATCGACGATAGGAACGAAGTCGAAGGCGCAGCGCCAGTTATGCCAAGACTGGCCCGGCTTGGCGTTCGTGACCTTCGGCCCCGGCGTTGTCCGCCCCTTGGCGTACAGGGCAGCTTGCGATTCGGCATCGCGGTAGGTGCTGGTAATCAGCACGTCGATGCCTTGCGCGGCACATGCGTTGATGAAGGCTTCCGCCTTCGGTTTGACGACAGGATGCAGGTCGTCCAGATTGCGGCTGTTAATCATGCTTTCCCCTTTGCGAGTGTGCGGAAGCGGCTTTCGATCCACTTTTCGACGGCGAACAGCAGGCGCGTCGCCATATGGCCGCCGACGCCAGCCAGCGCGGCGCATAGGCCAAGCGGCTGATCCATCGCCTGCGCCGTCATGAAGACGCCGAGGCCGACGAATGCGCTGGTGAAGATTTCTCCGATCAGTTCGATGATGTTGAAAGCGCGCGTATGGCCTTGCTTGACGCGCGCATACCAATTCACCAAGCCCCCGGCGCAGGACATTCCAACGGCGAGCAGCCAGATCGACATCCCCCAATTGGTCGGGTCTTTTTCGGGCATTCCCATTTCCTTCTTCTTAAAAAATTAAGGCCGCGCGAGGCGGCCTATCGGGAGGGTTTCTGCTGCTGGCTGTTCGCCCGGAGGGCTGGGGGCCAGCATCCACAGATGCTGCGGCGTTACCCGTCGCAAGCTGTCAGGACGGAACAGCGGATGCCCGGCGGCATCGAAGGCCCAAGCAACCAATTCGGAACAGAACCAAGCGTCATCCTGTTGCCAGTCCCGGCGCAGGCCAAGGCCAAGAATCGCCGTGTAGTCGTAGGGCTTCCCGATCTGGCTGGCCGCTGCCGCGATGACAGCAGCCGGGTCAGGGCTGGGCAGTTCGACCAGCGCAGCGTCGGCGGCGCGATTGATCGCATCGACGAACGGAACGCGGCGAACGCCATGCAGGGCAGCCGCTTCGATCACCATGTCGCCATCGTCGATGATGGCGACATGCGACCAGCGCGACCAAGTAGCCGCGCGGATCAGGGCCGAAAACGGGTTGCCGGTCGTGCTGAACAGCAAGCGAACGGTCTGCATGACTTACTCCCCGAAGGACTTGGGCCAGCCCGCCGAAAAGTCGTAGCTGGCCGGGTCGGCGCTGGCTTCCATCGCGGCCTTATGCGTTTCGGCAGCGGCGAAAAGCTGGGCGTCCAGATCGCCAGCAGCGGCAACGATGTCGAAGGCGACCTGCGCGCTGACATCGACGAAAGACCCGTCCATCGTCTTCCATTTAACGGTCTGGCCGAGGATGGTCAGCTTGTCGGTCATGGCCCCGCCGCCTGCGATCAGATCGCGGGCCTTGTCCTTCAAGCCAAGATGCTGAATCCGGCTGTCGGCGTCGGAATGGAACCATTTATTGCTGCTGCCGACCTTGACCTTGAAGCCGCCGGACTTGCGGCGGTCGCGTTCGACCTTGATGGCGTCCCATTTTTCAGCCTTGATGTCAGCAACCGGGCGAATGATCGGGTCATAGCTGATGTTTCCCGAAACAAAACGAAGGTTGAATCGGTCTTCCCATTGATCGACAGAAAGTTCGACAGCGCCTTCCGGCAGTTCAGAAACAGTGTCGTCGTTGTGGGCAGATTCAACGCGACCTTGCTGGTCAAAAAATGCAAAACGCATGGTTACGACTCCTTAACGATTTCGACTTGGGAATAGATTTCTGTGTTTCCAGCGGAAGCGTTATAGCCAAGACCGGAAGCGACGGCGAGGTTCGTCCAATGCCTCAATTCAAATACCTTCGCGCTTGCGATGGTGAATCTGCACTCAACGAACGACCACGACTGAACGCCGGAAAGGCCGTCATTTGAGGAACCAAAGTAGCTCGTAGTGTCAGTGACGTTGAAGAAGACGGCCTGATTACCGTCAATCGATCCGACAGGCGCTCGCGCCTTGACGCGGTATGTTCCAGCCGGGATCGTGATTTGATTTGACGCCAGCGAAGCCCCGGAGATAGTGTTATTGACCACCGTATTGAGCGTTCGCGTTTGCGTCCCGACAACGCTTGTCCCCCCGTTGGTGCCGTTGGCCTTTTGATCTTGAACCAACATATAGCCAATGCCGCAATACCGAGCATCGGCCTGCGCTTGGGTGATTCCAGCAGGAGTTACACCCGTCGCCGGGTTGAGCAAGACCCACTTGTCTAGCGTCGCGTCATATTGCAGTTCGATCCAATGACCAGCGCCAGCAATGTCCCCAGCGGCAAGCGCTAGGCCGTTGCCCTTGACGATGGTCTTGGCAGCGATGGTGCCGCTGTTCGGCGTAAAGGTCGGCGTGGTCGTAGCATTTGCCGCCGTCGGGCGCACGTACAGGGTCAGCAGTCCAGCGCCAGCCGCAGGTAGCGCCGTGATGCCGGGGAAGAACGAGCCAGTCAAGGCATCCGCCGTGCCGCCAGCTACCGAACTGATGCACGCATTTTGCTGTAGTCCGCCGACGATCAGGCCAGCGGACGGCAGGAACGGCGCGCCGCCGTAGGTGCTGATATTGCCCGCCAGAATTTGCGTCTGACCATAGGCGACGGTCACGACGAACGCGCCGATATATCCAGCATCGGGCGCGGGTGTGGTCTGGCTGCCGGTCGTCGCGGCGACGCCAGCCTTGGCCGAAACCGTGCAGACGCCCTTCCGGGTCGTGTAGTTCTGGCTGCCGCTGTTGTTCGGGCCGCTGTAGGCTTGGGACGGGTTGCTGGCGTTGTAGTAGGGCAGGACGACCGCATTGGCGTCGCTATCCTGATAGGCGACCTGAATCAGATAGTTGATGCTCTGACCGTTCGTCGCCGGGGCCGGGCAAGACAACAGTCCGGCATCCATGCGGATGCCCTGTTTCAAGATGCTATGCGTCGTGTCCGCAGCCAGCGAACTGTAGGCCGTGCCATCGACGTTTTGCAGGCTGTAGATTTCGCCAGCGCCGACATTGACGTTCAGCGATGCGGGACTGTCGGGGACGCATGCCAAGCCGTTCATGAACGTGCTGGTGCCAAGGATGGCAGCGGCCAGCTTCGCCAGCCCGATCATCGCGTTCTTGTTCGTATTAAGCAGGTCGGTTTCCAGCGGGATAGCGCCGGGATAGACGATTTGCCGATCCATGATTTCTCCAATGAAAAAAGGCCGCTTGCGGCGGCCTGTTGCGGTATTGCAGGGGGAAGCGGTTAGCTGCTGATGGCTGTCCAGACGGTCGTCCCGGCTGGCTTGACGCTATCGACGGCTGCATAGATGTCGGCATCGGTTACAGCGCCTTGGATCATGTCCATCGACCCATAGTCGGCGCGCGACGCCTGCCCATAGCCGCCGGTCGAAATGCCGTAGCCAGCGACCAGCGGAATGCCTGAACCCGTCGGGCGGAAGGCGGTCACAAAGCCCTGATAGGGCAGCAGCATCGAACCATAGCCGCCCGCAACCGAATAGCCTGCGCCGCCGATGCCATAGCCGCCGGTATCAGCCGGGCGAAGCGGTTCAAAAATCAGCGGCGTCCGGCCTGTCAGGTCTTGCAGAACCTTGACGATGGCCCGGCGCGTACCGCGTTCGCGGAACATGTTGATGATGATCCGCGCCCGGAAGCTGGCGTCGCTTTGGTTCGCGGCGCGCAGCAGCGAACTGCCGAAGAAGTCCGCAGCGATCATGTCCAGCCAGCCGTCGGTCGCCGTCAGGATGCGGGTTTGCAGCTTGGCGTATGCCCAAAGCGAATAGACGAAGCTGCAAGCCCATGCCAGCCCTTGAACCAGCGCGTCGATGGTCGGCGCATCGTCCCCGAACCAGCGCGGGGCCAGCGACTTGATCCGCTGGAAGAAGTCTTGTTGGTCGCCCGTTGCCATTTATGCCACCGTTACCGTTCCGGCCTTGATGACCTGCTGCGACGTTGCCGTCAGATCGGACGTGACGCTGTTCAGGGTCACGCCGGTTACGTTGGTCACGCCCGGCGATGCGTCATAGGCCACTTGCGCCAGCCGCGAATAGGTCAGGGTCTGGCCCAGCGACAGCGCGTTGATGTAGTTCTGCACCGCAGCCTTGACCAGCAGCGCCGTCGCCGTATGGTCGTAGCCGCTGGCGGTCGTGATCGTCATACCGACGTTCGCCGTGACAACGACCGGGGCGAAGACCCCGAAAGCAACCGTGAAGGGCCGCACCGCGTCGATGGCATTGTTCGCCGTCAAAAGCAGGGTCGAACCCGGCGCGCCGGTTCCGTCGTCGATGATGGCATAGAAATAGCCGTTCTGCGTTGCCCCGCCGTATTGCTGGTTTTCGACCAGAACGGCGACCATCCCCTGCTTCAAGGACGTGATCGCATACAGGATCGCGGCCTTGGTTGCCTTCGACAAGCTGGCGACGTAGGCGATGAAGCGCGTCCGCAGGGCCGCATCGGTTTCGGCGTCGGCCCCGTTGATGAAGGCCGCCGCGTTGCTGACCGTATCGACGCCGGGGATCGGCTGCGTCATGGTATTGATCTGGCCGATCAGCGCATTCCCGGCAGCGCCGACGCTGACCGCCTGAACCGGGACGCTGATGCTGGCGACCGCAGCAGCCAGAACGTAGCCGCCCAGCCCGGCGTTATAGGCCGGGTTCGTTGTATCGATCGTGACCGTAAATTGCTGGCTGCCGTCGCCGGTCTGTATGGTCGCGCCGACCGGGACGACGGCCTGCTGCGTCGGGGTAAAGCGGGAAAACGCGACGCTGCCGCTGGCCGCGACGCCGGGCAGGCGGGTCAGGCCGAAGTCGGCGACCCAGCTATCCAGATCGGAACCGCTGCTGGTCGCCGCGCGGGTCGTCGCCAGCAGTTGCAGGATCAAGCCTTGCAGCCAAAGGATGACCGCCGCGTTTGCTTCGACGACAGCCCGCAGGATGCTGCCGACGGTCAGATCGACCAGCCCGCGCGCTGCGCCCTGAATGGCAGCGACCTGATTGCGAACCAGCGTCGTGAAGTCTTGGGTAGTGATTGCCATGCTGTTACCTATTGACGTTGAAGCTCAAGACGGCGGGCGCTTTCGCAACCGCATCGACGTAGCGGATCGTGCAGGACACGCCGCCCTGAATCGGCTTGACGATGACTTCGGGTTCCGGCATCCGGGCGACCGAATCTTCAAGCAGGACTTGCCCCCGGATCAGCGCCCTGATCTTTTGAATATCGACGGTTTCGCCGACCAAGCGCGGGACGCCAGCCCCATATTCAGGGTGGAAGATGTAGTCGCCCGGATTGGTCAGCAGCCGCCGAAGGATGCGCTGCTGTCCGCGTTCGATGCCCGCGACCGGCAGCAAGTCCCCGGTCGCCGAAGCGCCGATGTCGTCGCCGAAGTATTGATAGAGGTCGTTCATGCTTAGGCCGTCTGGTTCGGGGTGTTGGTCGGGCCGCCCGCAGCGTTGTTTTCGTTGTGGGTGTGGCTGTTATAGACGGTGCGCAGCCCGGCAATCGTCCGGCTTTGCGTCGTGTAGCGGTCGGTGATGTCGCCCGCTGCCTTGACGTTGCCAGATACCGTTTCATTGCCGGTAATGGTCACGTCCCCGGTGATATTCACCGGCCCGGTATGGTTCCAGACCGGCGCGCTGCTGTTGATCGCCGCATTCGCATGCAGTTCGACCGTCCCGTCGTTATGGAACTTGAGCAGCGACCCGGATTGATGGACAAGCCAGAATTCGCCGCTGGGGCATGGCAGCGGTCGGTCTGCATCGTTGAAGAACCGCTGGCAGACGAAGCCGGATTCGATGCTGTCATCGACGAACTGGACTTCGACCAGATCGCCCGGCGTCGGCGGGGCGAACAGCCCCCATCCGTTTCCAGTCCAAGGGCTGACAACCGGCAGCCAGCCGGTCGGCATTCCGTCCGGTTGCAGCTTGACCACCGCCGAATAGCTGTTCGGGTCGAAGCTGGTAACGATCCCGATCCGGGTAGATGCCCGCGTCGCGTCCGCCATCTTGGCCGCAAGCAGCATCTGGTTCCTGATCGCTTGCATCATTACGAAATCTCCACATCGGGGCTTTGGTTCTTGGCCGTCAAGTCCATGCGGTAGCCGTCGGACAGGGAAAAAGTCCTGACGATGGACGACGGGTAATAGGTCTGGTCGAAGTCGCTGCTCGTCCCGGTCAGCTTGACCATCATCCGCGTCGTCAGGATCGAATCGCCCGGCATTTCGACGTGCATGTTCATTTCATGCTGCCTTATCTCGGCCAGCAGCGCGTTCGCCTTTGCCTGCGCCTGATCCTGCTTCAAGTTCGGAAAGGCGCGCGTGTATTCGACCGGCGGTTCGGACGATGCCCCGGCCTTCTTCGTGACCTTGTTCCTGACGCGCTTCTTTTCAGCGACGGCAACGATTTCGCGCTTCTGCTTCTGGTCGTATGAAACGACCCTGACCCGGATGTCCTTGGAAACCGACAGGTTCCGCGACAGGCGCAGCCGCATCGCGTTCAGAACCGGGAAGTCGCGGTCATCGCTTGGGGCGTCCCAATGGATGACGTAGGGGTCGCCGGTCAGATGTTCGCGCGGCTCGAAATGCAGTTCGCGCCCTTTAACGTAGGCGACGAAGTTGGAAACCTGCGCCAATCGGGAAACGATGTCCCAATAGGTGCTGTTCGCTTCGACGATGGCCTTGACGATCTGGTAGTAACCGCCGACCGGCGCATCGGTATCGACGACGACGGGCGTCAGTCCGACTTCCTTGGCGATCTGCTTGACGACTTCCGAAGGCGTCAGCGGGGCCGGGCCTTTCACGAAGGACACCGACCGTTTCATGTCGATCAGCTTGGAAGTCAGGTCGCGCCCGCTGATGATGATTTCGTCGGCGACGGGATCGATTTCGATGTCGTCGGCGTTGCCGATCAGCAGGCTTTCAAGGTCGGATCGGCTGGGCGCGTCCGGGTCGTTCGGGAAACCGGCCAGCAGTTCGATTTCGATGGACTGCTGCTTCGACCACCAATCGAAGCCGCGATCCTTGGGCTGGGCCGACAGCGCCAGCAGAACCCGGAAGGTGTCGGCCTGATAAAAGCTGTTGTTATCGACTTGGAACGACACGACGCCTTCAAGACGTTCGCCGTTGCCAAACACCATTCCGCGCGGCTGGCGCGCAGCGGCCAATGCCGGGATTTCGTTACGCATACATGATGCCCCCTGAATTATCCGGCTGCGGCGGGACGGTAATCGTCTGGACGCCTTGAATTACCGGGTCTTTCAGGCCGTTGGCGCTGGCAATGCCGGGCCATGCCATCGCATCGCCGTA
>JAEHJW020006964.1_pt1 | contig 39132 bp, 46 predicted proteins | sample 9271431 | NCBI WGS metagenome assembly JAEHJW02 | reverse complement strand
CCCCACTGCAGTCCGTGCAGTTCTTGCAGTACCTGCAGTTCGTGCAGTCCGTGCAGTTCGTGCAGCCTATACAGTTCGTGCAGTCCGTGCAGTTGCTGTTATCAAGCTGGATTGCATTTTGTTCTGCAGCTTCCTGTGAAATGAGGCTGAATGACGAATTGCCTTTCGGCGTGATAGCGGATGTGAATTTCATTTAACTCTCCATTCTTTTATTGCCGCTTCGATTAAGGTGATCAAGAATTAAGTTGAACCAATTGTAAATGAGTCATGCCCCACAACCAACAATTTTTTGGATGCCTATAGTGGATCGAAGAAGACTGTAGACAGAAAACCATTTACAAAAAATTAAGAATGTGTTTTCATTCGCCTTTGCAAAAATCGAAATACAGGGAGAATCCGGAATGAGTATTGCAATATATGACGAACCCGGGTCGTTGATGATTCGGACGCTCGAACTCATAAAGAACGATCAACGTGATCTGCTTAGCCTACACAAAGACACGGGCTTGCCATTGTACTGGCTGCGTGACTTCAAACAAGGAAAAACCATCAATCCCTCAGTAAATAGGGTACAGCGACTTTACGAAATATTGACATCCAAACAACTGACAGTTTAAGGGAGAGCGTTGCATGTTTTCAAATATTCCCGCGGAGCTACGCTCTTTGCCCCAATGGGTTATTGCCGATATGAGCATTGACCCTGAAACCAATAAACCCAGAAAGCATCCACTTAATCCTCGAACAGGTAATAAAGCTGCAGTTAATGATTCCTCGACATGGGGCACATTTGAAGAAGCAATTTCTACCGGCTACAAACATATTGGTTTCGTCCTGACCCAAGCGGCAGGTCTAAGTATTATCGATCTGGACAACAAGATCGAAAACCCAGCCACCGAAGAAGAACTCCAACGGCATTACAAAATTCTCAACGCCTTTGATAGCTACACTGAGCGCAGCACATCCGGACGCGGTTACCACATAATTGTCCGAGGAACAATTCCCACCGGAATTAACCGCGACAAGGTGGAAGTTTATTCCTCAGGGCGATACATGATTTGTACGGGCGACGTAGTGCGCCAAAAGCCGATCGTTGATTATCAATCATTGCTGACTCAACTTTACGGCGAGATGACCCCGCCCAAGACCGTTGAATTGGTTGAACTCGAAGCGACGATGACCGACGCTGAGTTAATCGAGATGGCCTGTAATGCTGCTAATGCCGACAAGTTTAACCGGTTGTGCAATGGGCAATGGCAGGACGAATATCCCAGTCAATCGGAAGCGGACAATGCCCTGCTTTCTATGCTCACTTTCTACAGCCGCGACAATGAACAGGTGCGCCGTATCTTCAGAATGACTGCGCTCGGTAAGCGCACCAAAGCGACCAAGGACAACGTTTATCTTAACCGCACACTCGCCAAAATCCGGGCAACGCAAATGCCCCAAGTTGATTTTTCCCAGCTGATGGCTAACGCTCAAGCGATCATGGGTCAGAAAACGCGACATGCTGACAATACCGCAGGGCAAATGCCCCCCATTCAACCCCTTCCCCATGATACGCGCGCACACGCGGCCGCGCCTGCGATAAATAATGCCGCGCCAGTTGCGGAGCAGGCGTCCGCCTTTGACCCAGAAGGCGCTGCAACCGAGCTTGAACCCTTCACAAGCGACGCAAACCCGTCCGCCCATATTTCACTACCACCCGGCATCATCGGCGAGCTTGCGGTGTATTTTTACCAGACCGCCATTCGCCCGGTGCCCGAGATCGCATTGGCCGCAGCTATCGCCATCGTCAGCGGTGTAGTGGGCAGATCATACAACATTAGCAAGACTGGATTGAACCAATACATCATCCTGCTAGCGCGAACCGGCAGCGGTAAGGAAGGGGCGTTGTCCGGTATCGAACATCTGCTGGCCGCGATACGTCCGCAGATTCCGATGGCGGAAGAATTCCTTGGTCCTGCGGCATTCGCCTCTGGACAGGCGTTGATTAAAGTGCTCGACACCCGGCCATGCTTTGTGTCAGTGCTTGGCGAGTTCGGTTTGACGTTGCAGGAAATCAGCGATCATCGAGCCAATAGTGCTCAGAAAATGTTTAAGAAGGTTTTACTCGATCTGTACGCCAAGTCTGGATGGGATCGGACGTTGCGGTCCAGCGTGTATTCTGACATTGAGAAGAACACCAAGGTCATCAGGGCGCCTAGTGTTACCATCCTGGGCGAATCGACCCCGGAAACCTTTTACGACAATCTCGACCAGTCGCACATTGCCGAAGGCTTGATACCGCGGTTTAGCATCATTGAATATACCGGGCCACGCCCCGATCTAAACAGAGGGGCAGGATTTCCGCCGCCAGCGTCATTGATGCAGAAGTTCAGCGACCTGGTTGCTGTGGCCTTGACGACCAGCAACAACAATACCTGTTGCCCTGTATCGATTGACGCGGACGGGCAGGCATTACTCGATACGTTCGAGAAGCGGGCGACGACCATCATTAACAACACTAAACACAGCGTTGATGTTCAATTGTGGAATCGCGCGCATCTAAAAGCATTAAAGTTGTCGGCGTTAATTGCGGTCGGCATTAACCCGCATTCGCCCACGGTAACAAAAGAGAGTGCAGGGTGGGCTATCGACTTTATCACCCGCGAAATAGAAAGCGTTGCGGCACGGTTCAGGGATGGTGACGTAGGGCAAGGCGACAGCAAACAAATATTCGATATGCGGCGCGCCGTCAAAGCATTTTTTGAAACACCCAACAATAAACTGAAGACCTACGGGTTGACAAAGGAGCGTGCTGAATTGTTGAAACGGCATGGTGCTGTATCACACAGTTATTTACTGAGTAAGTTAGGAAGCGTCGCTTCTTTCCGAACTGATCGCTTGGGATCGACCGCGGCAATTAAGAAAACGATTCAGGCACTTTTGGATTCAGGAGCATTAGTGGAAATTCCGAGAATACAATCTCAACAGAAATTTGGATATTCCGCGCTGTGCTACGGAATTTCCGGAGATTGGTGAATCGGTAATTGAATAAAATTTTCCAATTGAATAACGATTAAATGCCTATGTTGTTGAGTTATAAGGTAATTGAATAAATTGCGATTGAATGCAATAAATGAACAAATTTCCGAAAACGGAAACGGAAATTACGCTACACGAAAATATATATTCATTTAATTTATTCAATTTATTCAATTACTAAAAAACAACAACACAAAACAACGAGTTACTGAAAAGTGGAAATTGAATGACCCCATTCAACCCATTCAAACGGAGTGAAACGTGAAATTTCAAATCAGCGTTGAGTATAAGGTATGGAAAACCTCATAAGGATTGATGAATGATGAAGACCTTTATCGACTGCATACTGCAGAAACCAAAGCAACCTAAGAACGTGCCTTGGAAGAGCAACGGGAAGAATGGGAAAGCGGATCATGACGAAGGAGAAAACAAAATGGGCGGATCAATGAGTCGGTCGAAGGGACAGCGTGCCGAACGTGAAGTTATCAAGTTGCTGCAACCTGTGGTTAACGAAGTGTGGCAGCAAGTGTTCGGCGACAAGGTCGGGGGCGAGTGGGAAATTCCGAAGTTACAGCGAAACACATTGCAGTCAGACGAAGGTGGATTCGATATAGTCGGATTGCAGTGGATGGCGTTGGAAGTGAAACATCAGGAAAAGCTACAGGTCGAGAAGTGGTGGGAGCAGACGGTGAGGCAGGCGAAGGGAAAGGCGGAACCGATTTTGATGTATAAACAGAACAACGTCAAGTTCCGAGTTCGCGTATGGGTACCGATCTGGGTCCATGGATATGGAGAGCACATCAACGAGGTAGTGGAAATGTCCCTTGAGTCATTCATCAGATATCTACGGAAACGTCTTGAATCTGAACTTCGGAGATCGATATGAAGAAGCAACAAACCAAACCACCTAGCATGGCGTACTATCGCAGGCGTTTTCGCCTAGCGCCAATCAAGCACATTTGGGTAAAAGCTAAAGATGCTAAAAGAATGACAACCGCAGAATAAAGCAACATATTCTGCGAACTTAATAGATTGACAAATGCAAACTAGACACCGATCACTTATTGAAGCCTGTACTCAAACCGACTCGCCGTCGAGGCGTTGGTATATTAAGCCGCCTATTTCAAATGGGCGCTTCAAAGACCCTTGACATGCCAAAGCAGTCTCGCGTACATTCGCCAATGTTATTCTTACCTCCCTCCCGCTTAGGTAGCGGGCTTTTCCGCCGGGGGTGATCTAAAATATCTTCGGCGGAGCTTTTACGCGAGAAGGACGATGGCAAGCAGCTCGAAACCGAAAATGCTAACGGACGCCGAATGGCTCGCCATCGAGCGTCGGCATCTCGATGGCGACAGCATTAGCGAACTTGCCCGGGAATTCGGAGTCAGCAAAGGATGCCTTTCCAAGCGCGGTGTCGCTGCGCGTTGTGCTGAGATCCGAGCTGTCGCCAACCAACTGGTAGCCGCGGAACAGCGACTGGAAGCCCTTCCAGTCGGCGAGCAAGTCAATGCTCGGCACCTGGCGAACGAACTTAAAGCGATCTCGGCAAACCTGGCTTCAGCCGCTCGACTTGGCAGCATGACCGCGGTGAAAATGAACAGCTTGGCGCACAAGCAAGCTAACAGAATCGACGGCGACGCAGATATGGATGATGACGAAGCCTGGGACAAGAATCACGAATCCATGCGCAATGTCGCCGCCTTCACCGAACTCGCCAACAAGTCCGCGACCATCGGTCTCAACTTGCTTGCAGCGAACAAGAAGGTCAGTGAGGAACACTTCACCGGGAATGTCATTGACATTACTCCAAATCTTATTCCCGATGATCCGGTCGAAGCATCCAAGGCCTACCAGCGAATGATCCAAGGTGAGTGAAGACTTCAACTTCAGAAACCCGGACTATGCTGCGATCTTTCGCCAGCGTGCCGAGCGCCTCGCCTGGGTTCGCCGTAATCCAGATCAACTTCCAGCCCTGAAAAAGTTTTACCGCGACAATCCAGCGCAGTTTATTACTGACTGGGGTTGCACGTCCGACCCGCGAAACGTAGAGCGCGGGCTACCTGTGGTCATTCCATTCATCCTGTTCCAGAAACAAGTCGAGTGGATCGACTGGGTGCTCGATCACTGGCGCAACCAACGCCCAGGCCTGACGGAAAAGACACGAGACATGGGCATGAGCTGGGTCTCAGTCGCCTTGGCGTGCTCGCTGTGCTTGTCTTATCCTGGCATGGCCATCGGCTTCGGTTCACGGAAAGAAGAGTATGTCGATAAGATAGGCGCACCAAAGTCATTATTCCACAAAGCGCGGATGTTCATGAGCACGTTGCCGGTAGAATTTCGCGGTGGGTGGAATATCGACAGAGATGCCCCACACCTGCGCCTGAACTTTCCGGAAACCGGTTCAAACATCAGCGGCGAGGCTGGCGACAACATCGGTCGCGGTGACCGCACCGGCATTTACTTCGTGGATGAGGCGGCCTATCTGGAACGTCCGCATTTGATCGAAGCATCGTTATCGCAGACGACCAATTGCCGGATAGATATTTCGTCAGCCAACGGCATGGGCAATCCGTTCGCCCAGAAGCGCCATAGCGGGGCTATTGACGTCTTCACCTTCCATTGGCGCGACGACCCCCGCAAGGACGACGAATGGTACAGTCGGCAATGCCGCGATCTCGACCCAGTCACGATCGCCCAGGAAATCGACATTAACTATTCCGCATCTGCCGAGGGCGTCGTTATTCCGCAGGCCTGGGTCAACGCTGCCATAGACGCTCATCTGCAGCTGCAGATAAAACCTACTGGGGCAAAATCCGGTTCGTTGGACGTTGCCGACGAAGGCAAGGACAAGAACGCATTTGCCGGCGCGCACGGCATTTTACTTGAGCACCTTGAGGAATGGTCAGGGCAGGGCGAAGATATCTTTGCAACGGCGCAGAAAGCCTTTGTTCTGTGCGATGCTTTGGGCTATGACAAGTTGCGGTATGATGCTGACGGCCTGGGCGCTGGAGTGCGCGGCGATGCTCGCGTGCTTAATGAGAAACGCATCTCCAAGAAAATCGAAGTTGAGGCGTTCCGCGGTTCGGAAGGAGTTTTTAATCCGCAAGGTGAAGATGTCAGGGGCCGCAAGAATGAGGACTTTTTTGCTAATCGGAAAGCGCAAGCATGGTGGTCGTTGCGCACTCGATTCCAGAAAACTTATCGCTGGGTTGTAGAAGGCGAAAAGTGTGACCCTGATGAGATAATTTCAATTTCCAGCACGCTGCCGTGCTTGTCGAAGTTGTGCTTGGAATTGTCCCAACCGACTTACAGTATTAGCTCGATTGGAAAAATCCTTATTGATAAAGCACCGGACAGCACAAAGTCACCGAACCTGGCCGATGCTGTAAATATTCAATTCTCAACTGTGGCTAAAGCTCCGATGAGAATATCGATCTCGTCTGTACAACAACTTGCACTAGGAGGGCGAAGACGATGACGCCTGATGATTTTGTCTATACGCTGGCCCAGCGCGTCCTTCTTCGTGATCCGAACATCGAAGGCGTAATCCAAGCAATTCTTTTTAACACTGACGGCATACAATATCAGGTGGCATACTGGGATGACAGTATCCGCCGAGTCGAATGGTGCTTTGAGTGGGAAATTCAATCAATTCAAAAAACTCAAAAGGTAGCGACATGATCATTAAATGGTTATCAAAGTGGTTTGGGGCTGTCAAGCCAGAGCCGCAGCATGCAATGCCGACAATCCCGATCACACCGCCCCAGATGAAAGTCACTGACCACGCGGCATCTGCCTTGCGTGGCTCAAGGCACAGAACCGAAACCGTGTCTTACGATGAGATCATTAGACGTATGGTGACACCATATAAGCCGCCAAAGGGCGTGCTGCCGGAAGGGCACAAGGTACAGATGGCGTTGGACGCCGGGGCACTTTCTGACATCTCCGCTGATCCATCGCTGGTGGCATCTATCAATGATGCCTTTGATCAAGGTTATGCCTTCCCTGGATTTTCCATTCTGGCTCAGTGGGCGCAGATCAGCGAGTACCGCAAGCCATCGGAAATCATTGCGCGGGAGACGGTGCGGAATTGGATTCGCATTCAAGCTGCTGGCGACGATTCAAAGACCGATAAGGTAAAAGCAATTGAAGCAGAGTTCAAGAAATTGAACGCCAAGACAATCATCCGCAGGATGATTGAGCAAGATGGCTTATTTGGCCGGTCACAGTTGTTCTTCGATCTTGGCGACGACATGAAGTCGGAGAGAGACGAACTGATAGTTGAGCTGGTTGAAAGCGTGGATAAGGTCAACAGGCAAAAGCCGCTTAAGCGCCTGGTGGTTGTCGAACCGATCTGGTCTTACCCGAACCGCTATAATGCGGACAACCCGCTCGACTCGACTTTCTATCGCCCCACGTCATGGTTTGTCATGGGGCTTGAGATCAGCAGCACCCGGCTTGCAACGCTAGTGACGCGGCAGACGCCTGACATCCTTAAGCCAGCATATGCCTTCGCTGGCCTGTCGCTGTCTCAGATGATGAAGCCATATATCGACAATTGGCTGCGGACGCGGCAGTCAGTGTCCGATTTGCTGAGCGCATTCACCGTCTGGACGCTGAAGACCAACATGGGGCAGATCCTTAATGGCGGTGCAGCACAGGATTTCATCAATCGCCTGCAGTTGTTCAATGTAGGCCGGGACAACCACGGCATCAATGCTATCGACAAAGACACGGAGGACTTCACTAACGTATCCGTGCCGCTTGGTGGCCTTGATCATTTGCAAGCGCAGTCTCAGGAGCATATGTGCGCGCCTTGCGGTATCCCGTTAGCCTATTTGACAGGCATTACGCCGTCCGGCCTCAATGCGACCGCCGAAGGCGAAATTACTTTGTTTCAAGACTACATAGCGGCAATACAGGAAATCGTTTCGCCAATCATCCAAAAGATCATGAATCTGGTGCAACTGTCGCTGTTCGATGAAATTGATCCTGACATTACGTTTTCATGGATTCCGCTGCGGACCATGACAACGAAGGAGCGAGCGGAGATTCGCACCGCCGAGGCCCAAGCTGACTCCGCTTACATCGATGCCGGTGTGCTGACCAACGAAGAGGTGCGCGAACGCATAGCCAATGATCCCGATTCGCTGTATCCGGGACTTGACCTTTCTGTCGAACTTCCTAACCCGCACGAGGAAGAAGACGAAGGACAGGAACTTTTTGGCGGACAGGAACACAATCACTTTGAAGGAGCGCGGCAATGAACGAATTTCCGACAAGCACAGTGGGAAAGGATGTAGAAGGGATTGTCCCGATGATTTTGTCCCCGCACGGGGTCGCTGGCGCGGTGGGGGCGGACAACCCATTTCTATCAGGGTTTGGGGATGGCGTTTGGCTGGATGCGTTTGGCCGGCTGCGCACGTCTTCCCCGACCACGCTCTTTTCTTCGACACAGAGATATGATTCCGATCCATTGCGCGTGGAGAATTACACGGTCGGAACTGCGACTGCGACTTACAATCAAGCCGCATCGAGTACACTGCTTTCAACGGCCGCCGCCACTGCGGGGAACCGCGCCCTACGACAGACAAAGACATACTGGATTTACCAGCCCGGCAAATCGCAGACCGTCTTCATCACTGGAACCCTCCGCAAGGGGGCTGCACCAACAGGCGGGTCATTCGCTGGGATCGGATATTATGACGACGACAACGGGGTCTATTTCCGTGATGATGCCAACGGGCTGTCAGTTGTCAGGCGCAGTTCAGTTTCTGGTAGCGTGGTTGAAACAATCATTCCGCAAGCCCAGTGGGATGACCCGATGGATGGAACAGGCCTGAGCGGCTTGATCCTTGACCCAACCAAAGAGCAGATATTCGCAATCGATCTTCAATGGCTGGGGGTTGGTCGGGTCAGATTTGGCCTGGACATTGACGGCGTGTTGGTTGACATTCATTCCCTGATGCACGCCAATATGACGACTTCTGTTTATATGCAGACGGCAACCTTGCCTGTCCGTTACGAAGTCAACAACGTGACGACAGGCAGCACCACCCAGGTTGAAGCCCTCTGCCTAGTGGTACAAAGCGAAGGGGGAACTATAAATTCCCCAGGACTATCTTTTGAGTGCGACGATTCCGGCACTCCTAAGACCGCAGCCAATTCAGCTGCATTGACCCCCATCATATCCATCCGCTGTCAGGATACATGGAACGGATTAAAATTCAGGGGGCATATAACGCGCTTCACGTTAAATCTTCTGGCATTGCTGAACCCGGTTTATTGGGAATGGACATGGAATGCAACGCTGACAGGAGCTTCTTTTTCGCCAGTGAATACTAGTTCCGGGGCGGAATTTGATACTTCAGCAACAGCATACACAGGCGGAATTCCAATCACTTCCGGATATACAGCATCTTCTGGGCAGGGATCGAATGTTCTGGGGATGACAGCAACAGGCGCTCCGGAAAGCCTGATACTTTCCCGGACATACGCAAATACTAGGGACGTTCTGACGTTGGCTGCCAGGGGGTTAGGTGGGGCCGCAACAGTATATTGCGCGCTGAATTATGAGGAACGCCGGTAAAGATGGATGCCGCCACGGCAGAACGCGGGCTAAAGCTGGTCAAGCGGTTAGCTTGGTTGCGCAGTAACAGCCTGCCCCCCAGTGTTTCCCTTGAAGATTTGGTTCAAGAAGGATTTATTGGCTTTATGCAGGCGATGACGACTTACAAGGATCTCGGGAAGGCAACCGCAGAAACATTTGCCGCTTACCGCATTCGTGGTGCAATGGCCGATTATTTGCGGCGCGAGGACCCGCTTTCAAGGACGGCTAGAAAGACCGGGGGTCATGTTGAATTTGTTGCTTATGACGACGATCAGCATGAAGGCGCAGAGGATCCCTGCGCCGCTGCTGAATTCAATCAGTTGTTGAAGTCTTTGATTGATGCGGCAAACCAACTGAGCCGGAGAGAGGCATGGATACTGCGCAAATTGTTTATAGATGGTGACACGGTGACCCAGATTGCAAATGAGCTTGGTACATCCAAGGCTTATGTATCGCGGGTTAAAACAACCATGTTTGAAAAGCTGCGGGTCTCCGTCATAGTATGACAACAAAACAAACACTTCGTCCCATCCATCCATCCGCCGCCATTGCTGCGCAGTATCACAAGCGCTTGCAGACAATGGTGGATGCCATGCATAAGTCGCTGGCCTTCTGGCTTCATGCTGCTTACCTTGCAAACGAGCCGGAAATGGCGGCGGATGCCGCGCCGATTGATAGCAAGACGAAAACTGCGTCACAGCAGATCCGTAAAGCCATTGAGAAGGAGGGCGGCCCAGCGAAAGTGTTGCTTGGTGTCATGCGACAACTTGGCCGTCGCTGGCAGAAGAAGTTCGACAACATGGCCGATGAGATGGCTGAGTATTTCGCGACAGAGGTCAGCGAACGTGTGGATGGAACGATGCGGCGCATTCTCCGGGACGCCGGTTGGACTGTCAAATTCAAACTAACCAAAGCACAGCGAGATGTTCTGAACGCAGTTGTCGCTGAGAATGTACAGCTCATCAAGAGCATCCCCCAACAACATCTTGGGCAAGTCGAGGGACTGGTTATGCGCTCGGTTCAAACAGGGCGCGACGTTGGTGGGCTGACCAAGGAATTGCATAAGCGATATGAGATCACCAAACGCCGGGCAGCGTTCATTGCACGGCAGGAAAACAACAAAGCGACGGCGATCTTAACCCGTGTTCGCCAAGTCGAGCTTGGAATCAAAGAAGCCAAATGGTTACACTCACATGCCGGTAAGACCCCGCGGCCTTCTCATGTTGCCTTTGCCAATGGCAAAGATGGCGGTCCCTATTATGATGTAGCGAAGGGAATGTGGGACAAAGACGAAGGGCGATATGTTTTCCCTGGCGAGTTATTCAACTGCAGATGTATTAGCCGTTCGGTTATTCCTGGTCTTAAACCGAAGTCGATGGCACAGGATGCCTCCTGGATGGAGTCGCAACACCCGCGCGACGCCAATGGTCAGTTCGCCAAAGTATCAGGCGGCGTTACCCATCCGAAGGCGGGTACAACCACGGCAAAAGTTTGGACCTTGGCGCATCAGCTGAGCAACAAGCTCGGCAAACATGCCACAAAGAAAGAAGTTGCAGAAGCAGCAAAAGAATTAGGGCTGAACCCGGCGACGGTAGCGACCCAGTATCATCTGTAGTCAAAGTTTCACGGCTTGAGCAAAGCGAAGAAGGAGGAAGTGGCACAAACGCTCGCGCCTGAAGTTGCGTCAGTGCCTGTTCCTGAACCGAAGCCTGAACCAATGCCCGAGCCGAAAACCCAGCAACAAGTCAATGAAGAATTTGCCAAGAGCAAAGACTTCGATTCGCCGGCCGATTATGTCGGTTCTGTAGCTGAGGAAAGCGGTTACAAGAAAGAAGGCACTTATGGCGGGATAACGTACTACAAGAACGGCAACAAGCAAATCAGCTACAAGGCGGATACTGGATCATGGCAGTTGAAAGCTGGTGGCACGCTGTTTGCTACGGGAAAAAACCTAGCGGGCCTTAGCGATACGCTAGGCGACATGGAAACCCAACACCCGACCGTCGAAACACCCCCTCCCGCTGCCCCGAAACCGCCCCCACAAGCGACGACTGCGCCTGCGCCTGCATCAGTGCCCATCAACACCGGAAATTTCAAACAGGACGCGAAAACCATCGCCGGGAAAAACGGGTTCGACTACAAGCAAGGGAACGACACCTATAACTATTTTATGCGTCCTGACGGCACTAAAATTTCCGTCAATCACAAGACCGGGGATTGGAAGATTCAGGGACCGGCAGGTACATCTAAAGGTACCGGAATCGGATCGTTGCAACAGAAAGTCGAGTCGTTGCCGAAAGGCGGCGCTTCTGCGCCAGCTGCATCTGCGCCGACATTCGCTACTGCACCGCAAGCCAAAGCAACGCCGACCGGATCGTTTAGTGTTTCTACTCATGGTGTTCCGTTACCACATGCTTTGCCCTCTGCAGTTCAATCTTCGCTGAAGGCTTATACCGGTAGCAGTTATCGACCGATCAACGATGCACTTCGCACTGGAAAAAATCCAGGCAGCACAACTGGGCAACACATTGCGCAAATCCAAAAAGCATTTGCCACGGTGCCTCCATTGAAACAGGAAGTAAAGGTTGGTCGCAAGTTGAAGTTTCCTGGCTTAATGGAGATGTGCAAACTGGCAGGCCTCGACCATCCGGATCAACTGCAACCGGGGCATGTCATAGTGGATAAGGGTTTCGTTTCTACATCGCATTCGGACGTGTGGAGCGGTGATGTCAAGATGAATATTGTTCTTCCGCCTGGCGCCAAGGCAATCCATCTGAAGCCGATTAGCAACTACAAGCACGAAGACGAAACCTTGTTGCCCAACAACACCAAGTTTAAGATCAAGAAGGTTGAAACCAATCCATACCCGAATGCTTCAACGCCCGGGCATTCTAACTTCGGTAAGAAACATTGGATTTTGAACGTCGAAGTGGTTGTATAAATGATGGGCGCTAAATTGTTTTTGTGTTCCAGCGCCTTTTTAACGTATGATCTGCGCATCTGGCAGTATTAGTTCGGACTAAAAGTATGGCGGACGAGAAATTCACTTACACGGAAAAAGATGTCGCCGATGGCGGCGTCCGCCTGTTTCTTTCCGTGGAAGATGCCATCAACGCCAAGCGCGACGCTACCCTCCAGATCGCCAAATCTCACGGCTTCGATACAGTCCAAGAAGAGCCGGAAAGCTATCTCTGTGGTAAACATAGCACAGCCGAGCTGATCGAAGTCTTCCTGGACGGGACGTGGGAATACCGCGATTCGACCGGTGATGAAGTTGAAACTAAGTCTGGTACCAGCGCGCAGACACTCAACTGGTTTCTCCAGGACCGCATGGGAGGAACAACATAATGCCTATCCATAAAGTTTCTGGCGGGTATAAATGGGGCGGTCACGGGGCCACCTACCCAACCAAGGCGGGCGCGGAAAAGCAAGCTGCTGCTGCCTATGCCCATGGATACACTGGCGATGATGCCTCCGACATGCAGATGGCAATCCAGTCCTTGTCCGAGGAATTGCAGGCTATCCGCGTTTATATGGAACGCATCGATGCCTGCCAGGGCGCCGCCCTGTGCGAAGTGCTGAAACACAACATGGGCGAGGAAGAAGAGCACGCGCGCCGGCTGTTGAAGTGGATCGGGGCGCAAGTGCTGGCGACCGACGCTACGGCGCACGATCCGAAGACAGGACAATTTACGACCGGTGGTGGGGGTAGCTTGGGTGGTGGGCAAACGAAAGTTAAACATCATCCTAAAACCGGTAATCCGATGGAAGCCCGGCACAAAGGGAAAACCTATCACTCGTCAGGTAAAGTTGGAAAATCTTTTGGTAATCCTGGAACAGCCCCGAAGGATACCGAAATGCACGAAATGAAATCCTACCATCCTGAAACAGGGAGCGAAGTCGGCAGGATCTGGGTATCCAAGAACGGCAAGCATATTGTCGAGGATAGCGGCATTACCAATGACATATGCTTGCCTTCAATGGTGGTCAGATGAACGCCCTAACCCTGATCGTCCGGGAACAGCAGCGCCGTCGCGCTCGCGCCAAGGCTTTCATCAAGATGGCGCAGGACGCGCTTGCCTGCGGCAAGGATGCAACAGCGCACGATCCGAGCAACGGACAATTTACGTCCGGTGGTGGGTCAGGTGGCGGGTCAGGTGGCGGGGCAGAACGCCCAACCACCAAACCTACGAAGACCAAGGTTGCAAAGGCGGCTGAAGAACAGTACAACGCTTGGAAGTCCGATTCGCCGGATAAAATTCCAAAGAACTCATATGGCAAGCGAATGACCAAGACTCAGTTTATCGAGCATACAGCCAAAAGTTTTCTTGCCAAGGACGAACGCATCAAGGGTGCGGGCATCTGCATGGTCGATCCGAAGGGCTACGCCTTGTTCCTCCTGCGTAGCCCGGAAGCCAATCACCCGAATGAGTGGGACTTCCCCGGCGGCAAAGCAGATGACAACGAAACGCCCGAGCAGACCGCCTGTCGCGAGACGATGGAGGAGATCGGCGCGCTGCCCTACGGTAAGTTGACACAGATGGCCGACACAAAGTCGGAAGATGATGACACCGAACAGGTTGACTTCATCACCTATCGCTTGGACGTGAAGTTCCGCTTCACGCCGAAGATCGACGTTACCGAGCACACGGCGTGGCGCTGGGCACCGTTGGACAACCCACCTGAGCCATTGCACCCTGGCGTGCGACAAGTGGTTGAAGCTGCTTTGGCGAATGACGCTACGGCGCACGATCCGAAGACAGGACAATTCGCTTCCGGTGGTGGGGCACGAGAAAAGAAAGAAACCAAAGCACAGCGAGAAGAGCGAGAGCGCAAAGAAGACCGCGAAGCTAACCGGAAGCATGAAGAAACCGAGAAGACCGCGACCAATGATCGAATCAAAAAAGCACTTGCGGCAGGGAATCAAGTTACCGGCGGGCTTCCAAAAGCAGATGCCTATCACCACTTGACGCAAAATATGGGGCTATCCCACGAAGATGCAAACAAAGCATTAGAAACAAGTCCAGGCAAAACCGTTGCTAAAGTCGGCAGCAACGAAAAAGGCGAATCGTTTGCAAAGCCGCTCTGGAACATGAGCGCTTTAGAGGAGCATGCAGCAAAGTTGAATGGAGAGAAACAAGCCCACGATTCTACTATCCTCGCTTTCGACCGCGAGTCCGTGCGCACCATTGATCACGATGGTCGTTTGCACGTCGCCTTGACCAACATAAGCAAGGCTAATGTCTGTCCGTATTATGGGCGGGAGATTCCCAAATGGGAAGAACTTGGCCTCGATCCCGACCGTATTTATCAGCTCTATCGGGATCCAAAGGAGCTGGAAAAGGCTGCCCCTACCGCCAACAATGTTCCCCTGCTCAATGACCACACGCCGGTCACTACGGATGACCATAAGCCGGAGATGATCGTCGGTTCAACGGGAACGGATGCGGTATTCGAAGCGCCTTACCTCAAGAACTCACTTGTCGTCTGGACCAAGGACGCCATAGACGGCATAGAGTCCGGCAAGCAACAGGAAATTTCCTGTGGCTACTACTACGACGCCGACATGAATGCTGGCACTGCGCCGGACGGCTCGCGCTATGACGGTGTGATGCGCAATATCCGTTTAAATCATGTTGCACTCGTTTCCAAAGGCCGCGCCGGGCCGGATGTAGTTGTCGGCGACTCTATTTCAACTTCTTTCCCCATTCGTGGAGGCAATACCATGAGCAAGACCCTCAGCAAGAAAGCGCTATTGGTGAAGGGGGCACTTGCCGCCACCCTGATGCCGATGATTGCCGCTGATTCCGCCCTCGACCTGGACGCTGTATTGGCCGGCGTCAAGCGTAAGAACTTCAAGGCCAAGAAGCCCGATATCCTCGCCGCCATCCGCCCCGTCCTCGCCAAAGACGCGGACATCGAAGAGCTTGTCGAACTGCTCGACAATCTGGACGACGTGGAGGCGTCTCCGGAAGACAACGCCGAGGACGAGCTGCCCGAGAACCATTCCAAGATCCTCGAAATGTTGCGCGGCAAGATCAGCGACGAGGATCTGGCCGCTGTCGAACAGCTCATGAAGTCGGAAGGCGCAGCCGCAATGAAGCCCGAAGCCCCCGCCGGCACGGATGAGCCGCCGAAAACGGAAGGCGCGGCTACCAACGAGCCGAAGGCTGGCGAAAATAAGGAAGTCATCACCAAAGCTGCTATGGACGCCGCTATCAACGCCGCTGTAGCCGGGGCTGCGAAGACTGCGGAAAGGAAGACTATGGAGCGTATGCGCGCCATTGCTGAAGCGGAAGAAATCATCAAGCCGTATGTCGGCAAGCTGGCGATGGCGCAGGACAGTGCCGAGGGCGTTTATTCCGCTGCGCTTAAGATGATGCAGGTCGACACCCGCGGGGTGCATCCGTCCGCGCTGAAGGCGATTCTCTTGGCACAGCCGAAGCCGGGCACTAACGCTCGTTCGCATATCGCGGAAGATTCAGCCGCCGGCAATACCGGCAAAATCTTCGACATCTTTCCCGGCCTTGCCCGCGCGGTTTAATCCGTGACGGCGACCATACCACCCAATATCAAGGAGTAAGAAAATGGGATTTCCCACTCAAGTAAATGTCCAGGCCGCGCCGGCAGTCGAAGGTGACTTCTGCGATGCCAACCCCCGTGCCACGGTCGATGCCGGCCCTGGCGCCTTCGTCGCCGCGATCGGTGGCTTGATCCTCGGTCGTTTCGGCTGGGCCGACAGCAGCAACCTGACGGTGGCTAATACCGGCGTCGGCGCACCGACCGGCTTCGTCCGCCGTGACCAACAAGCGCTCATTACCCAATATCTCAGCGATAACAGCATGGCTATCCCGCAAGGCATGCCCTGCACGCTGTTCAATGAGGGTGGTTTCTGGGTCAAGAACAACGGCGCCACCGCCGCAACCATTGGCATGACGGCCTATGCCAACAACACCAACGGTTCCATCTCGTTTGCGGCCGCTGGTTCGCCCCCAGCGGATGCAACGGTTTCGACCGCCACTATCGTTGGCAACGACATCAATGTTTCTGCAGTCGTGAGCAACGCCAATGCAATCACCGGTTCGCTTTCTGGTACTACGTTGACCGTCACGGCGCTGACCGCTGGTGCGGTGCTGTATCCGGGGGCGGCTATCACTGGTGGTAGTGCTTCGGTTGGCTATGTACCGGCAGGTGCGGTCATCGTTTCGCAGCTTACTGGCACGGCGGGTAGCACTGGCACTTATCAGCTCAACGAATCCGGCAGCGTTACCAGTACGACACTGTCCGCTTCTGGTTCTGGCTTGACTGTGACCAGCATGACTTCCGGTGTCGTTCTGCCGGGTATGGTGTTGTCTGGTGGCACGAATGCGGTCGCTGCGGGCACCACGGTTCTGGCGGGGGGCACGGGCACTGGCGGTGCGGGCACTTACCCGCTGAACATCGCCCAGAACTGCGCCTCCATCGCTGGCGCAACCGGCAGTGGCGCATACATGGACGTGACGGCGCTGACCGGAACGATTCATGCCAATGACACCATCGTTACCGGCGGTACGCACAGCAGCACCGTGCTGTCACAGGTCAGCGGCACCACTGGCGGCATCGGCTATTACTGGATCAGCAACGCTGCCGCCATCGGCGATATCTCCGGCACGGTCAATGCTGCTACAGCAACCAAGTTTGTCGCGGCTTCTGCGGGCGCGGCTGGCGAACTCGTCAAGATGACGAGCTGGCTCAACGGCTAATCGGCCATTTACTTCAACTGAGATAAGGACACAATCATGAGCAAGAAAATGGCCTATGACATGGACCCGGCAGATCAACGCCGCGCCCTGGCTTACGCTGAATCGCAATTCGGAATTTCTTTTCCAGGCACGGTGATGTTCAGTCGCCCCGAATGGAAGAAGAATTTCGACATGGCGTGTGACGCGCAGCCTTCCCTCGTCACCGTTACCAGCGGCGGCATTCCGGCATACCTGACGTTCTTCATGGATCCGGATCTGCTGCACGTCCTGACTTCCCCGAACCAAGGCGCCGAGATTTTCGGCGAGAAGCAGAAGGGTTCCTGGACGGACAGCACGATCATCTTCCCGGTCGTGGAGCGCACCTATGAGGTTTCCAGCTATGGCGACTTCAACAACAACGGCCGCTCTGGCATCAATACGAACTTCCCGGAACGTCAACCGTATCTATATCAAACGGTGACGGAATACGGCGACCTGGAAATCGAGCGTGTCGGCCTTGCCAAGATCGGCTTTGTTGCCGAGCAGAAGGAAGCTGCCATTGACGGCCTCAACAAGTTCAGCAACCTGACCTACTTCCGTGGTGTTGCCGGTTTGCAGAACTATGGCGCCCTGAATGATCCGTCGCTGTACCCTGCCATCGGCCCCGCCCCCAAGGCGGCCGGGGGCACGGCCTGGACGCAGAACGGGGTCATCGTCGCGACGGCCAATGAGATCTTCGCTGATATTCAGTCGCTGGTTCGCCAAGTCATTGCGCAAGGCGGCGGTAATATCGATGTGCGCTCCCCCTTCACGTTGGCCATGTCGCCGACTACGGAGAACGCACTGACGGCGACCAACAGCTTCAACGTAAATGTCGCGGCCCTCATCAAGAACAATTACCCGAACCTGAAGATCAAGACCGCTGTACAGTATGGCGCGCTTTCTTCGCAGAACCCGCAGGGCAACGCGGTCGGCGAAGTGGTGCAGCTGTATTGCGAGCGCGTTCAAGGCCAAGAAAGCGGGTACTGTTCTTTCAACACCAAGCTCCGTGCCGGCCCGGTCGTCCGCGACCTGTCGTCGTACAAGCAGAAGCTCATGCAAGGTACAAACGGCTTCATTCTGCGTCAGCCGTTCGCCATGAGCACGATGGTTGGGGTGTAAAAGCAGCAGGGGTTCGCCCCGGACATTTCCATCCGGGGCGCTTTTTCGCAATAGCAGAACAGAGGGGATACAAACATGGCAAAGACAACTACTCAAGGTGCGCAGCCCTGGAGATCCGAAGACAATCCGCTAGCAGGCGGTGAGACCGTTACGGTCTGCTCCAAGCTGCCGATGGACTTTATGCTGCGGCTGCACCGCAAGGTGACCAAGCATGAACCCGTCATGGGCGGCGGCATGCGGGCGTATGACGTTTTCGAGCCGCGCTTTGACGTTCCGGTGGTTGTTGTTCGCGGGTGCTCTTACCCGCAGAACAAAGGGCCGGCAGGCCAGATCGAAGGCGGCTATGCCCTGACGCCGGAAGTCCCGAAGGCTTTCTGGGAAGAATGGCTGTCGCAGAATGAGCAAGCGGACATCATCAAGAATGGCATGCTGTTCGCACAGAACGATCTCCGCAGTGCTGTTGCCCAAGCTCGCGAGCAGGGGGAGTTGAAGTCCAATCTGGAACGGCTGGACCCAAACAACTTGCCGAAGGGTCTGGAAACCGCTGACGTTCGCAAGGCGGCCTAATCATGGCCGGGCCGGTGGTTACGTTTGATTATCCGACATGGGCTGCTCGGTATCCCGAGCTGGCCGGATCGGTCGCGCAACCACTGGCCCAACTCTATTTCAACGAGGCGACGCTGTACTGTGATAACACAGGAACTGGTGTTATCACTGATGCTCCGACACTCACAACGCTGCTGAACATGCTGACAGCGCACATTGCGGCGCTGAATGCGTCAATCAATGGCAAGGAACCGACGCCATTGGTCGGGCGTATCAACAGCGCGTCGGAAGGCAGTGTGTCTGTGCAAGCGCAGAACGACTATCCGCCCGGCACCGTCCAATGGTATCAGCAGACCAAGTATGGCGCGGCTTATTGGGCGGCGACGGCCCAATACCGCACCATGCGCTACGTTGCCGGTTGTCGTGGTCCCATTAATCCTTACCGCGTCCCTTACGTCAATGTCTAAAGCCGCAGCCTATTTGACGCGCATCCAGAAGGCCCTCGCCACGGCCAAGGAAGTACGTGTCGGCTTTCTGGAGGGCGCCACTGAGCCGGGTGGACAGAGCACGGCGATGGTGATGGCGATCCAAGAATATGGCGCACCGGCTGTCGGGATTCCGCCGCGCCCGTTCTTTCGGCCCATGATAAAGGATAACCAGGGGCACTGGGGACCTGATCTTGGCAAACTGCTCCGCACGAACGGGTACGATGCGGCTAAATCGCTTGGACAAATGGGTGAAGAGATGATGGGGGAATTGCGAGAGTCCATCATCAACCTTACTGACCCCCCATTGTCGGATGTGACCTTGTTGTTGCGCGAACGCTTCGGCAACAGCCCGGAAAGCATCACGTTTGCTGACGTAGTGCAGGCGCGTCATGACATTTCCGCGGGGGTGACGCCCTCCGTATCAGGTACGCAAGGGAAACCCCTCATATGGACAGGCACCGCTATCAACAATGTTGATAAGGAAGTCGTGTAATGAACCTGCACGACATAGTCGGTTCGTGTGTTGCGGCGGTGAATCCTTGGGTATTGGCTTCCTTGCAGCAATCCACAGGTTACATAACAACCGCCGACTTCAGGCAAGTTCCGGTCTACGCCGCCCCTGTTACTGCCTCTGTTCAGGTTCAGCCGTTGACATTCGCGGATCTTAGCCAACTGGACGGCTTGAACATCCAGGGGGTCAAAAGGGCGATGTACCTTGACGGAAATTGGCAGGGATTGGTGCGTACTGCCAAGAAGGGCGGCGATTTAATTACGCTGCCTGACGGGACGGTGTGGCTGGTTGTGCTGGAACTTGAAAACTGGTCTAGCACGTCTGGTTGGTGCAAAATCGCCGTGGTATTGCAGGACGGTGCATGATGAACGTGTCTATAACAGAGGCTAACGTTTTTATAGTTCTAGGAAATTTCCTAACCGCGATATTGCCGCCAGGGGTGGAGGTTATTCGATCACAAGTCAATCGCACACCTGAGCCTTCTGGCGCTGATTTTGTGACGATGAATTCAACTGGGCGCAGTCGATTAGCCACCAACATCGATTCATACGTTGATGCGCTGTTCAACGGTTCCATTTCTTACGACATCTTGACCATCAATTCTGTGGCATATGGGGCATTGACGATTGGTGCAACGCTGTTCATGGAAGGGCTCCCATCAGGAACAATTATAACGGCATTTGGCACGGGGTCTGGTGGTATTGGAACATACACCGTCAGCCCGCCTTATAGCGTGGCGTTGACTGATCAGTCCGGAAATCCATTGACTGATCAAGTTGGCAACTCGCTTGTGGAAACACAATTAGCGTCCAGCGCTGTTGCTGCCGGTGCTGCAAACTTCATGCAGGAAACTCAATTCAATATGCAGTTAGATGTGCACGGGCCTAATGGCGGCGACAACGCGCAGATAATTACCACCATGCTTCGTGACGATTACGCTGTCCAAAGCTTTGCAGCTTCAGGGTTTGACATCTTTCCTTTGTATGCTGAAGATCCGAGACAGATCCCGTTTATAAATGCGGAACAGCAATACGAGAACAGGTGGATAGTAGAAGCCAGAATACAGGCTAATCCATCAGTGCTTGTGCCTCAGCAATTCGCAGACCAACTCGCCATCGATGTGATAAATGTAGCAGCGACATATCCGGCATAGCCATTTATAAGGACACCCCTCATGAACCCGTCAATTCCTGCAAGTGATAAAGTAAGTATAACTCCTGGCGTCATTAACGCTGGCGGGTCAGGTCTCGTCATCAATGGTATGTGCTTGACAAACAGCACACGCATTCCGATTGGAACCTATCTCTCCTTCGCTAATGCGGCGGCGGTCGGCAGCTATTTTGGCCTGTCCTCGACTGAAGCTGCGCTCGCTACCGTCTATTTCAACGGTTTCGACAATAGCAACATCAAGCCCGGTTCGCTGCTCATGACGCAGTACAACGAGGCGGCAGTCGCTGCCTATATGCGAGGAGGCAATGTTTCAGCCTTGACATTAGCGCAGCTCCAGGCACTCTCCGGAACACTCGACATTACTATAGACGGCTATGCATTTGCTGCGGCTTCTTTTAGCCTGTCGGCTGCTACCAGTTTCAGCAGTGCCGCCGCTGAGATTCAAACGGCGCTGAACACGACGATACCAGTCGGGGCAACTGCGGTGACGGTGACCTATGACAGCGTATCCGGCGCATTTGTGGTTACGTCTGGCACAACTGGGGCAACATCATCTATGACCTTTGCCACAGGCACTATCGCAATTTCTTTAGCGCTGACCCAAGCGACAGGCGCGGTGCTTTCCCAAGGGGCGGTTGCAGCAGCGCCCGGCACGTTCATGACGGCTTTAGCGAAGGTTACCCAGAACTGGGTGACCTTCTTTACCTCGTTCAATCCCGATGTATCAGGAAACACGAACAAACTGGCATTCGCTGAATGGACATCCGAACAGAATGCGCGTTACGTCTATATCGTGCAGGATGCGGATATAACGCCGACCGAATCGACTTCCGCAACCACCAGCTTAGGTTATCTTATTGCGCAGGCGAATTATTCGGGGTCATGCATCAATTACTGTCCGACTGACATTTATCTTCCTGCATTCATCAGCGGAGCCGCAGCTTCGGTGGATTACAGCGAGACGAACGGCCTTATAACATTTGACTACAAATCGCAGATGGGCTTGACAGCGCAGGTGACAGATGCCACAGTGGCTGCGAATTTGAAAGCGAACGGGTATAACTATTACGGGGCATGGGCCACCGCTAATCAGCAATTCGTCTTTTATGATCCGGGTCAGATTTCTGGTGAATACAAGTGGGTTGATGCTTTTATTAATCAAGTCTGGCTGAACAACGCGCTGCAACTTGCGCTGTTGTCCATGCTAACTGCGTTGAAGAGTATGCCTTATGGAAACGTGGGGGCTAATTTAGTTAAAGCCGCTTGTGCAGACCCCATCAGTCAGGCTACTACTTTCGGGATGTTCCAGACTGGTGTTTCATTATCCGCTGCCCAGATTGCTGAGGTTAATTACGCCGCTGGGACCAAGATTGATTCAACCTTAGTCAATCAAGGATGGTATTTGCAAGTGCTTCCTGCGACAGCAGCTGTCCGGTCTGCACGGGCTTCTCCACCGATCACCCTTTGGTACGTGTATCGTGAATCAGTCCAGCAAATCTCACTCGCTAGCCTTGAGGTGCAATAATGTCAATCACTTCATCTAACGCAATAATCATGATCACCGTTCCTGGGTTGTTTGATTCGCCACAACAATTACAGGGATTCAGCGCTGATGATATTTTTGATACACCTGCTATTAACCCGTCAGAAATTTCTCTCGGGTTGGACGGCAGACTGTCCGCCGGGTGGGTTCCGGTTGCGGTAACTCAGTCATACACGCTCCAGGCAGACAGCCCATCTATTGCCCTGTTTGAAGGGATCTACAATGCTCAACAATCGGTCAGGGATATCTATCGATTGAGCGGCATCACGACGCTTTCTGCGATCGGAGTATCATACAATCAAATTCGTGGCGTTTTGACGAACTATACCCCGATGCCCAGCGGTAAGAAGATGTTGATGCCTCGGACATTCGCTATTACCTGGGAAGCCGTCGTGTCGGTGCCGCTATAATGCCAAGAAAAATTCTCACACACACGATCCAAAGCGAAGGCCGCGATAAAGGCAAGGTATTTGTCATCACAGAAATGCCTGCCACCCAAGGCGAACTGTGGGCTGCGCGCGCCTTTTTCGCTTTGGCAAAAGCCGATATCGAAGTGCCGGAAGATATATCGACAGCGGGCATGGCGGGGATAGTGGCGCTGGGCATAAAGGCTTTTGGGAAGATGACTTTTGAGGATGCCGTCCCTCTCATGGAGGAGATGTTCCGGTGTATCCAATTCATGCCTGACCCATCTAACCCAGAAGTCGTCAGGGGATTGATTGAAGACGACATACAGGAAATCAGAACGCGGTATGAGCTGAGAAAAGAAACGATAAAGTTACACATAAATTTTTCTATGCCCGCCGCAGTCCAAACATTGGCGCGGCAAGCGGCGGGCATAGAGTTGTAGAGTATGCGAACGTGCCAAGGGTCATCGGAGCAGTAGTTTCCAGTGGAAAGGCCAGTTTGGCTGAACTGAACTCAGTTCTGAGCATCGAAGATGCCTATATGTTGTTGGAAGTGACTGCAGTAGATTCTTACAATCGGCAACTAGCTAATAGGAAAACTTGATCGTGCCTACTGTCATTGACGCGCTAGTTATTACCCTGGGGCTAGATCCTTCCGAGTACAAGAAGGGACAGAAGGAAGCCGCCGAGTCCCTCAAGAAGACGGAGAATGAAGCTAATGCTACGGCCAAACGTATGGAAGCTAGCGGCAAACAAGCCGGCTCATTTTTCTCGTCTATCAAGAACGAGGTAATCGGACTCGGGGTGGCTTTTCTTGGATTTCAGGCAATTAAGAATTTCGCAGTACAGATAACCAATGCAGACGCTGCCACTGGTCGTTTCGCCAAAAACGTGGGACAAAGCGTCAGCAATTTGAATGCTTGGGAAGGGGCCATCAGACGCGCAGGGGGCACGACTGGAGATATTGATGCCGCATTCAAAGCGATGTCCACTCAGATAGAGTCCATCGCAATGTATGGTACGCCAGGCGCAGATGTATTGCGCAATATGGCGTTTGCCGGGATAAACATTTCCAAGTATTTTGACAAAGCGACAACTTCGACGCAGCGGTTACTGATGGCGGCGGGCGCATTCAGCCACATGGACCCACAGAAAGCACAAATGCTTGGCGCTGGGATGGGGTTCAACGAGAAAACCATTAATCTCCTGATGATGGGTAGGAAAGCAATAGAAGAATTGATTGCCGAGCAAAAGGCAATGAATAATCTAGGGAAGGAAGATGCACGCATTGCCATTGAACGTCAAAAGGCTTGGCAGAACTTGTCGGATACCGCAAAAGGGTTTGGCAGGACAATTCTTAATGATCTGACCCCAGGGCTTGAAGGAATTTTTCAAGCACTTGGTTTAATAATTAAGGGGTACAGGCTTCTTTGGGATCTGCCTTTGGTTTTGTCTGGGACACCAAAGCATCCGACAGCCCCCGCCGCGTCTAGAACAGCAACTGGCGTAATTGGGGGCGGCCTCTTGTCTATAGAACAAAAATTAGAGGGTTCTGGGCCAATGTCAGTATCCCCAAAGGGGGCTATCGGGCGCAATCAGATTTTGCCAAGCACTGCTAAGCAGTATGGGTTCGATCCCGGCAGGCTGTTTGACCCAGCTTATAATGACCAGGTTGCGACAGCCATCCTCGCCGACCTACAATCCCGTTACGGCAACAACACTGACGCAATTTTTGCCGCTTACAATGCTGGCCCTGGCGCTGCTGACAGATTTATCAAAGCGGGCAATAACCCGTCTGTGCTTCCGCTAGAGACGCAGCGTTATCTCTCCCATCTTCATTCAATCGAAGCTGGAAGAGGGGGCGGTACTCATACCAGCGAGACCAACATCAACACAATTAATGTGAATGCCCCGCATGCAACGGACGCGGACGGAATTGCTAGGAATATGCAAGATTCGCTGCGGCGTTACGATTTGGGCTTTCAGGCTAACTCAGGATTGAACTGATATGGGTTTCCCTGGCGTTCCACCTCTACTGAACAAAACTTCGGCGAGCAGCGTTCCTCTGGTCAGCTCGGATGCCCCTGGGCTGCTTGGGCAGTCAGCTGCTGGGACTCGGTGGGGGATATATCAGAATGGAAAAGCAGTTGTCCTTGCTGATAACATCACAGCTTTCGATTATAAAAAAGACTGGCGGGTTTCAAACTATCCGCAAGAACAAGGTGCGTTCCAATCATATAACAAAGTAACGATGCCTTATGACGCAAGAATAACGATGACCAAGGGCGGGAAGGACACCGACCGGCAGACTTTTCTTAAGCAAATCGACACCGTTGCCGCATCGTTTGATCTTTATGACATTGTTACACCGGATAAAATTTACAAAAACACGAACGTGTCGCATGTTGACTATTCGAGAACAGCATCTAATGGCGTCGGCTTGTTGACGATTGACATCTGGCTTATTGAGATTCGCGTAACAGCGACACAGCAATTCAGTACCACCAAGAATGCGAATAGTGCGGATCCGGTAACTCCAGGGACGATTCAGCCGCGCGCCCCAACAATATCAGAAGCCGCATTTGCCGCTAAGTTCCATGCTGCCCATCCTCTTCTTACGGCGCCATTGCTGTAATGCAGATCATTCCTATCTTAGACGTCCCCTCCCAAAGCTTCAACGTTCAGCTTGGCGGGCAGTCCTGCACGATCGACCTGTATCAGAATATCACGGGGTTGTATTGCAATCTTTACTCCAACAACAGCTTGGTGGTTGGCGGAGTTGTATGCCTGAATCTTAATCGAATAGTTAGGGATCTATATTTTGGGTTCGCCGGGGATCTGGCTTTCCAAGACACACAGGGGGATTCTGATCCATACAACCCCGGTCTTGGCACTAGATTCTTGCTGATGTATTTATCCCCGACTGACCTTGGGGGGCTGGGTTGATGACCTTCGGTCGCCGCAGAATTGACTTGACCTTTACCCTGAGCAAGACGACAGATGGGTCTCGCCCTACATTCAACGGGGATGCGTCAATTGTCAAAGTTTCTGGGCTAAGGGTGAAGGCTTCCATCGCCAATGCGGGTGCCCCCTCAATGGGGGTTGCACAGGTGCGAATCTATGGCTTGACTTTACAGATGATGAGTCAGCTTGCACAGGTAATGCCCAGAACGACTGGTGGTGCTGTGGATGTGAGATTTAACAGTTTACAAATTGATGCCGGCGACACCGATCCTTTGACTACAATATTCCAGGGGCAAATAATTCAAGCCCCTGTCGACATGAACAATGTTCCTGATTCATGCTTAGTCGTGATTGCTCAAGCAGGAGCTTATGAAGCAGTGGCGCCGGCAGCTCCGATCAGCTACACGGGAACGGCAGACTCAGTTCGCATGCTCAAAACCCTAGCGGCCAATGCCAACCTACTTTTTGAAAACGGGGCCAACATCTCAGTTCAGTTATCGCGTCAATACTTGAGCGGATCACCTAGAGAACAGATGCTCAAAGTCGCAGCGGCAGCCAACATCAACCTGACCATCGAAAATGGGGTGGTAGTTATCTGGCCCAAAGGGGGTGTCAGGCCTGGCGCGCTGCCGGTCATATCACCCAGCACTACCTTGGTTGGATACCCAGCTAATTTTGGGGTAGGGGTTGAGATTAAGACACTATTCATGCCACAAGTGAAAATAGGTCAAGCATTCACAGTGGAGAGCAGCCTTCCCTTCGCTAATGGCGATTGGATCGCATATGATATAGGGCATTCCCTGGAGAGTGAAACACCGAACGGGGAATGGTTCAGCAAGTTCCACGGGAGCCCCTTCAATGCCCCTGCCTAATGGTCCATCAGGCGCGAGTAGCTTTTTCGAATCGAACAGCGCTTCGAGCGAGTTTAATATGCTCAACTTCTTGATATGGTCAATGTTATCCAGGGTCAACACCTGCACGATGGTGCAGGTGACGGCAGTAACAAACACCGGCGCGGATGTTGCCGCCGGATTTGTGGACATCACCCCATTAGTTAATCTGGTTGATGGGGCTGGCAATATTGTTCCTCATGGAACTATATTCAGGTGCCCGTATTTTAGGGTTATCGGCGGCTCAAATGCCGTTATCCTAGATCCACAAGTCGATGACATTGGCTTGGCCTGTTTCGCCGATCATGACATATCCAGCGTTATAGCTAACCAGGCCCGTTCAAACCCTGGAAGCTGGCGCAGGTTCGATATGTCAGATGCTATTTATTTGGGCGGTCTTCTAGGCAAAGTCGTCCCTACACAATTTGTACAGTTTTCTTCTCTAGGAATTAATATCACCTCCCCCTCTGATGTTACAATCACAGCACCGAATATCAATTTAGTCGGCAATGTTGCGTCTACAGGAACGCTATCTAATAACGGTAAGAACGTCGGCAGCACTCATGTACATGGGGGTGTTACATCTGGTGGCAGCGATACGGGGGTACCAGTTTAATGGACACACTATACGTTGATCCCACTACATGGGATTTGGTGCTTGATTCAGCCAGGAGCATAGCCTTGGCGTCAGATCCATATGCGCTCGCCCAAGATGCCGCGTCCGCCATCAAGACGTATCTGGGGGAATGTTATTACGACACCGCCCTTGGGGTTTCTTACTATCAGGACATCCTCGGAAAGTTCCCTCCTCTAGCGCTTGTCAAGGCGGATTTGATCTCGGTGGTGATGAATGTTCCAGAAGTCATCGCAGCTCAGGTGTACATCCTTGGGGTAACTAACAGGGGTTTGTCTGGGCAGGTGCAGGTCACAAACTCAGCCGGCATTGTTTCAGCAGCAACATTTTGATAGGCTAGCCATGAAAAAATTAATCGGTAAATTATTATTCCTGTTGGTGCTAGTAGTGCCATCTTTGCCTGTGGCTGCCGTGGATTTCGCATCCTTTATTCTAACGTCGCCAACACTGACGACTCCAACAGGAAGCGAATATCTCCCCCTGGCGCTCACGGGGCCGGCGACAGACAAACTTAGTCTTACCGCGCTGACACAATGGCAATGGGCGCAGATTGGTGGCGTAATTTCTGTGGCATCCAATGGTAGTGCATCCTTCAACGCAGGGACAACAGGCTCTGGAGCAGTCGTGCTGGCGAATAACCCAACCCTCGTCACTCCAACGCTAGGGGTTGCCACCGCCACCAGCATCAACAAGCTCGCCATCACGGCTCCGGCAACCGGAAGTACGCTGGCTGTCGCCGACGGAAAGACGCTGACAGCGAATAATACTTTGACGCTCGCTGGCACGGATGGAACGACACAGACTTTCCCAACTACTTCCGCGAGCATTGCGCGGACAGACGCGGGGCAGACCTTCACAGGCACGCAGACCTTTAGCAGCACGATTGCGGGAAGCATTAGTGGCAATGCAGCGACTGTTACGACGAACGCGAATTTAACTGGCCCTATCACTTCCATTGGTAACACCACCAGCGTAGCGAGTCAAACGGGGACTGGTTCAAAGTTCGTGATGGATACCTCCCCAACCCTCGTCACTCCAACGCTAGGGGTTGCCACCGCCACCAGCATCAACAAGCTCGCCATCACGGCTCCGGCAACCGGAAGTACGCTGGCTGTCGCCGACGGAAAGACGCTGACAGCGAATAATACTTTGACGCTCGCTGGCACGGATGGAACGACACAGACTTTCCCAACTACTTCCGCGAGCATTGCGCGGACAGACGCGGGGCAGACCTTCACAGGCACGCAGACCTTTAGCAGCACGATTGCGGGAAGCATTAGTGGCAATGCAGCGACTGTTACGACGAACGCGAATTTAACTGGCCCTATCACTTCCATTGGTAACACCACCAGCGTAGCGAGTCAAACGGGGACTGGTTCAAAGTTCGTGATGGATACCTCCCCAACCCTCGTCACTCCAAACATTGGTGCAGCTACAGGGGCATCCCTCAATGTTGGAACAGGCGCATTGACGGGTGGCCTTATTACTGGCAGCAGTGAAATACTTAATGGGGTGAGGTCGGAGACTGCGAACTATACAGTCACGACCTCTGATAGAACAATCCTTGCCGATTCTACTGCCGGGGCAATTACAATAACTCTACCAAGTGCAGTTGGGATATCTGGTTTTATTATCACCGTCAAAAAGATTGACGCGACTACCAATAATGTGGTGATAACGACTTCAGCATCACAAACCATTGATGGCGGATTGACTCAGACACTTAATGCCCAATATGGCGGGATAACAATGCAATCAAACGGTTCTAACTGGTATGTGCTAAATTAAAGGATTCAGCCATGACTATTCAAATCAACAACAACACTGATACTTTAACGCCGTCCAGCGGGGAACTTACACTGGGCGCATCTAGGCTGCTTATTTCGACCGGCACCGTTACCGCCTCAACCCCGGCACTCTCTGCTACTCAAACCTGGAACAACGCTGCCGTTGCTTTCACGTCAGACTTGCTCAATATCACCGATACCGCGAGCGCTGCCGGGTCACTGCTGATTGACAGACAGGTCGGTGGGGTCAGTAAGTTCTCGGTGGATAAGAGTGGGAAAGGGTATCTGGCTAATCGGCTCCTCCTCAACACCACCACTGACAACGGTGTTGATACGTTGCAGGTGAACGGGAGCGCAAATATCTCTGGTGGTCTATCTAGCGGTATCACTCAGAATACGGCCATTTATACACAGCGAGGCCAAACCGCATCAGTGGCGCAATTGACTCCAACATTGATATTGTCCCCCGGAACTTACTCAACGTGGATATTGACAGCTCAAGGGGTGACAACAACCAGTTCGATTGCACACGCCATTGTAACATTTGACGGGGCTGGCGGTGGACAAATCACTGCTCTTGATAACTACGGCATTACATTCATTACCGGAACAAATGCCATTTATGTGGAACTCGGCTCAGGCGCGGCTACGCAGTCGATTATATGGACAGCTCTTAGAATATTTGGTCAATTTGGTTAATCACAAAGGAGCATCAAAATGGCAATCACAGGCAATCTCACTTACAAGGGGCTGAACATCCCAACAGCATACATCGAAATTGTCCGCGTCTTCGGCGGACCTGCCGAAGGATACTCGGCGCTGCTCAATGTCTACGCGAGCGCCACGGAAAAGGCGGCAGGAAATCTGCTGGAACAGATTAACCCCACCGGCACTATTCCCTACGTTGCGGGGCAAGACCCAGTGACTGAGATGTACAACTTCCTGATCAATGGCGCACCAGCCAATCCGACTGCTACGCCACCTGTTGCGGCTGTGCCCGGACAGTTCGCTGGATTTACTCTCGTATAAGGAACAACAATGAAAACCTACACCATCACCGAGCTCACTGCCGACGAGGTAAATATCATCGGCTTGGGCCTCCAGGAAATTCCGTTCAAGTTGAGTTCGCCTCTGCTGCAAAAGATTCAGACGCAACTCAAGGAACAGGACAAACCGGCGGAGGAATCGCAAAGTGCGTAGACTTCTCATCCTGTTAGCATTCTGCGCCGCGACAGCAGCCCATGCCGCCGACCCTTGGGACGTAACGGATAAAGCTCTCGCCGCCACGGCGATGACCTCGCTGGCAATCGACTGGCGCCAGACGCAGACGATCGCCGAGAATCCGAATCGCTGGTACGAACTTAACCCGATCCTCGGGCATCACCCGTCCATCGGCGCAGTGAATCGGCACTTTGCTTTTAACGCCGTCCTGATCGGAACCATCGCCAACTACCTGCCGAGTAAGTACCGCAAGGTGTATCTCGGCGCGGTGAGCGTGGTTGAATTGTCCTTTGCCAAGCACAACTACGGTTTAGGTATTAGGTTCGCGCTTTAATAGAATGAGGTAACGAAGATGACGACCAATGTACCTCAAGTTATGCTAACTGATAACGGCTATATTACCCCGTTGGAGAGCGCCATCTTATCCGGTGTTCAAGCGGATATAAATGCCGCGTTCGGAGGTAATGTAAATCCCGCGCTGAACACCCCACAAGGACAAATGGCGTCGTCTGAAGCAGCTGTCATCGCTAACATAAATGCGTTGATGCTGGCGATTTTCAATGGCATTGACCCCGCTTATGCTTCCGGGCGTATGCAGGACGCCATCGGCAGAATTTACAATCTCACACGGAATCCGGCGGAATCCACTTCTGTTCAGTGTTTGTGCTCTGGGGCAGTAGGGACCGTCATCCCCCAATTTGCTTTGGCAGTCGCCGTAGATGGGAACACCTATTACTGCGTGTCCGGGGGAACTATCCCCGCCGCAGGAAGCATCACTCTGACATTTAGCTGCAACATAGCAGGGCCGGTCGCTTGCCCTGCAAATACACTTAATCAGATATATCAAGCGATACCGGGGTGGGATTCGATCAATAATGTGACGGATGGCGTGATTGGTGTCGATGTCGAAACAAGAAGCGCGTTTGAGATAAGACGCCAAGCTTCGGTCGCCAATAATTCAACTAATTACCTGGCTGCCATACGCGGAAGCATTCTCGCAATTCCGGGGGTGCTTTACGCTTATACCAATGACAACAGCACACAATCGCCTATTGCAATAGGAACTGAGTGTGTTGTCACAGGCTCGATATCAGGAAATACTTTGACAGTGACGGCGGTAACATCCGGTGTCGTTGTTTTGAATCAGGCCGTGAGCGGGCCGGGTGTGGCATACGGAACATACATCCTTGCTTTTGTTACTGGCACGGGGGGGACGGGGACATATACCATTGCCCCATCACAGACGATTGCCAGCGAAACACTTGATCTTGGGGGTGTGCAGATCAGAGCAAATTCGCTTTATGCCTGCGTTGTCGGGGGCGCTGATGCCGATGTGGCTGCCGCGTTATGGAGCAAAAAGAGCCCTGGGTGTGACTATACAGGAAACACAACAGTCACGGTCTATGATTCAAGCCCGCCCTACCCACCGCCAGGAATACCGTATGCTGTCACTTTTGAGCGCCCAACCAACACCACCATTTATTTCGCGGTCACGTTGGCTAATAATAATTCGGTTCCGTCGAATGCGGCATCACTGATACAAGCGGCAATAATATCCGTTTTTACAGGTGGTGACGGCGGACAGCGAGCAGGGATTGGTGATACCATCTATGCCACCAGATATTATACCGGAATTGCCGCTCTTGGTTCTTGGGTAAATCTTATATCCATAACTTTAGGCATTGCGCAGCCGAATTCATCAGCTGCCGTTGGGGCCGTGATCTCCGGATCGATCTCTGGAACTACACTAACAATCACTTCCCTTTCTGGAACAGTAGCGGTTGGGCAAGTCTTGTCGCAGGGCTCGATCATAGAAGGGACATTTATCACAGCCTTTTTGACGGGTTCTGGGGGCGTTGGGACTTATCAGGTTAGCACCCCACAGACGACGACTTCGCTAACTTTCATCATGGCATATAACGTAAATTTTGCATATGTTACAACCAGAATTGACCAAGTCCCGGTGGCGGTCGCTTCTGATGTTAATGTTATATTGGTTTGAGGAGTACAAATATGAAGCATCTAATGGGATTGATTTTTTGCGTTCTATCCATTTCGGCTTTCGGACAGTCATCCCCGAATCTAGTTTATGGGCAAGTACCGACTGCGGGGCAGTGGAACAGTTTCTTTGCTAGCAAAATGGACTATACAGCCATCCCCCCATGCTCCGGGGCAAACAACGCGTTGACGTGGGCCGCGGGATCTGGGTTTGGCTGCAATAGCATCGCCAGCGGGGCAATTACCCCCCCTGCTACCGTTACTGCTGTGCCTAACAGCGACATCATCACCTTGACGCGCCCGATTCCAACAGGGGGGACACCCCCTGCCCCTGGCTCGATTAATTACGGTTCCGACATTACTTTGGCGGGCGGTGAAACTAAGTTCGGCGAATGGCGGGAATACCACAATGCGGAGGAATGGGGTTACGGAATCACTTACAATTTCTCTTTGAACCCCTATACAGTATACCCTTGGACGATGTCCAATACCGATGTATATAATACCGGGGCTTCGGTACCTGCCGATATGCGGATGGACGTTGCGGAAGGCACAAGCGGGTGGAATTTCTGGGGAGTTGAGTTTTACCCTTACGTCTCGACCCCGTCAACCGCGCCGTCAACAAGCCATAAGAACAGTTTGTATTTCTATGACAACGGCTCTTTAGCTATCCACAATACAGACTACCCGGCGATTTTGCAATTAGATTCTTTCGGTAACTACGGAACTGGGACGGCAAGCATAGGGGTCAATGAATCCGGAGTTCTTGAGTTTAGGAATTCCACTGGAAATCCTAGCCCGTCAGTTTCGGCCGTCAGCGCCAATGGCGGTGCGTATATAAGTGGCACAGTAATGACAGTGTCCTTGATGGGCTCCGGCAAGTTTGTGCCTGGAATGTACATATCTGGCCCTGGCATTACAGCGGGCACTTATATAGTTTCGGACGGGACTGGAACAGGAACGACTGGAACTTACAATCTAAATCAATCAATGACAGTTGGGGCCAATCTAATTTCTGGTTCCTACGGCCCATTGTTGATGAGCATTGACAATGCTGGAAATTTGAAGGTGACAGGATCTATTACGGCGGGAAGTGCTACAGGGACCACTTATTACAACCCTACTATCTCCGCCGGGGGGACAATAACCTTCCCAAATGCTACAAGCGTACTCGCCTTATACAACGGGGCTTCGGTGGCTGGATTTACAGTTACGATGCCATCCGCCCCAATAGACGGGCAAATCGTTACAATATCCACCTATAATCAGATCACTAATTTTACGGTTTTGCCGAATACTGGGCAGACGATGGCCCCGGTGATTTCCGGGGTGACTTTTAACCCCGGAAGCACTGAGTTCCGATTCATGTACACGGTAGCTGGTGCAGCTTGGTACAGGCTGTAAATCATGCAGCTACCCAATGGTGTAGGTCAGTATCGGGTTGGTATAGATCCAATCGGAGATTTGCCGTTCGATTGGTATGGGCAAACGGTAATTTCGCAATATGCCAATAGCCCAGCACTACTTGCCATCCTGCAAAGTTTCGCAGACGCTACCGCAATAAATCAGCAGATAGACCAATTTTTCGACAGTGTGTGGAACATTCAGACGGCGATAGGGTGGGGGCTGGACGTTTGGGGACGGATTGTTGGGGTTAATCGAACAGTACAAGTGTCCAGTGTTTTCAACTTCGGCTTTTCAGAAGCTTTGCCGTCCGCCGACACTTTTGGGCCGGGGGGCGCATCCCCTTTCTATTCAGGCGGTACAATAACATCGAATTACCAGCTGTCAGACACGATCTATAGAAACTTAATACTAGCGAAAGCGGCGGCAAACATCTGGGACGGGTCTATAAACGGATTGAACGCGATTCTTAGATTGATGTTCCCTGGAGAAAAGAGCTATGTTATCGACAATCTAAATATGACGATGACCTACCAATTCGACTGGACCCCAACAACAACAGACCTTGCGATAATCAACTCGTCCGGGGTGTTGCCCAGGCCTTGCGGCGTTTCGTACAATGTAATTCACCTGTGAGAGAACCAAGATGAAAGTAGCTAACATCCCCGCAAAATTCACTATTCCATTCGCCGCCAGTGCTGGGGGTAGTTATATTCGGCCTATTCCAACCCCATCGCAGCAGCTTATCACGCCCGGCGCGGCAAGCCTCACTGATGGCTTTCCACCGTTGAATTTTCTCAACGAGACAGCTGGTGGGATACCACCAGCAGGGAAAGACTTTAATGGTATCTTGAACTGGGTAACCCAGTGGCTACAATGGCAAAATGCAGGTGCCCCCGTCGCGTATGACGCGGCATTTTCTGCAGCAATTGGCGGCTATCCGAAAGGGGCCGAGTTGATAGCGGCTGCAGGGAATTACTGGTGGTTGAGCACAGTCGATGACAACACGTCCGACCCTGACACTGGCGGCGCTGGATGGATGAAGATAATTCCGCTGTCATCGTCAGGTTCGTCACTCACTAATCCTGGCTACAGAACAAATCCGGACGGTTCGATAGAACAGTGGGGGACTATCTCCGTGCCTTATACCGCTGCATCTATCGGCGCGATAGGGGGAGGGATCGTTAGTGTGTCATTTCCAGTAGTTTATCCCGCTACTATGACTTTTTTTAATGCCCAAATTACAAATTCTCCACCTTCTGATGGAATTCCTGTTGCGGCGGCCATCCCGCTGTGCCTCTCTTATAATAATTCAGGCATGGTGATAGAGACAACAATTGTTGATGCGCCTGCCACTAGTAGTAATAGCAATGTTTTTTGGCGAACAATAGGGGCATAATATGTTCTGGATATTTCTACTGGCTTTTGTGGCTACACCCGGAATCGTCGTTTTTATTGTGTGCCAATAGCTTGGGGATTAATATGACGGAAGAATGGTCCGGTAGGGAGCGCCGAACAGACAACAATACATTAAACGCCATCACAAGGATGCAACAAGTCATGGTCACTCACACCAGAGAAGAAATGGAGCGGTACAAAGAAATAATCGACGGCATCGCGGCCACGCGGGAGGCGAGTGAGAAACGCCACCATGAAACATTCGAGCGGATCGAAAACTTAGCATCTTCGATCCGTGACCTTTCAGCAAAGGCGGATATGTTTCATGACTCGATCAAGCGCGCCTTCGTAAAAGACGACGACGGTATGCCGGACTTTGACGGGCACCGTACCGCTCACATCTCAATGATGAATGATGCGAAGGCACTGGGATCAATCAAGAATTACATCAAGGGTGGTGTTGCCGTTGGGGTCATCGTCGCGCTTATGGGCTTCGTCGGCCTATCCGTATTGCATGAGGTCCAGTACGGAGTAAGCCGTCCAGCAGCGGGGACGCGCAAATGAACCCCCAGCACCGTTCGGGTGGCACGTTAATAAAGCGCTGCGAGAACTGCCCAGACTGGATGCACTTCGGCGATGACCACGAAGCCGGCCGTTGCCCGATTCTGCACGCCATCACCGATCCGGAGGACACCTGCATGGTGCTCGCCGATGACCTGTTAGAGGACAAAACGAAATGACTCCTGACGAATTCATTGCTGCCGTTTCGCCGGCCGCACGTATTTCTGCCGGCAATACTGGCATCCCCGCCAGCTTCACCGTTGCCGAAGCGGCGCTTGAATCTGGATGGGGTGCGCATTGCCCGGGTATGAACCTGTTCGGCGTCAAGGCTGACTCGTCTTGGCATGGACCTGTCACCGTGCGCCGCACCCGTGAAATTGTGCAGGGCAAGCCCATCGTTATCAATGCCAAGTTCCGCGCATACACTGACTGGTTAGGAAGCATTGAAGATCATGCATTGTTTCTTCAGGACAATCCCCGCTATAGGTTGGCCTTTGCACACAAGGACGGGGAGGGGTTCGCGCAGGCAGTTGCTGCGGCGGGTTATGCCACCGATCCTGATTATGCCGATAAGCTCTGTTCGGTGATCCGGGCGCACAACCTAGCCGCGCTGGACAAAGCCTAGAAACGATTTCGCAGGAGAAAGACCGTAAGAAAACCCTGCAACCACGTCCGAAAGGACATCTTTACGGGAGTATCACCATGAGCGATAAAGATTCAGGAACAGCAGTCGTGGCAAAGATGCAGTGCACCTTCGTGGAGAGCACGAACTATGGAGGTAGTGCGCCACAACACAAGGTCAAACTCGGCGCCATCTATGGCAAAGAAGGTGAGAACAAGGACTTTGCAGACGCCACACCCTCCGGGGAATGCTGGATGCAGATCTCTGACGGAAGGCCTGCTTTGATGTTCTTCAAACCGAGAAAGCGCTATTACGTGACCTTCACCGAAGCGCCGGATTGATTGCGCTTCCGCACCGCACAGACCCCACTCCGGCGGAGTTTTTCATTTCAGGAGCCGTCAAATGCCAATCATCAAGCATCTCATCGGGGCCGCACAGGGGAAGCATCCGCTCGGCACCGCTCGATCCGGGCATTGGCCGACCGTCCGCAAGCATCACCTTGAAAGGCATCCGGTCTGCGAGGTCTGCGGCGGCTCGGCAAAGCTCGAAGTGCATCACATTCGACCATTCCACCTTCACCCGGACCTCGAACTGTCGCCGGCCAACCTTGTGACACTCTGCGAAGCCAACAAGGACGGCGTCAATTGCCATTTGCTGTTCGGGCATCTCGGCAACTTCAAGAGCTTCAACGTCGCAGTCCTAGCCGATGCGGCGCAGTGGTCGGAAAAGATCAAGGCGCGGCCGCTGGCTGAATCTTCACAACCCACACAGGAGCAGAAAGCATGAACCCGAATCTACCTATCGCCCTTTACGCTGTCGGCTACCTCACGCTGTTCGGTTCCTGGCTGGCCCTGGTCCTGACCAGGACGCCCGGCGCCGATACCCTCGTCGAATTCATTCAGGCGACCCTGGGCGCGCTGACGGGACACGTTCTGACGATGATCAACCCGCGCGCACCGAGTGCTCCGCCGGCGGCATCCCCTGGCGACAAACAAGCCGGCCGCGCCATGCCGTTTCTGCTGCTGATCCTGGCCGTCGGTGCCGCGCTAGCGCTGGCCGGCTGCGGAACGCTCAATGCCTGGAACAGCGCCATGCTGACTAAAGGAGCAGGGGACTACACCAGCGCCAAGGTCAATATCCAGAAAGCCGACGACATGAAGCTGCAGGGCTGGATCGACGCCGCCTGCGCGATGAACGTGGGGGCACTCCAGCGCGCGGCAAGCACGTCGGGCAACGGCAACGCGATCACCGCGGTCTTCACTGCATGCCCTGTGCCGGGGGTCGGCGTCACCTCGAACATGCCGAACGGAAGCCTAACCGTGCAGACTACAACGCTTCAGGTTCCGAAGGTGGCGAAATGAAGGCACAAACCGATAAGCAGCGCATTGCTGAGCTAGAACGTCGCGTAGCTGAGCTAGAAGCTTTTGTGGCGGGGATGCGCGCTGTGCAAATGCGACCAGTGCTGATGCCAGCGTCACCATTTCTTCCACCTTTCACAGTGCCCCCTACATGGACCTCCTGCTGTTCTCAGCCCGAGAGTCCAAAGCAATGATTTCCCCGGCCTATGCGGCGTGGCTCTGCAATGCGATCTACAGCCCGGTCACGCCAGATGTTTTCTCCGACGTCCAGAACTTCGATGCCGTGACGGTGGGGGTCTCGATGGCCAACGGAATGACCTGTATCACCTTCGCCGGCAGCGAGTCGGGCCTAGACTGGCTGCGCGACTTTGAAGCGGTCCCGTTTGCCCATCCGCAGCTTGGAACGATCCATGAAGGGTTCTGGCAAGGGATGGAGGCGGCCTTCGGGTGCGTCCGCTATTTGCTCAAGACGAGTGGTCCGATAGCAATCCAGGGTCACTCCCTCGGGTGCGCTCACGCGTCGATCCTGGCCGGTCTGTGCGCCGTCAATGGCATCCCAGTGGATCAACTCACGCTGTTTGCGCCGCCGCGCGTCGGGTACATCCGCTTCGTGGAGTTGGTGCAGGCGCACGTCAAGAAGGTGCTCCCCGTGAGAAATGGCATCGATCCTGTGCCGGGCGTTCCGGTGGAACTTCCAGACATGCCGTGGCGCCAATTTGACGGAATGGTGCGGGTCAAGCAGTGGCCTAAGTGGTATTTGGCTTGGGACCCAGCTCGCTGGCACTCGATCGGTCTGTATCTCAAGGCTGCTCCGACGAACATATGATGTTCCACATGCTCACCGAGAAGATGCCCCCAGCACATGATGCGCGGATCAACCATCCATTGACGCATTATGTCATGCCTCCAAAATCATGCGGATAATTTCGGCTTGCTTCTCCCGTGCCTTTTCGCTGGCGGCGGCGCTGGCGGCGGCATAGGCGGCATAGGCGGCGGCGCTGGCGGCGGCGTCGGCGGTATCGGCGGCGGCATAGGCGGCATCGGCGGTATCGGCGGCGGCATAGGCGGCATCGGCGGTATCGGCGGCGGCATAGGCGGCATCGGCGGTATCGGC
>JAEHJW020008202.1_pt1 | contig 39148 bp, 56 predicted proteins | sample 9271431 | NCBI WGS metagenome assembly JAEHJW02 | reverse complement strand
ACCGTTTCCGCTTCCCGCATTACCAGCTCCGCCGTTATTCCCTTGTCCTACAGGGCTAGCGTTTCCACCAGCCGCTATGCTACCAGAGCCTCCGCCGCCGCTTCCACCGTCTACGCCTGCGCCAACGTTATACGAGCCGCCCCCGCCCCCGCCCGTGGAAGTTATACCTGCAAATGAGCTATCGCTGCCGTTTGTTCCTTTGGTGCTTCTATTTGTTGCCCCAGCTCCGCCGCCGCCGACAACAACTGGCATAGTCCCAGACAAAGTTAAACCAGTGCCAGATTTAACACCGCCGCCTCCGCCTCCACCTCCTACGGTGCTACCGCCTCCGCCTCCGCCTGCAACAATTAGATATTCTCCGCTTTTTGTTTGCATGCCAGGAGGGCAAACTAAATCTGCACTAGAGTTAAAAGTGTGAATTGTGTAACCGCCAGAATTAGATATTGAGCCACCTGTTGCGTCTGCCATCTTAGTAGCCTCCTTTTTTTATCATTTCGTCAATAACTTTTAAAAATTCAACGTCTTTTGGTATGGAGACTTCGTTAATTCTTTTCTTTTCGATTGCTTCTATAATCTCTGGGGTATTTGCTTTTAATTTTCTAATTATTCTCTTCCAGTAGGCCAAATTACACCTAGCCTCAATAAGTCTATAGGCGACTGAATTCCTAAGTTCAATTATGAGTTCTTTGTTAGTTTTCATTTTTAAAGTCCTTGTCCGCCAATATACCCTTGGATTAAGCCGTTTGTAATATCTTTTATATAAAGCTGGATTGTGTCGATTAAGAATTTACCAGTTGAAAGAGTTGGTGCTGCGTTTCCCGTCCAGCGAATTTGTACTTTTAAAGTGTGAGTGCCAGATTGAGAGCCAGAAGTCGTTATAAATGTTCCAGCTTGGCAGTTTGCAAGAGAAGTCGAGAGGTTTCCTGTCGTAGCATTTATTCTAGTCCAATAATAAACAGTCCCAGCAACTAAACCAGTTGGCAATGCTCCTGTTGTCGAAAAGGTAACTGGTGTACCTGTTGGGATATCCCTATTTGAAGTAACAACGCCTGGAGCTGCTATTGTCATTGTTGCTACAGCGTCAAAATGTGGCCACTCACTTATAAGCCTTGAGCCTGTTCCGTCTTGGATTAAGTCTAAAACAATAATTTGGCCGCTTGCTGGATTTGATAGGGCTAAAATTCTATTTCCGCCAAGAATTACTTGGTGTCTATTTGCTCCAGTAACCGAGGTGCAATCAATAGTAATTGTTGCTCCGTCGGCGTCAATAATTAAGTCTCCAAACAGAGCATTTGCCTTAACTTTTCCTGTTCCACTTCCAGCAATAACATAGTCTCCAGTCGCTTGGTCAAATCCCCAAAGAAGTAAAAATTGCGTTCCGTCATAAATAACACAAACTATTTGATTTGCCAATATATCTTTTGGAGCAAGAGCCGAGCCGCTTCGTCTTAAAATGTTTTTTGCTGCCATGCCGTTTACCGCAAGAGTGGAGGCTGTAGTATTAGAAGCGCCAGCTTTAAAAACAACAAGCATGCCTGCCGCGTAAGCTGTTGGCACTGGAGTTAATGCGACTGCATAAGCGTTTGCAGCTCCAGTATCGGCGGCGTAATTGTAGGCTAGATTTTGCGCTCCCGAGCCAGTTGCTACTAAAGTTGTAGCGGTTTTGGGTTGTATTCCATATTCCAAAATGGTTATTGGATTTGGGACTGTTCCGTAATTTGTTAGCACTGTAGTAAGTCCAGTGCCAGAATTGTACGAAGAAGAAGCGACTATCCCAATTTTTGTATTATCTTGGTTATATCTGGTTTGGCGTCCAGCGGTGTAAATACTGGTTTGGTCTCCAACAACGGTAAAAGAAGAAGCGGAAACATAAGTAGCAACATTGTATTCGGAAATAAAACCCTCCCGCAAAGCGTCAACAATATTGTTGATGTACTCAATATCCTGCATTGTTTCCCAAGGAGTAGAGGCTTGGTGCTCGAAGCCTACGCCTCCGTTTACATTCGAATAATCCCTAATTAAGCCAGAAACGGTCTTTGCCGTATCGTCTTTTGTGGCATAATAAATTCTCTCTTCTCTAATTGTTCCAGCTTCTAAAACCAAAACGCCTGGGGCTTTCGAAGGGGCAATATTAAGAGTTGCCGATAAAGCTCCAACTGTTAAAATAGCGGCGAGCGTTCCGCCTTCGTCATTCTTCCCTTGTAAAAGTCTTGTATCTGGCATAATTTAATAGTAGGCTACAAATTTTAAATTTGCAAGTCCTAGATTGAATTTTGATTATCAAAAACCTCTGTCGGCAATAAAAATGCCTCGCCTCGCATTGAGACTAAGATAAAATCGTCCTGTGCGCCTTTTTTGGTTATTTCAAACTGCAGTGAATTTGCCAACTCGTAAATCTCATGCCTATAAGTTTTATCTAAATCGTTTGCGCTTGCTCCCACTCCCGTTGCCAGTCCCCAGCGCATAGTACCCCACCTAACCTTACCCCAGCCGCTATCGAAATCGTTTACAAAATTCGATGTATCAAGTGTGGTCGCACCGTTTAGAATTGTTTTTAACTCAAGGCTTCCAGTAATTTGGAATAATCTTAAATCTGCCCATTTCCAAAGTTTTTGCTGGCCAGAATTTCTTAAATCTTCGTTCCTTGTTCTTATTGTCGTAACAACCGCACTTCCGTCATGGTTAGTTAAATGTCCTTCGGTTGAAAATTCGTAAACATATCCGCCAACTCCTCCAGCATAAAGCCTTTGTTTTCTGTCTTTTCCGTCATAAACAAGCCAGCAACGCACTCGGCAGTCTTCCCCGCTCCAACGGCCAAGGAAAGCTAAATAGCGCCTGTCGTAAACCAAAACCATGTCGTTTGTAGTGCTTCCTCGGGTTGTTGCCGCTAAGTAGTAACGGCCATTGTGGTATATTCCCTCCATATTTTGCATGTAATTTGGGTCTATGTCGTTAAAAAGTCCGACAACTCTTCCCTCCGAAAGCGAAGTAGTACGAATTCCTGCAGTAAAGTTTGGTTCGTAACCTAAAATTCTCATTTTAAGCTCGCTATCTATAAAAGCAACGTCATTTTCCATAACAACCATTGTGCCTGGAGCTCCGCAGCCAACGTAAGTAATAAGCTCTTGCACTAAAGCGTCGCCAGTCGTTGTGTCGAATAGGAATTGGTGTATAGAACGCTGTTTTGCAATGATAATTTTGCTTTCAAAAGGCGCAAGGCCGTTAATTCCAACGTCGTTATCTCCTGGGCGTATGTCAATCCAGCCTCCGTTATGGGCAGGACTAAAACTCTCGTAACGTGTTCCAGTTCCCGAGAAGAATAATCTATGCGGAGCGCTTGGGTCTCCAGCTCCAACCAAAGAGCCTCTAAGCTGTTCCCACATGGTAACCTGCACTCCGTCTGTTCCGTCTCCGTCTGGCGGAAGCCAAATTTGAGGTATAACTGTTCCGTCGTCAACCCAAGTAACCGTTGCTCCGCTTGCTGGCTGGTCAATAAATTGCATTAAAGTTACCCCGTTTCCCGTAAGCGCTCTTCCGTAAACGTTATAGCCAATAACTTGGCTTTCTGTTCTTCTCGTAAATGAAACAGAATTTTTATTAGTGGCGTCTAAAATTGCATTTCCGTTATTTATAGTTACGGGAGCGGAAGGCAAGCTCTCTCCTTTGTCGGTAACCGTGGTAACCTCATAAACGTATTGTTCAACTCCCGTTGTTCCAACTGGGGTTACGGCAAGCCCCGCTGGAGCGGCGACTGCAGTAAAAGTAGCAACCAAAGTACCATTGTATCTGGCAAACGGGTCTACCCCATTGCCAAAATATTCGTTCCCTCGCATTTTAACGCCTCGGGTTCGAAGGCCAGCGGTAAAAGTACCACCCGTTACGGCCTGCCATGCGTCTAAGGAGCTATTGTATTTTTTAAGAGTTCCCGCAGAAATACCTAAAATCTCGTTTACAGCGCCTTCTTTATATTGGAAAAGCCCGTCTACTGCGCTCGTTCCAAGCTGGCTACCCAAACGTACGCTTCCGCGCCTTGGTCTTATTGAGCGTTTACCGTAAAGTTCTGCGTTTACTGCCGAAGAGAGTTCATTTCCCGCTAATTCTGTGGCTAAAGAGAAGTTATTTACACCTAAATTAAAGCCGTCGAAGAACCACGGCTTTGTAGGTAGATTTTGCCCTTGTGGTAGATTTGAGCTTGTTCTTGGCATATCATTTTATCGTCTGTAAATTCTCCTAAAACCTTTATACGTCAATGGGTGCTGCAAAACTTTTGGCTGGCTCGTTCCTGGCTCGGTTTGCTGGTCGATTACTCCGTCAAGCATACGGGTATAAACATTGTAGAGCCTGTTGCCCTGTCCCTCTAAATATCTACCCCACTGGACAAAAGCAGCCGCTAAAGTTGCAACAATTTTTCGGTATCTGTCTGGCAATGGGTAAGTTCCAGTAGTCGTGTCCGTTACTCTTGCGGGAATAAAATAATAGTGAATTGTCATTGCTTGGCCAGCCGCTCCAAGAGTTTTTAAAAATGTAATCGTGGTTGTTTCGGGGTCAATGTAAAAATATTTCCCGTCCGTATAGACACTGTCATTTCTTAACTCAAAATCAATGCCGAGATAAGGCGTAGTTTCGCTTCCTATGTAAATTTCCTTAATTCCGCCTGGTTGGCGCATGTCCGCTAAAATTCCTGCTGGGATTGCATAAATGAGAGTATTTGCTAAAGTAGAAAGGCTTGTATTGTCTTTTTTGATTGCAAAAGGCCATTTTCGAGCATTAAAGAATTCAATAATCGCGTCTCCGTAATGCTCTACGCGCCTAACGCTGGTATTTGTAGTTGTTTCGCCTAGCTCTTTCGACATGTCGCTAAGTCCGTTTGCTAAAGTAACCATAAATTTAAGAGAACAGCGGGGTTATTGCGGTTTTTAAGCAGATTTGTTGTTCTGATATAAGTTTAATCCCTTTTCGGTAAAATTTGCAAGTACGAATTTGCTTATATGCTGCGGGTAAAGCCAGTTAAATTGTATTGCGTTTGGGTTCGAGAAAATATATTTTGCCGTTTCTTCAAATGCTTTTATTGTTGGTTCGGGGTCTTCCAAGTGCTCTAAAACGTCCATAGCAAAAATAGCGTCCCATTTTTCCTTTTGCCAAGGATATTTTTCGTCTACGATTTTAGGCTCAACCCCATGCTTCTTAAAGCGCCATTTGGCATACTCAAGAGTTTGGCTGTCTGCAATTTCTAAATAGGTAACTTCCGCCCCGAGTTCTTTAATTGCTCTTATTGTATATTCCCCAATCCCTCCGCCAAAATCGAGTATCTTTTTTATTTCTTTTTCCTTTGCACTTTCCAGCATAAAGTTTAAATCCTGAACCAGCATTGCTTGATAAAAAGTTAAGTCAAAAATATACAAATCGGTGTCTCTGTAATACTGCAGCGTGTTTCTTCTCTTGTCCCATTCCCAAGCTAACTCCACGGCGGCCACTTTGCAGCGTTCCGCGACCAATTCTTTCGGTTTTCCTGTAAATTCTACTAAGTCTTCAAGTATTCTTTGTGCGTAGTTTGTATTATCCATGCTAAATTGCTCCGTCCGCCCAAGGGTCTTGCCTTTCCGAGCTTACGTCTTCTTTGTAGGCGTTGTAATCCTCTTCTGTATAAACATACGTTCCAACATGCCCCAGTTTTAATGTCGGGTCGCACCAAACCTCAAATTTAGCTTGGTATGCTTTGTGGCAAAAATACATATCCTCGCCTATTGGTTTGCCGTGCAAATTTCCGAAGTAAAAATACGGAGGCGTTAATTTCTTAAATACGCTCGTTTTTATAAGCAAAAAACCTGTTCCGACACCAAAAACCTTAAAAGGCTCTTTTTTGGGGAAATTCTGCGGAATAGTAAGATTGTCTCCGTTTTTCATGGCGATAGTTGGTAGATGTGGCGGCTGTTTTCTATAATAAAGCCCTCCGATTATGTCTTTGTTTGCGTCTATGAGTTTTTGTATTGCGTGGGAAGGAAAGGAAATATCGCTGTCTATAAACATAACGTAGTCTTGACCAGAGGCTAAGGCTTCTGCGACGATTTTATTGCGCGCGTCATGCACCAGAGAGGAATTTTGTATGTGAAGCCTGGCTACTGCGTTTAAATTAAATGTTCCCGAGAATAAAGAGGCTACGGTATCTGTTTTAATGCTATCGAGGTTTGGTACTCCAATTAAGATTTTCGGCAGGTTTTCTTCGGTCATATAAATAGCTTACGACAAGGAATTAAAACTGTCAATGGGGATTTACCTAGAGCTCCTAAGAACTCTTGGCCTGAATGTTGCTCTTGAAATTTTGAGGCCGCTTGAGATACTTCCCTGCCTTGGTGCTGCTATAACCTTGCCAGAAATTCTAACCTGCGGAGTTGCCGCAACGGCTTTGCTGTTAGCAATAAGTGTTCCGAAGTCTGGTACTTTTACACTGCTGGTATTTGCTCTAAATTTGGGTATAGCCACTGGTTTGCTGGTTGATTTTGCAGTCGCCTTGGCCGCTACCAATTTGGGTGGGTTCATTATTCCTTTTGCCAAACTAGCCTGCGAGCTTTTAATTAAGTTTAAAAGCTGGGTTGTTTGAGATTTTGTAATTACACCCGTTCCGCTACCAGCTTTTTTGATTTCGTTTCCGCTGGTGTCTAATTTAACCGCTTTTAAGGCTTTGGCCTCTGCCGCGTTAATAAATCCTGCGTCTTGGGCGTCTGTTACCATAGTATCTGTAACAAGCATGTCTCCAGTTAGACCTTGTTTTCGGCCTTTATAAAGAGTTTGTATAACTTCGTTGTGGTCTTTTGCCTGTCCTAGCGCGTCTAGCACGAATTGGCTTTTAACTTTTACCGTTTCTCCTGCCAAAGCTGTATATTGCACGTCCTCTGGCTTAAAACCCATGGCAGCGTAAATATCGTTTTTAGCATTGTCGGGGATTGACTTATAAGCACCCGTGCCATTGTAAATATCTGTTGCGATTTTGGCTTGTTCGTCGTTAAATTTATATTTGTTAATGCCTGTCTCGTTATTGGGCTGTATATACTTTTCGAAACCATAGGCCTTTGCGTAATCCCCTGCAACCCCGCTTAATTGCGTTTCCGCGCCTTTTACCTGTGTTTGCTGGTCATATCCTCCTATCTTCCTAAAGAAGTCCGTAATAGGGTTTGTGCCTCCTGCCGCTGGGGTTGTAGTAGCTGGTTGAGCCGTATTTTGTAATTTTGTTATTTGGTTAATGCCCTCATCTAAACTAAGCGAACCGTCGCCGATTTTTGCTCTGATTGCGTCTATTTGTCCCTGCAGCCTTTGGTCTCCTATGTTTTGGATATAAGCAGCTCTTTGTTCTGGTGCAAGGCCTCTAAAAACTGCAGATTGTTTTGCCGATAAAGAATTACTGCCATTGTCGAAAAATGCTTTTGCCTCGGGTAAATTATTCTCTCCGAATAAAAGAGCTCGGGTTGTATTTCCTACGCTTGGAGTAATTGGAAATTTAACGTTTCCGCCGCTCGTTTCGCTGTAGCCTCTTGAGGTATCAATAAGGCTTTGGATTGTCTTTTTAGCCTGTACTCCGCCTGGGATAAATGGCACTATGTCGCCCCCGATTGTTTTTGCTCTGTCCATAAGCGTTGGCTGCTGGCCGTATTTATCTTTGGCGTTTGTTACCGCTCCCGCAACGTCTCCAGCTAAAGTAAAGAATGGGGACGAGCCTACCTTAATTGAAGGTATCATATCTTGCGGCTTCATGCCTATTGCTTGACCAAGCGTTCCGTAAACTAAAAGGCTGCCTCCGATATAACGCGCTAAGCCCTTCCAGTCTTTATTTTTAGCCAATTCTCCCAAGAATTCGCCCTGTTTTAAGTTAAAACTTTGAAATTGCAAGAGCATTTTACCAATGTCCGACTGCAGAACTGGGGGCGTGTCAATCGAGCCGAAGGTAAACTGTGTGTCTCTAACGATTTGTTTTGCGTAAGTTACTGCTTCCTCGAGCGTTTTCCCTTCTGCTAAGGCCTTCGCTTTTGCTCCAAAATAAGCAGAGCCTCGGTTAATTGTTTCGGCCGCTTGGAAGAGTGAGAATAAGATATTTTCCGCTTTTTGGGTAACTTGTTTGGTAGCGCTTAAGGTTCTGTCTTCGATTAAATTCTGGTTCAAAACGCCATTATCTACAAGCTCTGTACTCTTGGCAGCTATGCTTTTTACTAAATCAAAATATCCCGTTAAAGTATAACGCTCTCCGAGTTTTGCATAGGTATTTACTCCTTGAGTTAAATTCTTAAGAGCGCTACCAACGTTTAAGCCTAGTGTGCCTCTGTAAATTGCTTTTCTTATTTGACTGGAGAGATAAGTAGTAGGCCTTTGTCCGAATTTATAGCCAACGATTTGTTTTATTGTATTATCGAGCAAATTATCAAGCTGGGTGGGACGCATGTTTACGCGGTCAATATACTGTTTGACATAATTAAATTGGCTTTGCTCGAGGTTGTCGGCCACTTTCGAAACCTGCTCTAGGGCAACGTCCATATTTACTTTTCTTGTTGCCCTTTTAACGTATGCGTCGAGCGCTGCCCAAGTGTCCTCTTTGAAGCCTAATTTTCCAAGCCTTTGCATTACAAACGGGTCATAAACCGAACCAGCAACGCGGTCTTGTATCATTTTCGCAATTTCTGGGTCAAATTCTTTTTGTATAAAATCTTTGTCGAAAATGTGAGTAATATAGTTGGTTATTCTTTTATCCTTTGGCAAACCGAGCTGGTCTGCCCAGTTCCCTAAATAACTTTTAATTTCTCCCGCTACTTTTTGTGCTTCTGGGCTTAACTTAATCGGATTTCCTGCGACGTCTAGCTTTTGGCCGTCTAAAAATCTAAATAGATTTTGATTTTCTCCCTTTGGCACTTCTTTGCTCCATGCGGTTACTTTTGCTATTTCTTTTGGCAGTTGGATAATGTAATCGCTATATTTTTGTCGCAAGAGTTTTGCCTGCTCTCCCAAGCCAATTTTATTTAGAACTCTGTCGGGCGTGCGTAAATAATCCAAAAGTCCTACTTTGTTCTTGACATTTGTACCTGGTTTATCCAATATATTAGATAGTGTTTCAATTTTTGTATTTGCTTTTTCTGCTGCTTTTTGTGCCGCTTTGTCTATACTACTTAGCGGGCTTCCTTCTGGTGCTGGGGGCAAAGTCTCTTTTAATTTTGCGCTATCCGCGGCTGCACTGGTCGTATCAATCGCTGGCGTTCCTGCTTGTTGTCCTTCTCGCGCTATCATGCGCGCTCGTGTCTGGTTATTGATTGGAAAAGTAGAGTGTTCAAATGGCGCTATATTTTCTTTAACAATTCTTTCGTATTCCCCTGGTTTTGCAAGAATTTTAGTTACTTGGTCTGTCGAATACCCCATGTTTTCAAGATTTTTAGCCGCGGAAATTGTCTCTTGAGGCACTACTGTTGCTCTGGCCACTTCTGCTGGCACGGGTTTAGGAATATCGTTTATGTTGGCAACTCCAGCATTTTTAAAGCCCATTGCCTCCATTTCTGCGGGAGTTTTAGCTGATAAATGCACCGTATTGCCTGCAGCGTCCTTAACTACTGTGCCACCCGAATTGTCAACCAGAGCCTTAAATTGCTCGAGTTCTCCTTGGGTTATTGTTTTAAATGTTTTTTCGCCAGTGGGACTTATAAATTGTACTACGCTTGGCTCTATTGCCTTAGTTACGTCCGTGGCAACCGCTGGGACTACGGGGGCAGCCGCTTCTACAGCTGGTTTTGCATTGTCAATAAGACCATACTTTTGCAACACTTCGCCTAAATTCTTTTGCAACTCGTTTTTTCCAACAATTATATTTCTCATTGCTCCGTTGGGGTCTTCGAACCTAAACTCTCCGATAGGAGCTTTTGTTAACTTGTCTGTTCCTCCGTGGATATATTTTGCAATAAATTTGCCGTCCTTAAATACTTCGATATCCTGCCCGATTGTTTGGGTTGTAATTCCTTGCGGAAGGTGCGCTGTAAGGTCGGCCGCTACTTTTGGGGCTGCAGCTTTGATTTGGCTAAAAAGCTCTGGAATTGTGTTAATAGGGCTTTTTGCGTCCTTAAAAACACTTGAAACAAACATTTTTATTTCTGGGCTAGCTGCGTCTATTGATTTTGCAAACTGCTCGACGGTTTTAGCTTTACCAGCCAAAGCAATTACTCCTCTTGCTCCCGCTTCTTCTGCTCCACCGATAAAAGGAATGTCGCTTGCTATTGCTCCTGCTAAGGCTAAAAAAGGTGTCCCGAGCTGTTTAATTGGCTCTGGGGCGTTAATGCTTGTAAGAAATTGTCCCGCTGGCCTATTTGGGTCGTTAAAGTTCCTAAGAGGGTCGTTTCCGAATATAAATTTGTTTGGAGAAGCATAGACGCTTCTATCTCCCGCAAGTGTTTGAGCACCTTCGAAACCAGAGCGCGGGATTGCTTGAAGCATAGGCACTAAGAATTTTCTAACATCGTCAAGAGTTGGGCTTTTAAATGGTAACGGCTGTCCTGGTACTGGATTATTTATAATCGGTGTTTGCAAGGCATTGTGTACGAAATTTCCAGCGGAAACAGTAAAAGGACTTGTAATTTTTGCAACAGAATTAGCGGTATTGTTAAAAAAACTTTGTAATTTTGGCGGCGAGAAGTCTTGGGGAATACTTGTAACGAAATTTTGGGCATTTTTAAGGACGGGTGCTGCTACGTGCTCTACGTTTTGGACTGTTTGATTAAATCCTTTCTCCACGTTTTGCACTGCTCCCGATAAGAAGCTCTTTATATTGTCCCCTAAACCTAAAACTTGTTTTAAAAAGTCCATAACAATTTTATTGTAGCACGTTTGGAGAGGTTAGGCTGTTGCGGTTCTTCCGAGGATTGCAGCAAGCAATGGGTCTGTTTGTGCCCCAGCGGTTATGCTGCTCCTGTTAGGAAGAGCTGGTGCGGCCGTCGCCCCTGCTGTTGGTGCTGCTGCTATAAGTGTTGCTGGCGAAGATTGCAAGGCTGCAAGCTGGGTATTATATTGCTCTTGGGTTATTTGACCCGCTGCGAGCTGTTTATCCAAGTCTGCTTTTGTTGGAGCTGGAGCTTGATATGTACCCTGCGAAGTATCTGTACCCTGTGCCCCTGGCGTTAAGGTTGTATTTGCCGAACCAGCTACCAAGGCCGCTGCGGCTTTCTGTGCGTCTGTAAGGCTAGTTGTTAATGCTCCCGAGGCATTTGTATTGGCTAAGATAAACTCGTCCAATTTCTCTTTAAGAGCTGCGGTATTTTGAGCGGCTTGAACCTGTAAACCAGCTGCCCATGAGTTTATAGAGGCAATATTTGTTTGAAGCGCTGCGTCGGCCGCGTCGTAAGCGTCTTGCTTTTCATTTGCGGAAAGTGTCATGTTTGCGTCAATGGCCGCAATTTTATCTTTGTAGTCAAAAGCCGCTTGGTCTTTTTTCTGTTGCGTATCTTTTTCGATTGAATTGTTAAGGTCGGCTGATTTCGACTTGACACCAGCAATAGCATTTCCAATAACTGCTAGAGCGTCGGCATTTTGAGTTGAAAGGGTGGATAAGTCTTTACCCATAAGAGTATTAAGCCTTAATTGCGCCTCTTGGCTTCTTGAACTTTGTCCTTGGCCAGAGCCTCTTAAGATTTTCTCCTGTTGATTATTTAAGTCTCTATATGTGGCTAAAATCTCTTGCCTAGAGCTATCATATTTTTTCTGGGTGTCTTCTTGATTTTTGGCGTATGCGTCAAGGCTAGTCTGGGTATTTGTAGCGACTTGTTTTAAGGTGTCTTCTTTGTTAGAGCCGAGCGTGTCAATAAGCCAATTATATTGCTCTGTAGCATTTGTTTTGGCTGTAGCGCCTATTTCTACGCTGGCATTATATCTTCGCTGTGCTGCCTGTCTGGCTGCCTCTGCAGCGGCTCTTGCTGCGTCTTCTTGGCTTTGAGCGGCATTTTTAATTACGCTTGGTAAATCAGAACTTGGCGGAGTTGTTGAAGACGGCGCAGAAGGCGCGTTATAAGTAGAAGCTCCCTTAACCTGCGTAACAGGCGCTTTTTGACTGGGTGGAGGCGTGCTGGGAGGTGGATTTGAAGGCGGGCTTGTTGACTTAGTACCCTGCAACCATTCCGTAATCCCGAAGTCGGGAAGTCCAAACCAAGACCCTGGGTGTACTGGTGCTCCAGTTAAGCCTTGCATGTATTTGCCTCCTTTTTGTAACTATTTAATGTTTTCATATTGTTTTAAAAAGCAATATGCGGGGTTTCTGCGGTTTTGTAGCGGGTTTATGCTCTTTTTCTTTTTCCGAAATTTAAAGCGAAATTAGCCTGTTTCCTCAAAGAAGGGCTTTTGCTCCTCTTTGCTTTTAGGAGTTTCGCTCTGGGTATTCGTTTACCCTTTGGTACTCCTAATTTTTTATGCAAAAGTCCTCTCCTACTCGGTTTGATTAACGGTTTCTTAAGCATATTATTCGTTATGCGTTCTCATGTGTGCATTAACGGCTTGCGCGTTTTTAAATTGTTTTCCGCATTTAGGACATTGTGAGCCAAGTTCTTCGGCTATCTCTGCTTTTTCGTTTTGCTCTGCGAGCGCTTGGTCGCTGGGAGCTGCTGGCGCTTCGTCGTCTGCGGCTGAAACAAAATCTACTCCATAGTGAACATGCGCCTTAATATCTTTTATGAGGTCTTTGTCGTCGGTTGAAAATTCGCCGTCTACAAATTCAATGGTTCTTCCTGCGGGGTACTTACCAAACATTCCACCCATTACTCTTTGTCCCCCTATTTCGCGGGCAACTCGTGGCTCGATTACTACTCGGAGATTTCTTTTGCGTGTTGATAAGAATAACATAACTATATAAATAGTAGTAGTGTTGGGAGATATTGTCAATAGGGAATTACTGGGGATTATTTCTTACCTTTTTTGGGCTCTTCTTCGACTTCTGCTGCTTCTTCGGCTGGGGTTTCCTCTGCTGGTTTCTCTTCTACTTCCTCTTCCTGCTCTTCGACCGCTGGGACTACGGGAGCTACTGGCTCTTCCGCGCCCTCTAAAGCCCTTTTAGCTTTTAATTGAAGGTCTTTTGGGTGTTGGCCAGGAGCGAAAACCGCTACTCCCTGCTTGGAGATTTCTAGGACTGGGTTTTTAACTGTTGATTTAGTTTTGGCCATAGTGTTTAGGCGTAGCTTGTTACGTTGTATAATTGTGCGTCTTTTTTCTCGCTCATAAACTCTAGTCCTGCTTCGGTAAGGTACTCGTCTTTTTCTCCGTCGGCGTCGTTTGCCTCAATGTGAGTTTTAAGTTTGGTGTCCGAATTGGCCAAGTATCTGTATGCCGGGCTGTCTAAGTCTAGCAAGAAAGCGTAGCCTGCGTATACTGTCGTTTCGCTAAAGATATTTTGATTAACGATGTTGACAGTTCCGAAAGGTGTTACGTACTGGGTAACGTCAACTCCGTAGGTTTTGTCTTTTTGCAATGTATGTAATTTACCTTTTGCCCAATATGAGATTGCGGCAGTGATTATAGGAGCTGCGAAAAGCCATTTTGTTTTGCTTCCGTACCTAAAGCCTGTTCTTAGGAAGTCGTCAAATTCGCTTTCTGTTAATGTTCCGCTTGCGTCGGTTGCATTTGTAGAGATAAAGTAGTCAACTCCACCCGTTGCTCTTCTTGGGTCTGTTCCCGTGGTATCTTCTTTTGGTTCTCCGAACCAGAAGCCTCGCTCCATAGATTTTTGATGTTCAATTAGCTGCATCATTCTTTGGTGCGCTAAATCGTTTCCGCCGTACATTTCAGAGTTATTAGCTGTTCTCGAGATACCGAATGGGGTTCTAAAAATCTGGGTATAGTTTGTTTTTGGCGTTTGGTCTCCGATAAGGACTGCTCTTGTGCTGGCATTTTCCATATTAGCATTGCCAACTATTAAGATTACTCCTGCGCTTGCGATTGAACCTGCGCTTGTTACGCCCCATGCTCTATTTATTGAAAGAGTGTCTGTAGAAACCGCTGTAACTAAAAGCTGTTCGCCTGTTGCTACAACTTTCAAAACGTCGCCAACTCTTACCCTTGTTCCCTGTCCTGCGACAGTATCAAATTGAGTTGCGCCTGCTGTGTAGCCTCCGCCCGTTACGACTGAAAATGTTTTTGTTAGGGCTTCTTCCTCCATCCAGTTAAAGGAAGGATTTATTGCTACTCTTTTGGAGATTTTTTTAGTAAGTTGGATTAAAGGGGCTGCGTTTGGTTCGAGTACGTCAATTTTCTTGGCGATGTCTATTACTCGTCTTATTGCTGTTACGTTTGCTGTGTTTCGTTGTACTTGTATCATGTTATTTTTGTTTGGGAGAAAATCTGCTGGGGTGTTAGCGGTTTTAGAGCGGTTTTTATTTCTCTATATTAAATGTATAGCCTTTTTAAGTCCTTGTCAATAGGCAATTTCGAGGCTAATTACCTCAAAAGCACAACTATTGGCAAAGTTTCTTCTACTTTTGTACTGGTTGTTATTTTAATAGTGTCGTTCGCTCCAACTTCCATGTCGGCAACGTCTGTATTGGTTGTCGCGTTTTCATTAAGGTTTCCAGTAACATAATATTGTACTCCGTCGGCGTCCAAAAGTGCGATTGTATAAGTTGGTGTTCCAGTAAATTGCGGAGCTACTGAAACAATTTCATGCAAAAGTCCGCCTTCAAAATCCGCTGGCATTGCAGCTGTCCCAATAGTAGAGCCTCCGCCTGTCAATGTTCCCGTTGCTCCACCCGATAAACCAGAAAGCGTAATCGTTACTGCTGATTTTGCAAGTGTTATCGCGTTAGCTGCAAAAGTTGATAATATCGAGGTAAGCGTTACTGCATGAGCCGTTACCGCTCCGCAAGTAACATCTACGTTTGCTGTGCTAGCGTCAATTCCGCCCGCAAAAGTTGTTGCTCCGTAAGATAAATGGAGGCTTGTTTCGGTTGAGGCAAGAGAATTGCCTGCCGCTCCCGCTGTAATTGCCGTTAAGATTATTGCATGTGCTATAACTGCCCCCGCTGTTGCTTCGGTAGAAGCGACTGTATTGCTTGAGTAAAGCGTCCCCGCTCCTGCAGTTCCGTTAATTGCTGCTGCCAAATTCGTTAAACAAGTATCTGCGTCTACTCCGATAAAAATTTCGTTTGCGACCGCTGCAAGTCCGCCTGTTAAAGTTGCTGCTCCAAAAGATAAATGTCCGCTTGTTTCGGTAGAAACAATGCTATTTGCTGCTGTCCCGATTGATTTTGCGGTTATAACCGTTGCATGAGCCGCTACCGCTGCTGCCGAGACTGTTGGATGAGCCACTGTTCCCCACCCGTATTTAGTACCTTCCCCCGTTGCACCGTTAATTGCAGCAACTAAGTTTCCAAGTGTTGTATCGTAATCTGCTCCGATAACAACCATATTTTTGCTAATCCTTGACCCGTCGGGTAGAGCTGCAACAAAAGTATATATAATAGTGTCGAGCGTAACTGTTTCTCCCGCAACAACGTTTGGAGAGGTTGCCGTTAAGGTTACCGTTGCTTTTGCTTCTGTTAGCGCGGTTTTAAATGTATATGTTTTTCCACCAACTACGACCGTTTCTGTATTTGAGGGAGCTACGTTATCGGAAGTTAAAGTTTGAGCAGCTTTAACTGCTGCTCTACCAGAGTTAATAAGAGTTCTAAGATTGGCAAGCCCCGCGTCTCCGTCCGCCCCGATTAAGAATTCGTCTACTGCTCCAGTTAAAGCGGCGACTGCTTTATAAGCTCTTCCGTTTACTGTAATTGTGTCGTTTGCTGTGAGGGCTGTATTGTTTGTAGTAATAACGCCAGTAGCACCAGTGCCGTTATCGTCAATAGAAACCGATATTTTTGTGGGTCTTAAATTGCCTGCAGATTGCATATACATTTATAATACTCCACTTACCAAGGTGTTTGTCAAGAGGGAATTAAGAGAAATCGCCACGGGATTTTGCGTCGTGCTCCTTGTAAGCGCCTACAATTCCTTCGAGTATATCGTCTTCTGCTGTTTTCTTCCCAGGCGTAGTAGTAATTGTCGCTCCCTGCTCTGTTCCCGCTGCGGCTGCGGCTTTGGCTGCGGCGTTTTTTTCGTCTTCGTCTTTTGCTACGCCAGCAATGCTTCTGGCAAGGCTCAAGAAGTCCTGCATTGCTTGTTTTAATCCTTTTTCGCTTCTCTCGTATGTCCCAGCAAGTAAATGAGCGGCAAAACCTTTTCTAAATGCCATATCGGTTTTAAGTCTTGGCACTTCTGCTTCTAAGGTTGCTAAAGCCTGTACCCTTTGTGTTCTTTCTCTAATTTCTGGCTCTAATTTTGCTGCCAAGGCTGCTTCGTCAAGCGCCGCTTGTGGCTTGGGCAGGTTAGCCACAAGAAGAGGGACTAATTGTTTTACCATGTCCTCAACGTTGTTTATTTCGTCCATTTTCAAACCGCCCAGTATTTTTTCTACAATTTTTTCTGGCGATTGCTCGACCGCTAAAGCGTCTGCCCTCGCTTTTGCGTCAGCTGCGTCGGAAATCCTTTTTGCTTCTTCCGTCTCCTGCCTTGACCTTGTAAATTCTGCATTTCTAACTTCGTAAGCCTCTACTAATTTTTCTGGCGTATCGTATTTGGTCGGGTCTCCTCCTAATTCTGTAAACGCTGCTGCCAATTCTTCTTTGGTTTTATATTTTCCCGCCAATAATTTTTCTTCGCCTGGTTTTGCTTTGCCCGCTTCGGTTGTTTCTTGGTTTTTCCTTTCTTCTTCTTCTTTGGCTGCCGCTGCCGCGTCTGCAGCTTCTTGGTCTTCACGGGCTTTTTTCTCTTCTGGGGTCTCTTCTATAGTAGTAGTCTCTTCGCCTTCTTCCTCTGGAAGTTCTGTTTTTGTTTCGTCTTCTGCCAAAAACGTTTCCTCGGGTGTTTCCACTCTACCTTCATTGTTATAAGTTTCGGGCGCTTTGGGAGTTTCTGCCGCGGGAGCTGCGGGCTGTGTGGTTTCGGTTGTAGTCTTTTCTTCTGGCATATTAGTTTTAGGTGTTCTTGCAAATGGCAAGAGCTAAACTTTATTTAGCATAACACCGTTTAAAATCACTTGTCAAGCCCCAAAAAAACGGCTGGATTTGTCCCAGCCGTTTAATTACTAAAGGTAGTTTACCGACCTTTTCATGTAGCCGCCTTCTCGTTTGCGATATTCCTCGGTTAAGCAACCGTATCGCTCTAAAAGCTCGTGGAGCTTTAAGTAAAAGCGTTTTCCATGCCACAAGTGTTTTTTTCTACGTTCTCCGTAAAAGTATATTCTCCTTTTACTTCCTCTTGGCTGTGTGAGCCAATGGCAGATTTCATGTAGAAAAACTTGTTTATGGTCGTCCCCAGCTACTCCCACAACAACTCTAATAGTATTGGTGCGAGGGTTAAAGCGCCCGCTGCTTTCCTTGGACACCTTGGAAACGCCCCAGTTTACCTTCGGACGTCTCCTTAAGCTCCTACCTTCGTCTTCACAGACTTTAAGCAAAAGCTCGGTTGCCCAAGTGGGTTCTACCATTTAATCGGATAGCTCTTTTAACTACGCGTCGGTTTCTAAAATCTCTTTTACAAAAGAATTTACCACCGAGCATTTGACCGCTTCTGTTTTCGAAACAAAAGCAACAAACTGCTACCATAATTATTTCGCCTCCTTTCTGCATTATTAAAGTGCGTTTAGATAGTTAGGACAATCTAAACTACCTATATATATTATCTCATGGAATTTTTTTAGAGATGTCTACGCAGCGTTTTTTGTAATTGTAGGCACGAAAAGAGGCTAAAAAACCTTGTCAAGCCCGTTTTTTGGGGTTTGTGGCTAATGAAGAAAAAATGCGAAGCTAATATTGCTCAAAACTCGTGATTTTTAGGGGCTTGACCTAACTATATCAAACTAACTCGTCCTTGTCATTGCTTTACCGTCTAAAAAGATAATTCCTTTTTCTACTTTATACCGCGTTAAAAGGTGCGCTTCTAAAATACCGCCGTGTTTAATCGGGCAAGTAACGCAAGCAACACTGCGCTTTTTGATGTCTTCGATTTCGTAATAATGAGCTCCCGAGCTAAGGTTCATTATTGTTTTTGGCACTATGGTTTCGATTTCTCCTTGGAAAGTTCCCTCGGCTTTTCGTTTCCTCAAAATCTCCCAAATGTTGCCGTCAATAAACCTTCCTTCCTCTTTGGCTTTTTGTATAGCAGTATCTAATTCGTTTGTAGACAATTCCGTACCAGGGGTTTGCCCCGTTAATGTTGTTGCAATGATTTTTTGGTTATTGTTGTCTGGCATTTTCTTGCTCCTGTCTCTTTTGCTCGGCTCTGGCCAGCTGAATTGCTGCCTTGTCGCCCCTATCTATAGTAACCTTAATATAAGTTTCAATCCTATTATACGCTCTATTTTCAAACATTACTCCGAGCCATTTAATAAAAGTATTAAAAAGCCAAGGAAGTGAAAAAACGCTAATCGAGTGTGTTTCTTTTTCTACGTACTGCGTAGAGCCAAGCCTTTGGGTTTCCATAAATTTTTGCACCCTTTTATATCCGTTATGTTGAAGAAGTGATTTTAGCTCCTCGGCCGCTTTTACTTGTTCGCCTAAATTAGCGTCCGTTGGCTTAATCCCATTTAAAATTTTACTGTACAGTTTGCGCGTTTGGTTCATTTGTTGGAGCGGCTACGGCCGCTGGCGTTTGTGTTTGGTCGGGCGTTGCAGGTGTAGTTTCCTGCACTGGTTTTTCTACATTCTGGCCAAGAGGAATAAACCCTGCTGCTGCTTCTATTTGTCTCTGAATTTCTGGCGGCGCGTCTTTATAAGCCATGCTTATACTTTCTTTTGCTTTTTGGGCTGCTATGGCTTGCGTTTGTTGCGCCGATTTTTGCAAGAGAGTTGCTATTGTCTGTAATTGCTCTGGTGTAAATCCGCCCTGCAATCCCCCCGCTGCTCCTCCTGCTGGGTTTCCTGCTGCGTCCGTTGCTTTTTTCATTATCTCTTCGGGATTTGGGACACGAAGAGCGTATAAGAATTTAAGCCCTATATCGTCAAGAGCTGCCCTGCTTAATTGGTCAAATGGCGGTTTCCCGATTGAATTTATTATTGCCGTCCACTTTGTTTGCTCCGTAGTTTGATTGACTGCTTCGGTCGAGCCAGTATCAACAATAAAATGCACGTTTCCTTTTATTCTTCTGATTTGCTCGGGTGTAATCTGTGTTTTACCTTTTTCGGTTATAATATTTTGCGGAGTATCAAAAAACCTTAAGTCTCTTTGAACATACATTGTACCCATTGCTTTAAGTCCCAAATGCTCGAAAAGTTGAAGTTTCATTGCAAAGCGCGCGTTGGCCGCTTGCTGCAATAACTCAATGCCTCCAAGCGTTTTGTTCATGGAAGGGTTACTTTGACCAGTGGCATAGTCGGAAGCACCGCTTACTGCCTGTATAATCTGCTCCCATTCGTTGTATTCTTTATAAGCAGTCGGGTTAGTTGAGCCCATGTCTATTGCTTTTATTGCCCCAGCTTCTTTGGTGTGGACGATTGCCCCTGGCTCTGGCACAAACTCTTCTTCGTCTACCAATGCCGTGGTGTTAACCTCGAACATTTTAAGTAAATCGTAGAAAACGCTGTCGTTTCGCATGTTCGCTTGGTCGCTCATGGCGTCTTCAATTCTTTTTATCGGGTCTGGCTCTCCCCATGCAAAGAGTTCTCCTGGGACTGGTATATCTTTCATTAAGAAAACACCGAGTTTTCCGTCTCCGTTAGGATTTTTACCCTCTCTAATAGTTAAGCTCTCGTTTACGACAATGCAGTATCTATTCGGCTCGTGCATAAACCAAACCTTAAATTGTCCCTGCGTTGTGTCTTTGTCGCTGTAGTCGCTGCTGCCGAAAATATCCGCGAGCTCTTGGTCGTAGTTTGTTTTACTGGTATTTGAATTTGGAGCGCTTTTTGCCAGTGTTTTTAATTTATCAAGATTTTTATAATCCGCTGGAGAGATTTTTGCCAAGTCGTTAATCTCGTCTTCTGTCATATTCTCTTCGATAATTACCCAGCCTAAATCGGACACCCTCTTTTTCTTTGGGTCGGGGAAGACATGAAAAATACTTTTATGCTGAAAAACTGGAGCGTCAATAACCCTTTTCGTAATATCTACCATTTTCCACTGCGGCTCTACTCCATAAGCTCTGATTTTCTCTAAATTATCCCAAGAAGGCTCGTTAAGCCCCATTTCTGGGCTATACGGCTGCCACTCAAACGTTTCAATATCTTTAAGATACCATGGCACTACGCCCCAAGCGTTGCCAGTAATAAAGCACTCTTTAAGCGCCGTGATAAGTCGGACAAAAACTGGGTCGTCAATTAAAAAGGGGTGGTTCATTTGGTACTTAACCAAAGAAGTAAAAGCGGCTTCGTCGGCCTCGTCGTTTTGTTCTTCGGTTTGGAGATTGAAATTTGGCATGCGGCTAAACATACGAGGTAAAATCGTTTCAACAATCTGGTAAGAAATAGGTATCATAAGTTGGCTGTAGAATGGGTAAGCGTCGGGGTCTGCCTCTATTGCTTCGTCTATAATGCGGAGGAAATAATGCTTGTAATTGTCAAGGAAGCGGTCAAAATATGGCTCGCAATACTCTGCTGATAAATCGTAGCGGGTCTTAACCAACTGTGCAATTTCGTCTGCTTCTGGTTTGCTGCCAGTGGGCTTATCTGCTTTATAGGGATTTTGATTTTGCTCCATACTGTTTTATTATAACGCCTTTTTATACTCGAATGTCAACTACCATTGCCTTAGCTTCTTATGCCCCGCGCGGCGTAAATTTCTATAATTTTTAACCCTGGTAGCCACTGGGTTTTTAGTGCTTGGCATTTCAAAGTAAGGATTTAACTTTAATATATAGTATGCTCCGCTGCAGCTCATAACTTGGTCGTCGTAATTGCCAGGAGAAGCGCCCATACTGCCGTCTTCTTTTCTAACAAAAGTGGAGAATTCGTCCAAAATTCCAATGTCGGGTATGTCAATCTCCTCTTTGGTAAGTAAATCCTGCATGTGGCCAATCATAATATTTTTAGTCTTTTCCGTTGTCAACCAGCCGTACTCCATGGTTTCTTTTTGATTTTTAGCGTCTAAGCGCTTTCGCATATACATATTTGGGTAGCCAAGCGTTACCAGCCTGTCAACTGTTGACTGCCCCATGTTGTTTACCTCAACGGCCATAATTGCTTTGTTGAAGAAATACCCGAGCTTTTGCAGTTCGTCTCCGAAAGCGTGCGACTTCATTCTTGCCCTAAATTTTGCTATAACTTTCCAAGTTTTACGGTCAACAACCGTTGCCACGCACCAATCGGAAAACTCGCCGACGTCCGCGAAAATAACGAATTGGTCTTTAATCCCTGGAAAATCCCAGAGCTTAAGCCAGCCCTTCTCGTCTTCCTGTAAATTATAGTTTCCAGCCGCTCCGATAAGATTTCCAATAGCGATAGGAGGCCTTGCTTTGGCCTTAAAAGCTAGGACGTGTTCACTTGAAAATATCGGGTTTCCTGTGGATAAAAAGGCTTCTATATCGTCTACTGGGAATTCCTGGGCAAACATTTCTTCTGGTGTTCTGCCGTCTTCCGAGACTAAAGTACCAATCATTTGACGTCTCCAAGCGAGCACTGGAATATCAATAAAACCGTGGTTTTGCTCCTTTTTGCTTTGTGGAAAACGTGTTAATAACTCTTTTTCTTTATCCGTTAAGTCCGCTTCCGTTAAATGCGTCTCGTTGTTTCTATATTCTGGGTTAACAAAAAACGGTATAAAATGTGCCCTAAATTCGCTCTCATGGTTCTTTGCCCTCTTGTATTCGATGTGGTGGGGTGTTCCTTCTCCGTTGGCTGTAGTTTCCTTAACAATCCACGTATGCGGGTCGTTGAGAGGCACTGCGCGGCTTAAACCAGTTACAATACGTCCTCCGTCTCTCCAACGCGAAATTTCGGACATGTGGACATAATGCGGCGTATCTCCTCGGCCGAAAGCCCTAGCTCCTGCAGTACCGATATAAAACTTTGAGTGCATAACTTCGTTTGTAATATCTCCCTCTTTTGTTTTACCAGGGACATAAAAAGCCTGCAGCCAATCGGGTAAATTATCTAAGAAGAATTTAACCTTTTCGAAAAGCCTAATCGTTGCTTCGTCTTCGTGGGATATACAAATGCTCCAAGAATTCGGCACTAATAAAAACTTAATAGTAAGAATTGCCAGAATAACCGTAGAAATTCCGAGCTGGCCTGCTTTGTCTAAATCGTCGCGGGTAGTACGTTCGTAATAAAAAAGGTTCTGCGCTTCGTTAAAAATAAAAGGTACGGTTTGCTTGTCTTTATTGACAACCCAAAAAGCCCGCTCGATTATCCACTTCGGGTTTTCATGCGCTAACTCCATAAGTTGCTCTTTTGTTATAGTAGCTGTATCAATCTTAGTTACGTCTATCATAATAATTTTTCTATTGGGTAATCCTCTACAAACCTACCAACTTCGCCTTTTCGAATAGTGCCATTTGTATAAACGCGCTTGGGGTTGTCTATGCTCCGAGTTTTAAGCTCTAAAAGCTGCCGCGTTTGTCCGTTTACTTGCAGCATTTCTATAGAAAAATAGGCAATTTGTTTTATGTCAAGAGCAACAAAAGCGTAAATATCAACTTCGTTTTTTAAAACAAGTGCCCTGCCGTGTTTCCCATATCTTAAGTTAAATTTATAAATGTTTTTAGTTCTACTACCGTTGCCCCTAAAAGAGCATGATTTTACTTGTATACGCTTAATTTGTCCTTCATGTTCTAGTATTAAATCAAATGGCAGTCCTTGGTCGGATAAAAAAGCATTGAAGCCTTTGGAGATTAAGTCAAAGCAAACTAAATGCTCGCCTGCTTTTCCCGTCTGTAGTTCTTTTGAAAGTGCCATATTTATAATATATCACGTATTGTTATTAGTTATCAACCCAAAGCCTCCTTGAGCTCTTTTTGCTGCTCTTTTACCTCTTCACTATAGTTATTGCTGGATTTTCCTTTAAAAACGCCAAGTAGCGGGTTGCCGTGTTGGACGCCCGACATTACTTCCTCTGGGGACATGTTGGCTTCTTTTTGCTCTAAAGTAAGAGGCGCTGATTTATACCATTTATCGCAAAAAGTACCAGCAGGACTAGACCTAAAGCCAAAGCTATATTTATGTATCTTTTTGCAACCGTCGCAGTTAAGGCATAGTCGGCAATAGCGCACTGTTTTATTGTTTACCTTTGCCTCTGTCCAACTCCAACCGCTTACATCGTCTAAAGTATGTTTAATTTTACAACCAAAACAAAACAGCGGCTTGTCTTCGCTTTTAACATTAACATTTATTGATTGATATTTTGGTTCGGCCATACTTTTAAAAAGGCGAGGTAAAGAACGTAAAGTCAGGTCAAACCGCTCTTCTACGCTGCTTGCGCTGGAAATACGCGGAGAAAGCAACAACCCTCGCCTATCCTGGGCAGAGTAGTAGGATAGCAAAAGTTCTTTATAGACGCGCTCGGCAGGGAGCGACAATCTACGTAATTAGGACTTCTACGTCTTTACTGCTCTTGTGCCGAGGCAAGGATTTGCACCCTGCATAGCGCCGCTGGGGCATGCTTGCGGTAAGTGTTACCGCCCCTTTTGGGATTAAGAGCTCTTAATTCTCAATCCCTCAATGAAAAACGCCTCGCGTTATTATTCACTAGCGTTTACCTCTTCCGCCACTCGGCTTAGTTGCGGGTTCAAGAATTGCACTTGCCCTGCGGCTTATGAAGGCCGCAATGCTCTTTACACCTACCCGCGCGCTTTACTTCTTTTTTCGAGAAGCTGCAAATTTCTTTTGCTGCGCTAACTGGGCAGGGCTAAACTTTCGCTTAGACTTTGCCTTCTTAACCACTTTTTTTGCCATAATTCAACCACCCCCTTATCTCAAACGCTTTAAATAAGGCATTTGACTACGTGAGTTCTCTTCTATTGTAAAACCTTCTGGCACTACCGTTGGAGCGTCTGGGTTTGGCATTTTAGTAGAGAAAAAATAAATAGTCTGCCCGCGCTTACTGCGAAGGACGACTATTTTTTTATGTAAAAAGTATCGTTTTTTCTTAGTGTTAACATACTCAACCATTTTCTTGCACCTCCTCTATTATTCCTAGTATAGCAAGCTCTGGCATAATAATATAGTCAATCTCTCCGAGTTTAATCGGCTCTCCCTGGAATTTCTGATGTATTATTTTAATTCCTGGCGTTATTGCTTCGTTAACTCCGTCTCCTACGGCAATTACGGTGGCTTGATTTGGTAGTGGGGAATTTTCAGAGGGAAGAATAATACCGCCTTCTGTTTTCGCATTTTCCTTTAAGGCGGGTCTTACTAAAACTTGTTTGGGCAACGGTTTTATGCTTTGCATTTGTGTCCTTGTCCTGCGTTAGCAAACAAACTAAATAACTGCTTACAGCCTAAGCATAACATTTTATTTTCCACAAGTCTATAGAAGTATTTACGGTATGTCATAATAGGTTAATCTGTATCATAAAATCGTTAATTTTGGGCTATTTTAACCTTTTCTACCCTTTTTTCGGGGCAAAAGTGGCATTTATAGACCGTTATAACCTTATTTTTGCGCTGTCTTCGTTTTCTTACACGCCAGTCATGCAGGCCGATTTTGCAAAGAAAACGTCTAAGCACCGCTTAACCCCCTTGCTCTCTCGTCGCGCTGTATGGCTTTGCCAAGGTCGGCGAAATTAAATTGCTGGTTAAAGACTATGCCGCTCTTACTCTCAAGCCCCAGCATTTGTCCAAGTGGCTCGTGGTAAAGCCTACGTGTCTTATGGTCTGGCTGGGATAAATCGAGCTTTGCAACTTTTTTGCCCGTTTTCTTATCAAACTTTTCGATAATAAAAACCCTTCCAGCATTAAGTCCTGCCTCTAATTGCTCCAAGTATTTCGAGCGACCAAGTCCCATACCCTCCAAAACTTGAGGTATGCTAATCTTTGCTAATACCGTTGCACCTAAAACTCTGGCGCTGTGTTCTGTAACGTTAGGGTGGAATTTAAGATAGGCTCTTGTGGCATTGTGGCCGTTTTCCAGCCATTCTAAGAAGAATTGCGCGAGCTCATGGTCTCCCCCTAATAAATCGGTTATCGCTTGAAGTGTAACCTGTTTTTGGCTCGCTGGCTTTTTTGTTATGATTTTCGTTTTTGTTTTTGCCATAGGTGTTGCCCCTCTCGGGTGCAGCTATGCACTAATTAAATTTAGCACTCGAAGCGTACGTTTGTCAATTAACCAAAGTTAATCGTTTTTAGTAATTGCTTTATTTAACCAAAAAGCACTTTCTTCTAATTTTGTTAATGCAAGAGATAATCCCCTGCTTGCTGGTAATGTTTTTAGCTCTTTACCAAGGGCTTCGTATTTATCTCTAAAAGTCTGCATTGTTGCTTTTTGTTCTTCTGTCGGCTCTATATATTGAAAGCTCATTTTACACCTCCCCTCGAATATCTGCCGCTATGCTGTGCCGTAATTACTTTTTTAATCTCTGTTTCTTTTTTTACTTGCTCTTTGGCTTGCTCGGGGGTTAATTCTGGGGGAGTTACCGATAGTTTTGGTGCTTTGCCAATTCCTAATTTTTCCTTTGTATTTTTGATTAAATTATCTATTTTGGGAGCGCGGCTAACAAATTCCAGCTGGCCGAATTTAAGCGTTATGTTGCCTCCGCTTTTTAAGGCAACGACAGCAGAACCAATATATTTGGCTGTTACTTCTCCTGTTTCGTCCGTTTTTTTAATTCTTACAATATCTCCTATTTTCATGCTTTTAAAATCCCCAAAAATTCGTTTCTACACTCGTACTCGGAATGATAGGTAAACTTCTTATCCCCTCCGCAAGCGCATTTCTCCTTTCCCTCGATTAACTTCAATTCGTAGGTCGTTACGCTTCCTGGCGTTCTACGTAAGGTAATTTTACCAGTTCTTAAGAGCTTTGTTTGCATTTCGGCTTCTAAAATTCCTTCTCGAGTTGCCCAGGCCGCTATTTCTTTTTCGTCGGTTACCACCGTTTTTATGATTAACTTAATTTTCATGTTAGCTTCCTACAACCTCTCCGTCTTTTGTCCACTTAAATTGTGCTACTGGAAAATGCCCTTTACAATGCACGCAATAAGTCCCCCCGTAAAATTTAGGGTCGCGGGCGTATGTTTCCGATAGAGCGCGTCCCATTGTCGTAATAGTCCCGCAAGCCATGTGTTTATATTCGTCTCTATAAGGCCTAATAAAGCCTTTTTTTCGCTCTTCTTCGGAAAGCACTAAATAAACTTCCTGCATGCCGTTGCTATCTACTTTTTTAAGCCTTGGGTCATTTCTATCTGTTACTGTTCCGCTCATATTTTAAAAAGTGGTAGTATGCAGCCGTCTTTGAGATTACTACCAACCCCAGCACGTCCCAGGCTGCTTGGCCATGTACCGCTTGAGCGTGTCTAGTACACAAGGGCTCTTTATTGCACCGCTCGCGCCTCGGTAATCTGTCGCGGTAACGAACCGCGTATGCTCTTATGCACAGATTAAAATACTTTTGGTTGAAGTTGCCTTTGCTCCCGATTATAGGCGTCAACCCGCCTTTGGTTTCTTATTCTAAATCTTTTGTTTTTCGGTTTGTTTTTCATGCTAAAAGCCTCTCTCTAAGCCTTAAAACTGGAAACCGCCTACATATATTATTATGGAAAACTTTATGTAAAAAGTCTAGTAATTTCATTGTATATAGCCGCACTTGCGGCACTCGTGTATATAATTTTTAACCTTTGTCTTCCAGCGCTTGCCTCCGCATTTTGGACAAACGTGCTCTCCTGGTTTAGCTTTTTCTATTTTACCTTTTATTATTGAAATCATGCCTTTTGTCTCCTTACTTCTTCGATTGCTTCCAGCAATTCTTTTGCCTCTTCGTTTGAGCCGCCCGCGTCTGGGTGCGCTTTTTTCATTTTAAGTTTATAAACACCTTCGGCAAAGTCTAAATCGCTACTTGGCGAAATTCCTAAAACTTCCCAAGGGTCGCGTTTGCCAACTGGTGCTGCAAGTTGTAAATAGGCCTGCTCTAAAACTTCGCCAATTCCGCGGACTTCGTTAAGTCGCATAGAATTTATTGCTAAATATAAAACTCTTAAATTATCAACCGCCCTAGCCTGCTTACCCATTGTCAAAGATACTGGTTTGCCGTCCTTTATATATTTTAGGGTTACTGTACGGTCTTGTTCGCTTTGACTATATCCTTCTAGGCGTGCTCCTCTTGGATAATTCGTTTCCCATTCTTTTACTCCCCATTTGTCCATTTCCCAAGAGAGCTCTGCATTTGTAGCGCTCCATGATTTCTTAGTCGTTAGTGTGTACATTTTTACTTTCCTTTTTTACGGGGATTGCCCTTTGCGTTTTTTCGTCAAAACAACCTTTGGCATGGAAGTATACCTCTTTGTCTCCTACCATTGTCTTTATAAACTTTTCGTCCTTTTTAATTGTTATTCCGTCTCTGGCGCAAACCATTATTTTTTACCCTCCTTATAAAATTTTACCAAAAAATCTATAAATTCTCCCATTGTTATACCCTTTTTCGCAGCCTCAATTTTAATGGTTTTTCTGGTCTTTTTGTATATGTAAAATGACGATACTTCTTTGTCCATACTTATTATATTAAGTAAGTTTTTATTCCTTGTCAATAGGCAAATTTTGGCTGTAGAAGCCTCTGTAACTGCCTGTTATAGTCCTTAAGCATAATATCAAGGTCGCCTACCGAAAACCCCGCCCTGGCCGTTGCACGGTACTCAAGAAGGCTAAACTTTTGCTCTCCGAGCTTGTTAAGCATAAAAAGTTCGTAATTAAATCCTTCAACCCATTCCTTTTTCTCGTTTTCTATTTTCTGGTGGCAAAAAATACACATAGCGTCGCAGTTGTCAAAATCCCAACGCGTACTTAATTTTTTACGACTAAAGTAGTGGCTTGTGGTCATTAACTTTTGCGCGGGGAAACCCGTTAATTCGCTTTTATGCGGCGCGTAACGCTTATTGCACTTTACACAAACCCAGTTTGCGCGAATTCGAACAATAAGACTAAAAACGTCGTCTAATTGGTCAATGAGCTGTTTTCTCGGGTTAAGATAGTGGTTTAACTGTCTTCTTTTTTTGTCTTCCGCCTGCGCTTTGGGACATGTCGAGCAGTGAACCGTTTGCGGGTTAAGCTGGCCAGTTGCTCCCCAGTGGCATTTGCAGGGACATTTCTTTTTCTTCTTAATCCACCAGGCCACTATTCTATCTCCTTTTCCCAAGGCTGCAGGAGTTTTGCATGCGCGAATAATCGCATTGCCTTAAACAGTTCTAAAAATTCAATTCTCTTAATTGTTTGAGTAAACCAATCGTAGTATTTGGCATTTTCCTCGATTTTAAAGAAGCCTAAGCGCTCTAAGTCATTTCGGAGATAAAGTCTTCCTGCGGGTTCGTCAACGTCGTATTCTGGCTCATTTAGGGTTAATCGGAATAGTAGCATGCTTTTTTTCCTCCTCTATTATTTTATCAATTCTTGCAAGCATTGTCTCGTGCCCTTTTATTTTAGTTTTTGCGTCCGCAAGAGCTTCATTATAAACAGCTCTACGCTCATTTGCCGCGGCGTCGTCGGTAATAATCATTAAAATACGCCCTTGAATTAAATCGGCCTCTATTTGCTTATACAGCAGCGTTTCCGTTGTATCGTTGTGCATTTTTTCTAAAATTTCTAGTTTAGTTTTTATCATTTTAAAAATGCCTCATAAGCTCCGTTATTATAGGCGCTCCAGGGCTGCCAACCTCTATGGTCGTATTTTGATTTTGCTTGCTGGATATTCCAGTCGGGATTAAATGCTTCCGCGGGGCACTCTGTCCCTGGGAAATTGAGCTGTGCGACGCCGCAATCCGTTGACCATGCTTTCGGCCTATCCTGCGGCTTACACGGCGTAGAAACGCCATTGTAGTAGCAATTCCACCCTTGCGCTTCTGGGCGTAATCCGCTCTCCGCGCGGAAAACCGCGACCGCTCGCTCTGGGTCTTCAATAAATGCCGCCTTAACTTGCGTCGCAATAACCTCTTGGCTTGATAAAATAACTGCAACAAGCGACTTGACAGTGGGCTTGACACTGGGAGCTGCGACCTTAACAGTGGCACTTCCCCCTGCTCTAATAGGTTCTTTTTGGGAAACCACTTTTGCACTGGTACTCGATTTAAAAGTAATTGTAAGGTAGTCTGGTTTATCATGTTTTATTAAAAGTCCGCCTAAAAATGCTACTACTAAGGCAGCCAGTAAAGCATATCTCATAAATGCGGAAATTGGACGAAAGCTAATTTATCGTCCAAAACCCTCGCTTTCTGGGCTGTATCGTAAATTCCCGCCCAATTTTGGCCGAACCTTCTAAGAGCTATTTTTCTGGCTTCTTCTTCGCTCATAGCCTCAATAACAGTATAGCATTTCCTAAGACTATTACCGTTTGCCTCTTTGTGGTTTTCCCCAAATGTTATATAAAAGTTTCTCATATATTTATTTTTGTTCCGCAATTCGGGCACTCTCTCCACTGCGCTACGGAAGCTGTATTGCCCTTTGTTCCGAGCATTTTTGTTTTTAATACCATTTGATTGCCACAATGCGGGCAGGGATTTTTGACCTTTTTTCTGCTTTTTTTAATTCTCTTTACCGCTGGCACTTCTTCTAAGTCCTCTTCTGTCGCAAGATTAAATGCAAAATCTGTTTGGAAATATGGCTCGCTTCTTTTGCCTATAATATCGGCAAGACTTACTTGCTCTAAATCATGGCCAACAACCTTGTTTCTAAAAGTTTGTACACTTGCAGGAATTGTAGTTTGCCCTGTTAAAAATTGCGCTCCCCTTCGGGTAATAAGCCATTGCCCGCTTTTAATTTTCCCGTCTTCTTTGTATTTGGCTATAAGAGCGTGGAAGCGTAGTTTTTGAAAATTACCATATTCCCCATGGCTTAAAGTAAGTTCGCTTTTGTGGATTTTATTTTCGCCTTTTTCGTTTACTTTTTCGTAGACTTTTACCAAAGTATGTACTAACCCTGGCGTAATTTTATGCCAGTATTTTTTTAATGAAGCTCCGCATTTATCACAATTTTGTATTTCCATATCTTATTTAATTTAATAACATTGACAAGGAAAAGTCAAGGGGTATTTTTGGCCTTAGCTTCTTCAATATGTTTGCAGTTTCCCGTTCTTAAATAAGGAAAACATTGACAGTGCCAAAAACCTTTCGTGTCTAAAACAACATTATAAAATTTACCAAGAGTAGAAGTAGAAGCTATTTTAAAGACTTTTGCTGTCATTTTGCGCCGAATTCTTGAACGTAATACTCTCCGCAATTCGCAATGCCTATATCCTTATAATTAGGGAAAAAGATATTGTCTCGGTGTTCTTTACTTTTTAAAAGCGTGATTATAAAATTATTGTCCCCAATCGAACCTTTTGCAAGATTTTCTCCAGCATAGGTATAAGCATAACCATATTGCTTAAACAAAACCCAAACCATTTTCCCGTCTGGGTCTTGGTGGTCAAAATAGTTTCTGTCTCTCATGTCGCAGGCCTTTTTTTTGGCAACCTCATCTAAAATAAAGTTTCCCACAAGTGGCGCTAACCGTTCCTTTTCCCTCTCATTATTTATATAAGCTATAGTATCGGAAGCTGCCATTGCTACTATAGGCGGTGCTTTTGGCTCTTTTAATTGCCTCATTGCTCCGACCCAAACTCCCATAAAAAACCCTGCCAAAATAAACCATCCGACGGCAAGAATTAGTATAGCTTTTTCGTGTCTTCTCATGTCGCCACCTCCTCTTTGGGAAATAAAGATAATTGATTTTTAACTGCTTCCGAATTCCTACATATACTACAAACGCCCGCCTCTGCCTTTTTAATATAATAAGTCTGTCTTAGCTTGTTGCAAACGGCGCAAATGTAAAAATACAGCTTAACGCGCTCCGAGCCGTTTTTAAGGATTACGTGTTTAATTTCTCCGTATAGACTTTTCTTTTTCTTAATTTTTGTCATACTTCAAAATGATTTTAAAAATTTCCGTTACTCTCGAATTGCCCTCGTGGGCAGCCATTGTAAAATAAGTTCGCTGTTTGGCTGGGTCTAGCTTCCTAAATTCCTTTGCGGCCAACTGCGCTTCTTTTACCAGTTTTATTAACTTCGTTAAATCTTTGCTACTCATAGTTTTTATTTAAGCCAAACTTTTTACTCGCTTCCCCCCACCTTCCAGCGTTTATATCAAGTTTTGTAGCGCAGGAGGGACATAACTCTACCCAGTCGTTTAAATCTCTCTTATATTCTCCGCTTTTATTTGCCCAGCGAAACACCCTTGCTTTATGAGTTGGATTATTAGTGCATTTTTTTGCTTTTCCTAATTTTCTATGTATCCAACGGTGCAAAGCCATATATCCAACTGCGTCTCCCTTCCACCTTGGATTTTTACTATCCACATGTTCCCCTTTTTTAAAAGATGTTTTATTTGCCACAACTAAACCCTTTGTCCCTTTATTCCAAGGCTCTAACCCTTTTCTATATTGATTTCCCTTCATTCCTTGACTTGTAAATTGTCCAAGACTATTTCTCTCTTTTATCATATCTGTTTAAAATGACAATTCTTGCCCCACGGGCAACGGAAAACATTACACCTGCCGTTTTCGTCCAACCCTCCGTTGAAGTCTCCGTTTTCGAATATGGTTAGAGCCTCTATAATCCACTTGCGCGCTTCTTCTCGGTCTTTATCGGTAACTGGCACGTCGTAGGTAAAAAGCTCTCCCTTTTTCCAAAGTTTTTGATTTTCGGGGTCGGTAAAGTCTTTTTTTACCCACATGTCGGGGTTAAGGCTTCCAGTAATAAGAATTGCATTTGTATATCCTGGCTTTGCAATCGCGTATATTTTTCTTTGAAAACTATCTATAAATTGTTTCTGTGTCCAAGGAGTACCCGAGAGTTTTATTTCTCCCATGGTTTTTGTTGGGGGATTATCCGCGTCCAAAAATCCGATTATTTTGTAGCCGTTTATGTCAATTTCAAATTTCATTTCGGGGTCAAATTTTCGTTTTTCGACAAACATAAACCTATCTTTAAGGAAAAATAGCCTTGGGTCTGGGGTAATCCCGCCTATATGCCCCTGTATAATTCCGTGGCCTTCCGTCCCTTGGGTCATGTAAATAGTCTCTTCTGGCTTAATTCCCATTTGTTTGTTTATCCAACAATGGGAGGCTTCTTTAAGCATTTTTAGAGTGGAATAAGAAAAATGTAGGTCGTTCATGCTGTTACCTCCGTGTCTTTACTTTCTGGTTTTGTTACCCTAACTTCTTCGCGCTCTTCTGCTCCCTCAACTTTTACGCCGTTTTTAACAAGATTGCCGATTTTTGCGCTGTCTACTTTTTCTTCCGTTTTGGTCGCTCCGAGCTCTCTAGCCACTTCAAGAGTAACTTTATTCGTATAGACTTTAATATACGGCTTAATGTTTGTTTCTCCGATTGTAAGACCGTCGCGGCCGCTTTTTTTAACCCTAGCAATAAGCTCTTTTTTGACTTCTGATTTTTGGGCTTTTATTTGCTCTTCTTCGATAGCGAGGTTTTTTTCGTCTTCGTCCGTTTCCCAGTAAAATTGCACCAGCTCTTCGTTGGTTAACGTAAGCATTGCCCCTGGATTTTCTAAAATTATTCGCTTTACCATATTATTTGTATGCCTCCACAAAAGCATTAACTATATTCCTTAGTGGGATTAAATATTTTTGTTTACCTAAAGTTAAGAGAATAGAACCATTACCTAAAAGTTGGTCTATTTGCAATTCTTCCTTCTGCCCTGGGAATTTAACGGTTGCTAATCCACTTCTCAAAAACATTGCGTTTTCTTCCTGCTTTATTGCTTCTACTTTCAAAATTAAGTTTCCCATACTTTATTTAATTTAATAACATTTATTCCTTGTTGTCAATAGGCAATTTATGATATTCTTCGTCTAATTCCCGCTCTATACGCGCCGTTATTTGACTATTAACTATTTGGCTATAGCGCGTTTCCCTAATCCTAAAATCACACCAAGGCATTTTATTCGAACAGGCAATTATCCCTGGCGTTCTAAAGCTCTCGGAGTCAAAAGTTTTTCCACATTTCGGACACTTATTTAATTTTAGATTACCCCACTTTAATTTATTTTCCATATTCTCTCGTAGAGCGCCTACTAGCGGTAAGCGCTCCGCGAAAGGGCAGCTATTTAGCCGCCTCTTCCGTTGCGGGAGCTGGCGTTGCCACTTCCGCTTTTTCCTCTGTCTTTTCCGCTTTCTTAGCGGTTCTTTTTTCGGTAAGCAGTCTGTCAATCTCTACTATGGCTTCTTGGCCTGTGTAGGATTTTTTCATGTCTGCCCCCATTTTTTTAAGGGTTTCGAGCTGTGATTTTGTCGCTGGCTCATTCCCTCCTGCTATTTGCGGCAGGGTTTTACCCTCTCCACCCGCTAAATAGTTTTCTGCCTCTCCCAAAAGGTCTGCCATTTGCGGGAGAGCTGCCGATAAGGCTTGGCTTTCCGCAACCTTTTTTATCATAGTTTCTGGTTTAGACAACCAAACATTTTTCTTGGTGTCGTATTCCGAAAGTTTTGCCGTTTCTACAAAAGGTTGTTTTATACCTTTTACCTTAACCTCGCTTCTTGCTCCCCAAAGCATGCCGTCCCAAGGGTCTACTTTAATAGTAGTTTTTTGTTCCTGCATACCATTGTCGGAAGTCGCGGGCACTGTTATTTCTTTGGTATAAATCGCTTCTGTTTTAATATACTCAACTTTCCCAGTTTTAGCAGCAAGGTTTCTTTTGCCGTTTCTACCTTCTATAATAACGAGTTTTCCGTCGCTATTTGAGTAAGCAAAAATCTCTCCCAAGAGTGGATTTAAGCCTAATTTATTGGCTTTTAACAAAAAGAGCCAAATTTGTTGCTCGTTAAGAGTAGGCGCGATTGTTGACATAACGAATTTTACCTGCTCGGGAGTAAAAGCGTCTTTTACTTCCTTAAGTTCCGTAAAACTTTCTTTAATTTGTATTGTTTTAGGTTCGTTTGCCATGTTATTTAGCCTGCACTATAGAAACGTTTATTTTCATTGCTCTAACCGCTTCGGGGTAGCGGACAGCTTTGACTAAAACATCAAGATTTGCCGCGCTCCAAAAAATTGCGACTATAGCTAGAAAAGCCAAAACTCCTGCAACCATGTGTTTTGCTGTCTGAACTTTTGTATTTGAATTAAAATTGTGCATGTTATTTTCCACCCCCTCTCTGTTTAGGATTTATAATTGGTATTTGTCTCATTTGCTCTTCTATCTCTGCGTGCTCTACTAGGCTAAAAAATGCCGTTGTAACTATTCGAGAGGCGTAAGCTGTTGCAAGGCCAATTTGTTTAGCTTCTACGTGTTTAACGTAGGTTTGCATTTGCTCGTCGGTGCAAATTCTTAAAAACATTGTTTCTACTAAAGAATTGGGTATTAAAGGCTTCATGTTATTTTTGCTCCATTTCTTTGGTTAATACATTTCTAAGTATTTTTGATTTGTTTGTTTTGTTTTTGTAGGCGTTTTTCCTAAGCCAAGCCTGGTGCTTGGTCTCTATAATAAACGTGTCTTTTACCATGTTTTTATTTTTTAACATATTTTTAAAAGTGTTTTAATTTTAATTTTTCAATATCTCCAACTATTACCTTTGGACTATCCCCTACCGTTTGCTCCTTCCCGTAAATGGTATATTTTCCGTCTAGGTCTAGGGTTACATTTTCTTTTCCAAACACTTTAATTAAAGTAGCATATATAATTTTAACCATTTCCTTGGGGTCTTTTCGATTTTTTTCGTTTGCAGTAATGTAGGTTGAGTTAGTATAGGTTATTGCAAAAACTCCAGTTTGTTTTTGGTAAGTAACCCATTTTCCCCTTATTTTAGTTTCCGAACCAGTAATAATTACGTCTGGGGTAATCTCTGCTCCTTCGCTCGAACTTCCCCAACCGCTAATTCTACTTCCGTGGCTTTCAGAAACTCTTATGTTATCATTTTTTAATGCTTTTTTAATTGCTCTAGTGTTCATATCTGGGTTAATAGTACCATAACTTTTATTCCTTGTCAAGCCCCCAAAATAGCCTCAACGCGGCGTTTTTGTAAACGGTTTGGGACTTTGTTTGGTATTGCAATGGTAAAGAAGCCTTTTTGTAGAATTTCGAGGTTAAAATTTGGATTTCTCTTTTCCATATACTTTTCCTTAATAATAGGTATACGAGGGTTGAGAAGGGGTTGTTAAGGGGAAACAAAAAACGGCGAATTTTTAAATTTTTACCACCAAAAAACCGTCGCTTATTTTGTAAACGCACCCTTCTTTTTATTTAATTGTTTACATTTTGCCGTTAACAACAAAATGCTCTTTTCCTAAAAGCGCTGATTACCCGCGTCAACGCACGCATTGTCTTATTCGCAGCTAATTTTTTATCCCGCTTCCTGCTTTATTAGTTCCGCGGTTCGATTGTGGAAGCCGTGGCAGTTGCCACAGTATAGATATTTAACGTCGTTTTCGTTGTATGAGGTCATTCCGCATTTTAAGCATGTAATACTTTTTCCGTCTTCGGAAATTCTATAAGTTAATCTTCCTGGGAGACCTTTTATTATTTCTTGTTTTATTCCGTGTCTCATATAAATTTAGGTATAGCTTGATACTCTTTTTGTTTAAAACCGTTAATTTTGCTAAACTTTTTGGCTTTCCCGTAAGTAACCTCCCAAAGTCCCATTGAAACAATCCAAAATGCTTTGTTTTTTAATACCCCAATTTTCATTAACGATTGTATTCTTAAAATCTTTTTATTTACTTTTAATACGTTTACCCCAAAATAATGGTGCATTAACCTATGACAACTACTACAAAGAGTAATTAAATCGGCTAACCTCTCTTTAAACAAAATGCTTTCCCCGTCGCGAACATATCTCTTATGGTGCACGTGTAAAGATTTTTCAATTCTACACACTTGGCAAAGAGGTCTACTTTGTAATTTTCTCCCTCTTATTTTTGCCCAGTGAGCCGTTTTTAAATATTCTGCGTATTCCATAAAAAATAGGTCTCTTAGTTCTCGGCAAGCTCAAAAAGCTTTTGGCAAGCGATACTTGCCGAAGACTAAAAAACCTATCTATCTTTTTGACTGAAAACCCCCGCTTGCCAGTGGGGCTACCGTACTCGGTAGCTATTATTTATAGTCGTAGTTTTCGCCTTTCGGACGACTGTATTTAATATAAACTCTTTTTTTATCTCTTGTCAATACCCCATTTTAGATTTTATCTCCGTTTGCAAAATGTTGACCACCAATTTTTGCGTCTTGCAGTGCTCGGGTCTTTTCAAGCCTTACATTAAAAACATCAACCATTGAGGTAGGGCAGGGTTCTTTTAGGTCGCAAACCGTCGCTTGAGGGCATACAACGGCCTCTACGGGCAGTCCTTGAGCTCTTGCGAGCCTTATTGTTCCGTTTACTTTTTCACAATTTAATACTTCTGCGTTCATGTTACTATCGCCTCCTCGGCTATTCTTGCTAAATCTTTAACATAGCCGATATATTCGGCCGCCTGTTCTTTGGAAAGCAAACCCGAGCTTTCTAAGCCCCTAAAATGCTTTGTTAATTTTCCAGTAGCTTTAATCCTAATGCGTACGGACAAGGGTAAAGCGTTAAATTCTTCGGTTGTATACTGTTTTTCGTCATTATTTGGCATAGTTTAAGTTAGATTGCTAAAAAAGCAATTTTTATGATATTATTTTTATAGATAGCCTTGCCCGACCTCCAAGTTGTGCTCGGCTATTTTTTATGCTCCGATTTTGCGTTCTAAAGCGCTATTATGATAAAGCAACTTGTAAACGACTTGAGCCTCTGCAAAAATCACTCCTGCAGTCGTCAAAAGAGCTGGGACGTTTCCCAGAGCGTCTAAGGTTAATTTGCCCTCGTAAAATTTCACTGCTACTGCAACCACCAATGAAACGAGCAGGGAAATAACAAATTTTACTTTGCTATTGGCAATGTTTTTATTGATAAAATCAATAAATGGAGGCAAAATTAAACCGACAAGACTTAATATGTCCAACACTATTTAACACCTCCTTTTTTAAAGTTTTTATTTTGCTGCATAGTTAAAAACGAGCGCCTTAATTTTTGCGCTTGGTTGCTCGCTAACGTTATTGATAAAGATATTTGGCAACACCTTCATTGAAATTTCGCCCTTTTTCTGGGCGCTATCTATAATAGTCGTTAATTTAATTACTTGAGAGCTTGTTGCGTCCAACTTGTCGTCTATTGCGTCAACTCTATTAGCAAGAGCAGAGGCGGTTGCCTCGTTGGTGGTTGCTCTTTGGTTAAGAAGCGCAATTTGCGTGGTTAGAGAAGCCCACGAAATTATAATAGAAGCAAGCAGTATTCCAAAAGGCAATATGCCTTTTATTTCTGCAAAGGTTATCGGATTATTGTCAAAATCTTGTCTTCTTGCCATATTATTTTACTCCCAATAGTTTTTTAATCTTATTTAAAATACTTTGCTGCGGTTGGCCAGACTGGCACTTTTTAAGGTCAATTTGAGCTTGCGTAAGTTGCTTAGCAAGTGCTCCTTTGTCTTTTGCATACTGGTCAATGACCCCTTGTTTAACTTTAAGTTGCCCCTCATAGACCCCCACAATGCCAGAGTTACTTTTGAGTGCGTCGGTTAGCTTGCCGTTGAGGTCTGCGCGTAACTTTTGCTCTTGTAGCACTTGGTCTTTCAATCTGCTAATTTGTTCAATTCTGTTCTCTACTTCTGTTTGTGCTACGCCAAGTTGATTTGTAATGTCTGTTAGCCTCGATTTTATACCATTTATGACATTTTTTACTTGGTCAAAAGATGTTTGTTTGGGGTCGTTCCCTGGTAGATATTCGTTGACTGTTTTATCGAATTCCGTCGAGCCGTGCACTATATTTACAAAATCTGTTTTCAAAACTGGAATTGTGGCGCTGGTGTTTTCTGGGACTTTTCCCGAGAAAATAATATATTGCTCGATTGTGTTTCTGGCATTTGGCTTGAACCAACCTAAGTAATCTTTAAGAGAGCGCGTCCCACCAGTAAGCGGGTCTGCAATAGTAAAATCGTTTTCGTCGTTTGGGTTGTAGTCAACAATGGTAACAAAGTGCATGTCGTTTTGTACCGTTTTAGGGTTATAATCGAGTTGAATTACAACTGGGAAGCCATGGTCTAGGGCGTCTTTTATTTCTCCGATTTGCGCGTCGGTTAAAAGGTCTGGGGTTAGGGTTTGTTTTTCCGCAACATCTCTGTATAACAAATGCAGTCCTCCCGAGACATATTCTCCGCTTCCTGCCTTAAATGCTTTACCAGCCCCCATACTTTTAAATAAATCATTTAAGGTTAAGGGGTTAACATCTTTTCCAAAGTACCTTGCGACCATTGCAAGGCATGCCAAAAGGCAACCGTAATTATAAATATTCCATGGAAGCCCTGGATTAAAACCTAAAATTATGTCGCCCCAGCGACTATCGAGTTGACTGTATTTTATAGGTAATTCTACTCTCATATATCTACTATATCACATTTACATTTGTCCCATGCCGATTAAACCTCCGCTCGGAGCAAAACTACCAGTTAAATATCTAACTATAACAACGCCAGAGCCGCCAGTACCACCGTTAAAATCTGCTCCTGTATAAGCTCCTCCGCCTCCGCCTCCACCCGTATTTGCCGTTCCGTTTGCGCCGACGTTAGTAGAGCTTCCGTTACCCCCTCCGTTTACTCCGCTCCCCGCTGTTTCTGACCAAGCACCGCCTCCGCCTCCGCCTGCATAAAGTACCGCTCCCCCAGTTATTGAGCTAGAAAATCCTGCCCCTCCGTTACCCGCTGCGCCGTTTTGTGTTCCGTTATTTCCAACCGCGCCGCCTCCGCCTCCGCCGCCTGCGCTACCGTTTCCGCTTCCCGCATTACCAGCTCCGCCGTTATTCCCTTGTCCTACAGGGCTAGCGTTTCCACCAGCCGCTATGCTACCAGAGCCTCCGCCGCCGCTTCCACCGTCTACGCCTGCGCCAACGCTATACGAGCCGCCCCCGCCCCCGCCCGTGGAAGTTATACCTGCAA
>JAEHJW020007370.1_pt1 | contig 39188 bp, 42 predicted proteins | sample 9271431 | NCBI WGS metagenome assembly JAEHJW02 | reverse complement strand
CTCCACCGTCCTTCCCGCCTCCGCTTCCCAGCAGATCGGGTGTTCGATGTTCGCGTGTATTGGGTTGAAGAAGGAGGCGAGCTCAGGGCTGTTATACTGATGAATGACGCCGGGCGAGCCAAGACCGCCCGTTCCCGTTGCCTCGTGGCGCACGCCCTCACCCCACAAGGTCCCATGGGCCTCCCCCCGCCGTGTGTAGCCGTCTGGGTCCGTCAACTTATAGACGCTCATTTCCTCTCCTCCGTTCTATGCCCTGCGAGCATATCACTAAGACGCGAAGAAGGGGAGGCGTGGCCTCCCCTTCGCCAGACCCGGGGATCAGGAATCCAGGTCGAGGCCGCCCTTGTTCACTCCCGCCGCCCGCGTTGCCATCTCCATGAGAACATCCACCCCAACGCAAAAGTGCGCGACGTCCCCCTCCCCGTCGCACACCACCACATCCACCATCCCAGGTTCGTCGGCTTTTGTAAGCGTGATTTCCGTAGCATCGTCGAGCACTGCACGGTATGACGCCCTGAACGCCTCAACCATCGTTGCCTCCATAGCGAAGATCCCCGGTGTTATGTTGCGAGCCCTGCAAACCCGTGCCTCCTCTCGACCTCCTTCCTCTGCGCGCTCAGGCGCTCTAGCAGAAGTTCCTCGCTAGAGGGCTGGACCTCCCTCACCCGGTCAATGTATGCCACGACATCCTCCTCCGCAACGTACCAACCCCTTCTTCCCTCTATCTTAAAGCGCCGAAATGGCGCTCTCTCAAGGCGGGCATAGTAGCGCGGAGACAGGGCCACCATCTCACACGCCTGCCGAAACCTCAGTATCCTTGTGGGAGGCTTGACTTTACTGGCCGGAGGTACTATATTCGCGGTGTCTTGAGAATGGGGCGTGGGCATGGGCTACCTCCACCGCAAGGGAATATATAGTCCCGCCGGGAAGAAGTCAAGTGGGCATGAGGCGAGGATAAAAATAGGGTGTTTCGAGAGGAGAGGGCAATGGTAAAAGGAACAGGGGTTGGACGGCAGAAGGAGGAGGCGGAGCGGGAGCGCCTCCAAAAGGTGAGGGACAAGCTCATGCGCGACGAGGTGAGCCGCCGCCTGAGGACGTGGGCGCTCCGCGCTGGGCTGAATCAGACCGACCTGGGAATCGCTATGGGCGTGGGCCAGCCCTCCGCCTCCAAATGGATGCGCGGCGTGAATGGCCCAAGCCTGTACGTCCTGGCGAGGCTTGCGAAACTCTACGAGCTCGACCTGAACTGGTTGCTCACGGGGAAGTCGCTCGCGGGGAACCAGGCCCCGGTGACAGGTGGCGAGGAGGAGCCGCCCGCCCCGAGGCGGGGTCGGCCGCCGCACCGCGAGGTGCGTGGCGCCGAGGATCTGGTCGCTCTCTTGGCCGATAGCGGCAAGCTGGAACAGCTCCTCCGAATCCTGGAGGCGCTACGATGAGGCTCCCCAAGGTCCACCACTGCCGCATCGCGGGGAAACCCGGCTTCTGCGTCTACTGGAGCAGGGAGGGGCATCAATATAGGATGCAGGTGCCCATCGAGGACGAGGGGCTGATCCGGGAATACTGCGAGCGCGAGGAGCGCGCCATCGCCATCGAGATTCTGGGGCTGGAGCCCAAGGTCCCGGCGGGACGTCTCTCGGTGCAAGAGGTGGTGGACCGCTATTTCAAGGACGAGATGTACGTCCCCAACCGCGCCGAGAACACGGTGCAGGACCGAAGCGACCGCCTCAAAAAGATGATGGCCCACTTCGGCCCCAGGAGCCCCATCGCCAGCGTGAACGCCGAGAGCATCGCCGCGTGGAAGCGAAGGCGCTTGCAGGAGGCGGCGGCCACGACGGTCAACAACGATCTGCGCGCCCTGCGAGCTCTCCTCCGGTACGCGCGAGACGCGGGGCTCGTGGACGCCATTCCCCCCATCTCGCTTCCTCCATCCAAGAGCCACCGGGGCGAGGTCATCCCGACGGAGCACGTCGTGGCCATCCTTCGGGGGCTCGACCTTGACGACGCGCATGAACGCGGGTACTATGTGGCGCTGATGACGGGCCTGCGAGGAAGAGACATCGCGGCCCTGGCCCCTGAGCACTTCGACCCTAAGGCGCACTCCATCACCATCGTGACGGCGAAGCGGGGGAGGAAGGTGGTCCTCCCGCTCCCCGCAGAGGTATGGTCCCGGCTAGAGCGTTACATGGGAGAGCGTCCGTTTTGCCGCTATCCCGCCTGCGACAGGGCGAAGAACCTGACCTATCGGCTCTGCGGGGCGCGATACGGTGCAAGAATCTGCCGTCCGACGTGGGCGAGCGGCCTGGCCGCCGGCGGCGCAGACTTCATGGTCATCAAGGCCCTCATGGGCCATCGCATCTCGGATGTGACGGAGGGGTACATCTTCCGGGATGCCGAGCGCCTGCGCGAACAATACGCCCTGCTCCCCTGGCTCCGCGAAAAGTATCTCCGCGTTATCACTGGGGGCGCGTAAATGCCTGGTATTGCTGGGTTGGCAACCGGCCTTAGGAGCCTGTGGGGCAACCCGTGGGGGTTCGAGTCCCCCCTTTCGCACCACCCTTATAAATCAGAGACTTACCTCCTGTGGCAGACCTGCGGCGTCCATGCTCGGGCCTGCATAACAATCATGCTCGGAGCGGCATATTCGATACGGTTCTATCACCCATCTATCACCAGAAATCTATCACCGGAAAGGAGGTCTCCATGAAGCGGATGATGTTGGTGGCGGCGCTGGTCGGCATGGCCGTCCTCGGTTTCCGAGCCCAGGAGGCGCAGCCCCATGAGCCCTGCGTGGCTCCAGAGGCGGGCGCGGTAGGGTACTGGCTGGGCACTGCCGTCGAGGAGGACGCGCAGGGCTGGCTCGTCACCTGGGAGCCCGTTGGGCCTGGGGGGGACTGGGTCTACGTCGTGTTCCGGCGAGTGGGGGACGCCTGGGCGCCGGTGGGGCTGACGAGCAAGGCGCGTTTCCTGGACCGCGCCCCGGTGCTGGACGGCCCGAAGTACCGGGTGTTCGCTATTCGCAAATAGCGAACCCTACGCGCGAAGTAAAGGCGGGGATGGCTCCCCGCCTTTTTTCTCGCCCTCTCACCGCATCCCAAGATGCGATTAGGAATCCAGCCTTTGCAGGCCATTACCTGCCCTCTGTCGTATATCCCGCATTATACGCCAAGGGGCAATCTCCCTTGGCGCTTCCACCACTCCCATGCCTCTACCACCGCGCCCGACCCTGCGAACAAGTCCACCAGTTCATCCTCCGGCCTCATGTTGAACAAATCGAAGAGCCAGCAACAAAACTCCAGCGGCTTCGTTCCCTTGGTCTGGTTGGGGTCGTTCCGTCTTCGCATCACCGCGTTGGCGCTCACCCAATCCCGCGAGGTATGTTCCTTCTTGTTCTTCTTGCGCCCCCCGCGCCATATCACTGGCTCCCAGGCATAGGCAACCGACATCCCAGGTTTCCAAACCGCCCACGGTTTCACCCAGGCCGCCACTCTTACATCATCAGCGCCAACGCTCGCGCATATGTTCAGCAACTCGCGCAGGGTCGGGCTTGAGCAACTGAGCGCCCACCCATCAGGGAACTCGCTGTGCAATTTCTGGATGAGCTGCAGGTGATCAACCTCCCCCGCAAAATCTGGGTGGTCTTTGTAGTGCATCCGAGCGCAACCGATGTAAGGCGGGTCAGCGTACGCTATTCGCATCTTCTCCCTTGGCGCATAATGGGCCGTAGCAGCGGACTGAAACAATCCGCCCTGCATCAGCACTTGCCCTTCGCTTGGTGCCCTCTGTGCCATCCCCTTACTCCCTAGCCCTGCTCAGCCGCTGAACGGCATGGCATTCTGCCGCTTGTGCCTTACGGGTTCCGTGGTGCAGGCCGCATATCCCCACAGGTGGGGCACCTTTCCATTACCTTGTGCCAGTGCGCCCCACACCTGCAGTTCCATCCCTTGGTAGATGGGTTCCAGGCACCGACACAAGCGGCAGAATGCGTTTCTGAGCGTTCGGCCTGGTCAAGCTGTACACCCTGAGCGGCAGAATTAGTTTCTGGAGCGGACGGGGGGCGGTAGAAGTAGGCCGACGGCCCCTTGAGCGGCAACAGTTTTCCGCAGCTGTCGCAGATGAGCCAGTCATCGTCCACCAACAACGTGCCCCCGCATATAACGTGAGTGCCAATCTTGGTTGGTCCTACCATCAAGAGCATGGGTTCATGGCCTCCTTCTACAAGACGCCCCCCGCAGCTCAGAAACGCATCCGCCCCGCCGTGGCTTACGGGTATGCGCCGCTCACCAGTTCTCTCCGCAGTTCTCGCAGTGCCGTACAGGCCCACGCTGTTGGCATCTCGGGCAACTCTCCGATTCCCAATCCACGCCCCCACTTACGGGTTCCGGCACAGCGGGGCGGATGGGCTTTTGAGCGTCCGCTTCGGGCACGGTTTCCTCTGGGCGGGGCGAATCAGCATTTGGAGCGGACTCGGCAGGGCAGGAGGGCGATTGGTGTAAGCCCCTCCATAACATCTCCCTAGCCCTGCTTTCTACCACCGCCGTGATTTCGTGCCTGTGCCCACACTCAGCACAGTTCAGGTGCATCCTTGCCACCAATTCTTCGGGTGGGATCATCTCTGCCCTCCTCGCCTTGCCGAGACGCTCAAAAGCCCATTAGGCGCTCTCGAATTTCTCTCCGCGAGACAACTTGCCCGCGATTTCCTCCACAACCGCCTCATGCATCGCGTTGGCCTCTTCGTCGGAGGTGTCGGTGATCTTTTCTAGCGCCCAGTTCGCTTCGAAGCATACTCGCCTTGTAACGTCCGCATCCCAGTAACACCCATCCTTCATGGCATGAAAGGCCATGGTTTCGTAGTACCGATTCAGCCCCACCGAGTCGAACTCCCCCTCGCGGGAGTAGTCCTCCATGGCCCCCACAGTCGAGACCACTATCCTCACCGCGCCACACTCCAGTAGCGTGTTCCTGCGAAACTTACACCTTGCGGCGCAGATGAAGTGCCCGGCCCATCCTCGTTCATAGCGCCTAATGGCCGGTTGCCGCGGACGGCGCCCCGCTCCACTGTGAGTGTTGCCCTTCGCTTTCACCATTCGCTCCTCCTCGCGCCGCCGCAAAACCGAAGCATTAGGTGGCCTTAAGGTATTCCGCCAAGTCCGCCTTAAACCGCCGGAACCCGGCAGCATAGCGGTAGCGGCCCGGAGAGATTGCCACTCCCAACGCATAGAGAACATCATCCACCAGGATCTGCGTTGCGTAATCCTCCCACCCTTCTTGCGCCATATAGGTTTGCATGTAGTGTTTCAGGTATTTCACGGCGCGCCGAATATTCACCTTGCGACCACCTAATAGCGCGCCGGTGCGGTCCCTGGCACCGTCCTGCTTCTCGCCTTCGTTGCGGTCCTTCGCTTCGTCACGCATCGATCTCCTCCTGGCCGCACACCGCGGGCATTAGGTGGCTAACGGATGATCCTTCGCCAAACCACAACCCCGTCCTCTCGGAAGCCGAGTTCAACCCTCATCGGTTCCTGGGCATCAGTAAAGAACGTGACACCACCTGGCGGCTTAATGGCCTGGTAGGGGCCGCACAGCGCCTCGCCTTCTCCGGTCATCCACCGTACTCGGGGCGTTGTTGATTGGCCCCACAAATAGCCACCTATGAAGGCCATGCACAGGACCAGAGCCGCCGCTACCTTCCACGCTAAACGCTTGCTCATCTTCTACCTCCTTGCCTGGCCTGTGATGGCCATGGCATTAGGCGGCCACGAACAGCCTGTGCTTACACTGAGGGTACTCCTCCGCCAACTCGCCCATGCGCGCATTGGCCTCCTCTCTGCTCGCGTATTCCTGCGAAATACATTCAACGCTCCCATCCCACGGGGCGTACTGCACCACGATATATGGGCCGTCTACTGTCGCCTCGCAACGGACACCGGTGGCGTCCTTGCTACTCACCTCTGCGGGTTTCCCTTCGTCTGCCATTGTCTCCTCCTTCCACTCGCCTGGAATATAATGCTCGGAGCGCATAGATGCAAGTGCATGAAAGAGAGCGGCCCGGCGACCGAAGCCGCCGGGCCAGGAGAGAGAGGATGGCGGGTGGGGGAGTCCGCCGTGGGGTTATAGGTAATATATGCCCTTAAGGCATACCGCGCAACCCTAGCCCTCCGAGGGCAGGGCTAGCCGCCCGGACTCGCAACAGGCAACGAGGTCTGCGGGCGTGAAATTCTCCCGGTCTGGCACCTCGACGGTCCAGCCGAGGTCGTCCGTCTTTCCGAAGGCGCCCTGCCCCAGGTGCTCGGCCACCAGGAACTCCAGGACGAGCTCGGAGCACTTGAGCGCCCGGCGGAAGGGGTTGGGGATCTGCCGGTCGATTCCCATGCGCTTGAGGATCCTGTTGAGGGGTAGCACGACGGCGAGGAAGGCCGTGGAGAGCCATCCATACGCCCCCCCCTCGCGCGTTCCGATGAGGGCCAGGGCGCGGTCCCGGACCTTGGGGCTCACGTTCGGCCGGAACACGGCCAAGCGGCCCTCCAGGAAGGCGTCGCGGTACTCCAGGAGCAACTGCCGGCGAATGGTCTCAAGGGCCTCCAGGGTGTAGAGCTTGCCGCCCTGCTCGCAGTAGACGATCCCGCTGTGCGACCAGCGCCCCTTGGAAAAGAAACGGATGGCTCGCCCTAGCCAGCCCTTCGACCGGACGCTCCACACGTCTCCGACGCGGATGTCTTGGAAGCGAGTGATGCGGCGCACCGCCTAGAACCTCCAGCCGAAATAGAGACCGGCGTCAAATACGTTCGCAACGGGGACGAGGAAGTCTTGGACGTGCCGGAACTTCACGGCGGTCTCAAGGAACAGGTGCTTCGTGAGGGCGTAGTCCGCGCCGATACCCGCCGTGAGGCCGACTTTATTGATGGCCGTGGCGTGGTAGTACGTCGGGCCTCCCATGATGAACAGGGCGGCCTTCTCGTTGCGGACGGGGTAGTAGAAAACGAGCGCGTCCACGGCGAGGTACTGGTAGTTGTCGTTGTCGATGGGCTTGAGGAAGTTGTGGACGGCCAGCCAGCGGGCCAGCTTCACGGTGTCCTGCGTGGCCGAGAGCCCGAAGGCGAACTTGGGGGAGAAGTCGTACCTCGCGGCCAGGGAGTAGTTCGTCTGGAAGGACACGTCGTAGGCCAGGGCGTTTCCGCTCGTGGCCGTTGCGACCTGCCCGAGGCCCACCGTGACGGCGAAGTTCGACGGCTTGGCCTGGGCGAACAGGGACAGGGAGAGAACCGACAGGAACAGGAATAGGAGCGCCTTCTTCATTCCGCACCTCCTTTGTGCATCCCAGCCAGGGTCTTGGCGAGTTGCGCCATCTTCCGCACTTTTGGGTTCTTCGACTTCATGCACGCCCGGATGAACTCCTGCTTGATGTTGCCGTCCTTGTCGAGGCCACCGTTGGCCTTGGCGTACTTGTGAAACGCCCCGGGGTGCTTGACGGCTCCGGCGATCCAATCCTTGTGTTCGGCCATGTTCTAGGTCTCCTTGCGAGCGGGTGGCGCTACCGAATCCACGTTCCCCCAGACGGCGTAGAGACACACGGCGAGGGCTCCGAGCATGGACCACCACTCCGAGAGGGAGATGGCCCGGACCAGGTCTCCGAGGTGGGAGTCGGCAGGGAGCCTCTGGATGACAGACTGGACTGTGGCGTTGATGGACAGGCCGAGCGAGGCGGCGGCGGCATGGGCGACTCGGCTTCTCCACCACGGGATGATGCGGGATCGTTTCCAGGGGTTGTCGCGCGACATGGGCAGTCCTCCCGGTGCGTGAGGAAGTGGATGAGAAAGAGGGCGCAACAAACCGCGTGGGCCAGGTGTGGCTCCCCCGTTTCTGGGTCGAGGGTTTCCCCCTGCATTTCCGCTACGACGTGGCGCATGAGAGCGTCCCTGTAGCGGATTTCCGCATTGGGGACGCGCAGCCAGTTGTCGTCGCTGTACTTCTGCGCTCCCGCCATGAGGACGCGCACCACGCTCTCCATCGCCTCCCACGGCACCAGCGACCAGCGGAGCTTCCCAGAATCGAACTTGACGCCCTGCTCCACGGTGCGACCTCCTACGTGATGGGCGGGGCCTCGCCCACGTCCAGCGCGGACACGCCCCCCTTGGATATGCACTCCCAATGCAGGCGCATGGCCTTGGTTTTACCCTCGCGCGTGTACCATACGCGGCAGTAGGGCGCCCCGATGGTCGTAATGGGATGCCCGGCGCGCTCCGCGTAGTCGGGCGGCTCCCCGGCCCTTCCCAGGCTCTTCTGATAGGTGCCCGTGTTCAGAAAGTGGCGGTTGATGACGGACTGTCTCCCGAGGTCGTCCGCATCCCAAAACGCCTCCTTGCGGATCTGCTCGGCGTGGTTGTGGCCGTACATCATCACGTGCCAGGAGCCGAGTTGAGCGGCCCAGCGTTGCGCCCCGCCAAGGCCCTTGATAACGGCTCCGCCCCATGCGCCGTGGTGGTAGAGCACCTTAAACACGCGCGCGTCACGCGACCCCGGCCGGCGTATCCGGTAGAACAGCCGACCGCAGTACGTCCCCACGTTGAGCCCGTGCCCCTCAGCGAATAGCCTGGGCAGGTCGAGGTGGTGGCGCTTGAGCGTTTCGTGCTCGTGGTTGCCCATGCCCCACAGGTCCCACCGCGCCTCCGGGACCGAGGCGATCACCTTCTCCATATCCCGCAGGGCGATGCCGAGGTAGTCGTCCTCTGCGGTGTACTGCTTGGCGGGCACGCTGGCCGTGTGCCGCTTGAGGTCGCCCGGCATCACGAGGTTGTTGAAGTCGCCCAGGTTCAGGAAGCGGGCGTTGGGAAAAGACGCGGCCCGCTTGTAGTCTGCAAGGAACCCGTCGCGGTCGCAGTCCCGCGAGTCCAGGTGAACGTCAGAGAAAGGAAAGATGTGAAGGGGTTCCTCCTGCTGGAGGGTAACGTCCACCCACAGGATTGGCTGCATGACTTACTCCGCCAGGGAGGAGGCCGGCGCGATGAGGGATTCGGCCTGCACCTCTCCCCCCGTCCCCATGTCGAGGGCGCAGGCCACGGCCACGGCCTCCGCCGCGCCCCGGCCCAGGTACATGGCCGCGAGCGCGAAGTCCCGCCCGCTACCAAGGGCGTGGGGGCTTTGGACCTCGAACGGGACGAGCCCCGTCTCCACCTTCATTGCCGTTCCTCCCATGACGACGAGGGCGGCGAAGTCGGCGTCCTTCGCTATGTCGGGCTTGGCGCCCTCCGGCATCCCGGCCCGGACCCAGGCGATGAACTTCTCCCCGGCCTCCACCTCGCCGGCGCTGGCGACCAGCACCTCCTCCTCCCCGCAAAGGACACGGATGATCTTCTTGTTCGGGAGGAAATACTTCCAGTTCCCGCATTGATGCAGACTGTCGGCGGCCAGGGTGTGTCCGTCCCACGCAATCGTCGTCATGCCCGGAACCCCTCCATTCGCTTGAACACGTCCTCCGAGTAGTCGCCTCCGGTCGTGTAGTGGTCGAAGGGGAGGCCCAGTAAATATGCTCGAAGGGCATTGCCCTCGCCGCAGTTATAGGCCGCGACGGCGGCCTGGAGCAGGGCGCTTTCGGCAAGGCCCTTGTGTCGAAGATAGTGTAACTTATCTCGCAGGACCGCGCAACCCTTGGCGATGTTCTTGGCGGGGTCTGCCCACTGGGCATGATCTTTGCAGAAGTCGGGGAACGAGCGGTCGTCGATCTGCATGAGGCCGTGCCCGTGGCCCCGGTCCCCGAGGCAGGCTGGCCCCTTCGGCTTGCAGGCCGGGTGGGTTCCCCACCGCGTCTCCCGGTCGCCGATGCCCGCGATGAGGTAGGGGTCGAACCCGTACTGCGCGGCGATGTCCTGGATCTGGGGCCAGTAGGGCTCGATGTACGCGGGCAACGGCACGGCTACCTCCGCCTATCTTCCGCCTTGTCCATGCGGTCGGTGAGCCTGTCGATCGCACTCCGCAAGGCCGCGAGATCTTCCTTGTCCGGGTAGGTTTCGGCTATTCTGAGCTTGTAAGCCTGCAAGTCTTTGTCCACGCCGGTAATGCGGCCGTCCAGCCGGTAGTCTGCGTCCACCCTGTCCCGGTACGCCCACACGCCGAGGCTTATGGCGCCGCCCAGCGCAATGCCCACAACGGCGTAGGCCGCCCTGTTGATGATCGTCTTGGCGTTGTCGGTCATGGCAGACTCCCAATCTGGCGTTCCACTTTCGGGGTAAGGAGGCCGATCTTTCTCCATCGGCTCACGAGGCTGGCTCTCTGCGCCTGCGGTACTCCGTCCAGCTGGGCCTTCAAAAACTTGGCCCGGCTTCCGTCATCCACGCCGAGTTCGCCCATGACCTTGCGCTCAAGCGGCGTGAGGCCCTTCTCCTGCGCCTTCACGGCCTGGATGGCCATGTTCTGCGAGGCCCTGTCTCCGGGGAAAAGGGATTTGGCGGCCGCGATCTTCTGCCCGAGCGTCAGGTCTTTCCCCTCGATGGACGAGAGGAAGTCCTCCTGTTTCCAATGGCGGTCTCTCGCCCTCGCGCTCGCATCCTGGGCCAAGGCGTCTCGGGATATGGGGGGGAGCAGGCTGGGCGCTCCCTGCGTCTGGTCCTGGGACGGCGCGATAAAGAACCTCCCGGCAACGGGCACGTCGCGCAGGTTCGGGGCTTGGCCCTGAGCCAGCGCGCCGATGGTGGACGTGGCCTTCTTCACGAACTTGCCTGGGCCGGCCCCGTACTGCTCCAGCGCGTAGTCCAGGTCGGCCGGGGAAATGTCGATGATGTTGTTCGTGTTGGCCGCGAGAGAGCGGGTAAGCTGGATTTCCTTTCGCCCGAAGTAGGACTGTTTGAGCTTGTCGTAGTAGAGCGTGGAGGGAGGTTCGGCTCCGAAGGCGTCGGGATGGATGGGCGAGCCGGTCCACCGTTTGTTCCGGATGATGTCGGAGGGCGTGCGGAGGAGGGACGGCGTGAGGGAGGAAATGAGGTCCTCGCCGCCGAGCGGATTGTAGCCGTTCACGAGGGCCGTGGCGATATCGGAAACCACCTTCCAGGCGCGTATCTGCTTCCCCGCGTGCATCTCGTCCAGCGCCGCGTCAAACACAACCTTGAGCGGCATGAGGCCCCACGAGGTCGGGATGGAGACCACGCGGAACTTGTCGCCGGGGAGGACGATGGTCAGGCCCAGCTTGCGGGCCATAGGGGAAGCGTTCTCAAGTTTCTGCCGCCAGTCCGGGTCCACGGAGTCGTTCCATCGGTTGACCGCGTATTGCGAGGCGAGCATGGAGGAGGCCACCAGGGTCAGCGCCTTCGGATTGCGTAGGAGCGAGGACGCCATGCGCGTCGAACCCTGGATGGATGCGTTGGAGAACATGAAGAGGGCGTTGATGAGCGGCCCTCCGGTCCCGTGCTGATTGAAGTCGATGCTCGCGTTCTTGGCGAGGATGGCCGCGCGCTGCCGCGACGCCCCGTTCTCAAGAGCCGTCCGGTACACGGAGAGGCGAGTGGAATCCTCAAAGACCGCCTGGAGGTTGTCCACCGTCTTGAGGAACGTCTCCGCCGCCTTGCGCGGGTTGCTCCGGTTGAGCTTGTAAATCTTGTCGAGGTTGACCTGCAACTGTTTTCGCGTCGAGAGCGCCATGCCGCCCGTCGTTCCGCCATCCTCGCGCATCTGGGCGTAGAGCTTCGCTCCGGGCGTGTCCCTGCCAAGGATGCCGTCTGCGACCGCCTTCATGTCCCTCGGGGCCATAGCAAGCGTCTTCCCCGCCGCCTTGAGGCCGCCGTCGTCCTGCGAGAGCATGTAGGCCATCGCCTCCGGAAGGTCGCGGAACTTGTTGGCGATGGGGAAGTCGGGGCTAAAGCGCGTGTATAGGCCGCTGAGAAGCCGCGTGGCCGTGCCAACGGCCTGGATGAGGCCGGGAAGCTCTTCCGTGTTCGCGTCCTTGAACGCGGCCGCGAGGTGCGGGTCGTCGAACTGGATGAACCGCTGTTGCCCGTTCTCGCGCAGGGCGAGGACGGAGGGGTCTTTGCTCAGGTCCTGGAAGATGGGGCGGCCTCCGCTCCCGGTCCCGATGACGGCCGGCCTGATTTCTCGCGCCAGCCCGCCCAGCCCGTTTGTGGAGCGCACGAGCCTCAAGGTGGCGTTGTCCACGAGGTTCTTCTCGCCCCTCTGGATGGCGTCCACGCGGCCCGCGATGATGTTTTCAAAGATATCCGCGAGGGGGCGGTCGCTTCCCTTGGCACCCTTGAGCCCAGAGGAGCGCACGTCGAGGCCCCTTGGGGTGAGCGGGGTGAAGGGCTCGTCCTCCATGACCCGGTTGAGCGGGACGTGGTTGGGATAGGCGTCGTTCATCCGCTGGACGTCCTCGGACGATACGAGCCCGTAGTCCTCGCGGAGCTTCATCGTATCCTTGTGGTACTGCCACATCTCGTCCGCGTACTTCTTGACCGTGGCGAAGTGGGGCGAACTCTCGATGGCCTGCTTCCCGGCGAGGGCCTGGGCGTCCGACACGCCGGAGCCGAAGGCCACGCCCTTGGGAAGTTTGTCCGCGAGGGCCGCGTTCCTCTCCGGCGCGTGGGTGAAGAACATGTAGTCTTGCAGGTCCTTCCGGAGTTTGGCGTCGGGCACGAACAGGGAATGGGCATCCCGGATGAGCCGCGCGTCCATGTCTTTCGCCTGTTCCGAGACCTGCTCCACGCGCGTCCCCACCCGTCCTGGCATGAGCTTGTGCGCCCCGTAGGCGTCCGCCACGTCGCCCGTCTCCGGCGCGACGCCGAGTTCCTTCTGCACGGCCTTCACGTCCGCCCAGGTGTTGTGCCCCCACCTGTTGACCGCGCGCCCCGCCTTCGCCAGGGGGTTGAGGAGGTTGGCGGGCGTCACGCTCCCAGCCTGCGCCAAAGCTTGCACGGCCTCCTCGTCCGCTGTGGGGTTCGGCTGAACAGGCGAAGGCTCTGGCGGGATGGGCTGGGGCACGTACCGCCCGTTGCCTTCCACGTCGGCGATCTTGCGCTGGAAGGGGAGCATTTCCCCCGGAGCGACCTTGGCCGCGTTTCGCTCCATGATGGCATCGAGGAGAACCTTGCGGTCATGCGCCTCGCGGACGTAATCGACGGCGGCCTTGTTCGCGGGAACGCCGTCCGCGAAGATGGGGACCGCGCCCTGTTCAGTGGCGATGGGGCTGTCCGGAGCGGCGTGGAGGAGCGAGGAAGGGGCTTCGGCCCCAGCGCGTGCGCCCGGGAAAAGAGACTTGAGCGCGGCGCCCTCGCCTACGGCCCCGGCCTGCTCCGCCGCCACGCCCGACATGGTGGCCAGCACGTCGGGAGAGATTAGGTCGGGATGCCCCGCAAGGGCCGCGAGCCTTCCCGCAGGCATGGACTTCATGTAGGCGTCAAGGGCCTTGTAGGCGGCTGGGGGGAGGGCGTCTACGGCCTCTTGCGCGACGACAGGCAACGAGCCGGATTCGTTTCCCGCTAGGGAACCCTGGTAGGACGAACCGAGCGGCGTCCTTCTGGCCAGAACGGAGCCGGGCACGTTCGCGGCAAGGTTCAACAGGTGCCGTTCTCCCGCGCCGGGCTTCCCTTGCAAGTCTCCGATTAGGGCGGAGAGTTGCCCAGACACGGCAGGGATGCCCGTCAGTTCCCACGCTCCGCGCATCCCTTCGCCCACTACGGCTCCGATTGCGCTCCGGGCCGCGTCTCCAGCCTCGCTTCCGTAATGCGCGGAGACGGGGTGAATCCTTGCGCTGTACGGTGCCCCTGCGGGAAGGCTTTCCGGTATGCCACCGTGGGCAGGGAGCAGGGCGAGGGGCAGCGGCGAAGCGTGGGCGGATAGGAGTTGGGGTGCCGTAGGTGGCGCTACGGCACCCCTTGGCGCGGAGGTGGAGGCGGGCGAATCCCAAACGATCCCATTATCGGGACCGGCGTTGTCATCCCATGTGATCCCTGCTGGGTTGAACGAGGCCATGCGTTACTCCAGGGGGCCGATGTATCCGTCCTCGTACTGCGCCACGCGCGTTCCGTCCTTGGCGGTCCCCGTGCGTATCACCTTCCCGTGTGGCCCTCCATTCGCAGGGGGCGCGACGGGCTTGATGGTCGTGGTGGTCTTGCTCCCGTCAGGGCCGACGACTTCTTTGACGTGGCCGGAGGGGTTCTGCTGGGGCGGAGGCGAGGGCTCGGCCTGTGGAGGCGAGGGAACGACGCCGGCCGCGAGGTCGCGCTTGGCGCGGTATTCCGCTCCCGCCTTCATGGTGTTGGCGACGGAGCGCAATTCCGCGATGCGCTGGTACACACTGTCCAGCCGCTTCATGGTCGAGAGATCCGGCGTGGCTCCGGGCGTCGCGTCCACGTTGTCCAAGAGGGCCTTGGCGCTCTCCCTGAGCCCGCGCTCCAGCGTGTCGGCCTCGGTCATGAGCGTCTGATAGCGCGGGTTCTGCGCGAGTTCCGCCTGCGCCATCCGCTCGATGATCGCCTGCTCCCTGGCCTGCCGTGCGGCGTCCGCGTTCTGTTGCTCTACGCCGAGGCGGCTTTGCGCCAGGGCGTAGTTTTTCTGCGCGAGTTCGTCCCGCAACGCCTGGGCCTTCTCCAGGCGCGCCTGCGCGGCGTCGGCTCTCTGCCCCGCCTCGTAGGCGCCCATCGCCTTGTTGGTCCACGCCTGCGTCGGCGGCTGGACGAGGCGGGAGGCGTCGATGCCGGGGTATGCCGCGCTCACCTGCCCCACCACGTCCTGCCAGGACATCCCCGGAGAGGCGGAGGGAGGTTCGTAGAAGGCGGAGTCGTTGCCGAATACGGGGCCACCGGGGACGCCAGGGTCCAGCGTCAACGAACCCGTGTAGAGGTTCGACGCCTGGGCCTGGGCCTCCCCCTGCGCCCGCTCCTTGGCGTTCTGCTCCTGCGTGGCGCGGTCGCGCAGCGCCAACTGTTGCCAGAACTGCTTGTCCTGCTGGGCCGAGGCGCGCTCCTTCGCGCGCTCCCTCTGCGCCATGATGCGCTCTGCGAGACCGGGGAACTCCCGCAAGGCCCCGAGCAGGAAAGCTTGGAAATTATTGGCCTGCGGGTGGATCGAGTCGATGGAGTACCCTACGCCTTGGCCGATGTAGGGACCGTAGTTAATGTTACGGCCCCGCCCTGCCGTAGGGGTTCGCCAGTTGCAGGGCGGCCAGCCTGCCCTGACGCTTGTTGTTGAGGAACATGCTGAGAAGGTTCATGGCGTCCGCCATCTTCTGCTGCCGGAACTGCGTGTTCGCCTGCGACATCTGGTTCGCGCCGGCGACCACCTGCGCGTTGAGGTTGGCGTCGTTCGCCGCGCTCTTTCTGGCCAGGGCGTCCCCGTAGAAACCGGAGTCCTGCATCCCGCTCATCGCGGCGTCGGTGTTGGCCCCCTGGAGGAAATCCCGCCAGGACTGCCCGGCGGCGGCCTTTGTGGCGAGGCCCGCGTTGCGGATGTCGTTGGAGGAATAGAGATCGGGGCCGTTGATCGCGCTCGTCACGTCGTTGAAGAGGTAGGGGAGAGCCACGTTCTGGCTTTTCCCCAAGAGTTTCTGATACCACGCGGAGGTTCCCGGCGCGGGCGCGCTGGACGGCGGGACGGCACCCGGAGGGGGCGTCTGCGCGGGAGTACCCCATCCCCCCGGAGGCGCGGGGATGTGGTAGGGGTTTCCCTGGCCCGTCGTGGGGTTCACGGAGCCCCACCCCCCCTGCGGCGGCGGGAGGTGGAAGGGGTTGCCCTGCCCGGTCGTGTTGCGAAAGTTGAGAGTCCCGAAGAGTCCGGGCATGGCTAACCTCCGTAGGAGAACTGGAAGGACGGCTGACGCAGGGAGTTCCCGACAAGGCCCTGCCACGAGTAGGGCGACGGCGTGACGGAGCCCGGCGTGAGTCCGATGTGCGGCACAGAGGAGGCCGTGGGAGCGCTGCCGCCGCCGTAGGCACCGTACAGGCCCCCTGCAAGCCCGAGGGCGCTCTGGCCGGCCTGCGCCCACAGGGCGCGTTGCCCGGCGTCGTACTGCGCCTGGAGCGCGGCGTTATGCACCTTGTTCGCCATCTGCATCGAGGCGATGCTGTTCTGGTAGGACTGCCTCCTGGCGCCCGACGCGAGCTTCCCCTGCATCGCCCAGTTGTGAAGTCCCCAGCCCGTTTGCGCGTTGACACCCTTGGCGAGCGGGTCTTGATTCGCGGCGATGGCCGATTCCAGGGCGCCCGAATAGCGGGTGGGTCCGCCCCCCTCGGAAAGTGCGTCTGCGGTGGGATAGGCGCTCCGCATGGCGCCGTAGGTGGAGAGCACGGGCTCGGGCGCGCCTGCGTAGCGCGTGAGAAGTTGCCGCCAGGTGTTCTTGTCGAGTTGGTTGGCGACACGCTCCTCCGGGCTCTTGGGGACGTCCACCCACGGGCGCGTCTTGGGACCGCCGGGGCCGAGGGAGCCAAGGAGCGCCCCCGCGACGCCGCCGATGAGGGCGCCCCACGGGCCGAAGGCCATCCCGGCCTGCGCCCCGCCCGCAGCCCCAGCCGCTGTTCCTGCTCCGAGAGGCATGGCGCGCTCCTATACGGCCCGGACTTCCACCGTCACGCCCGCGTTGACCGTCGCCGTGCCGCCGGTCGTGTAGGCGGTGACGAGGGAGCCGTCCACGCCCACGAGGTCGAAGGTGTCCGTGGTCTTGTTGGCGATGGTGTACCCATTGCCGTTGAGTTCGGTCGATCCGCCGAGCGAGGCGAAGTACACGACGTTCCCGTTGGAGAACCCGTGGGCCGTGGCCGTCACCGTGGGGATGCTCCCCACCTTCATGGCGATGCCGCCCGAGGTGTAGGCGGCGTAGCCCGTGGCATCCACGCCAGCGAGTTCAAAGGTGTTGGCGGTCTTGTTGGCCACGGTGTAGGTGTTCCCGTTGAGCGCCGTCATGCCCCCGACGGCGCGGATCACCACGCTGTCTCCGTCGGAGAACCCGTGGGCCGTGCAGGTGATGGTCGGGTTCGTGCCGATCTTGTAGGCCGTTCCGCCCGTCGTGTAGGCGGCCATGACCGCTCCGCTCACGCCCACGAGGGTGAAGGTGTCCGTTGCTACGTTGGCGATGACGAAGGTGTGCCCGTTGAGCGCGGTGCAGCCCCCGAGGGCGGCGAGCTTCACCTGATCCCCGTTCGCGTAGCCGTGCGCGGTCACGGTGACGGTGATGGGCGCCCCGGCCTTGCAGGCGGTCCCGCCGCTCGTGTAGGCCCCGTAGGCGTAGCCGTCCACGCCGGAAAGTTCGAAGGTATCGGTCGTCTTGTTGGCCACGACGAAGGACTTCCCGTTGAGTTGGGTCGTCCCCCCGATGGCGTTGAGGATCACGATGTCGCCATTGGCGTACCCGTGCGCGGTAGCGGTCACGGTGACAGGCGCCCCGGCCTTGAACGCCGTGCCGCCCGTCGTGTAGGTCGTGAAGGTGGTCGAGTTGACGGGGATGGAGAAGGTGTCCGCCGTCAGCTTGGTGATGATGTAGCTCCCCTCCGGAAGCTCCACCATGTCGCCGTGCGTGATGGCGATGACGTCGCCCGTGGAGTACCCGTGGCCCGTGATGGTCACGACGGCGGCGGTCGCCTTGGAGATGGCGGTGATGGCCTTGAATCCGAGGTCCACGCCCGAGACCGCCTTCGTGCCAAGGTCTACGGCAGAGACGTTCTTTGTGCCCGTGGCGACGCCCGAGATGGCCTTGGTCTTGAGGTCGATGGCCGACACGTTCTTGGCGGCGGAGCCCGCGACGGGCGTGGTGATTCTCGCCCGCACCGCGCCGTGAGCCCCGACGAACGAGGACTGCTTCACGGCGCCGTCCGCGAAGCTCTCCGTCCCGAGGACGGCCCACGTCCCCGCGTAGTCCTCCGACGGTGCGGCTTCGTAGGAGACGACGCCTGCGGCGGCTCCTGCGCCGAACGTGGAGTAAAAGGTCAGGTTGGCGTACTTTCCGCCAAGCGCGGCCGCCTGCCCGTTCCCGGTGTAGGCCGCGTCCTGGAGGATTTGGGAGAAGCAATCTCGTACGATCATGGGAGCTCCTTAGTTTGCGGCCGGCGGCGCGTCCTGCTTGCTCCAGACGACGGCGCTCTGGTTGGCGGAGTAAAGGTTGTACGCGGCGGTCTGCACCTGTTGCCACAGGGGCATGAGAGATGCGGCCTGCGTGGGCGTTAGCTTGAGGTCGCCCACCCAGCCCGTGTCCTTGTAGGACGGCTCGCCGTAGGCGTTGAGTTTGGGCGTCCCGTCCGCGTTGAGGATGGGCTCACATCCGCGCAAGACGAGTTCGCACATGGGCTGTTGAACGAACTTCCCGCTTGCATCCGAGGCGTAGACCCCATTAAACACAACGAGCGTCTGCGCCCGCACCTGCGAGGGCATGGGCGGGGCGGGAATGGACGACGGTGCGGCGCCCCACAGCGCGAGGCCCGCGAGGGCGACAAGTGCGACGAGTGAGACCATGCGCTTCATGCGAGCCTCCTTAGTGAACGACGCAAAGCACGTCTGGGTCCGCCCCGGTACGGTAGGTTTGGCCCGCCACTAGCCCGCCCGCCACGGCGGCGGCGTTGTTGGCGTAGATGGGCGGGAGGGTGGAATACGTGACGGCGGCCGCCGTCATGGCGCTGGCCAGCGTCATGGCGCCAGTGTCCGTGATGCACGCCTTGACCGTATCGCTCGTCCCAAACCACGCCAGATAATTGGCCGTGCCGAGCGACGCTGTGATGGTGGGGTTGACAACGAGCGCCCGCCAGTTTCCCGAGGCCGTCCCCGTCTGGTTCCAGGTGCCGCCTATTTTCGCAAAATCGACCGACAGCGAACCGGAGGAAGGCGCAAAGGAAAACTGCGTATTGAGTCCAAGGGCAGTAAACAGGCCCGAGGAGACTAGACCCTTGGGGTCATAATTCTGTGAAATGATGATTGCGGGTCGCGTGGTGGCGGAGTAAATGGAGCTGAGTACAAGCGCCGCGTTCGTGGCACCGCTCCTGAGCGTTATGTCGGGGTATACCTCTAGCATACCCGACCTTCCGTAACAGGTCATGGTGAGCCCTGGGGTGTACCCTCCCATCGTGATGGAGGTGGTTCCCGTGGGGTTGGTGAGGGAGAAGCCCCGTGCGTTGGACGCCTCTACGATGGAAAGCACGGGGGCACTCTGGCCTGCCGTTCCCTGGAGTGTCAGCGGCGTGGTGGTGGCCGCTTGCGCCGTCAGGGTCATCGCGCCGGTGGACCCGTTGACGCTCGTGCCGGGCACGCCGCCGAAGGCCCCGGCATTGTTGAATTGCAGTTGCCCGGAACTGCCGCCGGGCACGGTGGAGGACAGGGCGACCGCCGCCCATTTGACGCCCGAGGGTTGCGTGCTGTCGGCGGTGAGGCGGTAGTCGTTCGTCCCCGGCGCGAGCATGGCCCACGCGGTCCCGTTGCTCACGGCGATGGAGCCCTTGGCCGGGATGGTGAGAAAAGGCGAAATGCTCGACGCCCATCCCGGCGAAGCGGCGGGGGTGACGGGAGCGGCCGTGTTCAGGTCGTAGGTCCCCGAGGCCGGGAGCGTGTAGGTGCCCCCGACGCCGGGCACGAGCGGGACGCGAAACTTCACCTGCGAGGAGGCCGGGAGCGTCCACGAAAGCGTCCCCGTCGCCGGGTCATACGTCGCCTTCTGCGACAACCCGATGACGGCGGGCGACGCCACGGGCATCCACGTCACCGTAGCGTAGGCTTCCGGAGTGACCGAGGGGAGCGTCCCGTCCGAGTTCGCCACCGTCAACGTCACCGTGACGTAGGTCGTGGCCGCGTAAAGCGGGAGGCAAAGCAGGGCGAGGAGAATGACCAGCCGCTTCATCATAGCACCTCTAAGCATAATATATGCCAACCGAGCATAGACCGCAACCCTAAATGTCCAGGGACTTGGCGTTGTGGGCGAGGACGAACACCTCGCCGTCGCCCACCCAGTACGCCTTCGTCCGCGTGGTGATGGAGTAGACCTTGGCCGGGGCCTTGACCACGGCCTTCGTCGCCAGGGCCACGGGGCCGTCCTGCCCGTAGAGCAAGCCGCCGAGAGGGAACGCGCCCGCCGTGTGCTGGACGCAGGAGGCGGGCTTGGCGCCGCCCGTCCAGGCGAAGAGGACGTGCTCCTCCGTCACGCCGAAGAGACCGAGGTCGAGGTGCCAGTCGGCCTCGTGCTCCTTCACGTCCACGACGGTATCGTCCACGTCCTCGCCGGTCAGTTGGTCGCACCCCGTCACGAGGTCTCCGGGGCGCAGGGCGTCATACCGACGCGGGCCGAAGGGCGTCCGCACGAGCGTCGAGCCGAGGAAGCAGGTCCCGCCCGTTCCTCCGCTCCCGCCCGTCGCAGAGGAGCCCGCCGCACCCGCGTTGGTCGCGTCGCCGTTGAAATTCACGATGAGGTCGGACGTCGGGTTCGTCCCGTCGAGGCACCCAGTCGGCAGGTAGAGCCCGATGCGGTACTTCCCGGCCCCGGACCCGGCCGACTCGTAGTAGCACACGAGGTCCCCCGCCTTCACGTCGCTCGTGGGCAAGGAGGCGAGCGAGGCGAAGCACCGTAACGTCCCGCGCACGTAGGCCCCGTTGAAATAGACGTTGGACCCCACCTTGTGCATGAGCGTGGACAGGGCGACGGACGTTCCGCCGATGGTCGCCTTCACGTTGTCGGCGTTGAGGAAGCCGTTGGCGTCGAGGTTCGCCTGCGTGTTCGCGGCGGCGAGGCCGTCGTAGAACTGCCCGTCGTTGTTCACCGCCAGCGAGTAGAGGCGCGTCTCGGTATTGGCCGCCGTGAGGGAAATGCAGAACATCCAACCCACCGTCCGGTAGGTCGTGTCCGACCACTCGAAGCGGGTGGACTGCGGCCCGAGGATGAGGACGATCTTCGTGCGGTGGATCTCGAACTTGAACTCCACGTCCGTCCCGAGCGTCAGCGCGGGGAACGTCACGGCGGCGCCGATGGCGCTTGCGCCTCCCGAGGCGTTCACCCCGTAGAGCTGCCCCGTCGTGGACGACGTGATCTTGAAGTAGTACCCGCTCTTTCCGTAGCTGCCATTGGGAACGAGGAAGCCGAAGGTCTGTCCGTTGAAGTTGTTGATGAATGTCCAGTTCCCGTGCGCCTTCACCCTCTGCTTGTGCAGGGGGATGTTGAGGTAGGACGGGGACGGGTCCACGGAGGCTCCGGTCGAAAGCGAGATGTACCCCGCCGCGTTGTAGGCGAAGCCCGCCCCCTGGAGCCAGGGGTAGGCGCTGATGGGTTTCGAGCCGTCGCCGGGGTCGCTCCCGCCGCTCGCCCACCACGTCGCGTCCGTGCCCGAGGAGGACGGGTAATACCCGCTCTCCTGGTCCCATCGGTCGCGCAAGTTCAGGCGGATGCAGGGCTTCTCGTAGGCCGCTTCGTGCAGAACGCGGATGGAGCACTTGCCCGAGGACGCGAGCTTCACGATGTCCTTGGTCTTCAGCGGGACCCAGGTCGAGTTCTCGTAAATCTCCACCTCGACGGCCACGTATCCCCCGGCCGCCGCCCCGCTCCACGCCGCCTCGAACACGGTGTGATGTTGCTTCGCCTGACGCACGGTGAGGCCCGTGAACGCGGGCGTGGAGCCCTTGGCGCCGCCCGCGACGATGGAGGGCGCGGACCCGGGCCAGGAGGCGTCCAGCGTGGACCAGTCCGAGTAGGCGGTGCCGTTCTTCCCGCGCACGCGGTAGCGGAGCGTGTCGCCCTGGTCGAACTTGTGCTTCCAGTAGACCGTGGCCGCCGTCAGCCCCGTCACCACCTTGGACCGCGAGACCACCCCGTCCGGGTCCGAGACCTCCACCTCCACCTTGTCGCAACCGCTGAACGTGAGCGGGATGGTGAGGTCGCACTCCTTCCGCCGCGTCCCCTTCACGTCCTTCAACGCCGAGGTGACGGTCCCGATGGTGGGCGTGGCCGGCGGCGTGTCGTCGGTCCCCGGCGGCGTCCCCGTGTCGTACCCGTTCGACCAGTCGCTCCGCCGACCGGCGGCATCCACAATGCGACACACCGCGCCCTTGCGCGTCCCGTTGGGACGGTGGACCTCGATCTCCATCGTGGTGTTGGTCCCGCCTGCGAGTTCGTCCACGTCCACGGTCTTGATCTTCTTCCACGTCGCGGAAGGCGTGGCCTGCCCCGTCGGGGCCGTGGTGCCCGTGGGCGCCCACCAGAATTGAATCTTGCGGATGCAATCGTAGACGGTGCCCGCGCTGTTCGGCAGGGTGATCACGTAGACGCTCCCCATGCGCGTGTGCGTACACGAGGAGATGACCGGCGCGAGCGCGGTCTGCGAGGGCAGGGCGGCCGTGGACGCGCCCGCCGTCGTGTTCGTGGCCGCAGACCAGGCGGATTCCGCCGTGCCGTTGATGCCCTTGATGGTGATGGCCAGGGCGTCCCCGTAGTCGAACTTGTGCTTCCAGTAGACGGTCTCCGTGCCCGAGCCCGTGACGCGGATGCGTTTCTTTTCGGCCCCGTCCGGATCGACCACGGACACTTCCACGTCCGTGCAACCCGGGGCGGTGAAGTTCACCGTGAGGTCGCACTCCTTCCGGGGCGTCCCCTTCAGGTCCTTGAGGTAGGACGAGGTGGAGGTGATGGTGGGCACGGAAGGCGGCGTGTCGTCGGTCCCCGGCACGGTGCCCGTGTCGGAGATGGCGCTCCACGCGCCCCATTGGCCGTAGGCGTCCTTGCACCGCGCAATGGCGGCCTTCTGCGTGGAGGACGTCCGGTTGACCGAGAGCTCTACGGACGTGCGGCCTGCGGCGACGTCGTCCTCCACGTCCATCGTCTTGCGTTTCTTCCAGGCGGAGTTCGTGTCGGGCGTGCCCGTCGTCCCCGTCGGCGCGAGGTAGATTTCCACCTTCCGAAGATCGACGAGGAAATGCGTGGCGTCCGAGTTGAGCGTACACGGCCACACCGTCGCCATCTTCGTGTGCGTGGGCGCGCCGAGCGTGGGCGCGAGCGGCGCGGCGGTGATGCTCCCGCCGCCGGCGACGACGGTCTGCGAGAAGGTGGCCGTGTGCGTCTCTCCGTGGTTCTTGAGGACGCCCTTGACGAAGGTGAGCGTCCTGCCTTTCTTGAACTTGTGCTTGAACTCCACGTCCACGTAGGTGTCCGTGGCGGGCGTGACGACGGAGAACTCCGGCGTGAAGTGCCTGTATACGCCCGTGGAAGCGTTGTACTCCTTGAGGTGCAGAGACCCGTGGAGGTTGTTGGCGTTCGCGGCGGGAACCGTGCCCCCGTCCGTGGCCGTGAAGTAGATGCGCGCACGGACGGACACCTCCTTGCCGGGCGTACCCGGAAGGTCCTCTTCGGCGTTCCAGCACCCGGTTCCGGGGTCGGACGCCGCGTTGCTCCACGGGTTGCTCGCGCCCCCGGGGGCGTAGTTCCCCGAGACGATCATGTACCCAGGCGCGTAGTCCGGGTCATCGATGCCCGGCTGGCCCACCGTGTACGTGACCCACGGGCCGACCTGCCCGTCCGTCTGGTGGATGCGGAAGGCCATCCGCAGGTTGGTGGACGCCTTGTGGTTGACCGTGAACGACTTCTTGTTGTCGGACGGGTTCGTCTTGATGCGGCGCACGATGCCCTGGAGGGGCTTGAAGTCCGCCTCCCACCACCCCGAGGTTCCGGGGGAGTCGGGGGTCTGCCCGATGGAGGCGGCCTCGGACTTCCACACCTCCAGCTTGTCGTAGAAGTTGCAACAGTCCGGACCCGTATAGGGCTCCACGCTGTCGTAGGTGTTCACGACGGTCAGCTGGAAGTCCGTGTGGTGCGGCCGCGTATGGATCACGGCGATGGTGGGCGTTTCCGGAGGGCCGAGCCCGGTCCCGGCCAGGAAGGGCCGCGCCGATGCGTCGTACACGTTCTCGGCGTAGCCGCCGTTCGCGGCGAGAGCCACGAGGAGGGCGTAGCAGGAGTCCCCCAACGCCATGTCCGACGTGGGGACAACGAGGTCGCAGTAGCCGTCCGCCACATCGTGCGACGAGAGGTTGCGCGTGACGCTGATGCCCACGTCCTGCGTGGAGTTCCACACGCCGAGAACGAGCGTGTAGACGCTGGATTCCAGCGTGATGCCGGAGGGGAGCACGGCCCTGATCTTTACGAAGGGGACGACCGTGCTTCCGCTCGGGTCGCTTTTGGGATAGTTCGCCCGTAGCCAGTGCTTCGTGTAGGACGGCCCAGGAGGGTAGGTCGTTTCGTCTACGAGGGTCGGCGCGCTAGGGGAATCGAGGCTTGCGCCAGATGAGGACGAGGAGGTCGCCGAGGCGGCCTGCGCCGCCACGCCCCGCAGGTCGTCTAGGAAGCTCCCCACCTTGCCGTCCAGGGCGTCGAGGCGGGCCGATAGCTCCTTGGTGTCAATCGTCCCGTTGCGGACGATCGAGCGGCCGGAGACGAACTTAGCCACGGCCCGGCTCCCCGACCCGCTCGCCCATCGGGACGACGCTGAGAATCAGGCCGAAGAGGTTTCCGAGCGTGGTGGCTCCCTTCTGCCCCGACAGGGAGACGTTGAACGCTCCGCCGAAACACTCCCGGAAATACACGGGAACTGGGATGACGGAGGACGGGTTGGCGGACGATACGACGTAGGAATGGCCCCCGCTTTCCGCGCCGGGGTAGGAGATGGTCGCGGCCCCGTTCCCCGCGATGGTGTACGTGGCGCCGTCCACCTCCAGGGTCATGTTCTTGAGCTCGTCCGTCGCCCACGACTGCTCCGAATCGGTGAGCACGCCGCCGGCGCAGGTTCCGAAGCCGCAGTAGATGACCACGCTGGCGGGTTCGTGTACTATTCCTCTGACCCTATCCCCATTGTCCGAGGTTAGGTACAGGCCCCCGTCTGCGAATTGCGCGGCCGCGTCCGTGTGGAGGACGGCGGACTCGATGAACTTCACGACTCCGGGCTCTCCTCCGGCCACGTAGCCCGGAGTTATCGAGAAGGAGAGGACGGCGGCGGCGTTGTCATCCTTGCGTGCGAAGGTGTACGGCGAGGAGCCGTAAACGGCGTACCACTGCGGCTTGTCTGCGATGCCACGGCGCACGGCGAAAGCCGAGGCCGTGCCGTCCAGGCGCCACCAGGAATCCATCGGGTCGTAGTACGCCCACGTCGCCTGGTCTACGCCGTCCCCGATGAACCCGGACGGAAGCGGCGCGGTGAAGAGAAAGAAGTTGTCGTAGAAGCAGGCCCGCACCTTCGGGAAGTCCGAAGAGGCGATGGCCTTCACCACGTCATCGAGCGGGATGTGAATCGGCGAGACCGTCTGCGCGGTCATCGTGTAAACGCCCGTCTTGGCGACCCAAAAGACGCTCCCGTTCCCAGAGGCGATGGCCTGTTGCGCCATCGCCCCGATGCCCTTGCCGAGGGTGAGTTGGCGGTACGTGAAGTCGAACGGGCCGCCGACGAGGAGTTGGCCGATCTCGCTCTCCTTGAACACCACGAGGGAGTCGTCGTAGTTGACGAGGCCCACGGGATCTCCCGTGAACGAGTCCGCCTGCTGCACGTCGATCCAATCGCTGTCGTGGTCCCACTTCGTCGCGTCCAGGGGCTTGCTCATGCGTAGGCGCGAGCGGCGCGAGGCCATCGTTCTCGTGGCCGTCAGCGTCCCCGTCGCGGTCCCTGCGGCGGCGGGCGTGAAGGAGACGGTGAAGTTGAATGTCTCACCGGGCAGAATCACCTTGTCCCCGGGCGGCCCGCCAACGAGCGAGAACGGGGCCGTCGGGGCGGACCATCCCGCGAGCGGGAGGGTGATGGATTCTTTGAGCGTGTTCTTGATCTGGACGGCGATGGCGGACGAGGCCGTGCCCGTCATCCATTCACCGAAGTCCACGCACGAGGGCGTGACAAGGACGGCGGAGGTGACGCCCGTCCCGGTCAGCGGGACCGTGACGGAGGACTGGCAAAACAGGTCGTGCTCCAGGATGACCGTCCCGTTCACCGTGCCGGAGGAGAACGGGTTCATCACCACCTTGAAGGCGAACGTGCCCCCCGGCGGGACCGTGGCGGGCAACGCGGCGAGTTCGGTGATTTTGAAGTCTGCGCCCTTCGCCCGCACGTCGGCGATCCGGACGGGCAGGGGAGAGCGGTTGTGAAATCTGACGGTCGCGGGGTCGGAGTCCGAGTTCAACTGACTCTGGCCCAGGTCCACCGTCCCGGAGGGGTACACTTCGAGAAAGGTGGCCGTGTTGTAGATCTCGAACGGCACGGCGCTCGCCGAGTCGGACGGGTCGGTGTCGATGGGCGTGACGGTGAACGTCGTCGCGGTGTTGCTGGCGACCTGGAAGGCCATCGTGCCGCCGAGGACGGCGATCTTGCCCTGGAAGGCGTTGGGCGTCCACGAGGGGGTGGGCGACGGCGTGACGACGTTCGACGCGATGGTGCCCTCGCCCGTGGCGAGCTTCGTGTAGGCCGCCAGCGGGACGCCCGTCCCCATCATGGGCAGGCGGATGGACGGGAAGGCCGGGGGCGTGTTCTCCCCCAGCGAGCAGAGGCGCCCGGCAAACTCTGCCACGAGGCCGCCGTAGGGGCCTGCGGAGAGGTCCGTCACCGCCGACCCGTCCCACAGCTTGATCGTCCGCCCCTCCTCCGCGATGGCCAGGAAGCCGCGATAGAGGCACATGGAGTGCAGGCCCCCCGAGACCGAAGTCACGGGGACGCCCGCAAGCGTGGCCCAGGTGACGCCGTCCGACGAGTAGAAAACGGCCTCGGAACTGCGCCCCACCCAATAGAAGGAGCCGGAGGGGGAATAGAAGGGGAAGAGGTCGTCCAGCTTCGTGGCGATGGCTGCGGTGAGCACCGTGTCGCCCTTCACGCATTGAACGCCACCAGGGATGCGAGGAAGCAAGTTCTTCGCATCCCTGACGTATCCCTCGGGGAGTTCCAACTGCGCGAAGGTGCGGTTGATGCCCTTCGTGAAGTTGTACGCCTTCAGTTGGGCGGGGGGCACATTAGCCTCCCTGGCCGGGCGCGCGCCCCTCGAAGTCAACGTCTCGTCCGGTCCTGCCCTCGTATTCCGCCTTGACCGCCCGCATCAGCACGCCGTTGAGCGCCTGATACTCCGTTTCGAGGTCCTGCGCCACCTGCGCCCGCTTGTCCGCCGCCACCCCGGGGAGCTTCTCCATGATGTTCTTCGCGGCCTTGAGGCACACGGCGCGGAAGAGGCGGGGGTCCGCCTGCATGACGTCCCCATCCGCCGACATGGCGTTGGGCTGCCCGATGTACTGCACCGTCACGACGCCGTTCAGGGGGACGATGGGGCGCACGAAAACACTGGTCCCGATGAACGTGTACTGGTACTCCTTGGAGGCGCGGGCCGTCCGCCCCAGCCGGAAGTAGCGGTCGGGGAGAACGTAGCCGGCCGTCGCGTAGACGCCGGCGGACTCCGCAACCTCGGCGGCGATGGGCAGAAGGACGTTGTTCGCCGAGAACGAGAACGACTCCGCCGTGCCAGACTGCGTGATCGGTACGGAGGCGTAGAGCGAACCGGCGAACGCGAGCGTGCCGAAGAAGGACAGGACCTCGGCCTGCGCCCGGTTGATCTGCTCCTTGATGGCGGTCGTCCCCGCCTCTGTCTCCGCGTACTTCTGCCCCTGGAGCAGGACGTAGACGCCCTGTTTCAGGTCCGAGAAGGTGTAGGTGAGGACTGCCATCTAGAACTCCTCTTCGTAGTGCCGGAGCGGCTTGTAGCCATCCAGGATGCGGTCGGGCGCGTTGGCGTAGAGCGTGAGAGCGTAGACCTTGTGGCCGCGCTTGAGCGCGGCCTGGTACTCCGCGTACATCTTCTGCGGGTTCGTGAACGTGGGCATGTTGTCGCCCATCTTGTTTGCGAGAAGAAGGGCGGCCGCGTACATGAGCGCCATGTGGTAGCACTCGGGAAGGCTCGGGTCGTTTCCCCCCGCCATGCTCGCAACCACGGGCGCGGCGGTCGGAAGCTGGGCGTACACGGTGTCCGTCAGCGCGGTGTTGATGGGGTCCGCAAGCTCGTGATCCAGGTCGTAGACGGGGACGAAGCCGAACCGGGCGGTCATTTCGTCCGCCACCTGCTGCTGGGCCATGTCCAGGGCCAGGTCCACCTCGGCGTCCTTGGGGAAGATGCGCGCGAGGGTCTGCCCCCCTCCGATCCGCATGGCGATGGCGTCTACGATCTGCTGGTAGGTCATGGCCTACTCCAGTCCGATGGCCCGAGAGCCCCTGCGGCCCTTCTGGATGGGGACCGTGGCGACCGCCACGCCGTCCGCGTTCTTGACGGTGTGGAAGTCCACCGTCTCCTCCGTCGTCTCCAGGGGCTTCCCGGTCCCCATGAGACGCACGTTGTGGTTCGCCTCCAGGGCCTTGATGTCCTGCGGGTCGTCGGTCTCGTAAATCGGGTTGAACTCCGCCCACTTGGCCGGAGCCTCCGCGCGGATGAGGACGTCTCTGCACCGTCCGTCGGCTGTCACGTACTTGGGCATCGCTCCTCCTTGAGGGGGCCGGGGTGAGGCGCCTGCGTACCTCACCCCGGCCCGTAGGTGTACGACTATGCGTACTTGAAGTTGGTCAGCAGGGCGTGGCGCTTCTCGGAGCCCCACTGGAAGCCCGTGCGGCTGGTGTAGATGTCGAGGCGGTTCTGGAAGTCGCTCGGGTTCTGCTTGTTGGCAAGCACCTTGAGGCCGCCGTCCGCGAACGTGACCTTCTTGCACTCGTCCAGCGTGACGAGGAACGCCTCCTGGCCCACGGCCGCCGAGGAGCCGAGGAAGTTCCGCATCAGCGTTTCGGGGATGACGTCGAGCGGGCCAGCGTAGGTGACAAGCTGGTTGACCTTCATGCCCCACTTGGTCGTGTCGGGGTTTAGGAGCACCTTCCCGAGCGCGTCAGCCGAGAACTTCGAGATGAAGCCGGGAGGGGCGAAGAGGGCCAGGCCCTCGATGGGCTGGCGCTCCAGCAGGGCGGGGAGCTTCGCGTTGATGAGATCCACGGTGATGACCGCGTTGCCGAAGTCCCACACGTTCGTTGCGAACTGGGGCCGGATGCCGTCGGCGATCCAGGTGGTCGTGCCGGAGGAGGCGTTCTTGTACCCCTTGGAGTACAGGCGGGAGAGCTCCCGCATCCGCACGATCTCGAACTGCCGCTTGCGGTGGTCGGCTTCCAGCGGGCTCTTGACGCCGTACAGCGCCGTCTTTTCCGCGATGTCCGTCATGGACACGGCGGCGATGAAGTTCTGGCAGTAGGAGGTGTGGGGCGTGGGGTTGTCGTGGAATCCGGTGGAAGCGGAAGCCTTGTCGGTGATGGCCGAGGGCAGGATGAACAGCTTCCCGCCCGCCGCCGTGGTCATGGCGGCGTCCGCAGCGGCGTCCACCTTCGTCACGGTGATGAGGTCGTGCCCGGAGGCGCTGTCGTTGTAGCTGATGCTGGACACGAGGTACTGGACGTTGTTCGATCCGAGGATGACGGTGGCGGGAGTGAAATACTTCCCGTAGCCCGTGGCGACGGAGAACACGAGGCTGACTCCGTCGTAGTTCTGGTCGAGCAGGACGGAGTAGGGCGCCACGTCATCGGTGAGCCACAGGAACTCCATCGCATCGACCTGGCGGGTCTGGCCGATGCGCGAATCGTACATCTGCCAGGGGGCCAGCATGGTCAGTTCGGTGTCGAAGTGAAGCACGTCCTCGATCTGGACGACTTTCTGTGCATCGAGGATGTCCGCGATGCCAGCGTAGCCGGGGGAAACGAGCGCGGGGGTGGCAACCATAGGTGTCTCTCCTACTTAGCCCGCCGTGCGGCCTCCAAGAACTGCGCGGCGATGGCGTTGGTGTCGTGAAGTGGGGTTGGGGCGGGCGTGGACGCGCCCCGCATGGGCGCGGCCGTGGCCTTGCCCGGAGCGGGGGCTGGAGGGGCGGCCGGGGGCGCCGCTTGGCCGGAGAAAGCGCCGGGGTTGTGGAGGACCACCTGCCCCCGAAGGTAGTCGATGACCACCTTGGGGGACGCCCCGGACATGAGGAGGTGGTCGGCGGTCTGCCCGATTTCCGGGTGCGCCGAGACCGTGGCCTCGATGAGTGGGGCGACATCTCTCCAGCCTGCCGGGTTCTCGGGCGAGGGCTCCATGATGCTGGCCAGGTAGGCGTCCCTCTGGAGCTCGAACTCCTCTTGTGCCCGCTGCTGCTGAATCGCCTGGATCTGCGGTTCCACCGCTGCCTTGGCGAGGGCCATGATGGCGGAGAGCTGCTCTTCGGAGTATCCCTTGGAGATGAGGGCCTTGAAGGTCGGGTTGTCCTTGATGGGGTCGGGCTTGGGTTCCGGCGGCTTGAGCGCCGAGAGCAGGGGCTCGAACTGCTTGAACTGCGATTCGAGCGCCTCGGCCTTCTGCGCCTTGGCCTGGAGGTCCGACATTTGCGCTTCGTACTGGCGGACCTTCTCCGCCAGTTCCCGGCCCTTCCGACTCTTGGCGTCGTTGAAGAGCTTCTGTGCCTCCGCCAGCTTCTCCTTGGGCACGCCGAGGGCGGAGAGAGCGGCGAGCGGGTCGGGCTCTCCCTCGGGGGCCGGAGGATCTGGCGGTGCGGTCTCCGGGGCCGCGCCTTCCGTCGCGAGAGCAGGTTCCGGGGGGGCAGGAACCGGGTCTGCGGCCGGGGCGGGCGCGACGTTTTCGATGGCCTGGTTGAACAGTTCTGTGGCGGACTGCATGACTACTCCTTCGGATGGCTGCGCCAGAGTTCCGCCTCTTCGAGGGTTCCGTCCTCGCGCCATTCCTTGAGTTGTTCACCGGCTTTCTGACCGCGTTCCACGGCGGAAGGGGCCAGAAGCAACACGTCCTTGATGGTCTTGTAGGCGCGGGCGTAGGCATCTGGGCCTACGGCCCCGCTGAGCAGGTCCTCGTGCAGGGCGTCGGCTTTCGCGTTCAGCCGCTCTTCGAGGACCGCGTAGAACGGGGTCGCCATGAACTCCTTGGCGATGTGCCCCAAGGTGACGTAATTGGTCTCTTCGGCGATTCTCGCCAGGGCCGCGTCCACGTCGGGATGCTTGGTCTTCGGGGCGGGCGCGGCGGAGAGGCGCGACCTCGCGCGGGCGATGAAGTCTCTGGCGCTCATTGCATCGTCCCCGCCATCATGGGCATTGCTCCGGCGTCAGGCACGTCGCCTCCCGGGCCTGGCCTGATCTGCAAGCGCGATGCGTTGGGGTCCAGCGGAGGGGGTCCAGCCTGCGTGGGGTTCGGCTGGCCCGGGACGCCCCCCTGCGCCTGCGCCGGAATCACTTGCCGCCCAGGCGGGAGCACCTTGTCGATGATGTTCTGGGGCACGTCGTTGAGGCTCAAGATGTACTTTATGCTCTCCGCGAGGTCTACGGGCGCGCCCGTCTGGGCGACGATGGAAAGGAGGGACATGAGAACCTGCGCGTCCGCCTTGCGCTTCCCGGCGATGCGGAGGTCGCTGCACCGGGCGCGGAAGTTCCCCTGGAGCGCCTCGCGGTTCACCCAGATGGCTGCGGGCATCCCGCCGGCGTCGATGGTCGCGGGAACGCGCATGTCGAGGAACCGCTGCGTGTGCTGGCGCAGCTGGTCGAAGAGGTCGTTGAAGAAGGACTCCCTGGCGAACACGGCCATGATGTCGAAGTTCGCCTGGGATTGGGCGGATACGAGCCCCGTGGCGTAGGCCGTGCTCGGGGCCTTCATCGCCATCGCGATGTCGGTCACGGAGGACGCGGCCTGCATCTCGCCGTCGAGGTATCCCGCGAGGGCGAGGATTTCATTCGTGACGGGCTTGGCCTGGAAAACCCCGATGCCGCTCGGCGTGATGTCGGCGGCGTGGATCTTCCCTCCGGGGACGCTGTTGGAAAGTTCGGCCTCGTTCACCTCGGCGTTCACGTTCACGAGCGTGCGCGCGTTCGCGCTCACCTTGGCGTTGTCGAGCGCCTGGTTCGCCAGCGACGACTTCGCCCTGGCCATCCCGCGCAGGACTTCCACGACGCCGATGCCGTAAGGCTGGTCCGAGGTCGCCGGGAAGAGATACCCGACCACGAGGGGGCGCTGGTCGCCGCCCATGACCGTGCAGGGGCGGATCCCGAGGAGTTTCCCGGTCCTGGGGTCGAACCAGATGTAGTGCATCGTCGCCTGGCCGTTGCCGTCGGGGTCGAGCCGCTGGATGCACTCCACGGCGTCCGTGACGCCGTGGGCGTACACCACGTCCTCGGCCTTGCGTATCTCCATCATCCGGCGCTGGAACTCCGCCGCCGACGTGAGCGAGGGGACGTTGAAGGCCATGCCCTTGGTGGTGCTCGGGTCCCAGAAGCCCTGCTCCGCGCGCAAATGCGCGTCATATTGCGTGGTCGGGATGGTCTCGAAGGTGCGGATGCTCTCCTGCACATTGCGGGCGCGGGGGTCGAGCATGAAGTTGAACGGCGAGACTCGGACGCCGATGGGGTACTCGCGGCTGACGGTGTACCCGTTGCCGTCCTCGCGGTAGAGGACCTCCCAGCCGGTCTTTGCGATCATGCGCCCGAAGATGAGCCCGTCGAGGATGTTGACGAGGGCCTGAAGCCTGCCGCCGTTCGAGTCGTAGAGATCGTTGAGCACCTGCTTGAGGACGCCTGCGGCGTGCTCCATCGCGGACACGTCGCCCATCTCGTCGGGCTGGATCTGCCCCTCGGCCATGACGTCGATGAGGGGGTTGGTGGCGAGAATGGCGTCCCCGATGCGCCCCTCCAGGAGACGCACGTCCGTGTAGATCGTGGGGAGGAGCAGGTTCGAGAACAGCTTGGACACGCGGCGCTTCGAGACGGAGGTGAAGTCCTCGTAGCAGGCGAACAGCTTCTCCTGGTCCGAGCGCCACGCGGACTCGTAGGAGCGGAAGGCGGTCACAACCTCGTTGGCGGTCTCTTCGAGGAACTTCTTGCTGGCGTTCGGGGGGAACGGCGTCTGCTGGTCAGCCTGGGGCCGTACCGGCTGTGGCAAAAGTTCCATCGGGCCTCCGGAGCGCCTTCACGGCGTTCTCGTAATCGGCGTGATCTTGGTCCGTCCAATCACGAGCGTTGTTGAGCGCGTTTTCCCAGGCTTGCGCGTACTTGGGCCGGTTCTCCTCGCGGAGGTCGTCCACGCTCTGCAAGCGTTCAGCCTCCATCGACTTCCAGCCCGACTCGTTCCTGGTCCACCCTGCGCCCACGAACGCCACTCCGGGGGCCTTCCCTGTCCAAACCCTCTCCGCTTGAGCGCCGCAATGCGGGCAAGTGATCGCATCCCGGCGGGAAATGGGGGCAAACGCCTCGAAGATACGCCCGCAACGCATACACCGAGCATCGTATCGAGGCACCCGAACCCTCCTGCCGGGCTAAAATTCATGCCCGCCGAGCATAATATAACGCATTGGCATGGTTCATGCAACCTGGAGAACGATCAGTACCCCGTCACCTCGTCGGGCACCCACTCCTGAAGGTCCACGTCCAGTTCCGGCGTGGGGTCCACGTACACCGGGTGCGATAGCGCCATGTACCGCAGGGCGTCCACCATGTGCTTCTGGTGAAGGCAGTCCTTGTGGATGTCCGAGAAGTCCTTGTTGTAGCGGATGTAGCGCATCGCGTCGATGAGGAACGGGCACGCCTCGCTGACGGCGAACTCGGGGGTCCCGTCCTCGCAGGTGCCGACAAGCCACTTGCGGATCGTGGTGTGCCCGAGCTCCACGTTGTCGTTGCCCTTCGTGAAGTAGACGTTCCAGTTCGCCTCCCGCCCGGCCTTCGACCACTCCTGCATGACCGTAAGCCCGGAGTTGCCGTACCGCTTCGGCCCGAAGTTCGGGTCCATGACCCTCCGCTTGGGCATCCCGAGGTCGGCCTCGACGGCCCGCAACCGCTGGACGGCCGCCGCGATGGTCGTGTGGCTGCGCTCGAAGGACTCCGCGACGACGCGCTTTTTCTGCACGCCGCGCTTGTCCGGAGCCCACGTCGCCATCCAGAGCATGTAGGGCGGTTTCGCGTCGTGCGGGTCGCAGGCCATGTAGAGCGTCCAGCCGTCCGGGCGCCCCGTCTCCTTCACGCGCCCGAGCGCGGGAGGCGCGCAGATGTGCAGCGCATCCCGCCAGGGCTGGAACACCGAATGGTCCGCTCCGATGAGCTTCCCGTACACGAGCTGGTCGGCCTCCTCCTCCGTGTCCATCGAGGCCAGCCAGAAGTCGCGGCTCGCCCGGCTCAGGTACGGGTTGTCGAGCGTGGAGAGCTCGAAGATCGCGGGCTTCTGCGAAAGCGGGCCGTCCATCGGCAGGGCGTCGAAGCGCCCGCCGTTCCGCAGAAACCGCTTGTCCAGCCAGGGGATGCTCCCCTCCACCACCGTAAGGCCGAGGGATGCCCTCCCGCGCATGGCGAGGAGGCCCCGGAGCGTCTGCTTGTAGAGGGCCGGCTTCTCCGGGGGCTCGTCGAAGGAGGCCCCGTGCCAGCGCGCGCCCACGGCGATCTTGGTGGACTGAAGGTAGGCGAAGGTCGAGATTTCCGCGCCCGTGGGAAGCGTGACCGACGTGATGCCGCCGCCCGAGTTCCGCGCGAACGTGGCCTCCGCGAGCAACGAGCGCGGGAGAAAGGCCGCGAGCGTGGGCCACACGTTGTCGTTGATGCCCTTTTCGAGGGACGGGGCGAGGAGACGCCAGCGCAGGGGGCGCCGGCGCTTCTCCCCGGGCCAGAGGCGGAGCTCGTAGGGATACCAGGCGGGATAGTCGCCCGTGATGTGAAAGGCCACCTCCGCCATGAGCGCCGTCGTCTTGCCCGCCTGGTTGCCGGCCGTGAGCAGGCGCTCCCTCGCGTTCGAGCAGTGGTAGGCGTACTGCTTCCCGCCGAGCGCGTCCGGGTGCCCTCCGTACTCCAGGGGGAGGCCCGTCGGCCGGTACAGGCGGATGGGGTTGTCCTCAAGGACGGGGAGAATCGACTCCTGCTTCGCCTTCAGGACGTCCCGAAGGCCCCGGATCGCCGAAAGCCTGCCCTCCGCCTCGGCAAGCGTCTCTCCGCTCACGGCGCGCCCTCCGCCGCATCCGCCGCTTCACCCCGGCCGTCACCCCCGGCCGCCCGAGGTAGCAGAGACAATGCCGCCACCGGGTCACCACATCCCACTCCTCCTCGCTCAACTTCTGCCGGATAGAACGCCTCATGCCCGCACTCCACGCAGCGCGTGACGCCCGTAGCCCAGTCGAACTCCCGGCGCAACGGGAGGCGGCACGCGGGGCAGTCAGGGCGCATCCACCACCTCCGCCTCCACCACCCCGCCCTTCTCCGCAGCCAGGGCGGTCAGCCGCTCCGTCTCCACCATCTCCAGCCGGTCCAGGTTCTGAATCGCCTCCTGCAGCTTCTCGTAGTCCGACTGCGCCTTGAGCAACTGATCGGCCGTCAGCGTCCCCTGCGCCTTGCGCGTCCCCAAAACCGTGGACAGCATCAGCGCCAGATCCACCACGGGCTTCGCAACCTCCCCGTACCGAATCTTCGCCCGCGCCTCCGCGTCCCCACGGTCCATGTCCTGCAACTTCTTCAGCATCACCTTCTTCGCCAGCGGGATGCCCCGCTCCCCCGCGTCGATGAGCTCGTCGATGATCCCCTGCGGGAGATTCGGCGCAACCTGCGCCAGCTGCAAAATCCAGTTCGTCCCCGCGCCCGTGCCCTTCGCAACCGCGTCAAGCTCCCCCCCGGGCGTAAGCGGCGTCCGCACCTTCGACTTAGCCACCTAACACCCCCAGCACCGTTCCGCCTCCGCCCTCGCGCGCTCCAAGTCCTCCTCCGTCCACCCCACCTCCTCCAGCAACTCCCGCAACCCACACGTACACGCCCCCTCCAGCGGGTCGTTGAACACGTTGCAATACTCCCAGTGCGTCACATACGCCAGAATCCGGGGCAACTCCAACATGTATGCCTCCTGCCGCCATTATATGCCCAGCGCGCATATCACGCAAGACACCGCTTCACTTCCATCGGTCCCCCCACACCCACACCGACCGAAAAGAATGGGAGCACGGCCCGCGCAACCACCGCACCTCGGGGGGACAGTCGTAGCACATCTTGACCAGACCCACCTCCCTGCAAACCTCGGGCACAAACTCCCCATCAGTCAGCCAGCAACGCACCGGCTCCCCACGCGAGATCAGGCGGTAGGCGAACAGTTCCGCCACCCCCGCCAGCCTCCAGCCGAACCACAACCAATGCGCCACAATCGAGGGGTACACCTCCGGCCCCCGCACCTTCGGGACGAGGCCGACACTCACCGGGTGAAAGAAAAACTCCCCAATATTCCTCGCAATCCATCCGCGTATCAGCCTCATCAGCGCCTCCTCTCCCAATCTATGCCCTCAGAGCATATCCCGCAACCCGGAGGGAATACCCGCCAGACGCACAAAAAGGCCACAAAATCCGCCGAAACGGGGCAACCCTGCCTCACCCACGCTTCACGCGAGGCAAAAAGCCGACTACGAACCCCCTGGCACAGCGCCTCAAAAAAACACGGGAAAAAACTCAGGGAGAAGGCGCTATTAGGTGGCCGGAAACCCCCGGCCCGCGATGCCGACCCGTCCCCCCTCCCCCCGGCCTGGTCAACGAAAGCGGGGGTCCATAGGACCCTAGAGCCTGCGCGTGTCCCAGTGGAATCATGGGGTTACGCGCTGTCGGTGATAGTTGGGCAGATACTTGCGTGGCTCTTGCGCGGCTCGGCGCGGGCCGGAGCGTAGAGAGAGAGGGGCCGCTGTGACGGCGCAGGCTGGCGGCGGCGCGCGCGGCGGACGATGTGCGATCCGTCTCTCTGTGATCCTGTCTCGGTGCACGCAGCCCTGCCTTGCTGCGGGCACTCCTGCCTCAGTGTCTCGGTGCCGAGGGATATAGGCTCGTAGTTACTGCGAAGATGCCCACTCCTTTAATGGTTCGCCCGGACGGCCCGGCCCGCTCGGCTGGGTAGGGGGACAAGCTCGGTCTACGGCGAAGCCCGTATAGTCTCACCTGGCATGGCGCTTGCATCCATTATCTACTCTTGGCCCGCAAGCCCTTGCCCCGCAATAGGATAAGCGAGTATGCTCGGAGGGCTTGACATTTGGGCGCGGCAGGCATAGATTGTCCACAGTCGCCCGGTGGGGACCGGGCAGAGAGACGAGAGCAGAGAGGAGAGCCCATGATCGTCTTTAAGCTGACGGATTCGGACGGCTACACGCGGCGGGGGAGATACAACGAGACCCTCTGGGGCAAGGGCGTGCGCCACGAGGCCACGGGCACGGGTGGACTCTGCTCGGACGGCGTCATTCATCGGTATGACAGCCCCGAGCTTGCGGCATTTATGAATCCCATCCATGCGCAAATCGAGCGCCCCGTCTGTTGGGAGGCGGAGGCGGGAAGGACGGTGGAGCACGATGGCACGAAGGGTGGGAGCCGCTGGCTCCGCACACTTCGTAAGGTGCCCCTGCCGACCCTCACCACAGAGCAGCGCGTCGAGATTGCCATCCGCGTCGCCCTGTGGCACCGCGACGCTCTCCCTCCCGCCTATATCACTTGGGCCGAACGCTGGCTATCAGGTGAGGACCGGAGTGCGGAGGCGGCGGAGGAGGCGGCGGATGAGGCGGCGCGGGCGGCGGAACGGGCGGCGGCGCGGGCGGCGTGGGCAGCGGCGGCGGCGGAGGCGTGGGCGGAGACGGCGTTCGCGTGGGCGGCGGAGGAGGAGGCGGAGGCGGAGGCGGAGGCGGAGGCGGCGCGGGCGGCGGAACGGGCGGCGGCGCGGGCCACCGACAAGCGCGCCTTCGCCGAGCGCCTGACCAATTTAATCAAGGAGGTGATGCAACGTGCGTGACTATTTGGGAATCAGCGAGATAGGGCAATGCGCTCGGCGCGTCTACTACGCCCACCGGCCCGAGTGGCAGGAGGCAAAGGCTGAGACGCCGGAAGGCTTGCGTGTCATGGCGATGGGCAACGCCCTGGAGGGCCTCATCCTCGCGGAATGGCACCTGAAAAAGTTCGGCGGGGCGAAGGCTCCGCGCATCAAGGGCAGGCAAGCAGAAGTGGCCTTCGGCCCATGCAAGGGCCACCTCGACGGCTACGTCCTCGTGGACGGCCACGCCGTCGTCCTCGACGCCAAGGCGTCCACGCTCCCGGCGATGACCCAGTGGAAGCGCAACGGTCTGCCCGACTACTACCGGGCGCAGGGCTTGGGCTACATTTCCGGGCTGGGCGCCCTGCTCGGGAAGCCTGTGAACGAGGCCATCTTCGTGGCGATGGACCGGCTCTCGGGGCGCCTGGAGGAGTTCTCGCTGGCGTGGGACGAGGACGCCGGGGCTTCCCTCCTGTCCAGGACTCACGCCCTCGCAAGGGCCATCGAGAACGGCCCCATGCCCGACCGGGAGCACGAGTCTCACTCCACGGCCTGCAAGCACTGCCCCTGGCGGCAGTCCTGCTGGGGCGCGGAGGAACTGGACTACGAGGACGCCGACGCCGGACGGGTGCTGGACGCGACGGACTGGCCAGGGTTCGAGGAGCAGGCCCAGGAGTACGTGGACGCCGGCGAGCTTCTTTCGCTGGCCAAGGCGCGGCAGGACGACGCCAAGGCCGCCCTGGAGGCGATGCTCCGCGAACACGGCGCCTACGGCGGCTCGGCCGCAGGGTTCCGTGTAACCGGCACGAAAGTGCATCAAGAGAAGTTCGACTCCAAGCGTTTCCGAGAAGCCCAGCCGGACCTGTACGAGAAGTATCAGAAGGCGGTGGATTTCGTCCGTTTGGACGTGAGGAGAAAGGGATGATGGCCCGCATGGAGTTGGAGGTCAGCGGCATCACCTGCGTGGTGACGGCCGACCTTGAGGACACCCAGTTGAGCGCCGTCCTGGACACCCTCGTCGCGCCCTGCCTGCTGGGCGTCGGCTACCACTGGGATACGGTGTGGGCGGCCCTTGGGAACGCGGACGCTTTGAAGTCGAGGGAGGCGGGGCGGCATGACGAGGCATAAGAGCGTCTATAAGCTGACGGATTCGGACGGCTACACGCGGCGGGGGAGATACAACGAGACGCTCTGGGGCAAGGGCGTGCGCCACGAGGCCACGGGCACGGGTGGACTCTGCTCGCCCGGCGTCATTCATCAGTATAACAGCCCTGAGCTCGCCTCCTTCTTCAACCCAATACACGCGAACATCGAACACCCGATCTGCTGGGAAGCGGAGGCGGGAAGGACGGTGGAGCACGATGGCACGAAGGGTGGGAGCCGCTGGCTCCGCACACTTCGTAAGGTGCCCCTGCCGACCCTCACCACAGAGCAGCGCGTCGAGATTGCCATCCGCGTCG
>JAEHJW020000889.1_pt1 | contig 39226 bp, 53 predicted proteins | sample 9271431 | NCBI WGS metagenome assembly JAEHJW02 | reverse complement strand
CGCGCCGCGCAGGTCCGCGCCGCGCAGGTACGCGCCGCGCAGGTACGCGCCGCGCAGGTCCGCGGCGCTCAGGTCCGCGCCGTACAGGTACGCGCCGCGCAGGTCCACGCCGTACAGGTCCGCGCCGCGCAGGTCCACGCCGTACAGGTCCGCGCCCTTTTCCCGCGCCTCCTCAATGGCGTCCCGCACACTGGCGCGATCCGAAGTGAACAACACTTTTCCTGAAATATGTTTGATCTCAATGCTCATGCCGCCTCCCTCATCAGTTTCTCGTTGCGCATCTCAGCCAGCGCCGCACCCGCCTCGTCGGCCCATGATGTGTCGTCGCGCACCAGGGCGAGCGCGAGTTCCAGCGTGGAGGACAGGATTTCGGGGAACGGGGCAACGGGACGCGGACCGTTGCGGATGCGGTCGTCGTGAATGTCCTTGAGCAGGTCGCGGAAGTAGTGGAGGTCGCTGGCGAGTTCCACGTCATCGTCGGACATCAGGGGGTCGTGGCGTGGGGCTGGGCGAAAAGTGGCGAAGTTGGGCCATGGGAGGATGTTGCGCAGGGCACGCAACAGGTTCTGATTCCAGGTCGTCGCGGCGCTCATAGCGTGATCTCCCTTTTCGGCGGAACACTGCGGATCATTGCAAGGTCAACGGCTTTGGCGATCTCGTTCCACTTGTCGACGGTCATGGAGAGGTGAATACCGCCGACGCCGGTGGGATACAGGTGGACGCGTTCGCCGATGCAGTGGACCTCGGGCTCTCCCTGGGCGCGCTGACAGAGGTTGGCATAGAAGTCGGTCACGCCCCCACCGCCTTCGCCATACAGCCCAGCCAGCAGCTCAACCCAGCGTTGCGCATCGTCGTGCGACCACACGGTGAATGTGGGCGGGAAACGCACACCGCAGTCAGCGACCGTGGCCAGTTCGGGTCCGCACATGATGAGCCAGCGGTCCTCGTGTTGTACGGCCTGGATGAAGGGGTAGCGTTCGCCGTCGGCGATGGCTTCGATGCTGGCGGTGGAGATGCCGAGGGTGCGTTGTCGTTCTCTGATTCGGTAGTGCGGTAGGATGGTTGTGTTCACGGGATTTCCTTCCTGTTTTGGCCTCGTGCGGTGTGCGCCGCGCGGGGCCGTTTTACTTGCTGAGGTCTTCTATCTCCGCGTGCATTCGCTGCGGCGTCGAGCTGCACGGCGATCGAGCGCCAATACGCCAGAGCGGTGCAGCGGTCGCCGTCTGTCCACTCCTGCGCCTCAGCCTCGGCCAGCTCGTCAGCGTGCCGGCATGCCCGCTCCCACACCTCGTCGGCGACAGGGTTGATCAGGTAGGAGGCGGCGTCGAAGGCCTGGGAGAGCAGTGTGCGGATGGCGGTGATGATCATGCGACCCTCTTCCCGATGTGCGTGAGCAGCCGTTTACGTGCTCCGGGTTCCATGCCGCCGAGGTAGCAGGGTGGGCATAATGCGGCGTGGGGGAATTGGCCGATGAGGAATGTGGTGCCGCAGCGGTCGCAGCACGCGCCGAAGATGTGGGGCATCGGAGGGATCACGAGTGCCCCACGATCGTGTCCCATTGCGCGCGGACCCATTTCACGTCGCCCATCGCGGTGTGCCGGACGAAATCGTCCGGGTTGACGCCGATAGCCCGAGAAAGGTCGTCGGACCTATAGGGCGGCAGCGCACCTAGAACGCCGCTCGTGCCGGCCAGATAGCCAACGACGACGTTCTCGATGTCGATCAGGTGGTAGTGCCACGGTGCCCGATAGCGGCCGACGCGATCGAGGAGTCTGGATAGACGCTCGGTGTCGAAGCTGGGGACGGCGCCGACGACATGCGCGTCCTTGGTGGCCTTGGTGATGATCTGTCCGGCGAGGTGCGCGGTGACCGCGACAGCCGGGTCGTAGCGGCGCAGGTAGTCCCGGCGGAAAGCGTCGGGCATCTCCGGCAGCCAGCGCGTCGGGTCGTGGTCGATGAAGCAGCGGAAATCGGTCTCGGTGCCGTCTGGTCCGCGCCGGATCGCGGCGAATTCCCATACCGGCGCGTCGACCTCGAGGCCGAGTGTTTCGGTGTCCATGAATACGATGTCAGCGGTCATCTCGCAGTCCCTTTTCGTTTCGTTTCGTGGTCGATTTCTTGGTTACCGCGCGCCCCACAGGCAGAGCACGGCGACGGCGAACAGGGCCAGAATGCTGAAGCCGAGGGCCGGGTCGATGAGGGCGATCACGGAGCCCACCCCTCGTGGCAGTCGATGCGTGTGTTGGTGCCGCGTACTCGTTGCGTGCGCTCGAATTTGATGCCGCAGGTGTCGCAGGAGGTGTGGGTTTCTTTCGCGTCCAGTGCTTTTCGACGCTCGCGGTAGGCGCGCTGCTTGGCGGCGATGTCGTCCTTGTTCGCCTCGTAGTAGGCGCGCTGCTTGGCGGCGATCGCGGCCCGACACAGGACGCAACGGCAGGCGTGATTCGTGTAGCCGCCGACAGTGCCGTGCCAAGCGGCGTTGTCGTGACTCATGCGACTGCTTCCCGAACAATGGCGGCAAACTCTTTGAGGTGCCCGTATTTTCGCTTGACGTCGGCTATAGCGCGTTCCAGTTCGCGCAGCAGAATCTTGAGCGCTAGATCATCGGCGACAACCTCCTCGGTCGGCCTGTAGCCGCCGCGCTCGACATCGCCTGCGTCGCGGGAGGAGATGAATCCGCGCACCGATTTGCGTTCGCCGGAGACGTCGAACCGGATCTTCACCGAACGGATGAGTTCTCCGGCTTGAACGCGGCGATAGGCTTCGCCAGCTACGTCGTTGTCCCATTCGAAACGGTGGTGTAGAGGCGCGGCTTCGGGCCGCGCCTCTTCCACCACGAGCTGTTCGTTGAGTTCGCCGTGCTTCTGGTAGATGGCGGTCAAAACTGCTCGTAAGTCGGCCATCTCAGCTCTCGATTCCGATTTCTTTGTGTCGGTCGATGGCGTAGGTGCCGAATTCGCCGCGTTTCTCGGGTCGCCATTCGCCGACACCGATGCCGATGCCGCCGGCGTCGATGAGAGACAGCACCGAGTTGCGGTCGATAGATGACCGGACGTAGGTGACAGTGAGGAGGGTTGACCAGGCGGAGAACATGGGCCGGTAGCGCAAGTCGGCTTGCCGGGCAGCGCCGCCCAAACGGACGATGTCTTCGCGCATCTCGGGTTCGCCGTCGATGTGGACGAGCATCTGTGCGTCGGCTTTGGTCATGACGCCGCTCATGAAGAGGAATTGGCGCAGCGCGGTCATGGTGACTGATTTGTCGTAGAAGCGGGCTGCCCCGATGGTGGCGGCTTTGAACGCGGTGACGGGGAAGCCGTATTTGTCGCCGTCGTCGGTGGCGATGCGGTAGAACGCGGCTTCGTATTCGGATTGAGGGTCGCGGACTTGTTTGACTTTCTTTTTCCCTTGCTGGGTGTCGAGCATTTGGCGTCGGGATTTCTCGCTGAAGTTGTGGACGATCAGGGGTGCGGTGCCGGTGATCGGGACGTGGAGGGTTTCGGTGTCGATCTTGTTGATTTGGATTGCCACGGGCGTGTCGACTTCGGCGGGTTCCGGTGTGGGTTGTTTTCTAGCGGTTGTCATTGCCGTACTCTCTTTCGTGATTGTTGTGTGTGTTTTTCACCTTTCGGCCCGGCGTCCTACCGTCGGGCCGAAGTTTTTGTGGAGAAAGAGCGCGTGGGCGCTGCCTCGCCGCGCCAAGCGCCCGCCATGCCCTGCCAAGCCTCGACTGCCATGCCATGCCGTGCCGAGCCCCGCCGAGCCGGGGCTCGCCCTGCCCTGACTGCCATGCCGTGCCATGCCGCGCCGAGCCGTGCCGCGCCATGCCGCGCCAAGCCCCGACTGCCACGCCGCGCCGAGCCCAGCCAAGCCAAGCCGCGCCCCGACTGCCATGCCTGGCCGAGCCAGGCCCCGCCACGCCGAGCCGCGCCCTGACTGCCATGCCTGGCCGAGCCAGGCCCCGCCACGCCGAGCCGCGCCCTGACTGCCATGCCTGGCCGAGCCCAGGACTGCCCTGCCATGCCGGAGGCTGGCAGCACGCGGACCTGCGCGCCGGTGTAGGTGAACAGTTCGACGACGCTCATGAGGTGGTCCTGTCGTAGTCGCCGAGAAGCCTTTGCAGCCCCTTCGGTGTGACGCGAGGTTGCGGCGGATCAAGAACTAACACACCAGTTTTCGGATGGTAGTGACTTTGCGGGAGCACCGACATGTAGCCCGTTTCGATGGCGTGCTGCATGACGCGGTAGCGGCCGTCCCCGGCGGCGCGTTTGATCCAGCCGCGGTGTTCAAGTTCCTTGAACAGGCGTCCGGCGCCGACTTTGATCCCGGCGCGCGTCAACGACTGCGCGGCATCCCGCACCGACAGGTCGCCGTCGGCGTCGAGGAGTTTCGTCGCGACCGCGGCTTGGGGTTCGAGTTCGGCGATGCGTTCGTCTTTCGCCGCGAGTTCCTGGTTCGCCCACACCAGCGCCTTGGCGAACAGCTCGGGCCCTTCCAGCGCGGGCGCCGTCGTGTAGGTGCCGGTCTTGCGGATGGCCGGCAGAACCTCGCCGGTGATCCAGCGCCGGAAGTTGACCGCTTCGGGCTTGTCGGAGCGGATCACGACCTCGTACATGCCGGGCTCGGAGACGATGGTCATCTGCTGGCGACCGCCGGGGGTGTCGATTTGATCTACACCCTTCTGGTCCTCAGCGAGACGCGCCGCGACGTCGCGACCATTGCGGATGTCGAGCACCCGGCACAAGTCCGCGAGGACGAACCAGGGTTCGTCGTCGATCAGGACCACGCGCACCGGCTGGTCGGTGTAGGTGAACAGTTCGACGGCGCTCATGCGCTGGCTCGCTCGGCCGCCAGCGCGTCCACGTCGGCGCGCCGGAAGAGGTACGCGCCGTTCTTTCCGGGCAGCTTGTGAACCGGCTCTATCTGCCCGGATGCCACCCAGCGGGCGACGGTGACCTGGCTGATTTTGAGTTTTCGGGCCACTTCAGCGGAGCCGATCCAGTCTGGTGGTGACTGAGTGTGGGATGGCATGGCGGTTAGCATTGCACAGTGCATTGCACAGCACAAGGGTATTGCCGCGTGTCGCGTCCGTGTCGCGTAGGTAACAAAATGCAGCGTGTATTGCACGCTGCATTGCTAGGTGTCATGATCAACCTCATGAGTACAAGCACAGAGCGCGTCTCAGTGCCGGAATGGGACTTGCCAGACCGGCTCACCAAGGCGCTGCGGGTCGCGGACATGTCGGTCAACGAGATGGCGCTATACCTCGGCGTGCACCGAAACAGCGTGAGCGCGTGGCTCAACGGCCGCACGCCAATCAGCGGGCCGGCCATCCGCGCATGGTCTGCTCGCACCGGGGTCGACTACGCATGGCTGAAGACGGGCCACCCGGAGGCGCCCGACCCTCTCTCCAACGCCTCGCTAGGCAGCCAGCGAGGCTACCGTTCACCCGGTGACACGCCCGGTGAATCTTCCCAAGCAAGTGGTTGGGCCACTAGGATTGTGGCATGAACCCGGCGCCGGCCGACCGTGACCCCACCGGGACCGTCTTGTGTCGCAGCCGCCGCTCCGCTGGCGTAAACACTGCATCCATGACAGAACTTTCGCCCCCCTGGGCCGACGCAATCGTGGCATGGCTGGGCTGGCTGACGCTGCGCGGATTGTCACCCGAGACGATCCGACTGCGCCGCGAGCACCTCCAATTTTTCGCCGCCCACTCCCAGACCCGCGGCCCCGCGCAACTGAGCGGCACCGGACTACTGAGTGTGTTCAGCGGCCGGGACTGGTCGGCCGCCTACCGCAAATCGCTGCGCGAATCGCTGCGCTCGTTCTACGGCTGGGCGCTGGGCGCCGGCCTCGTAGACGCCGACGTCTCCGCAGAACTGCCCGCGGTGCGCCCGATCGTCCCGCGGCCCCGGCCGGTGCCCGACCCGATGTGGGTCGAACTGCTGGCCAAGGCGCCCACGCGGGAGCGTCTCATGATGCGGCTGGCCGCCGAAGCCGGGCTGCGGCGCGCCGAGGTCGCCCAGGTGCATTCCGACGATCTAGTCCCTGACGCCGAAGGGTTCTCGCTGGTGGTGCACGGCAAAGGCGACAAGCAGCGCAGTGTGCCGCTGACCGACGGGCTCGCGACCGAGTTGCGCGCGCTGGTGCCGGGCTACGTCTTCCCGTCCCGCAAAGGCGGTCACATGAGCCCGCGCGAGGTCGGGCGCCTCGTGTCGCTGCTCATGCCTCCCGGGTGGTCGATGCACAAGCTGCGGCACCGCTACGCGACCCGCGGCTACGCAGGGACGGGGAATCTGCGTGCGGTGCAGGAGGCGCTTGGGCATGCGTCGGTGGCGACGACGCAGCGCTACACCGCGGTGTCCTCGCGGGACGTCCGCTCCGTCAGCGAAGCGGCTGCATGGCACCCACTTCCGTCAAGTGACGATTCAGGCCCCGTGGCCTTCGGGTAGCGGGATCGCATCATGATCACCCTCGACGACTTCCGTATCCGCAAGACCATGCGCGGCTACACGGTGTGGCAGCGCATCGGGTCGGGTTGGGAGCTGCTCACCGACGAGTACGCGACCCGCGCCGAAGCGCGCGCGGCGATTGAGGGGTTCTGCACGGCCAGAGAGGCGCTACGGTGAGCATCTGGGCGGTAGTTGAAACGTCCGCAACGATGCTTGTCGTTGCGGTGAGTTTCGCCTATCTGCTGGCGGAGCGGATCGTAGGGATTCTCGATGCCGAGAACCGCGACGAGGAGGAGATGTGCCCATGAGCGACGCCGATCCGACCGCCATCGGACCCTCCGCCGACGAGACGGTCATCGTCTCGCCGCCCACGCAGGCCGCGCAGCAGCTGGCGTGGACCGACATCGACGACGATGACGACGATGACGACGCGCCGCGCTGGGGCCCGGTGTGGCTGCGCGCGGCAATCATGGTGTCGTGCGCCGTCGCCGTCGCGATCACCGTCGCCATCGTCGGCCTGACCATCGACGCCGCGAACGACCCGACTCCCCAGCTGCCGAGCGATGCGGCGCCGATGCTCGCACCCGTGCCGCCCCCGGTTGCCGCACCCGCTCCCGAGCCGAAGACGGTCGGCCCGGTCGAACCGGCGCCCACGGTGACCGTGACGCAGACACCGGCCGCTGCCGTGGTGCCCCCAGCTCCCCCGCGCGACGCGAACCGGATTTTCCTGGACGAGATGCGCGCGGCTGGCTATCCGATCACCGAGACCGCCGTGGCTTTGGCTGCCGCGCCGAAGGGTTGTGACTACCTGGCGACCGGGCACACTCCGCGCGAGGCTGCCGATCTGGCGATGCACAACAATCCGGCGATCAGCCCGGAGGAAGCATCGGCGTATGTGCAGGCGACGATCGACGCGTACTGCCCGCAGGATCGAGGGGAGCTGAGGTGAGCGCCCGTCGCGTATGGATAGCCACCTGTGAAGTCTGCGAGACGACCCACGAGTTCGACGGCTCGCTGAGTGTTGAGCAATTGGGCGACGCCGCCCACGCCGTCGGATGGGAGACTCCCGGCTACGGCGGCATGTACTGCGCCCGCTGCGCCCGCGCAGTCAAGGCCCTCTCTTTCAACGCGAAAAAACGCCCCCTCCACTAACGGAGGGGGCGTTTTCTTTTCGGGCGTTCTTACCGCCGCAGCGCCGCAGCAACCCGCGTGAACAGGTCAACCCGTTGCGGCCACACATGCATCAGATGCCCGGCGGTGTAGACGATGACCGCCCGCGACCAGACTGGCCGCGCATCGGCGTACCGCGCGGAGGCTTCCGACAGCATCTCACCGCGCGGGCAACACACGTCCCACACGAGCACGCCGGCGCCCAGCACGAGCCACGCGCGATCCGAGGGCCTCACTGCGGCGTCCGCGGGTAGCGGTCCAGTAGGCAGTCCATGCGGACCTGCCACGCAAATTCGTCGGCGGCATTACCGCTGCACCGCGCGAGGCGCAGCTGCTTGAGGGCTGTGGTGATGCGTCGGCGCAGAACCAGCAGCGTGGGCGCCACGGGACACGCCCTACGGTTCCTGGCCGTCGCCGACGCGGCGCTCCAGGGCGCTGAGGTCGTGGCGCAGGCGGCGCACCTCGTCGCCGAGGCCGCTCAGGTCGGCGCGCATCACCCGCATGTCGTCGCCGAGGTCGCTGACGTGGCGGTTAGTCTCCCCCACCGTGACGGCCAGATTCGAGCCGCCGTTGGTGACCTGTGTCTTGACCGCGTCGACCTTCTTGTCCATGCGCTCAAGGAGCTGGGTGCGTTCCTCGAAGAGCTGCTTGGATAGCTCGACCGCGGTCGTGTTCTCGGTCTGATGCTTGGTGGTGGCGCTCGTGGAGCGCGCTGTGATGGCGGCGACGATTGCCGCGGCGAGCAGGGAGACGATCGGGGAGGCGATGACCGCGATCATCTGCGCGCTCACGGCTTGGCCTTGTCGCGGGCGATGACGGCGGGAAGATTGGATGCGGTCCCGTTGTTGCGTCCCGGCCCGATGAGTTCCGAGGCGATGGATTTCAGTGCCGATCCGAGCACCCCGACGGCAGCCGCAGATGCCATGAGGCCCCACGGCACATCGTGCAGGTAGTGGGGGTGGACGATGGCGAGCACGGATGCGGCGCCGACCGACGCTGCACCCGTGGCGTTCTCCCCCGCGTGCCATAGCCACGTCCAGCCGGGTCTGAAGTTCAGTTTCACTGCCGACCTTTCCGAGGAAAACTGCCCGGGCGACGTCGTTGGCGCCCGGGGCGAGCGGGAGTGCGTCAGGCGTCCAGGAATGCTTTGACGTCGGCGAGCACGGTCTGCACGGTCGCCAGCACCGTCTTGACCTGAGCGGGCAGCGGGAGCGCGTCGGCGATGTTCAGTACGTCCTCGACGTCGGCGACGACGGTCTCAACTTCGGACTTCAGGGCGGCGGGGTCGATTGCCATGGGGGTGCCTTTCGTTATGCCCGTGCGGGCGTCAGGGTTGCGATGTGGCCGAGGAATCCGACGGCGTCGGCGACCAGGTTGGAGTAGCCGGGGATCTCTCCCAGGTACGAAATGTGCGGTCCGGTGGGTCCTCCCGGCGCGGCGAGGAACTGCAGCCCGAGGACCGCGGCGGCAACGTCAGCATCGACACCGGTGGCTGTCGCCGGGTCTGTGACACCCATGAGGTCGGTCAGGAATGAGATGCCCGCGCCGACGCCCATCCCGAGGAGTGCCGGCAGCCCACCCGAGAGGCTGGACAGCAGCCCCGAGTCTGCGACGATCTGCTCAAGGTCCTTGACCATGTCCTGTAGGAACACCGTGCCGTTGTTGAGCTGGGCTTGCGTGGCCGTGGTGTACACGTCGGTCATGACTGTGCCGACTTGGCCGGTGGGGACCATGGTGTACATGTCGTTGCCGGGGTCGCCGTTGGCTTTGGAGTGGACGTAGTCGGCCCACACCACCTGGCCGTTGATCGTCGGGAGGGTGGGCATGTTGACGCTTGAGATGCCGCGCCAGCCGGGTCCGGGGTTGCCGATACCGGGCGCGACGGCGCCGGCCATGCGCCGCGGGTTGCCGAACGTGATTCCGCCGATGAAGTTTTGCGCGTAGGCGGCGAGTTCACCGCCGGGCGCCAACGCCATCTCCACCATCGCCGCCAGCTCGGCGCCCTGGCTGTAGCCGATGACACCCCACGTCCGGGTCGGGTTGGCTGCCAGCCAGTTCCCGGTCCACTGCAGCCCGTAGGCGACGGACTGCTGGTAGCTGTCGGCGCTGGGGTTGCCGCCGAGCGGCCCGAACGATGCCGGGTAGGGGCATGGGACTTCTTCGCACAGTGTGTCGTTGACGTACTGCGCGAGGCCGTTGACCACGTCGGAGGGGTACTGGATGAGTCCTGCGCCCCAGGTGCCGTTGTAGGTGATGATCGCGTGGCGCACCAGTTTCACGCCGGCGATGTTGGCTGCGATGGTCGCCCAGTCGGTCACAGCGTGTGCGTCCCTTCGACGTCACGCTTCTCACGGTCGGCGGTGCGCTCATTCAGTGCGGCGAGCGCGCGGGCGAGGTGATAGCGTGCGCGGCCGTTGTAGTCGCTGCGGAAGGGCGAGCGCTGGTAGTAGTCGATTCGGTCGATGGCGGCCATGATGACGTCTTCAACGAAGGCGCCGTTGGGCTCTTTGCGGTCGTCGCCGCGCCCGAGGGGGCCATTCTGCCAGGAGATGGCGAATCCGCGGCCGTACGTTGCGCCGCCGGCTGGTGCGCCGTTTGCGTCGTCCCAATGCTCGCTGTTGATCACGATGTCGCCGCCGGCGGCTGCTTGGCGTTCGGGAAGGCCGTCGTCGGCAGCCCGTTGGCTTTGCGCCACTGGATCGCGAACTCCATCAGCTCGTGCTGCACGAAGCGGTGATCGCGCACGATGCCGTCGGAAAACTTCCACGTCCACGCGATCTGGTCAGCGTTCGCGACGGTCTGCTCGAACGCGTCGAAGCTGCACCCGTAGGTGACACCGTTGTGTGTCGAGTCCCAGGCCTGCTTGGTGGGGTCGCCGACGATGGCGTCCGGGCCGTTCGGGTGGCGTAGCGCTGAGCCGCGCCACATCTCGGGGTCGCCGTTGGCTGCGACACCGGAGATGTCGTTCTGAAGACTGTTGGGATCAGCCATGATTGCTCCTATGCAGTGGGAGGGTTGAAGCCGGGGATGCCGAGCTTGTGGCCGATGACAGCCAGGGCGTCCACGACGGTGTGACCGGCCAGTTGCGGCCAGCCGTTGAGGCCGGGCCCGCGGAGCTGGGTTTGGTTGTCCTGCACGACGGCGAGGGTGGGGTCGGTCGGTTGCGGTTGGGTCACTGGTCCTCCTGTGAACAGTTGGGCGAGTTGTTCCTGCGTGCCCTTGAAGGCGTTGCAGTCGACGGTGATTCCGGCGATAAGCGCCTGGTCGGTGAACTGCCAGCAGGTCGGCGTGACGCCGCCGTAGGGTGCCCAGCCTTCCCCGTTGTCACCGCCTGCGTTGGCGTAGATCGTTGAGGCGTAACCAGAGCCGCCCGGATAGCCGGATGAGACGACGGCACCGGCCTGGGAGAGGTCACCACCCCCGACCTCGTCGTAGTACCACTTCGGGCAGTAGCCGACGCCGACGTTGACACCGGCAGCGTTGAACGCGGCTGCGACGGCGTAGTAGTTCGCCAGGTCGCCGCCGTTGGCTTCCCAGTCGAACATGGCAACTTTCGCCCCGCCCGCGTTAGCGACAAACGTCTGGGCTTGCGCAGCAGGGTTGTCAGTTGTCACGTAGTGGTACGGCAGCAGCGGAAAGTTGTTTGCGCTGCACCACTTCTGCACAGGGGCAAAGTAAGGGTCTTGGAAGTAATCGCCTTCGGAGCACTTATGTGAAACCCCCGAAAATCCTTCCAGCACCAGCTGTTCCATGAAACGGATGGCATCCGAGACTGAACTCCACTGATTGTTGCTGACATCTGGGTACCAAATTGTCATTCCGCCGTCTTCCTTGATTGCCGGATTTCTTCTCTGCATAGGCGACATCTACGATTTGGGCAGCACGAGTTGCTCGTCGGCTGATAATTACGGCGCCCATACTCTCGATTGCGTTGGTTCTTGCATTCGCGACAAGAACGTCCCCGCGAACTCCGTTTAGTGTTCTCGGGGGTGAACTCGTGCCCGTTCCGGCAACGTGTTTTAGATGCGTTGAGGTGGCGACCATTGCGAACGGCGTCAAGATAGTTCTCCGAACGAGTTCCCCATTGCAGGTTCGCAAGCCGATTGTCTCGGGGGTCATCGTTCAGATGCCGCGAGTGAATGTCGCCGTCTGGCCGCGGACCCGCAAAAGCTTCCAGTACCAGGTGGTCGACCTTGCGGACAATCTGTCTACGTCGCGGACCATTGGGGCCTTCGGCAGTGAAGGACAGGTTCACAACCTGGTATCCGCCAGATTTGGCCGTTCCCGGCTTGAGCATCTTACCTGTTAACAGGCTGTATACGCGCCCAAGGGTAGAAACCCTATACCCGTCGTAGCCGACGACCGGGAACCAGTCTTCGAGTGGTTGGGTAGCATTCATTGCTAGCCCCTCCTTGCTTGCTCAAGTGAGTGGGTCAGGGGCCGTGAGGTGTTGGTAGCACCTTCCGGCCCCGTCCGTCATTCTATCTCAAATCCCTTATGGCTGAAGATCAGTCGGCGCGTTGGGCATCGGCATGCGTGGCTCGCTTGGGCTGTTTAGCCAGCATGTTCGCGTGTATCGCGTCGATCCGCGCCCGCGCCTCGGCGGCCACGTACGGGTCAGCGATGACGGTGAGTTCGTTGTCCTGCTTGGTCTCTGCGCTTCCCGACCAGTTCGTCGACCCGCAGATGGTGAGCCACCCGTCGACGACCACTTCCTTAAGGTGCATGATCGCGCCGTGCTCGGAATGGCCGACGGCGATCGACGTTGCGGGGTAGTCCTCCTGCGCGAGTAGCTCGCGCTCATGCTTGCCAGATGCCTCGATGGCGTCGAGGGTGAGCTGCACGTGGCAGTTCGGGTCGGCGAGCTTGGACTTGATCACGAAAGCCAGTGCGGGATCATCGAAGCCATACATCGCCACGACGAGGGACTGCTTGGCTGAGGACAGTAGGCACGCCAGCACGCCGTGTACGTTGTCGACCGGGGCGAAGAACCGTGCCACGTTCGGCGGGTAGCCGGGTGTGCGCGCGCCGTTGTGGCGATAGCGGTCGAGGGCTGAAAGGTCGTGCAGCGGATGGATGCTCACACGATTTCCAGCTTCTCTGCGACGGCCCTGACGAGGTCGTAGGTCTGTCGGTCGACGATGCACTCGTTGCTGACCATCGCGCGCAGCTGTTCCTCAAGTGCCTCGATCTTGCGGATCTTCACCGCGTCGCGCCGGGTCTGGGAGAACATCGAGATACCGACGATGGACTCGATCCACAGTGCGAGCCAGGACATGCAGTAGTTCCACATGTCGGCCGGGTCCAGCGTCCAGATGTGGCCGCGGATACCGTAGATCACGGTGATCACCGTGACCGCGCCGATGAAGCCGAAATTGCGGATCGAGGACTGTAGGCGCCAGGAGATGTGTTCGGCGCGTGTCAGCTCGTCGCCGGTGACCGGGTCGCGGTAACCGGCCATCAGGCGTGCTCGTCCTCGACGGGCGCGTCCTCGATCCCCTCGGCCTTGCGTGAGCGCCGCGGTGCCTTCTCGCTCACCGGCCCGGTGTCGAACAGCTTGAGGTCGGCGGCCATCCGCGCGAAGTCCACACCCTCGGGGCTCTTGCCGTCGGTGAACAGCTCCTCGGTGAGCGCGACCACGGCCACGGTGTTGTACGCGGCGTAGAAGGGTGCGGTGATGCCGCCGAGTGCGCCCCAGCTGTACAGCTGCGCGGTGTGGCGATCGGTCGCGCCGACGACGGGGATGTAGTGGCCGCCTTCGATGGTGTGGCGTCCGGGCACTAGGTGCCAGGACTGCCCGGCTTCGAACTGGGCCTCGCAGTAGTCGGGGACCTGGATGCCGATGCCGACCATGTCGAACAGGGACAGCGCGACCAGCATCTCGGCGAAGTCGCCCGGGGTGAGCCCGGCGTAGGCGACGACCTTGTGCCGGTTGCCGTCGGCGTCGGCGATCCCGGTGGTCTTGCTGAACTCGTAGCCCACGTGAACATCGGTGCCGTCGTCGGGGCCCGGGTTCCAGCCGGTGATCTCGTGATAGGCCAACTCGGCGCAGCGGTCGCTGAACTCGACGGTCTTGCCGCCCAGGGCGTTGGCGAGTCGGATCTCCTCGATGCGCCCGGCGACGAAACAGTCGCCCAGGCGGTCGTTGCAGAACATCTCCGGAGTGATCGCCTCGGCGTGGCCGAGCGGGAACGTCAGCGACTCGACGGTGGGCAGCGCGGGCGTGTAGTACGACGCCAGCTGCACGCGCGGCTGTTCGGTCACCGGCTTGAGTCCGAGCTTGTTTCTCACTGGTCATCCTCCTGCTGGGGGTCGGGGAACGAACCGCATCTGCAGCCCGTAATCAGGTTCGGGGCGTTGCTGTTTGGTGGGAGTGCCGCCACTGGGCACGCCGACGGGCAGCGGTAGCGGGATCGGGGTGTCGTGTTCTTCGGGCGGTATGGGCCGGACTGTCGGTGCGCGGTTGGGCGCGGGGGTCGGGGCTGCCCACTCGGTGCGCGGCATCGACAGTCCGGCTGCTCGGTTGGCCGTTCCCACGCTGGCGTGGATCGGCGTGGTGCGGGGCAGTGGGGTGGTTGGCGGTGGGGTGGGCGCCGTCGGTGGGGTGTTGATGGTGGCGCGGAAGATCTGGGCCAGCGGCGAGTCTGGGCTCGTGGCCGCAGAGACGCCCCAGAACACGGTGAACAGTCCCAGCAGTTCGGTGACCGCCTGCCAGGGCCCGGAGGAGATGTTGGACTGTGCGGTGCCCCAGAACAGTTGGGGTAGCGTTTGGCCGCCGAGCAGGTAGTCCCACAGGGGGGTGGGGCTTGTGAAGGGTTGCAGCGGCGCTGCTTGCGTGGCCTGTAGGTATGCGGACATCGCGGCGATGTCCTGCGCCCACATCTGCGTGTACTGGCTTTCCAGCGCCATGATGGCTGCGGCATTCTGGCCGAGCACGTTGGTGGCGATCAGCGATGCGAGCTGCGTGCGGTTGGCTGCGACGAGCGCGGGGTGCACGCTGGCCGTTCGGGCGTTCTCGTAGGCTGTCGCCGCGGTGCGTGCCTGTGTTGCGGTGTGCTCAGCTTGGGCCGCGGTGGCCAGCAGCCAGTTCTGTTGCCGCGTCCATGCCGCCCGCATCGCTGTCGCCGACGGCCCGCTCCATGGGACGCTGGCGATGACAGCTGTGGCCTCGGTGGCCGTGGAGTAGAGCGCGCTCGACAAGGTGCCCCATGCGCTCGCTGCTTCGATCATCGGCGCCGATCCCGGCCCGGTGTAGAGTCGCCCGGAATTGATCTCGGGTGGTAGCACCCAGAAGCTCATCGCTCACCTCAGGTCCAGGCCTTCGTAGAGTTCGAATGCGAATGCGACGCCGATGGCGATCCATGGTGCGATGGCGGCGAAGTCGAGGAGGGTCATGCGGCGGCGGTGACGGTGTTGGATGCCGTCGATGTCGCGGTTTGGCTGTAGGTGTCGGTGATGGTGATGGTGGCGCTGTAGTCGTGGCGGCTTGTGAGTGCGGTGATGGTGGTGTTGAGGTTGCCGTCGGTGTCGGTGGTGGGGGTGAATGTGGTTGGGCTTCCGGTGGTGCTGGTGGTGTGGTCGGTGAGCGTGTACTCCCATGTCCAGGGCCCGTCTGCGGAGGCGGGCGCGGGGAATGTGATGGTGATTTGTGCGCCGGTGTCTGCGGTGGCGGCGGGCGCGGTGGTGGTGGCTGGCCAGTCGATCGCGGTGTCGGCGGTGAAGGTGTTGACGAAGTCTGTTGGGGTGCCGACTTGTCCGGTGCCGCGGCCGTAGACGATGACCTGGGTGGTGGATGTGACGGTCCAGGTGTTCGTGGTGTCGTTGTAGGTGGCGTCGGTGACGAGTATCCAGTCGCCGGGCCATGCGATTTGGTCGTTCATCGAGGGTTGGGTGATGGTGACTTGCAGCAGGTTGGGAACTTGGATGCCGGTCGAGACTTTCATGGCGGCGGTGGATCCGATGGCCATGAGCGCGTTTTGCAGCCCGAAAGCTGTGGTGGCGTTGGCGGTGGAGATTTGGAACGCGGCGAGGTTTTGCGGGGCGATGCGGGTTACTGAGAGGACTCTCACGGTGCTCCTAGAAGGGGATGACGCCGATGCGGCGGTTGGAATAGGCCCAGGTTGCGCCCGATACTCGGTATTTCAGCTTGAATGTTGTTGCGCCTGCGGTTAACCCGAAAAGCGGGAAGGTGGCGCCAAATCCGGGGGTTAGTGGGTACGCTTCGCTGCCCGCTGCGTATCCGTCTGTCGCTGCCTGCGTGTTCGCGCCGGACATGGCGAAGCTGAGCAGCGGGTTGCCACCGCTGCCGCTGGCGTAGGTGATTTCGGTTTGGATGGCGACGAGCACGACACCGCTGGTTCCCACTTTGACCGTCACTTCGTCGGTGGTGGTGGTCAGGTCGGTGTAGGTGGTGGAGCTGGTGGATTCGCTTGTCGCCACCGTCGCTGTCGCCGGTCCTGCGGGGGCGTTGTCGTAGAACGCCCAGTAGGCCAGCGAGCCCGGGACGGTGGTGTCGACGGCGGTGATCCAGATACCGCCGGGAGCGCCCGCGCCGCCGGGGTAGTCCGTCCCTCCCCAGTTGATTGCCGCGCCGCCGCCGCTGCCGCCACCGCCGGGGGAATTACCCGCGGCGCCTTGGGGATTGTTCTGAACGGCACCGAAGGTGTACAGGTTGTTGTTGACCACCACGGACTGGCCACCGCCGCCGGCCTGGGCGCTGTTGGGGGCGTCGCCGCCGTAGCCCCCTGCGCCGCTCAGCTGCGTTCCAGAGGGGAACGTCAGGGTGCTTGCCGCACCTGTGCCACCAGCCCCGGCGTTCGGCGCGCCGGGCGCCCCCCCGGCGCCTACGGCGCCGGTCCACGCGCCAGACCCGGCCTGGGAGGGGGTGATGCTGCCGTATTGCGCGCCGCCGTAGCCGCCGCCCTGCCCGGCTTGGGTGCTGTAGCCGCCCATGCCACCACCCCCGGCCCCGACAACCACCACGTCCAGCGAGTCGGCCCAGGACGGCGGGGTGTAGCTTACCGATCCGGCGGTGAAGTAAGTGTCGCTCTGGCGGATGAATCCGTCGGTGCCGAAACCGCCGTAGCGGTAGGAACTTCCGATCTGCGACACCCCGGCAGAGTCGGTGTAGGAGACGTTGAGTCCGTTGGGGCCGGTCACGGTGAACACGTCCTCGACAGCGGCGAGGCTGTAAGGGGAGTTCGCGATGAGCGTACCGTTGCCGGGCAGCGCAAACGTGGTGAACGTCGTGTCTTTACCCGCGACCGCGCAGCCGATTTCGCAGTTCGCCGCACCCGTGGAGGGGTTGTTCGCCTGGATTTTCACATACACGTAGGTGGTAAACGCCGAATTGGCCCGCAGGAAAAGATATTTCGCGTAGCCGTCGCTGGAATTCCAAACCCCCGAGACGGTTTGGCTGTCCGTCATGGCGACCGTGCCGTACCGCGCAGCCGACACCGCAATCGTCGCGGCCGCCGCCAACGCCGTGAACCCCGAAGGGAGCGACCCGTTCAGCGATACCGACTCGTGCAGGCCACCCCCACCACCCCCACCGTAGAACGAGGGAAGCTGGGACTGAATCGCCGATATCTGCTGGGAATGGTTCTGCGCCGTGGTCACCGAGGACGCCGCGGCATTGGCAACATCCGACGACGCGGCAGCCGAAAAGCTCTGATTGGCCCACGCATTGAACCATCCCGTCACGGCATTGCTGATCGCCGACTGCGCTTGGGTGACCGTCTGGTCCACGGTTGTCACGGTGTTGTCGAAGCCCTGGACGATGCTGTTGAGCGCGCCACTGGCGTTCGAGTTCGCCGTGTTGATCGCCGTCGACACGTCGGAGGCGACAGTCCCCCCGACACCGGAGATCATGGAGTTGATTTCCTTTGTGGCACCGGCGATGTCGGACTGCAGCGAGTTGGAGAACGTCGAGAGCTGCGAGAGGAACGCCGGCAACGTGTTGCCCGTGACCGCGCCGAGGAACGCCAGCACCACCTGGCGGATGAAGCCGCCCAGCAGATTCTGGCCGATCGCCTCCATCTCCGAGGCGGCGAACGCCAGCTGGCCGGTGGGAACCGGCTCGGCGTAGTGAACCGAGGGGTCGGGCGTGGACGCCGATGGGTAGCTCATCAGCCCACCGCCACCGCGAACACGCTGAACCCGGCGCGGCCCGTCGAGTAGTTGTCGGTCGTGCCCTGCTGCTCCTCGCAGTTGAGGTAGATCGTCGCGCCGGTGCCCGCCGCGATCTGGCCGAAGCCGCTCGTGAGCAGCCCACCCCTGAATGTCGGATTGATGGATGAGACCGAGATGGCCGCGCTGCTCAGCGTTCCCATGCCGCGTGCCACCTCGACGCCGGACTGGCTGTTGAGCCCACCGCCGACGCGCGCCACCAGGTCGACCTGGGTGTTGGCCGTGCCGACGATCTCGGCGTCGGCGGCCACCACCGGAATCCACGGCCGCGCGATCGGAGGCACGGCGACCGAGGACAGCGTGCGGACGTTGCCTGCGCTCGATCCGGTCGCGGCGATGCCCGTGGCGTTGAACGCCGCGATGATCGGCAGCGTGACGGGGTTGAACTTCGAGGTGGCCGCGTCGTACTGGATGATGTTCTTGTCGGCCGGGGCCGCGGATAGGTCGGTGGCCGCCGCGATGGCGAATGAACCCGACTGGCCCGGCTCGCCCTGCTGCACCGCGATGTCAAGGTCATACACCGACGCCTCGCCTGAGCCGCCGGGTAGGATCGGCACGAATTGCGCAGGGGGACTTGGTAGCGCGTCCCCGTAGGGCACCGCCGTGTAGTTGATGTTGCGCAGCGTCGGAGGCAACCCGGGGGGGCCGTCGAACACCGCGGGCAAGTTCACCTGGGCGCCGCTCGGGCCGTACACCGCAACCGCCGTCTGTGTCGATCCGGGGGTGATGCCCGCCGGGAACAGCGTCACGCCGACGAATGCCACGGCACCTTCGGCATAGCCCTGCGGGTTGAACAGCCAGACCGATGGCCCGGTCCAGTAGTCGGCGATGTTGGGCTGCGGCGATGTCATGAGTTGGCGCCTCCGATCACCCAGGTGCGCAATGGCGACGGCGTGGCCACCCGCGTCAGCGAGCCCGACGCCGAGATGTCGTTGAGCGAGAGGGTCAGCGCGCCGGTGCCCACCACGGGCGCGGCGATCAGCGGCAGCCCGATCGCACCCCACAGCGCAGTGCTCGGCTGCGTCGCGGTGCCGACGACCGCGGCTGCACCCGGGGCGTCGCCGACCAGCAGTTCACCGCCCTGCGCGGTCGCCGTGTACGGCAGGAAGTTGTATCCGAAAAAGCTGAGCAGATAGGCGATGTAGGCATAGGTGCCGTCGATCGCCGCCCGCGTGGTCAGGGTGTAGCCGCTGAACAGGTCCGGGCTGCTGACCGCATGCGCCGTCACGATCTTGGCCGCCGGGACCGCTGCCGCGCCGGTGGAGTCCACGGTCACCGTGTTCGAGGTGCTCGCGCCCACGGTGTCGCCGCTGACGAACACCGGCGTGCCGACCGTGAGCACGCCGGAGTAGCTCACACAGTCGGCCAGCAGCCAGAAGCCATTGGAGTTGGCCGTGAGTCCGGAGACGGCGATCTCCCAAGTCTGCGAGCCGGTCGGGGGGCTGGCCAGCGTGAACACCATCAGCGCGTTCTGGCCCGAGTTCCAGCGCACCGGAGTGCCCTGCATGGTCATCGTCTTGGTGCCGAACGTCGCGGTGAACGTGGCGCCGGTGGTGTCGACGCTGGCCGCGATGAAGGCGAACAGGGTGACGGTGACCGCCTGGGCCAGCGGGTTGATCGCGTGCACCTTGGACACGTTCCCCGAGGTCGCCGTGCCCGCGACCTCGGTGATGTTCTGGCTGGCGTAGTCGAGCAGGACCGGCATCAGCTGCTCGCCTGTCCGGCGAACGACAAGGTGAATGCGCCCAGGGCGAACTGGTCGCCCACCACAACGGTTTTCGGCACCAGTAGCGCACCGGAGAACAGGAAGTTTCCGGCGGTCAACGCATCCCACGCCGACAGGTAGGAGATGGTCTCGGCCGCGGCCATCGACGACCAGATCGGCGGCAGTCCGGTGAACCCGAAACTGCCATTGGCCGCCGCGGCGAATGTGGCGCCCACCCGCAGCGTTGTCTGCGACACGTCGGTCGTGCCCGCACCGCCCGGGATTCCGGTATGCAGCTGGAACGCGCAGACTGACACCGTGTAGGGCGCGTTGGACAGCGTGTTGAGCCACTGGTCGGCCAGGTAGGGGCTGATGCCCACAGCGGGGTTGCTCATGGTGGTCCTCTTTTGTCCTAGTTGGCGCCGCAGACGATTTGGAACGTGTATTCCTGCTGGCGCCCGTGGTCGGTGGTGATCCGGCACGTCACCGCATAGGTCAGCCCCAGCACCCCTGCCTGCAGCCAGCATGTCGCCTGCGTCTCGGTGAAGTTCGTGGACAGCACCGTCAGTTCCGAGGCCGGGGCGACGATGAACATCGCGGCTTCGATGAAGTCGTCTTGGTTGAGCAGCTTCGACCAGTCCATCGTGTAGTCGACGAGGTCGTTGGGGTCCTTCGTCCACACCGGCATCGCGGTGCCGTCGGCGGAGTAGATGATGGTCGGAGCGGTCGTGATCACTTGCGGCACAGCCAGTCTCCTTACTTGTTCGGCGGGGCGAGCATGAGCAGGTTGAGGTCTTCCTCGAACTCGACGAGCTTGCGCTGGAAGATCGCCATGGGTGCCTCTTCGCGGCGCCCATCGCCGATCTGGCCGGTCACCTTGCCGCGGTTCTCCGCGTCGTCGATGATCGTGATTTCGTCGAGGTAGTCGCTGAACAAGGTGCCGCGCCGGATCAGCGACGCCATCTGCGCGGGCCACACATCACGGCCCAGGGTGAACGGCACCCCGTTGACGAACGTCACCTGCGCGGCCGGGTAACCCGCGATGTCCCACTCCGCCGAGATCGCGGCGAACAGTGCGTCTACGTCGTAGGTGGACTGGGCGGGGAAAAACTTTTCCGGCGGCCCGAACGGCCCCATCGAGACCCGAAGGTTGAAGTTGTCGAACAACATGAACGCCAGGAGCGCGTTATCCACGATGCCGTCCAGGATCGAGTTCGGGATGCCGGTGATACCGATGACCATCATCAGCATGTCCACCAACCACTCCAAGGTGGCGTTCAGAAAATCGTTGAGCCACTGAGGACTTCGACCACCCAGCACGATCTGCCATGCGAGCGGGGCATGGTGGGCGATGTCCATCGACACCAGTCCCGAATCATCGACATCGGCATTGAACACCACCCACGGCGGCGTGTAGTTCACGCCGATAGCGGGCGCGATCTCGATGTTCGACCCCGGCGGCACGTACTCATTGGCCGGGTTGAGGAACGGCGCGAGCACACCGCCCAGGATTGAACCCTCGGCGTCGACAAGATCCCGGATCAGCCCGTCGACCACGGTGCCCGTGGGGCCCGTCACGTTCTGGTAGTCACGAATGTTGAATACCAGTGTGGGAGTTGACAACGCCCACAGCACGCCTTCGGGTTGCGGCTCACCGGGCAGCCACAGGTCCATGCTCGCGTAGAGCCCGTTGTCCTTGAGTTGCTGAGTGATCAGCTTCCAGCACGTGTCCATCCGGCCGTGAATGACGATCCACGGGGACGTATCCGTCAGCGGATCGGTGAAGGTCACACACACCGGGGTGGTGACCATCTGCATCAGCGTGGCCATCGAGATGCCCGGCTGTATCAGCAGCGCGCCGAACCAGGTGCGCCAGTCCGCGTTCAGCGAGCCGAGGTTGTTGAACAGCTCCCACAGCCCCAGTTGCAGCCGCAGGCAGTTCTCTGCCACCAGCGTCTTGATGACGGTGATCGCGGGCCCCATCAGGATTGCCTCGCTGGGCTGAATCTCGATGGGCAGGAACGGTTCCGGGAACGCCAGGATTCGGTCCAGAATCGTCAGGGAGCCGACCACCTGGCATTCGACGGTCTGCGTGCCATCGGCGTTCAGCTTGTCGTGCGCGACATCCACCCACCCGGACCAGCGCAGCGCACCCCCGGAGAAGCTGATCGTCACCGGCACCATGACGGTCTCGCACTGGATCACCACGTCGGCCAGCGGGTCGATGCCCATGAGCGTGATCTGCGCGTCCGGCAGCTTCAGGCGCGGCAGTGTCGCCTTGAGCCGGATGTAGTTCCCGCACGGGTAGCTCTTCGCGTAGAACTTGTCGTAGACCTCGACGTCGATGTCGGTGGGGATCTGCTGGCCCACGGCGGCCAGTTCCAGCGCGGTCTGTGATGCGGCCACCGGGTCCGTGCCGGTGAGGGTGGCCAACTGTTGCGGGGTGGTCATTCCGGCCATGCCCGCTGCGGATCGACGCGCCCCACCACCTGACTGTCGGCGTTGCCGCCGGTGATGCTGACCGCCAGGTGCGACAGCGTGGCCCAGCTCGGCTGACGCACACCGGGAATCGGGTTCGTGTACTGGCCGGTCAACAGTTCGTAGAGGTTCCCCTGCGGCGGGTACACCCCGAACAGCGACTCGAACCACTGCAGCACCGGCGGCACGTTGTTGTTCGTGACGAAGTTGATGACCTGGCCGATCAGCGCCTGAGTCGGCGTGTTCGGCACGCCGGGGTTGCTCGTCAGGTCGATCACCGCGCGCTTGCGGCGGTTGGTGTCGATGAGCACCTTCTGCCCGGCCCCAAGCGGGCCGAACGTGAGCTGGGTGGACGTGTTCTGCGCGGGCCCGTTGGAAAACGACAGGGTGCCGGGCCCGGTGAAAAGCAGTGTAGGCCAAGCATTCTCGGTGCCCGTGTTCAGGAAACTCAGCCAGCCCGAACCGGCACCCGAACTGCCCGGCGCGAACGTGTCGATCGACGGGAAGCCGAACCAGAACCCGGAATCGCAGCGCACCGTCTGCGTGAACTGGCGCATCAGCAACTCGCGCGGCATCTGTTTGAGCGCGTCGGGCCACGGCTTTGAGCGGCGCGCCGGAATCCACCAGTAGCCGCGGTCGGGCGTGAGGTACTCAACCTTGTTGAGCAGCTCCGGTTTCCACATGCTCGTCCACTCCGACACGACCCGCGACATCCCCTGCGCCGCGTTGGCGTGGACATCGAGCACCATCTCGATTTCCAGCACGTCGTAGACGGTGCCCGTCCAGGTGACGCCGGGCTGGCGTGCAGCCTTGAGGTCCAGGTGCTTGAAGTTCGGCGTGAGTCCCTTGATTCCCCCGGACAGCACGATGCCGTCCTGGATTCCGGGCCACGGCTTGAGGGCGCCCGCGACGGCGTACCGGGAGAGGCCGTCGGCGCTGGTGCACCAGATGTTCTCCTCGACACCGGCGAGCAGCTCGTCAGCCCCGGCGGGCAGGATCGTGGCGTCCCCCGTCGCTGCGATGAGCGGGTAGGTGGTCACGGCGTCCTGCTGAACGGGCGCTGGTTGGCCGCCGAGCTGTGCTGGGAGCGCAGTGCCTGGTCCGAGATTTCGCCCACGGTCTTCTCGAAGTTGTCGGTCTTGAGGTTGATTGCGCCCTCGTGGAAGTGGAAGTTGTCCCCGGAGGATGCGCGGCTACCCTGCGTGCTGCCGGACTCGTGCGACGTCAGCGGGGCGCGGGTCTTGCCCGCGGTGTTCGGTGCGGCCGGACGCACACCGGCCACGCCTGCCAGCAGCTTGCCCGGAAGGGTGTTGGAGAAGTTCGACAGCGGGGAGTCCGCGGGCAGGAAGGTCTCCAACAGGCCCTCGACGCCGATGCCGGCGACCTGCGCACCGTAGGCCGCCGTGCGGTTGGCCAGCGGGATGACGAAATTCTGGATGGCCGAGGACGCCAGTGCGGCGCCCGCCCCCGTGGCCGCCCCCGACCCGTCATAGCCCGCGCCCGCGCCGACCGCCTGCATGATCTGCGGACCCACCGACTCCGCGAACCCGATCAGGCCGCTGTTGCCGGAAATGTTCAGCCCCGACGAGGCTGGTAGCTCTTGGCCGAAGGTCTCCTGGGAGGAGCCCGGCTGGTTCAGCCCGGCGTGCGTATTGGCGTTCTGCGGGTCACCGCCGGGTAGCGCGGGCAGCCCCTTGTCGGTGATGTTGGGCGGCTTCTCGCCGGGCTTGGGCGGTCCCTGTTTATCGTCAGCCGGCGGCGGGGTAGTCGTCGGCGGGGGCGGCGCGGGAGGTTTCGGCGGCGGTGCGGGTGGCGGCGGCGGTGCGGGTGGCGGCGGGGCTGCGGGAGCCGGACCGCCGGTGGCGAAGTAGCGCACCGACGACGGGTCTACCTGGCCCTGGTTGAGCGCGTTCATGAAGGCCGTGCCGTATCGGTCGACCGCCGATTTGTTCTGCACGTACTCGCCGGGAGATAGCCACGCGGGGACGGTGTCGGTGCCGATGGGGCCGCCGGTGGCGTGATGCTGGGCGCCAGGCACGAAGAAGTCCGCGACGTCGGGAGGCAACCCCGGCTCCGGTGGGGGTGGCGGCGCAGGCGGTGGAGTGTATGGCGACACCGGCATCTTGCGAAAGCCGGGCCGAGGGGCGCCGAGGGGCGCGATCCCGCCGGGGAACAGGTCACCCAGGTCGCCTACGCCGCGGCGCCAGTCCTTAGCGGCGGACCCCGCGAGGTCGCCCAGCGTCAGGCCGGGGATGTTGTTGTCGTCAGGACCGAGCCCGCTGCCTGGAGTGAACCCCGGGCCCATTCCCTGCGGGCCTCCGGTGAGCAGCCCGTTGAGCCACGCCTGCGTCCCGGGTTTTGGCGGGGGTGGAGGCGGTGGACCAGGAGGCGCCGGCGCGGGCGTGGGATGGGCAAAGGCGTTGCGCAGGAGTTTCCGTTGCTGATCTGGTGAGAGCTGCGCGACCTGGTCCGGGGTGAGGGGCCCGTTGATGTCGACCGGTGCGCCGGTGTTCGACGTCGCACTGGCCGCGTCGCTGCCGCCACCGGCCGGAGCTGCTGCGCCACCACCTCCGCCGACGGGTCCGGCGACGTGAGAACCGGGGCCGAACGTTCCGGCTGGCACGTTGGGGGTGAACGGGGCCGCAGCATCAGGACCAGAACCAGCACCCCCCGACAGCATCGATAGCAGCCCACCGCTCTGACCGCCCGGTGACTGCCCGAACGCGGCCATGACGCCGGTCTCCAGCGGCCCGAGGACCATGTCCTCCATGAAGCCCACAGCCCACTCCGCAAGCCCGGGAAGGCCCTTCGAGAGTCCGAATCGGTCAGCCAGCGGCACCGGCAGGAACGGGTTACCGCCGCGCCCACCGGAGCTCCCCTGACGAATCGCTGCAGCCCGGCCACGCTCAGCCGCAGCCACCTGACGCTCGGCGTCGGCAACCTCATCCTTGGCCTTCTCCCGCGCCGAAGCCTTGGCTTTCGGATCGGCGTCGACCTCGGACTCGTGCTGCTTGGCTACCGACAGGTGCTCCTGCGCACGCGCCAGACGGTCATTGGCAGCCCCCATCTGCGGCGACGCACCACCCATCCCGCCGCCGGAACCCGCGGGGCCGTCCGGGTAAAGCCCTTGCATCGGCAGGTACATGTGATTGGTGAACTCAGACGACTCCGCGCCAGCAGCATCCCCACCCAACTCGATGCCGCCGTGCTGCCCACCAGACTCGAAATGCGTGCCATCGGGCAGCGTCGCCGCCATGTGGCCGCCACCAGGACCGCCGTTGTACCAGCCGATATTGAACGCTCCGGGCATCGACCCCGGCTGAAAGCCCTTCTCAGCCAGCCACGATGACGCGGTCGCCGTGCTCATGCGGCCCGTGGTGCCCAGCGCTGCGTCCACCAGTTGCGACACGGCGCCGCTGCAGTCCGTCGACCCCCACACGTAGTTGCCGCCGTTGAGCGCCTCGGCTTCTTGGTAGAGCCGCGACATCGGGCTACCGTCATCACCGACCGGGCCGCCGTACTGGCGGTGCAAAGCGGCGCGCCACGCGTACACCCCGGCATGACCACCCGCAGCGTCCACGTCATCGGCGGTCAGAACGTGCTCACCCTCAGCACCCCAGAACAGGGCCGAGTCGGTGCCTTTCGGGCCGGGAGCGTGCAGGGGGCCACCGGCGGCGTGGCTGCCGAACAGCTGGTGCGCCACCCACGCCCCGGAGCCCGGAACCTCCGCGAACCGGGTGAAGAAGTTGGTGTGGAGACCGTGGTCAGCCGCCGTGAAAGCACTGTCGGCGGCTGCGGACCCGGCAGCTGCAATGCCGAGCGGACCAGCCGCCGCGGCGATCCCGCCAAGCGCCCCACGTGCACCCCCGGCCGACGCGGTGACGCGCTCCTCTGCTGCCACTTCCTCGGCGGCGGCAGCTTCAACCCCCGCGACACCCTCCTGCGCGGCGGCGCCCATGCCGCGCATCGTGGTAGCCGCGGTTGCTGCTGCCGTGTCCGCTGCGCCAAATCGCGTTATCAGAGTGCCGATCCCGGTGGCGATAGGACCCAGGACCGTCGAGGCGATGTTGTAGCCCTTGATCGCCAGCCATGCGCCACCGAACAGACCGACCGCGGTGGCCGCGGCCTCGGCCAGCGCCGGATGCTGCTCAAGCACGTCCGCGACGTCGTGGAGTCCGCGGGCCGCCAAGGTCAGAGCCGGAATGAAGTCGTCGCCGAGCTTGATCGCCGCAGCGCCGAAAGCGGCCTTCGCATCCCGCATCTGGGCGTTCAGGCCCTTTTGGACGTCGCTTAGGCCCTTGACGTCACCATTCGCGTCTGCGACCGCAGAGCCGACCTGATTGACCGCATCCGCAGTCTTCTGCGCATCCTCGGGGGTGCCATACAGCTGCGCCAGCACATTCAGCGTCTCGGCGCCCCCGGTCGTTTCCCCGAGCAGCTGCTGCACCGTCTCCAAATCGGGCTGCAACTTCTTCAGATTCGAACTCAGCCCGTCGACCGTCTGGCGCATACTCATCCACTGCGCCAAATGCGGATCAATCCGCGCAGCCGTGCGGATCTCAGTCAAAAAACCCTTCGGTGCGGCGCCCCCGCTGGCGTGCAACGCGTTCATCTGATCAGCCAACGCCTTCGCCTGCGGCGAAAGAGCCTGATAGGCGCTGTTCAGAGCGCCCGCGGCGTCGGCATTCTTGTAGAACGCGGAGATCGCCACCTGACCGTCAGGACCGCCCAACTCCCGAATCCGGCCCGCGATCTGCCCAAGCACACCGTTCAAGCCCACCCCAGGGGTGCCCAACTCGACCTGCAACTCGTGAGCGCTCAACCCCAACTTGCCCAACGCATCCCGCATCTGCGCGTTCGGCCTCATGAAGTTACGGATCGTCTGCGCCATATTCTGCGACGCCTGATCTGGTCCCATCCCGGATTGTGTGAGCCGCGCCAAGTCTCCATACACCTGGTCGATCCCCACGTGCGCGGTCATGGCGACCGGCTCAACACTGTGCAGCGCCCCGCTGAAATCCTGCAACGTGGTCTTGGCCATCCCCACAGCGACATTCAGCTTCGACGCCAAATCCGCGGCTTTGGACACCGGGATGTTGTAGTCGTTCATCGTCGTCGTCAGGCCGCTAATGACCGTCCCCAGGTCAGCGTTCTCAGCGTTCGCCAACTGCGCCGCCGAGGTCAGGACCTTGATGCCGTCGCCGCCGCGATACCCAGCCTTCTCCACGGTGTACATGCCGTTGGCGAGATCCGAGGCGCTGTAACCCACCTGGCCGGCCAAATTCAGGATGCCGTCCGACACGGTCTTGAGGTTGGCGCCCGTCTCCCCCGCGGACGCCTGCAGCCGGATCATCTGCTGCTGAAAATCCCCGGCCTTCTTCCCAGCCTCGAACGCCGCCGTGCCGAATGCCGCCACCGACCCGATACCGACCGCGTTCACGATCGGGCTCGACCCGATCTTCTGTAGGTTCGTCAGCGACTTACCGGCATCATCAGCCGACTTGCCCAAGCGGGCGTGCGCGGCCTCACTGGCCACCATCGCGTCGACCTGGTCGCGCTGCGCCTTGGCGGCCCGAGCATGCGAATCGGCAAGCGCCACATTCGCCGACGCAGCACGACTACTATCCGCGCCGTACTTGTCGGTGACCTCATTCAGCCGCTTCTGCGCAACCTCAACCTGAGCCATCGAACGCACCATGCGGCGAGCCGACTCAGCCTCCACATCAGCCAGACGCCGATACTCAGCCTGCAACTCCATCAGCTGAGCACGCGCAGCACTCCCATCCACCGCGGCCAGAGCACCCGACAGGGACTTACCCATGTCACGCGAAATCTGGTTACCCACATGAGAGAACTGCTCAATCAACTTGCGGGCAGCAGCAGCAGCGGCGCGCTCATCGACCCGTGACTCGATATCGAGATAGACAGGCATCCGTGCTCACCGCCTTCCGTTTCCGTGCAACCCCGCCAAGATGTGATCGGCCCCGACGCTCTGCAGCTTGGTTGCCTCCTGCCGCTTGCGCTCGGCCAGGAAAGCCGCCAGCGGTTCGATCAGGCCCGTCGGGTCCGGCGTGTAGTCGCGGCCATCAGCACGCATCGAAGCGATCTCCAACGTGTTACGCGCCAACAACTTACGTTCCGACGTCCAGTCCACATAGGTGGTGATCACCTTGACGTCGCGCGGTGGCCGACCGAGCGCGGGCAGCTTGATCAGCTTGCCGTGATGCTCACCGTCGCCGACATACTCGCCGACCCAGAACGTGCGCTCGGTGGCCTCGCGGAACCGCGAATCCTCCGGTGTCTCATCGAGCAGCGCCAACAATTCGCGGCTGCTCATCGTGAAGTCAGGACGCAGCCACTCCCGAATCGACCGACGGTGATACCTGCTCAGCGCCGCCTCGATCTGCTCCGGAACCAGCCGCCACAACCGCAGCGCCTCCATCACTTTTGGAGTCCGCGGCGCGCCGATCAGCCAAAACCTTGTTCATCTTCCACCAAATGAACGCCACATCATTACCGCGCCCACCTGCCTTCTTGAACGCCTCGTAACGCTCCCCGAGGATCGCCTTGGCCAGCTGCACGTTGTAGCTCTCCACCAGCTTGCCGCCCTTGCGGGCGGGCTCCATGAGAGCACCGCGCGCCAACACGGCGCCCTTGTCGTCGAGCCGATCCGGGTGACGGTCCCATCCCTCGGCAGCCAACTGCAGCGCGTCGTAGCGGGCCTGCTGATCGTCGTCGAGCAGCGACGGGTTGGGGATCTCGAACAGCTCCCCACTCGGAGTGCGGATACGTTCGCTGGCAACAAAACCCAGCGTCTCAGCAGCCTGCTCGCGGGCAGCCTCGAACGAGTCGAATACCTGTGGTGTTTCCATGACTGAATGTCCTTGCCTGCGTGGCCGGTGTGTGGCACCACCGAGGCGCCCGGCCACACAGCGGACGCCCCGGTGGGGTTCTGGGCTACACGGAAGTCGAAGTGAACGGCGCAGACACCGGCGACGTCGCAGTCAAGTTGCTGCCCGTCGCGGTGACCTGCAGGGCGTTGTACGTCGTCGAAGCGACCAAACCCGAAATCGTCACCGTCGTGAAACCACCGGCCACCGTGGGCGACCCGGACAGCGTCGCCGAAGTGAACGCCGTGTTGGCGGCTTCCTGCAGCGCCACCGTGTAGACGGGGCTCAGCACGTCGATCGGCGTGGGGAACTTGACGGTGGCAGTCAGGCCGGTGACCGGGGTGACGACGGGCGCCGTGGTGGCGAAGTCGAAGTCGCCCGATGCGTTCCACTGCGAGCCGCCGTAGCACGACCACTCCACAGCCCGCGAGAACGGATCCGGCAGCGCCTCGTAAGTCAGGGCTGACGACTCCGGCGCCTTCAACCCGAGCTCGATCTTGCCCTTCTTGTCGGTGACGATGCGCGGGAACACCCGCGACTTCAACTGGCCGAGACCGTCCACGCCGATCAGCACCAGCACGCGCTCCACCGGAACGTCGCGGTTCGGGCGCGCGATCACCAGACTCGGAGTGCCCTGCGCCGGAACGCCGTTGATCGTCGGCAGCTCGTAGTCCAGATACCGCACCAGCGGAGAATCCTCGATCGGCTCGAACATGATCTTGTCTTCGAGCTTGGACAGCACGTTGCGCACCGATCGGATGGTCTGCGCGGTCGGCGTCTGGGTCATCGTCTGATCCGGGGTGACCGACACGCTCTCGGGCTTGAGGAACCCCACGCTGTAGAAGCCCAGGTTCGGCGACGCCGCCGACGCCAGCAGGTCCCCGCGAATGGAGATGCCGTCCGCGGCGAACGGCGTGAACCGCGCGACACTGTCCTGGCACACAGTGAGGCCCACCGACGGGCCGGCCATGTTGAAGACGCTGCCATCGGCGTTGTAGTAGTCGCGGACCAGCGCATAAACGGTCTGCCAATACCGGGCGCCGAGCGGGTTGGTGGTCGGCTCGAGGATCTGCGCCTCAGTGCCACCAGTGGCGGGCAGTGCCATATTATTTTCCTTCCATACGGAAACTGCCCGGGCCGGATTGGCTCGGGCGGCAACGGGTTTGAGGTGGTTTACTGCGTCGGGGTGAAACGCAGCCGTACGTCATAGCGGCCGACGTAGCGTTTGATGAACGGGTCGCGGTAGTCGGCGAACACCGGAGGCATGATGGGGTCGACCCACGCGCTCGCCGGGCGACCGTCGGGCATCGTGATCACGTCAGCCGGGGTGAGCGAGATCAGCACGTTGTCGGCGTTCCAGGCTGCGGTACTCGCGTCAGCGCGAGTAGTGGCGTAGGAATGCACCGAAACCGTGGCGGACAACATGAACCGATCCGACTTACCGGCCACCGCCGTCACCACGTAGCACGGAAGCGCGGTCTGCTCATCGCGCTCCGGGCCAGTCGGCAACCCCAGCGGCAACAGCCGGGCGATGACGAACGCCTCCGGGTTGGCCGGCAGCCCGTAATTCAGGCTCACCGACGGCGCCTACGACGAGGGCCGCGAGCCGCCTTGAACGCCGACGAACGCGCCTGACGCGCCGCATCGACGATCTTGGACTGCGCCGCAACACGATCCAGCCCCGCACCCTCGGCGCCGAGCTTCGCCAGCTTCTCCAACTCGTCACGCAGACGGGACTGCGCGTGCTGCACGCCCTCGTCGATGATCGGGCCCGTGCCGCCGAAGTACTTGGCGGTCTTCGCGAAAATGGCGTCCTCGGGGAAATGACGCGTCCCCAGCTCCTGCCACAACGCGATCTTGTCCTTCGAGCCGACGCGCAGATGCCCCACCTTGTCGCTGGGAAACACCTTGATCGAGTCCCGGAAATCCCCCGGAGAACCCTCGGGAGGTGCCTGACGGCGATCATCACGACCAGACTCGCCGAACACCGCAGCCAGCCCGCGGGCATGCTCGGCGACCTGCTCAGCGAACTTATGCAACTCGTGGGCAGCCTCGGCAGAACCGAGCCACGCGGCGATCTCCGCTTCGATGCTCATCCGGCCTGCCATTCACACACGACCCAGGCATACGACGGCGCGCCGTCGATGTCGTACTCGATCTCCGGAAGTCCCTGGGTCTTGTAGTTACGTTGGGCCAGCGCGTCGTTGGCGCGCTGCGGCTGAATCCAGGTCGCGTTGTTGATCGACACAACGATCTGAGCCTGCGTGGTCGCGTCGATGCCGGGAATGCCCGATCCGGGCACATACGGCAGAAAAGCCCACGCCCGCTCGTGACTCGTGATCGTGTCGGACTGCTCCTCCACCGGGCCACGCGAATACGGCTCGAACACACAGCCGTACACCCACGCCACGACCGTCGGAGTGCGGACGGCCTGGTTCAACTCGTCGACCGCGCCGGTAGCGACCATCTCGACAATGCCGAGGGTTTCACCGCCCGGATACTCAGTCATTGTTATAGGCCCAGTAGTCCCAGCCCGAGTTCTGGTAGCTGTTCGACCAGCGCGTCGGCCAGCCCGCGTCCTCGTCGTCGGCGTAGAAGTCATTGCACGGGAAGTTGCCCATCGGCAACGCCCGCAACGGAATCCCCAACAACAGCTTGTGGTTGTCGGTGAACTCCAACGCCTTCATGGGATCCGAGAACGAACCGCCATCCATGCGATGACCCGTGGTGCGCGAGAACGACGCCAGCTTGCTGTACCGCTGGTAACGCACAGCGCTGCTCACGACATCCCACACCACGAACTGCGCCGTTGGATCAGACTGCGACAGCGCGGGCCCCTGCGGGCCGTTGCTGTAGATCCAGCCCGACGCGACCTGCAGCAGCAGGGTCACAATCGCCTGCTGCTGCGCGGTCAGCGGCGGGCCGTCCCACAGCTTCGTGAACCCGCCCAGGTCCAGAAACGGGTTCACGGCCGACGCCTAGAAGTCGCCGAGCAGGTCGACGAGCTCGTCCTTGGTGAGCGCTTCCAGCTCGCCCCGGTCGTTACCCTTGGACACACCGAAACTCACCCACTCCTCTTTCGGGGAGACGCGCTTGGGCTTGGTCGCCAACACGTCGAGCGGCGCGACATCGGGGGCGTCTTCGGGGCTGTCGATCTCCTGCACGAGACCGTGGCGCAGGAAGTGCTCGCGCTGGGTGTCGTTGAGGTACGGCAGGAATGAGCCCCGGTAGGCGTGGTGCAACCTACCGGCGCCGTCGCGTGCCACCACCAGAGGCGCGGTCACCGTGAAGCCGCTCATGCGGCGATCCCGGTGATCTCGACGCCGGCAAGGGGCTCGATGACAATGGGTGTCGTGGTGCGGCGGCACCGGATACGCCAGCGGTCCTGCTTGTCCTCGCGCATCGTCTTGACCTGGATCATCGAGCGCCCGTCGTCGTCGACGGTCCCGTCGGGGCTCTGCGAGCCCGCATATCCGGGTGCCGGGAGCCGCTCGTCGACCATCGCGCCGAACACGGTCGTGTCCAGCACCGCGCAGTACGGCTCCGAAGGCAAGTTCGGGGTACCGAGCCACAGCTTCCCGTTCAGGGTGGTCATCAGCGCACCCTCAAGACCGGCCATGACCGGCATCTCGGTGACGCCCTTGGCGCCGAAGTTCTCACGCGGCAACAGAGGCGCCAGCTGCGGGCTCGAGTTCACGATCGCAAACGTGGTCAGGTCGCACACCACCGTGTTGGGACGGTAACCCTGCTTCAGCGCGCGCATCTGCTGCTCGGCAAGTTGAACATCGCGCAGAATGTTCGGCGCCGTGTTGGCGCCGCTGCCGTCCCAGTAGGAGGTCTGCGCGGCCAAGCCGCCCGGAGTCAACGCTCCCGCGGCCTGGGTCTGGGTGATCGCGGCGACCATCGCCGACATCACCACCGAATCGACCTGCTGCACCATCGAGTTCACCAACTTGATGAACGCCCGCGACACGACGTCGAAGTTCTGCCGGGCAATCGCCTCGTCGTCGATGATGGTGTCCAGGCCCCACTTGATGACGTTGGCCATCTGCGCGGGACCAGTCGGGACCGCCGACAGCGGGTACTCGCCGCCGGGAGCGACCGAAAGCGGCGCACCGTCAGCGAAGATCGACTCGATCTGTTCGTAGATGATCGACCCGTCGGTGGTGAAGAACTGGCCGGTGAGCACCTTGTTGCCGATGAAAATCTGGTCGGCGATCGTGCGCAGCGCCCGCAGCACCATGGTCGGGTCGTTGAGGTACCGGGAGATCGAATAGATGTCCTGGCTCTGCAGGTTCCCGGTAGGGAAGGGCGGTGGATTGAGGATGGGCATTTCGACCTATCCCTTTCTGGAAAGTGCTGCAGGGCAGCGGTTTCTGGGTATGAAAAAACCCCGAGCCACTCAGGGCTTCGGGGCTTTCGCGTGGCCTGGCGGGGGTCAGTGCATGAGTCGGACGGTCACCTGGTTGCTGGCGGCAGCGGTCAAGGCGACACCCACCGCATCGGTGTAGACGGTGTCGGTGGCGATGGTGGCGACCGCACCGCCCGCGGCGGCGACGACTACCGCACCGGCCGCGATGGCACCACTGGCCGCCAGTACGTGCACGCCCTCGGTGTACACCGACACCGTTGCGCCGGACGCAACCGTCTGCGCGGCAACGCCGATCCAGGCCGAGGTGTTCGTCGACGTCGGGGAAACCGTGTTCGCGGCGCTCAGATACACCAGCTGCCCAGCGGTGATCGCGGCCCCGGCGGTGAAGGTGAGTTCATCACCGGGAAGGAACAACGGCACATAGTCACTACCGGCCATCAGTTGACACCTTTCTTGGCCAGGCCCAGCTTCCCGAGCACCTGGTTGTGGATGTATTCGAGGCCCTGGTCGGGGCCGTCGCCGTCGCCGTACTCTGCGGCGATGGCACCTGCGACCCCGGTGTGTCCGGCCTCGACGACGGGGATCAGTCCCGGCTTGAGCCCGGCCAACGCGGTCTTGTTGTGGCCACCGGGGTCGACTTCGAGGGCCTTGCCCCAGTCGGCCTTACTGGCGGGGGTGATGCGGCCGTCGCGCACGGCGGCCATCACCAGGTGCTCGCGGTCCTCGGCCATCTGGCGCGCCTCGGCGCGCTGACCGGCTTCTGCGGCAGCGACGAGCTGCTCGTACTGCTGGTTGTCGAGCTGGACCACACCGGCCGGCGGCGCGGAAGCGGCGACCTTCTGCTCCAGGTCGGTCTTGGCCTGCTCGGCGTTGGCGGTGAAGGTTTCCCACGCCGCCGCGATGGCGTCCTCGTCGGCCGACGCGTCGATGCCGAGCGCCTCCGCGAGCTTCTCAGGTAGAGCCACAACGGCTCCTCTCTCTTCGGAAGCCGTGGCGGCTTCGATCTTGATTCCAAATTTCTTGGCCGCGGCCTTGATGCGGTCCTTGATCTGCGTCAACTGAGCTGCGGTGTATTTGGCAGCGTTACTTGGCTCGTTGATGTAGGCCCAAGCGCTGCGTGTATGGGCCCCGTTATCGATTGGGTAACGCTTCTTGCCGTCATTCTGGTAACCGGGGTCGGCGTATTTGACGTCTCCATATGGCTCTTTGGGAGTGTCTGTCAAGGCAATCCCTCCTTATGATGTAGGGTCGAGTACATGAGCAGGTATCCGAAGACCCAGGTGCGCCCTGGTGCCAAATTCGGAAGTTTGGTTGTCATAGAGGAAGTCGAGCGTCAGGGCTACAACCGAAGAGTTCTATGCAGATGCGACTGCGGCAGCGAGAAGATCGCCTATTTGAACAACCTGCACGCTGGTCGTACTACGTCTTGCGGTTGTACCTACACCTACGGGGCTGCAGCGCGTGACGCGATCCTCACTGAACGGCGCGCTCGCGCTAAAATCTCCGAGAACGGGCGTATTTGCCTTACCTGCAACGAGTTCAAGCCCTGGTCGGCGTTCCCGTCCGACAAACGACACTCAACTGGCCGTGCATCCAACTGCCTCGACTGCGGCCGCTGGCGAAGTGTCGTTGCCCAATACGGCATCTCAAAACATCAGTGGCACGCCCTGTTTGAAGAACAGGGTGGAGGCTGCGCTCTGTGTGAACAGCCAAGCCACGAGCGGCGCTTATCCGTTGACCACGACCACTCCTGCTGCGGACCCGCGAAGGCGTGTTTGCAATGCATCCGCGGACTGTTGTGCGATACCTGCAATCGCATGATCGGTCTCGTGGAACGCAAGCCAAAAATCCGCGAGCTGTTCGCTTTCTACCTTGGGCGCCGCCCGCTCAGTACCCGCAGCTAACACAAGTTCCATTGTTGAAAGCGTGCGTCTCACCGGCAGCCTCGATGGTCAGCTCGATCGCCTTCCCGCCAACCTGCGCAGCCGCGGCGATGTCGTACAGCCGCGCGACGTCCTGCAGGCTTTGGAGCGACTCGACGCCCGGCCGCGTGGCGCCGAGCAGCGCCAGGCCGGTGAGCACGAACTCATGCTCGCTACCATCCGGCGCGGTGTAGTCGTAGAGCCCTTCGATCGACCGGGACGGGTAGGCCGACGGCAGGATCTCGGCCAGCCACTCGGGGACGCCGACCATGTCGCCGATCAGGGCGCTGCCGTCCGCGGACGCACGCAGGTTGTCCAGCCAGCCCACCGCCGGGTCGCCGGTGAAGCGAGGGTCGTTGTGGCCCAGGCGGATCACCGGCTTGCGCAGGAGGCCCTTCTGGTGGGCGTCGATCGCCGCGGCGATCTCCTTGTCGGTGCACTCCCACTCGCCGGTCGACAGGTTCCATTTGCCCGTGCGCATCAGCTCGATGCCGGGGACGGTTACGAGATTCACCACAGCGTTATCTGCCCTTCGGGATGGATGGTCACGCGGTTGCGGCGCAGGCCCGCGGCGGCAGAAACGCGCGCCCGCGAGGTAAAGCCCTGCGGGGGTTGCGCCGTCGGGATCGGCACAGTCTCCGTCGGCGGCTTCGGGTACTGCTGGTTGTTCTCCTCTTGCAGGTCCGGGTCCGGCGCGGGAAGCCCCATCTGCTGACGCTCGAATGCCTCAAGCTCCGGATCGGGGGTGATCAGCCCGGCGCCGACCAGCATCTGCAGCGCGGCAGCCGAGGCGTCCTGGCGCGAACCGATGTCATCGACCGTCAGCAGCGGGCAGCCCTCGTCGGGCCCGAAGTTGATGTCCACCAAGTCCTCGACCACATGCGCCTGCGCGGTATCCCGCAGCATCTCGGCGACCTGCTGAACGCCCTGTGAGAACGTGTCGGCCTGCACCGAAGCCAGCGCGTAGGAGCCGCCACGGTCCAAGTTCAGGAAGTGGGCCAGCGCGGCCAGCGCCATCTGCTTATCGTGGTACTCCACGGCCTGCCGGATAAACCCGGACGGAAGGTTGCCCTTCACGCCCGCCAGCTCGAAGCCAGTCCCGAACGGCAGCGCCACGCCAGCGGTGTTGCCGCCCCGGTACTGCTGGGCGATATTCAGGAACGGCTGCAGGTTGCTGCTGCCGATGCTGGCCTCCGACACCGAATCGGGGGCCGTCACCACAGGAACGCCCACCCCGTTGCGCCGCGCCGCCGTCGCCTCGATACGGATGAACTCATCCTTCAGAAGCCAGTTCTTATACGCCGGGCGCAACAGGCTATTGCCCACCCACACGCCAGGATCAGGGTCACGCACATACACCACGAGCCGATCAACCGGAATCCAGTTCGCCCACGTCATCCCCACCGTGGCGTTACCCAGCGGCGAGCCGAACGAGGTGCCCGGAGGCCACTGCTGGATACCCTCAAGGCCACCATCGAGGGCCACATTCCAGAACGCGATCGTGCTCGACGGCCGCGGCGCCAGCTTGCGCAGATGCGCCTTACCGTCATCGCCGATCCGGTACACTTGCTCGAACACCTGATGCCCGAACAGCAGATGCCGCAACGCCACCTGCAGATGCTTCGGCCACGAAAAACGGTCCCGCGTGCGCGGCTTGGGCTTCGTATCGTTGTCCCCGGCGATCGGCAACCCCAGATCGGTGGCCACGAAGTCCACCACCTCGTCACGCGCGCCGTTGGGGTCGATTCGCCACGGCGTCAACTGCACCGGCAACGCGATCGCGTAGTACACACTGGCGATCCGGGAATCCTCGCGCCACATCCGCGTGTAGGTCCGCACGCTGTTGGGCCACAACAGCTCCGGGACCTGCTCGAACATGTCCCACTGCGAGAATGCAGAAAGCATCCCCGGAAAGGCGTTGGTAAAGCCGATTTCCTTGGTGAGCGCGGACATTTTGCGCTGCGAAAGCGTCAAAACTGTCCTCCTCACTAGCTAGAACGGGGCCATCATCGGGTCGAAATCGCGGTCCAGCGCGTCCCCGGACGTCATTTCTTGGGTGTCCATCAGCGGGGGGGGAGTGTTCTTCGGGGGCATCGAGTACTGCAAGAGGCCCCCGTGGGCCAGCGAAACGGCCATCAGCTGCACGATCTGCGAGCCGCCCCACGCATACCGACCACCCGGGAGCTCCCGTTTGACCGAGGTAGTCACCGAATCTGTCAGGATCCGCTGCCCGGAATGAGTGACCTGTTCGGCCAGGAACGCCTCGTAGAAGCCTTCGCAGTACAGGGCCAGCTCCGTGGTGTTCGTCAGCACCGGCTCAACACCGGCCTTCACCAGATACGGCACCAGCACCGCCGCCGGGGACCGCGAGTCGATCACTAGCGCCGCCGGGTCCGCGTCGGTGACGATGGCGACGAGCTTCTCGGCCACCTCCGCGGGGGAACCGGCACCAGACCAACCGATCTCGACGTGCACATCACCGCTGCGCGTGTACTGCGCACCGCCGATCGCCCACACCTTGCTCGACGGAGAGCGGTCCACACCGATCACCTGCGGATGCGACCCCACCAACTCGACCGGCCGCACAGCGACCAGATCGCAGCAAGCGGCCCACGCCTCTTCGCCGAAGACGCGCAGCCCACCCTCGTCAGCCGGCGGCCAATCACCCCATCCGAGAACTTCGACCTCGAAGTCCTTGGGCCCCAGTTCAGTCAGCAACTTGCGAACCTTGGCCTCGGTCTGAATCACCCCGAACGACGGGTTCGCCGCGCGCCACGTCGCCGGATCCTCACGCAGCGCGCGGCGCTCGGCATCCGAAATGCCCTGCGCGGGCTCCGAGGCCATGTGCTCGCGGAAGTACAGCCCACCCCCACGCTTGCCGCCGCCGATCGCCTCAAGCGCCCGGTGCCGGATCACCGACAGCACACGGCCGTTCGCGTGGATCTCCTGATTGACCGCGCTCGATAGATAGATGGTCTGCGGGTTCTTCGACGCCAGCTGCGTGGGGCTCAGCGCCGCCGTCTCCGCGTCCTTGAGGTTGTACGCCTCGTCGTAGACGATGACGTCGATTTGGTCCAGGCCACGCCCGGCGTCCAGCGAGCGCGTGATGAAGTCCACCGACGCGCCGGAAGCCAGCTCGATCGTGGCGTGGCCCTGCGAGCACGTCCACCGCGTCACGCGCCGCTTCAGCGACGGGCGCCCCTCGACGATCCGCTTGATCCGCTTGAAGATCGATTCGGCGGTTTTCCAGCGCTGCGCCGAATAGACGATCTTCTCGCCGCGCAGGAACAGCCCGAACAGGATCCGCAGATCGGCCGCCGACAGAGTCTTACCGTTCTGACGCGGCGCGATCACCACCGACGTCGGATGAGTGAACATCCCATCGGGCTCCAACGCAAGAATGCCGCGCGTGGTGTCCTGCTGCCACGGCATCATCGCGATACCGACACGGCCCGCGAACGTCAGCGCCCGCAGCGCCTCCGACAAATCGCCGTCGTCGCAGAGAAGATGCTCAGGATTCTGACGCCCTTCCAGCGCCGGCCACGCCTCACAATCCAGCAAGGTCGTCATCAGCCGCCGGGTCGTCAATCTGGGCACGCTGGCGCTGCACCTCGGCAATCAGGTGGCGCAGAACGGTGGCCTGTTGGCGAGCCTCGGCCAGCGCGTTATCCACGCGCACCTCCACAACGCTGTCGCGGCCGTCGATGAGCTTCGCCCATGCCGACTCTTCGCCAGACAGGACCGCATCGAGCTTGTCGAGACGATCCGCGATCCGCGCAGCCTCGGTGATCATCACCGTGATCGCGTAAGGGTCGCCCTCGCGCGACAAATCCGCGACCAGAAGCTCACCGGGCGTCTTTGTGTGTGGCATGGGAATTCCCCGAAGCTAGTCATGAGGGAGAGGGCGGAATTCCCGCTCGGACCAGGGGAATTCCCCACGCGGCATGAGCAGGCACGCCAGATTTTTTGGGTCCGTGTAAAAAAATCCGCGACGGGCAAGCGGTCGCCACACCCCCCCTCCCCCCTGATTTTTCCGAGGGGGGGTAGCT
>JAEHJW020009311.1_pt1 | contig 39230 bp, 45 predicted proteins | sample 9271431 | NCBI WGS metagenome assembly JAEHJW02 | reverse complement strand
ATGGGTTTCTTGAAGGCATCTGGAAAGCGTTCTTTGAAATAAGGGACCGAGAGACACAGATGAATATCTTCGTACTCGAACAGGTCGTTGGTACTGACGTGGTGTTCGGTTTCGACCGCGAAGAAAGCGCCCCATTTGATCAGCTGGTCAGCATAGGGTTGTTCTGTCCCTACGCCAGCAAAGACACTGTCTATGACCTCCATACTGAATTTCGAAAACGGGAAGTCCTGAAAGGCAGCGTCGTTCTTACGGCTCTGGGCCATAGCGATGCAGAGCCTAACATTGGGCATGGTATCGGAACCCGTTGAAACTCGGTTAGGGAAGTCGAGGATGTTAGTCATGTTGGGTACTCTCGGATTCGTTCATTTTGCTGATCTTAAATCGAATGTACTCGTCAAGCACACCGAAACGTCGAGCGTCGATCATGGTCGATGTATCGACGGTTCCGTCATCAAGCCACGTAGCCATGAAGTACCCAGTGATCTTTTGATCGCTATTAAGGACCCGTTGTGTTTCTGTAGCGAAGTAATCCCTAGGATCATAATTCAACTTAACGACGTTTTCGTCCACGATATGCGACGTAGCGCTCTCTCGAACTCGAACGTCAACCTCTGCGGTTGAAAAGAAATAGTTGCTCAGTTTATCCAAAGCAATCCGTAAACGATTCAAGTCGCTGTGGTATATCGTTTGTAGAAATACGAGAGGCTGACTGTTATCTTCGGACAACATAAAGCATTTGTGTGGAACGGACAAAGGAAAATTCAGGATGGCCTTAGCTGCTTCGCGTTTCCAGGGCTCTACGAGCTTGGGAATGTCTGAATCGAGATTGGAAACGACCTCATGTTCCTGAAAGACCTCACTCAGCTGGTCAATTCTCTGGAAGAACAGATTACCGAAATCCCTTAATACGTCGAGATTGCAATTTCCGGTGGCCCAAACTTCGCTCCGTATGCGTACGGGCTCATTCCCGTTTCGAATGGTCGCTAACGCGACGTGATCGATCGATTCGTCAAGACTGAGAATAGCCTTAATGAATTTGACTTTCCATTCCGGAACATCTTTCAACGAGATTGTGTTATCGTCAGTTGGTTGAAGAAAATCTAAAAAATTAGTCATCGCATTGCTCCTTTAGATTAGAACGAATCAACGCATTCCAGCGTTGGATGGCTGATTCGACGTCATAGCCAATGGGCCCTTGCATGCGACAGCATCCGCACTTGACGAATGTGCCACCTAGGACTCGATTGCTGTCGATACATGTTACCTTGCTTTGGCAGTGCGGACTCGGGCAAGGAAGGGATTGTTTTCGTATACGACTATTCGACTCATTGGTGTCGTTAGTCATGATCGATTGCTCCTTATTTTAAATAAATGTTCACTATAGATATAGCTCCGGCACAATCAGTCCGATCTCTGACAACAACCATTCTGCCACCATATGACGATGACAAAACTCTTTTGTATCGAATAGCTTTTCCCAACACAACAAGATAGGTTCTGCATCGGGTGACAGAGCATTTAAGTCTGCCACAACCTGCATTGGGTTAAGTTTAGCCAGTTGTGCAAAGTACAAGCGCCGGTACTCGTCATACGCAACGCTCTTAAACCATGGGCCGGGTGCTAGAGGCTTGTACTCAGGAATGCCATGGTTCTTGAATTGTGCTGGTATTGAGCGCGAGATTGATATGCGTCCAGGCCCTTTATAGAGAAAATATGAACTTGTCTTCACGATGCGGATTCCTCGGAGGACGGGATGGGGGGCATCATGTTCAGCACCACCATCGGGAAAATGGGGAAATAGCCTAAAACCCACTTATGCGACTCGTTGACCTGGGCAGGATCTTCAAAAACCGTACCGTTCTCGATGGCCTCATTGAGCTTCTCGCAGATGACCGACGCTAAATTTCGCATGTAGACGTGTTCGGCATACGCAAAGGTTTCAGGATAGAGCTTCTGTTGATCGACTTTGAAGATGCTGTCGAGGGTTTCTGCGGTTCCAAACAAGTCCTTATCGACATAGATACCGAAGGTATTTGGTATATCGGGGTCATGGGAACCAGCAATAAGCTCTTCGATAGGACGGCCCGTGATGAGTACGTGAGCATGTTTTCCTTGTGCGAAGCCGTAACGACCTTCAAGCCTCGAATCAGGAATAGGCACCATGCCAGTACGTTCGGCGAAGCGTTTCATCTCTTCTTCGAACGAAGGCTTCGTTCCTTTATCTGTTTCGGCATCGTGCCCCATGTAAACCATTGCAGCCTCAGTTGGAAACGAAAGTTTCTCATGAGAACCAATCTAAACAGCATCTGTCCCTTCCTCGTTCGTTGGGGTCTGTGGTGCTTGCGATCCGGCCTCTATCCTATCCTGATTTAACGTAGGCTCCTCGGTATCGCCAGATGTCCAGCGTTTGAAAAAAGCTTCATCGCCGGGAGTAGGTCCTTGTAGGCGCTGCAAAAACCAATCGTCGACAAACTTCTTTATCGGTTTACCGTCGCTCGTTGCCGCTTCTTCTTTATGGCAGTTTTCGGTATATGTAATCGTCGCCATTCCCTTCTTTCGGCGATCGATAATGGTTTGGACGATTTTGAAAAGTACAGAGTTTTCTTCCCCTATTTCCACAAGACATTCTTGCATGTGTGTCAGAAAAGCGTCGGTAGGCTTCACTGCTTCTTCAATAGACACCATTAAAGCAGTAAACTCGGATTCAGTCTTGATATTAGATGCGGCGATTAACAAAAAACGAACATTGTCATCGAGTCCGTGGTGCATGTCTATGTCTCCTTAAAATAGCTTCATACATACTCTTTGGAGCAGGCATGGAAAAACTCCATTCCTATTCCTCATCACATAGGTAGCATAAGCCCCTCCCGAAGGAGGGGCTTATGTGTCATCGCTAAGTGATATACCGTTTAAATTCGAAACTCTTTAAACGATGGACTTGTTGGTCGAAAACAATATCTGCGACCACAAAATCTTCCTCATGTGTTACGTTGTCGGTACAGCTAGCCGCTGGTGTCGGTACTAGAAGGCCTTTGACCACGCGACCAAATGCTTCAATCACGGAAGTGCTAATCATTCTAAACGACTCAGTGGCCTCGGCGGTATGCGCCGGCGAATACGGTATATCGAGAGCTACGTTTAGTTTTTCGGCAAGAACCAAGGAGCCGCACCCCGCTTCTTGTCTCTTTGCCTCGCCCACAAAGGCGCTGACTGCATTAAAAACAGCAAGCACGAAGACCTCTAGCTCGATAGGTGTTAAGAAAACATTATCGTTCATGCGGACTCCTTTTTATGTTCGTTTTGTTGGATGTCGTTTACGGCTCTTTAATTTCAGTCCTTTAGCAGATGCCTCGGCCTGGTTGGCCAATATGGCAGTAGCTGCCATAGGCGGCGCATAGAACATCTCGCCAAAACTAAGCGGTTTGTTGGTTGGTGTTTTTGGTTCATTGATGCTCAAGTTCTATGCTCCATTTGTTGTCTTAAACAGCCACTGGCAGTTTGATAAATGGATGGTATTTGTAGTTGACGATGGAGAAATCGGACGGCTTGAAATCGTCGATGTTGGTCACCGATTTGTTGATGTACAGATGCGGCAGCGGGTAAGGTTGCCGTGTCAGTACCGGACGCATCAACTCAATCTGGTTCTCGTAGATATGCAAATTGCCGATCGAGTAGACCAGCTCACCTACGTCATAGCCACAGACCTGAGCCAACATATGCGTCAATAGGGCATAGGAGGCGATGTTATATGGAATTCCGAGTGGGCTGTCTGCGCTGCGCTGGAGGAGCATGCACGACAACTTATGCGGTTTGCCTTCCCCTTGGGACTCAACATTGAACTGCATGGCGTAGTGGCAAGGCGCCAAACACATCAGGCCTTTTTTGGCATTCTCCTGGGGACTAAGGGTCTCGTCCGGGAGCAATGTAGGATTCCATGCGCTGACAATGTGCCGTCGAGAGAAGGGACGCTTCTTGAGGTTTTCCACCAGCTCAGCGATCTGATCGATCGAGCCGCCATAGGGCAATTCCCACTGACGCCACTGTGCGCCGTATATGGGGCCTAACGTACCGGCTGGGATCTCGCGGATTCTTCCGTTGACCTGAACAGGCTCGGATGTCTCAGTGGCCCATGGAGTCCAGAAGTTGCAGCCGAGTTCTTTGAACTCTTCGTTGTTGGTAGCACCCTTCAGGAAGGCCAGTAGTTCGCCCACACAGGGCCCAAAGAAGGTTTCCTTGAGTGTAACCAACGGAAAGCCTTCTTGAAGGTTGAAGCGTGTCATATAACCGAATACAGAGACTGTCTTGACCCCAGTTCGGTTATTGGTTAGCTCTTTGGTGGCGTCGTACTTGTTGATAAGTAAACGGATCATGTCTTGGTATTGTTTCATCGGGCTTAACCTATCGCAGTGAGAATGTACGAACGAGGTAGATGGTGCCGACCAGCATAGTGTTTTCGCCTAAATTCAGGACGAGGTTGAACTGATTACGGCTATGGCTTGGTTGGCTAATGCGCATCTTGCGAAGTTCGGTGGCACTAAAGACTCGCTCCATGCCCTTGTAGACGCTGTGTCGTTCCGGGTAACAATCAGAAACGGCTAGCGTTGCGGTGGCGGCCTTTTTAACATTCACCTTATCGGACACCGACACTGTAAGGACGAGTCTGTACGATGACGTGGGGTTCACCGACCAGATGAACTTCTCTTCTTCGACGCCTCTGTAATTACGTTGTCGGATGACAGCGGCTACGCCTTTGTCTTCGGAGATAATCTTTCCGACTCGAGCTGCGATTTCTTTGGTGGCAGAAATGGTCATTTCGTAACTCCCTCACTTTGGACCTTTGTTCCAACCCATGGCCTGGCCATAGTTCGGAGATGTGGCTCCAGCGGCACTCGACAAGTCAGACTGGATTCGAAACTCGATCGTAAATTCTCCATTCAGTTTCCAGCCAACTGCAATATGGAGAAACTCTCGGCTTTTTGGGTTACTAGCAGCCCAACGGATGCCGATGCCAACAAAGAATGGAGCCATGAGACGGATACAAAAGACCCCGTTGTAGAACAGGCTCTGATCGCCGCTATGGCCGATCTTTAAATCGCCCCATTTCCACTTACCGTTCTCCTTATAGAACAGTGTAAGAACGAACAGCGGTACGATGAGATGCACTGGTAAGGTCAAGATGCCCTTAGGGCCAGCCAACCAAAGCATGAAATTGCTCAACCATTCCTTTAGTTTATTCACAGCAGCCTTCCTCCACCATTTCGTCCTTGAAGATTTTGCTCCGAAGCTCATATCCCATCAGAGGCCATACCTTGGCAATTGCGTTTTCTCTAGCATATACCCTTCCTTTTTCAGGATCGAAATTCGCCGGATGAACGCAGGCGGATTCTCCGGTCACAACGAAGCCATTGTTCAAGGTTAGGATACAGAAAGTGAGGCGCTGAAAGCCGTCTGGAATGAAGTTTGATTTACTGGCAGCTAACTGAAACGACAAAGCCTCGGCTGCCGTAAAGTAATGTTCAGAGACGATGTTGGCGTTGATGTCATCGAGCGTTACTGTAGACTTGGTCATCTTGTTACCATTCCCTTATCGTTGGTTTAAGAACGACGAAACCAACCGAACTTCTTAATCAAAACAACAAGTGCTCGGATGGTATAGTCCTGGTTTGAAACAGCTGGCGCAGCGATTGTCGTCAATCCTTCATTGACGTCGGGTTCGTCTTTCTTCTTGCTTTTATTCCATGCCTTATACGTTTCCTCTCTTTTCTTGAAGAATTCCAATACCTTAACTCTGATCTCATCGTCGGTGTCGTCTGGTAGAATCCCTATCTTGCTCATGGACCTCTTAATAACCTGACGAGCGTGCTCCTCTCTGTCCGTATCCTGAACACCGACATAGTCTCTATCGACAATGGTTTTCTTAAGATTCCCTAAAGGAGTCGATATAACCTTTTTCCTATTCCTCGGAACGATCGATTTCGGAATCCTTCGAAGTCTATAGACTATTTCGGCAGGAGGAACGAGTCCTGCCTTATAGTAGTATTCGGACGGAACGTGTTCGTTAGGGTGTAGTTCGACGTATGCGAACATGGCCCGAAGGGCAATGATCTGGTCGGCCAAAATGTGGTGATGGAAGAAAGGATCCTTCATCCTTTCAACCAGCGCCTCGACCGTCGTTATTTCCATGGAACTGCGCCCTCCATCCTTAATCGTTTTCGGCCTCGTAGACCCTGAGCTTTTCTTCGGCCTCTTCGAGGTCTCGTTGTACTTCCTCCAATTCGGCAATGGCTTCTTCAGCCGCCTTTTTGTTGAATTCGGCCATCTTGACCAGATCTGCCTGATGGCACATCGAGTCAGCTAGCGTTTGCTGCATGCTAACTGTCTTCTCGACGACAACGTCAAGGGCTGTTGTCAGATGGTGGACAAGCTCCGATAGAAGCTTTGCATTGATTTTGTAATCAAGCAAACCCATAAGAGTTTGGTTGATGGTATTGTCGTTGCCTTGCAGTCTGTACCGATTACCGTCGTGTACGAAGTAGCCTTGCAGGGCGTGGGTTTTGTCGTTAACGATTTCTAAGGAACGGATAATAGACATCTTCGGATGCTCCATTAAAAAAGAAGTAGAGCAGGAAGCTCAAGTTGGTAATGTATGTCTGAAAAACAATGGATCGACAGCACATAGAACCAGAGAACCCATAGGAAGGGCCTCTGGTTCTATTTTTTACTGCTCGTAAAGGTCTTCTGGGATTGTCTCCAGGACCTTCACCTTGGTATCGTCCTTGATAGATGTGCTATTGACGTACCCAATCATGTTTGGGTTGTTCTCAATGATCTTAATGACCAACGAGTCGTCTTCGAGCGCTGTGGGGGGCTCGCCTCTTCCAGTGAAGAGTAGCTTAGACCAATAAGACTCCATTTCGTTCTGGTTGCGATCCGCTACCCGGAGGTAAAAGTACTTCATCAGAGACCGATTGTTAACTGGTATCACCGCCACGTCATTGTCGAACGTGTGGACTCTATCCAGAAAGATATCTCTGATGGATGTAGGGCTTGTGTTGGTTACAGGAGCATTGCCAGCGACAATAACGACAATGTCAGCTCGTGCTACCGACATAAGGAATAGGACTAGGCATGCGAAAATCATCCAATGCTTTCTCATGGTTATTCCCTCCCTTAAAATACAAAGTCAATACCAGCCGCAAAGAGCTGGATGGCTTTACGGGAGCTATAGAAATCACTAACATTGGGATTCAGATACGTAAAGCGTCCCTGAGCCCCTGCGGGTTTAATGATATAATCGTATTGAATTTTGAAATCCATCTTTGGATGGAAATCCCAACGCAATCCGGTTGTATACATAAACGAGTTATTAGTGCCAGCCTGCACGGCCTGTCCAAACCCATTGACGAAAGCAGCCTGTCCTGCTAAAGCCGAAGGCGCGTTGATGGGCGTCAGGTTTGACGGATTCAGTTCTTGTCGGGTATCCTCAAACTGGATGTACGGGGTGAATTCCCTTAAATGGATGCCGCCTTGCAAATAGAACGACTGCGAGGACGGAATCGTAAAGTCTGTTCCGATATAGTTACGAGTCCACTCTCCTACGAACAACCACCGATCTGAGTCGTAGGTATAGGCCGCATCGACATACCTAAATTCGACATCGTTGACCTGGGTATTCGAAGACACCTCCTGAGCACCCGGAGCTCCTGCCGCTAACAACTGATCAAGGGCTTGCCAATACAGCTGGTAGTAGGCATCCATGAGCCGTATGCGCCCTTCTTCGGCCGAAAAACGAAAGCTATGGTTACCATCGTCAGCTGAGAAATGCAGACTGCCTAGACGCGCATGGACACGAAAGACATCTCCGGTAGGAGGAGCCATGATGTCGTACTTCTGATTAAAGAAGCCGTAGTTAGCACCGAGTCTATAGAAGACGTCGTTATAGCGGAACGAATACTCATAATCGGCCCCATTGATCTGGTCTATGGGATTCAGCATATAAGTAAACGGAAGGTGAATGGTGGGTCTCGTGTATCCTACAAAACGTGTATCGGAATACAAGAACGTATCGTTGGCCATACGTCCTAATCGCAGTAGGGAATTCTCTGTCGGTCGATACTTCAGGAGAGCCCATTCGAAATATGGGATTCTCGATCCGTCCATGAGACTACGGGACATGACCTGTGCTGTCGCTGACCATTGGTTGTTGATATGCGCGTCTGCTTGTACTGCAAACAATGAATCTGGGGCTATTGACGTAGCTCTTGAGTAACCCACACCTGTAGTTTCCTCGGTGGTAGAGACCCAATCGGCTTCGTTGTTGCCGTTATGGTCGACGGCAAGTGTACCGAACCCGGATAGCTTGATGGAGGGATTCTCAAGGAAATCCCCCCAACACACAGAGACCATTGTTAGCAATAGAAGCAGACTTAGTCGTCTGCTTCGCATGTCTCAAGCTCCTGTTTGTTTTTTCAGACAGGAACGTGCTGAACAACAGGATGTTCTTGCTCCGGAGCCGTTTCCTTCTCTTCCGGTACATCCTCTTCAACGGGGTCGTTGTTTTCGGCACCGTGAACAACCGAATCGGTCTTCGCTTCGTTGGAAGCAACGTCTTCTGCTTTGGCTTCCGTCGACACTTCGTCCTTGGCATCTGCGGCGGGAGCTTCTTCAGCAGCGGGAGCCGCTCCCTGCTGAACCTGATAGGTCGACCGCACGACGTTCAGAACCGGGGCTTCCGGAATACCCATCAGGGCGTTAACGTTGGCGATCATCTCGATGTGGATGAAGTCGCCTTGCTGCGGGTCATAAGGAATGCCCATAGCGACTGCTACGGATGCAGGCGTCAGGTGTCCTTGCGGCGCCCATGCGATCATAGTGCGGACGATGCCGCCATAACGAAAGCCTGTCGTGACGATCACATGAGGGAAGAGGCCATCTTTCGAGATAGCTTGTCCAATGAAAGCAGCCGCCAACAGGCGTTCTTCAGTAATCGTTGGAAGCTGGGGAGTTTGTTCGGTGTTTTCAGTGGCTTGCGTTTCGGTATTCATCTAAAATCTCCATAGCCGGAAACCCCGTCATTCATGGCGGGGAGGAAGGCGTTAATATTGATATATATATAGTATGGTTAATAACATTTAGGATCTTAAACCATGTCTACTCTCCTTGAGACGAATAGTCCCTCGGTAGAGGGACCCAAGAAAGGTTATCGGTATAGGATTTATCCTTCGGATGAGCAAAAGGTTCTCTTAGCTCAAACCTTCGGCTGCTGCCGCCACATTTGGAATTGCTGTTTGGATTATGCCATCCAGGCATGGGAAGCCCATAAAACGAATCCCATGATGCAGAAACCCAATGTATCTGGATTTGGCTTTGTCAATGCCATTGTACAGATTCGTCAAGACCCTGAGAAACCATGGTTAAAGGATGTTTCCTCCACGGCTTTACAGCAGACGGGTCTTGACTTAGGAAAAGCTTTTCTCGGCCTCTTCAAAGGCCGTACGAAATATCCCCAATTCAAAAAGAAATCCAACCATCATTCTTTCCGTTTAATGAATAACTCCTTCTCATTATCGGGTAAGGAGTTTTACATTGCTAAATGTAAAACCCCGATTAAAGTCAAATGGAGTCGGGCTCTACCAAGTGCTCCGTCTTCAGTTACGATTTCCATGACTCCGTCAGGAAAGTACTATGCTTCGTTTGTGTGTGAGTATTTTCCAGTCCCCACAAACGGGACTGGAGTCGAAGGCATTGATTTAGGGATTAAGGATTTAGCCTTTCTGGCTTCAGGAGAAGCCATAGAGAATCCAAAGTACTATATCAAAGCTCAAAAACAATTAAAGAAACTTCAAAGAAGACACTCGAAAGCTAAGAAAGGAGGCTCTAACCGTAACAAGCTTCGCTTGAAGATTGCTAGACTCCATGAATATGTTTCCAATTGCCGTTTAGACTATATCCATAAACTGACGACTCGTTTAGTGCGTGAAAACCAAACGCTCTGCATCGAGGATTTAAATGTGTCTGGAATGTCTAAGAATCGTCGATTAGCGAAGCATGTCCTCGATGCCTCGTTTGCTACGATTAGGACTATACTCTCTTACAAGGTTAGGGATTCTCAGCACTGCAATTTGGTCATAGTCGATCGTTTCTATCCGAGTACACAGCTTTGCAGTGCATGCAATAGGAAACCTTCGACAAAGATTACTCTACGGATTCGAAGCTGGCAATGTGAGTACTGTCATACAGTGCATGGAAGAGACCAAAATGCCGCTTCGAATCTCATGCTTGTCGCGAAGCGAGTAGAATCTTTACCAGAGACAAAAGGAAAGAAAGGCTGTATTATACTGGCTGATGAAGCCGCGATGGCTTACTAGGCTATTGCCTACTCGTTTTCAATACCGCCGGAGCGGCGGGATTCTAAGCCTATGGAGATTTAGTGGTTTTAAATCGATGAAGTAGGAATCCCCTTCCTTTAGGGAGGGGAGGCTCAAGTTTTTTTCCTTTGTTGTTTGACACACGATTAATTGACGGGATTTAGTTTCCTAGAAGAACGTCTTCAGGGCGTTCAACGCCGATACAAAGAAGCTCCGCACTGACTGAAGCGTAAGCTTTTTGTTTTCGAAGACATCCATGATGTTGGCGGAATTGAGAGCCGGAATAAATGCCGGATCCAGCAAAGCCTCGTAGGCCGCTAAGAGATGGTTGCTGATAGGGTTGTCTGGAATGTCGACCGCCGGGTCGACTTTCAAAATTACAACGCTCGGGGGATTCGAGAAGTCGTCAAACGGAGGAAGTTTGGGCACAATGTCGCGTTCGTAGTTATAGACACGGGAATTGGAAGCAACGTGATCTGCCATGAATGCTGCAAACTTGATATCACCCGGTCTCGGGCAGGCAAAGGCCATGAGTCGAACCGGGGACTGTTTGGCTTCCATGGCATCTTTGCTAACCAAAGCAGCCGCGTAGCAGCCTACAGCAGAACCCAACGAGTGGCAGGTAATCGTGATTTTAACGCCATCGATCTTTAAAAGGTTCTGACGAATCCAATCCCGTAAAGGAATTCCCTCGATGGTTAGCGAAGCAAAGACGCTAAAGAAACCGTCTTCAACGCTAGCACGCATTTCCTCGTTATCGACGAGCAGAAACTCCAAGTCCTCAGCCCATTCGACGATGGACTCTGTGCCTCGAATGAAAAGCACAAACGACGATGGGTTGTTTTTGTCGACGGCCAGAATACCATACATGACCTCTTCGCCTAGGCCTAGCTTCTGTGCATTCAGAACAGCGTCGTTGCCGTTGATCCATTGAAGGATCTTCCACCGACTGGAGCACTGGCGGCTTGTCCACTCAAAAGCTTCTTTCTGGATAGGCGGATAAATTTTATTACTGAGATAGAGCTGCTCGACTTCAGCCACTCCCATAGCCAAAACTGCTGCTTCGACATCAATACGATTGACCGTTCCCATGTACTTACTCCTTTAGGGTTTTAATCGGCTCGCTATAAACAACAACGGATTCGACAACAGAATCGTCAAGACTCTCTACGAACGACAGTACCATGGGCCCAACAACATCCCACGAAAGGTTTCCAAGCCCACAGCCTAGCTTTGGGATAGCTAATGACTTCAGTGGACCCTTTGCCACCGAGCGTTCTACGAGAAACTCTTTGAGAGCCTTTAACGACGTCTCGATGAGAACAACCGTAGAAGGATTCCTCCAGTGCATTTTTGTAGGCACGAAGATTGCGGTTCTTATCGTAGGTTTATCGAATATGAGAGCCGAACTCACTGTCCCAGGAGTCAGCGTTCCCATACGACAACTTACGTTATACGTAACGAAGGCTTCCGGGTGTCGTTGCTTGAACGATCTAGCCAATCCAGCTCCCATAACTCCTTCACAATTGACAGGAATAGCCAGGGCTTCCTGGTCCGATTCCAACATATCTGCTAAAGGCTCATACCTCAAAGACGTCTTCATGGAAGAATATTGCCTCGTCTCGGTGTTTGAATTTAGTCTCGGTCACTGGGATCATAACGCCAAGTTTTTGGAGAAAGACCTCCAATCTCCTACGGCCCATAAAGACGCGTTCGTCGACCTTATCGTTCAGGAGCTGTAGCCTTTCGATGGTCTCATCGTAAACTGCTTCTTTCTTCAAGTAGACATAGAGACATTCCCTGATGGCGGCTCCGGTAAGGTGACCATAAATAATCGACCCAATACCGTTCTTAAAGAGCTGCTGGGCAACGAGCTCCTGTTCTTGATGGGATGGCACAGCCACAGAGGGAACAGCCATTTCTACGGCCTTATAAAGCGTTGTACCGCCTGTAGAGATCGCCAGCGTCATATCGGCCCATAGAGGCCCTAAGCTCACTGGAACGTCGCTAAAACGGATCCTATCGAGACTCTTCTTTTGTTCCTTCGTCAAGGAAGGGCAATAGGCGATCGTTTCAATAGGACATTTATCGTCCCACCACGAACTGTTGAGTACGTTCAGTATTTTGATTGAGCTGTTGTTTTCTCCGTTCAGATAAACAAAGATCTTCCTGACGTTTTGTCCTGAACGCCAAGACATCTCTTTACCATAGTCGACAATACTCGTTCCGGTGTACTGGCGAACAATGCTTTTGTCTTCTCTGTTTGGATCCATCCACGGCACACAACCCACAAACACTCCTTCTTCTCCGCCCTTCCCGCAGAGCTCAATCGTCCGTTGGATCTTCTTTGCTCCATGGGCCTCGAGCACCTTATTGATGACGTAGAGGTATTCGGTATCGAAGTTAAATGACGTTTCGTCCCACGATGGCATAGGGCGTTGGAAGAACGACAACTCAAACGGTGTACCAATGGGCAGCACAGGAACGTTGCGGATATAGGCGGCTATCGCAGCCAAGGGACTATAGTTATAAACCACCACCGAAGGTTTGGTTTTGTCGATGATCTCAAGCCATCCGTTTACCCTATCCATGACGTTTTGAATATCCATGGCTTCGAGTTTCCAAAGAATCTCAGCCATGCCGCCTGGTTTTTGGGTCATCGACGGTTTTGTTAAAGGAGGGGCATGAAAGATTCTATCGGACTTAATGTCCTTATAGAGACTCTCCGAGCCCTTCTTAATAACGAAGTAAGACTTAGATAGTTTCCCGTACAGGAGGTCAAACCTCAAATCTCTCACCGAATGGCCTTGGTTCTCTCCGTAGTCCCAAGCATAAAGCAAAACAGTCATTGGCGCTTCCTTTTGAGCTCAATGCATTTCTGGCAATAGGTAGCGTCATGACCCAGCATAATGGCTCTACAGATTCTGCAAACCGAGAATGTGGTTTTCAAGACTATCCCTCCCTGTGATGTGTCTCTTTTTAATTCATGGCCGAATCGAAGTTGCCAGCACTTGCGGCTGTTTTGAGCGGTACTTCTTCGAACTCGTCGCTATAGAACCGACGATTGGTTTCTTCGGCCAATTTGTCAAGACTATCGCAAACAAAGGTTCCGTTTCGGTCTGCGATCAGCTGGGCCAGAGGCCGTACAACACCCTCCTGCTCTTCGTTGAAACGACTATCGCCATCCGAATCTAGAATCCCAACCAGAAGTTTGGAAGGGTCTCCATTCATGGCTGCCTTCATAATCGAGCCCAGGCCCGTATTAAACGGATCCTTAGGGCTTAGAACAGCGACGGTCAATCCAGGGGCATCGTTGCTCCCACCCGTAGGGAGTTCTTGCGTTTCGAGGCCCACACCAATGACAGGGGCATTGATAAGCGCCTTGAGGGAACTGCGCCAATCGCTTTCGCCAGTAGAGCCCTCTAAAGCAACCAGACGAAGGCCTTTGGGCTTTCTGTCAGAATTCATCATTTTCTTGATCAGGTCAGATTTCGACATCTTCACAATCTCCTAAATAGGACTCGTTACAGTTAACCACAGAATTCGACGAAACAAAAAAAGAAAAGAGACTTTCGTCTCTTTTCTCTAGTCTGGTTTTAGTTATAGGCCGATCCGCGTTTCTTCAGATAGGCCAACCTCGGGATACAGCTGAATGCGATTTCATAGATACCGGAATGGTCAACGTCCGGATCAAAGAACTCAAAAGGCGTATCGCCGTTATCGCGTTCCACACCCTTCATCTTGCGATCGTAGAGACTAAGTCTGGTTTTGAGAATGTCGCCAAGCTCCACACCAAACTTCTCATTGACGTATTCGATCACGATACTAACCTTCGGGTGGTTAAGGTCGCTATGGAAACGAAAGACCGGAAGCGTCCCGAAGAGGAGGTCGTTGTAGTTGTTATCCTTGTCGAAACTGAACCGAGCGCCATCGAATGACCAGGCAATGAGGTCGAGCTGTTCGTCCTCATGAAGAACTTCATTCATCGAAGCAATAATCTCTTCGATGAGATTGACGTTCTTTTTCGGGTCATTGGTATACCGCATCCGGTAAAGCTCGTCTCCCATGATGAAAGAATACATACTGAAGGTGTTTCGATAGTTATCGAACACCAATGCCACGGGTCGCTTCAGGTGCAAATCAGTGCACGGGACGATACGGATGGGCGGTACCAAGCTGCTACCGGAAAATAACCGATAACCAACGACCATCTGCCAGAGGCTAAAACGCTGGAGATATTCGCGCACTACCTCAAGACGTTCTTCAAAGACAGGGTTAGCGGCATACTTAGCCGCAACGTTTTCGTTGACGTAGGCTGACGTAGCCTGATATGGCTGATTCATGGTGAACACTCCTAAGAGACCTTTACAGGCCATGAGAATTGATTGGGTCAAATAGACAACTGTCTAGACCACACTGATAGTACATATTTGAAAAAATCTGGAAGCGGCGGCGGCGCGGGCGCGGCGGCCACTACTCTCTGGGTTATTTGACATATAGGGCCATTCGGTAGATTATAGTAAAAGAACCATCCAGCGTTCGTAATGCCCTGCTTTTCGCTTTGCTCTCGCTCTTGCTTGTAGAATGGTCTTGAGAGGCTTCTATGCCTCTCAAGCCAATGCCTTTGTTTTGACTTTGTCTTGTCTATTTTATACCCATTTTAGAGCATAAAGGAGAGCCCAAAAGGCTCTCCGTAAACGTTCTAAAAAAGAGTCTTTTTAAGGGTGTCTTTAGACCCCTTTTTAGAACGTTTTTCAAGGGTCTTTTTTGCTTCTTTTTTATGTCATTTAGGCCGATGAAAATCGGCCGCTTTGACGGCACCCCCATAAACTTTTTTTTATTAGAAAGTTTGTCGGAGCAAACTTTCATTTTTGAGTTTTCTTTTGAGTCTTGTATTTGTTATTATTCTTTTACTCTTTGAGTCTTTAAACACACGATTATATTCGAAGTAAAAAAATACTTTAAAAGTAGGTGAGTAGAAAAGTCGTTAAAAACGGCCATTTTAAGGTCTTTTTTAGAGTGGTTTTATGACCGTTTTAACCATCAATTTAAGGCGATTTTAAGACCCATTTAAGAGGCCTAAAAAGTCCATCAAAGAGACATGTTTTTAAGATACCAAAGATCATATGAGGCTGAATTAAGACGACGGAGAACGGCATGACCAAAACACCTTCCATATTGAGTGTTTTTGAAGAGTCGTGTGGTCATATCAAGATCGACCATGCGCTGCTACAACGGATTCACGAATACGAAACGAAGTTCGTCAACAAGAACGAAGACCACATTGCGTTCTTTGGAGGCAATCTCCTTGGAGTCCATCCAGTGAGATTCCGTAAGAGTGACTCTGACGATTGGTTTGACATCGTCCTCGACATCGATGACCAGACCATGTCGACAAAGATTAAAGCCCTTCCGACGCTTGATCCAGATTGGGTTCGTGGTACGGACGTTATGAACTTGAGCTGTTTGTGGCTCGTACACAAGTTCTACAACAGCACACTGGCCAACGAAGACAAAGAATTTGGCATGGTCGAATCGCTGATGGTTCTGATGTGTAAGTTCATTTCGTCTCTGATGGCTTATCACTTCAAGTATCCAGCCGATAAGTCGATCGCTTTGGCTACCTACGCTTCTCTGAGTCTTAAGTACGACATTAAACGCCACGGGTCTTGGTATAGGATGTTGTTGGAACGCGCTAAAGACGTTATTGATCCTAATGGCATTCATCATAGGACGATCCAGAACTTCGATAGCGACGAAGATATCCAATACATGGTCACTGACATCCAAGGACGCTTGAGAGAGGTCGTAAAGAAGCTCCATACGGTCTTTGAGACCATGAAGGCTCAGGATGCAAAGATTCTTACGATCAAGAACAAAGTCGACATCGAAGGCGAAGAAGTCATTCGTGACCTTAACAGAACCTTTACGCCTTACCGCCGATACATGCATGAGGTTGTCAACGACCAACGGCTCTTTATCAAAGACGAGCTCGTAGAGGTCATCCAGACAGCGATGCACACCATGCCCGAGAAGTTCTTCATGAGAACCTTGGAGTACATCTGTTTCGCTTACGACAAAGAACCCGACCACCTTACACAGAAATTCATGGACGAGATTCTCACCCATGCCTTCGAGTTTCTTATGGAGGAGTCCGTGATTTGGAAACGAATGGACCTAGCTACCATCATTACCAAACTCCGGGCTATCTACATGTCGTCAAGATCGTCAAACCCATCGCTCATGAAGATGCGTGAGTGGGGAGAGACAATCGTACAGAGGGCTATTCGTAGCCAGAACCCATCAGCCATTGCAGCAGTGCGTACGGGAGCGATGCTTTACATTGTTCTTCGAACCATTGCCATGCGATTCTATACTTAAACTTTGAAAAGGACTCTCAAATGCCTCAGACCATCTTTAACTGGATCGGTAGTCACCTTGCTGATCTTTCATTCGTCTTCGTAGGCGCGTGGATGTTTAGTATCGTCCTGACGCGCGTTACCAAAGCAGTCATCCCCTGGAAAGAACTTATCGTTGATCCAAAATCCGGTACGCTCGATTACAAAATGATGATGATGGTCGTGTGTGCCTCGTTGCAGTCGGTTACGTGGCTGCGACTATCGTTTGGATATTCGGTATCGACGGCACTCGATAGTCCTGCCTTGTGGATTACGTTCTATTCCGTCATCGCAGGCCATGATATCTTAGGAAAGGTTGTCGATGCTTGGTCGACCAAAAGCAAGAAAAACGACGATGGAGGGTCGGCAGATGCGTCGGATGCCCCGCCAGCTAGCCAGTGAGATCGCAGTCCTTATGACGATAGCCTTACTGACCTCTTTCGTCGCTTCGATTGCGTATTCTATTATTCAGAGATACGAACAATATGAATACGCCCGTGGCTACGAATCCACGGCCTATAGCCACCCAACCAGTGAGAACACTCATGCTGCCGCTATTACTCGAAGTTATCTTACCCTTTTTGAAAAAGACAGCTAAGTACTGGATTGTTGCCATAGCTGTCGTCGCCTTGACGTGGTATGTGCATCATCGGTATAACGAGTTCGTAGCTAACATCCAGAACATCAGTTACCACAAAGGCTATGCCGACGCAGAAGGTCTCTATTCTTCTCAAATGAAAGCGATAGAGCTCGACTTCCAGGCAGACCAAATCCAACAGCAGAAGAACTTTGAAAAGGCTACAGCCGAGGCAGAGGATGCAACCCGTAAGGTGACTGCCAATGCCAACGCTTTAGCGACAAAGGCGGAACAAGACGCCGAGAAGCAGCGATCCTTGAACCGCTCCCTACAGAAACAGCTGACAGAGGCTATCGACCATGTACCGCTCACTTCGACCTTATCATCTAGCGATCATCCTTTTAGCGCTGGCTTTGTGGGGCTGTTCAACCTCGCCACGAAAGGAGAACTGCGCTTCAATCCAGATGGCTCAGCCAGTCGTGATATCTCCCCGGCCGACATTTCCCAAGCCAGTTTTGTTAATGGAGGATCTGCCTCCTTGGGACTTGCTCAACCAACCCAAGTAACCATGAAAGATCTTCTGTCTGTCGTCCAATATAACATGAACATCGCTAACCAGTGTATCTCGGATAGGAAGGCCATGAAGGACTACATTAACGGATTGTGTCTGAAGGGTTTTTGTCAATAGGAAGCAGTTAAAGCAGGGTCTCCATAAAGGAGACTCTGTATGCCCCCTTAACGACTATTTAAAGTCCCTCAGAAGGCTTTAAACAACCGACAATAGCAAGACTGGTACAAAGACACTATTGTTATATAAGCAACCGTTTAAAGGCCTATAGTGGCTTTTAAGTGACTGAAAAGAAGGACGCCGCGAAATGCTCAGTAACGTAGTATCAATTCGACAGACACGCCAAGAACGAGAATTAAGAAAGAAGCAGCTGGAAGACAGAACGAAAGCGGTAGGAAACAGTCTTGTCTTTAAGGTAGATTCTCCACACCTTCGTTTACCCGAGGAAGTAGGGTTTTTAAGGATTAGTTCTTACGATCCAGAAACTGACTGTTTTGTCATCGGCTTCGAAGGAAACGTTTACGGCTGTGCAACGGCTTCGGTATTGGCAATGCTCACGGCACGCGATGTCAAAAAGAAACAGCAGCAGATTGGAAAATTCAAACCGACCTCCGAAACGATGCTATTTTCGATTGACGTTGGGAATGGAGAAGCAGCTTCCGTGTCCGTGACGATCAATAGCGAGTTGAAGCAACTCGGCTATGACCATGGAGAAAACGTTAGATTAGATCCATATGCGTTAGAGTTCTTCGAGTTTCTACAATGGTTTGCGGCTAGAGTCCTCGGACAAAGTTAAAAAAAAGACACAAAAGGGAGTCCCGAAGGACTCCCTGTATGCTCAGTAGCTTTCGTCGTACTCGTCGTCAAACTCATCGTGATCGAGGCAATTGGCACAAATACATGCCGAATGACCGTCTTTGGTCATGACAACCTTAACACGCGTGATCTCGTGACACACGTAACATGCGTCTCTGAGCCACATATCGACAACTGCATCAATGTCATTGGGTACAACGTCGTCGTCATAATCGTCCATTTGCAAACTCCATGAAAGGCCTTTCAAGGCAACTAGTGGTTAAAGAACGTATTTCTTCAAAACGACACACCAGGATTTGTCGTCATCGACAGGTAGGGTGTCGTAAACAAAAGGCGGGATTTCGGCAATGTTCAGTGTATCCAAACGCATGGAAGCGAGGTGTGCTGGATCTGCACTCACGTACAAAACGCGTTTGCCGTATCGCGTTAAGCATTCGCTGATGGGTTCGGCATGGACATAACCGTCGCGCCAGCCCATCTTGTAAAACCGCATCCCTCCGACTAAACTACCATCGGCTGCAATATAACTAACTGACCGATCCATCGGTAGCGAATCGTTAATGAAAACAGCCAGTCCTCGAGGCTCTTCCATGCATGGAATGATCTTCTGGCCCGTTATTTTCTGAATCCGCATCATTGCAGCAATGTGGTTGACGCGATTGAGGATCTCGTAACCGATGGCGGTTGGAACGATCAGCGAAAACTCGGAAGGATGGCTGTCGTTAAGGTACAAGGCAACGTGGGTCTTATATTTCGACCCACTGTCTTCACCAAACAGAACAGATTCGCTGTATTCGTTGACCCACTTACCACGCGTAACGATTGTTTCAGTAAGTTCCATTTCCAAATACTCCCCTCATGTGAAAAAAGCATTTCTCATAGTCTATAGTACGTTTGTACTACTTTCTGTAGCGGGCCTCGAGCATTCTTTTGGAAGCGATAAGTGCGCGCCTGAAGATCGACTCAGGGTCTCCCAATGACTCGTCTGCTTCCGTCTGATCACAGATAAGCTTGAAGGTTTTGTTGAGAACCCAATCACTGTAGTCGTCGATGGATTCGGTCTTACGTCGTTCGGCCTCATATTCGATGAGAAGTAATGTCGACAGAACACGCACGGACACAAGCCATTCGGTATGGCTGAGACCTTCAAGCATCTCTTCGATCGCGGCATGACGCGGTCCGCTACTGATCATGTCTTTGTAGGCTTCTTCGAATCGCTTACGGTCAATCATAATAGCCTCACGCCGGGGAAAATCCCAGCTCAGTGGTTTCCGAAGAACCATGCTGTCGCAGTGATGCAATGGTTCGGGAAATCGGATGGAGATTCGGTTTTTCCGGTTGAGAAGGAGCGACAGCGCTCATTCCGTCTCGGACGTATTTGTCGCCATACGCCTTGATAAGCGCCTCTTCGGGCGTTAGGCCTAGAAGCTTTTCTCCAGAACCCTCAATGCCGGACACTTCTGGTGTAAGAGCAGTGAGGTCGTAATAGTCCGTGATACTTCTGTCGCGTCTCAGCTGCGAAGAGATCTTCGTAACAACGACAGGAAAGACACCGCCGTTCTTGGCGTACCAAATTACCTGCCCTAGGTTATACTTGGGCGTATGTGAAATACCGTTCATGGTGATACTCCTTTAATGAGGATGAATGGGAATCTATAACTCTATTCCCAAGCTGTAATATGGATTTGTTTTTTTCTAGACTTGACTCCTTCGGAAGGTCTCAATCGTGTGGTTAATGAAACACCTAGAGAAAAAACCATGCGTGATGAAGATCTTTGGTGGCCGTTATACATATTGGCCATAATCTACCGGTTTTTAAGAGGTCCCAGCGAAACTATCACTGTGTTGACTGCTGAGAAATATCACGAACGTTGCTATCATCGTATCTGTAACGAAGCCGGTTCCGTGAAAGACACTCCTAAACTTCTCATTTGGTCTCGCCGACAAGAACATATCGTTAAGTTCAAAAGATGGTATATGCCAGACAGAACTTATGTAACTTATGTTGTCGATATTCGAATCGCTAGTCCAAGCGGTAAGATACAACACCTGCCTAGAAAGTATTATCCAGCGATGGCATGGGGCGTCAGCGAAAAGGACAAGTATCCGCATAGCGTAGCCGTCAATGCTGCACTTCGCGATATCTTCGAGACCATCAAAGAATTTGATGATTGCAAATGGATTGCTCTGGATAAAAACAAAACTGTTGTAAGAGAGAACCATTCGTGAAACAGCATAGAGGGAATCCTTAAATGGATTCCCTCTTGTGCCCTATGCCCATGAATCGGGTCTCGTACGAAACCGATCGTTCCTGTTACTGAGGACAGATTGAACGGGTCTATGATCGTATCCATACCGATCCCTAGCGTCCGCATTCCTTCGCATGGTCTTCAATCTCTCCTCTTTAGCCTCTTTGATGACGTTGTCGAGAGACAGTGTTTCGGCATGTCCTTCGTCTAGCTGCTTTTCGATGTTTCTGAGCTGAGCTTCAATGCGTTGAGAGAAGACCTCGTTTTTCTCTTTCTTAAGGTTATCGATAAGCTCGTTGATCTTTGCTAGAAGATTGTTCTGAACCTCATCTTTGAACTCGTCATAGGGATCGTACTCGATATCATTGCGTCGATGGGCTTTTCTCAACGGACTCTTTATTCCATAGAACTCTAGGTTCTTGGAGAACATAAGGAGCCATCCACAAAGCAGCCACGCAATGACCATATCGTCATGACTATCGCTGGAGTGATCGATTCGACCATTCTTTGTTTCAAGACCCAACAACTCATTGCCTAACTGCTTGTCTTTGATCTTGGTAGCCGCTAAAGTAGCGCAATGTTCGAAGACATTGGTGTAAAGGATGTTTCTCGAGTGTTCGCCAGACCCAGACGTATTGAAACCAAAATGACGTTTCATTGATTCGTAGAACTGACTGCCGCGTTGGTAGGTCTCTCTCTGAATTTGCCGATACTCGGTCTCCATAGTCTCGGAACGATCAACCACGACGCTATAGATACGACGAAACGGATCGATCTTAGCTTCAGTTAACCGAAGAATTAGTGTTTCGATGAGGGCCACCCAGCTGGACTTGCGTTCAGGGATGCAGGTAATTGTCGGATACATAATCAACATATCAGCAACAAAGTGAGCGAACTTCAAGACGCTGGTTTCGTTGACAGAAGCCGCACAAACAATGTCTAAGGTTTCCGCATTGACGATGACCATTGTGATGGAGTCTCGACCAATGGCATCGGAGGTATCGATACCCATAACAAAGCTAGCGCTGCTGAGTGTCTCGGCAATCTCATCCTTTTCGATATACCAGCGTAAAACATAACCCTGCTTAACGACCTGAGGATAGACAGCATCAATGATCGATTCCTTGATTTGTTCGTTGACGTCAATGGACAGGGCTGAGTTCAGGCTACCACTGGTCCAGCGGTTGAAATAGTCACGGTCCGCATCGTCGCGCGTCGACGCCGATTCTCGAATCTTTTCAGCCAGCCATTCGTCGGTGTAGCCGAGCTGCCTATGCGATAGGGTAATGTTCACCAAAGGTTTCATGCCGTGGGACGAAACGCGAACGATTTCCGTCACGTTCTTCTCGCTGCCAGCGTCCAGCAGCACACGTTCGTCACAGATCATGCCGCCCATCATGAAATCAAACATGTAACGGCCCGACCGGGTGTCTTTCTTACCAGCGGTGGTCGTGAAGATGTTGCCGTAGTGGGCGCCTGTAAGCTTGGCTTCGTCACGTGCCGCATTACCCGCCTTCAGCAAGGCCGGCATCACCACGTCTGCGTACTTGATAAAAGGGGTTTCGTCACCATGAATGATCGGCGAGGTCATACCACGGCCCAGGTTGTTAGCGCTGATCTCATTGTTCTGGCCAATGGCGATGCGGTAACGGTTGTTCAGAAGCTTGCAGGCCAGTCCTTCTTTGTTATCCGAATCGGAGCGTGGATCGAAACGTGTAAGGTATTTTGGTACCAAAGCCCGAATGGCTTTTAAACGCTCCACGTTTTCTTGACGGAGAGGGTTATCCTTGGTCAACAACGAAATCAGGGTGTTGTTGGTGGCAACATCCAGTAAGTAGATCATGAGTTCGTCGACCGACAACGATTTACCTGTTTGTCGTGGTTGGATAAGCATTGTGTCAATGTGGTTGAAGAAGCACCAATAGAGGATTATATTCCCTCTATTGGCCCGTAGTTGCACAGGGTTTACGCCAGCACGAGGCGGCACGCGCGCAACCTCACGGAAATAGTACCAAGGATTGATGCCGCATTCCATCCCGATAGCGAGCATTTGTTCTTTGGTGAGATCTGGCGCAAAAGGATTGACGTGTTCTAGAGCAGGGTTGATGAGAGCCAAATGGAAGTAATGGTTCTTAATCCCCATGCTGCGATATAAGTCAGCCATTCTCAAGAAAGTCGTGTTTCTGGTACTGGCATGGACAATCGCTTGTGGAAAACGATTCCAGTCCGATAAGTGTAAAATGGTTTCCATGAAAGAATCCTGGCTTTGGAGCACAAAGAGAGATCCCTAAGGACCTCTCTCCGGCATGGAGTTTATTGGATCTGTATAGGCAACACACCCAAGCCGAGCTCTTGGTCAGGGTTGGAACCCGAACGGTAGAGAAACTCGAGCAATACCACGTCCCCTTGAATGGGATCTGGCGGAGTGAGCACTAGGGCCGGTATCACAGTATTGAACGACGTGATAGGAATAATGGCCGTATAGCTCGTTCCGATGATCACACGAACGTAGTTGGGCGTGGGAGCAGCCGCTTCACTGACGGGGTCATAGAGCGGTTGTGCGTTGTTATAAAGCGCATTCACCCACGTAGATGAGTTAGTTAAGCCGCACGATAGATCCACATTCCAGGTATTGGCAACGCCCGTGGAGCTAATCTTAGCCACGTAGTTATTGCCAACGCCCATCTGCGGACCAGATGGACTATACTGCACCCACCACGCAGGAGCACTACCGTTGCTCTCGAGGTCGAGCGTCAGTGTCTGGTTCTGGATGTAGTACGCGAATGATGGCGCTACCTGATTGAGGTTGAGACGAATAGCGATCGTCTGGGCTGTGTTATAGGCAGCCGGATTGAAGACATTCGGCGATACCATAGTAACGTAAGGCGTGACGTCGTAAACGGCGTTTCTATTCAGGTTATACATGAAGAACGAAAGCGTGTATTGGTTCGTAGAAGCGTTCCAACGCGGGACTGCGTAGATCTTGACGCTGTATGCACCAGCCACCGCCATCGTCGTGATGGTGTAGTCTGCCGTCATGAAACGGTTCGGGTAGACACCGCTGACTTCGTATCCGTATTCGTTGGACGCGAAGTTGTAGATCAGAACCAAAGGCACCTGTTGCCCGACGGTACTAGCTACGTAGTTGTTCATGCCGGCAAGATTGAACCGAGTCCCATCGATAGGCAGTATGACCGACGACCCATCGCTGTACAGTACCTTCCCTTGCAGGAGGATAGACTGCGTGAGCATATTAACAGGGATCTCTAGAAGCTGGCTATTGGACGACGAAAGGTAGTCGCTAACCAATTCAATGCCAGTGACGTATTTCGTAGCAGCATTCAGGGGACGGCTGAAGTTGGTGTTAGAGACCAGAAGCTTCGAGTACGAAAGCACTGTACCGTCAGCTGCATAGATAACTGCCGTTACGAGCTCGCCGCTCTGTACCGCTTGGGTCGATACGCCGCCATTGATGTTCGAAATGGCTAGGTTGTTAGCATTGGCCATCTGAACGACCGACAGAGAAAGGTTTTCTGTCGTAACGTTGTTGTTCTGGTCGACCTGAGCAGAAATAACGATGCCTGCACTCGAGATATCCGTTCCAAGAAAGACCTTGCAGTAAGCAGCCTTCGAGGAGTAGATATACAGCGCTGTGTCGAAATTGAGACTATAAGGAGTCACAGATGTATTGATGTAGCAACGGTAGGATTCAGAGGGAGCTCCGGGGGCAGACCCCAAAAGAACATCCGACTGTAGAACCCCGTTGTTTTGGTTCGGCGGAATCCACGGAACCCAGACCGATAGGCCTGTCGTGTAGTCGACGGAAGTGACTTGGTTAAAGCCATTCAGAAGATCGACGATGAGGTCACCGACATTAGGCACATAAGCACCAGCGCCGTTGGGTCCGGTATAGATCTGAGGAAGAGACCAGACCTGGAAGCTGCGTTGAGGATTTGAAATTGGAACAATAGTAGCCATCTCTCAATCACCCTGAAATTTGAATGTACGAGGACAGATCGATTACAATACCGGCGTTGGCAGATAGGTAATCCCGAATGACGGTTAACAAGAATTCGTATTGGACTTGCGTCACGACGACAACCTGAGGATACGGATGTGGCCTAACGTAGACATACGAGGGATTGAGGTTGCTGTTTTGCGTCGGATCGAACGGAATCAAAAACATGAATGGCGTTAGCCACGACGCTACATTGAGGTTGGTGTATGCGGCGTTGAGTTGCCCCTGGTTCAGGAACGTCCCGTCGATAAACCCTGTAATGATGGCGCTTAAGAAAGGGCTATACAGGTTGTACTTATCGAGGATGGGGTTAATGGCCAACGGCTGGCTCTTACTAACCTTGCCAGTGAGGTATTGACTTACGCGCGTATCGATGGACTGATCGACTGCCCTGAAAGGCGTCGTAGTCTGGTCGGTGAAAAACTCCACCGGCATGACGATGTCCATAACGCTATAGGGCGCGCCGTTTAGCGGAGAACTCAAGGTAGGGGCAATGTTGTCTTCAGCAAACAACGATACAGACGGACTTAAGACAGCTCCTCCGACCACCACCCTCTGGTTTCTTTCGTGACGAATACGATAGTTAGAATCCATCGAAATCAGACCATTCACAACGAACCCTGTTTCTGTAGGAGTATTTCGAACAAAAGAGTTTGTCGTTGAATTGAAGTCTGGCAGTCCGTAGCAACGAACGTAAATGGTTGGCGCTATTCCGACAGCCTCAGAAGGTTGCTTGCTTATGACAATCGTAGGCCAGTTAACAACGTAGTCGATGCCCTCAATGAGCGATTGCCCATCCATGAAAATATCCATGGATCGAAACGGGATAGGGGCCACCACATTTGCTTGGAAAACCGGCGGATTCGTGGCCGAGAGTTTCGCTGGCACATACCACTGGTTGCATTGGAGACTAAAACTCATGTAACCCGGATAGACCGTACCGAAAGGAATCTGATACATCAGCGCAATATCGCCAACCACCACCAAGGGATAGTAGTTTTCGGTCGTCAGGAGAGTCGTATTCCAGGTCAATGTCAAGTCATTGGCGGATAACGAAAACAGTCCTTGGGCGTTTGCCGTAACATCAAGCCACTGGTTGGTAGGATTACCGTTGTTATCGATCGGCGTTACGTACGCACGGAAACCAGTTTGTGTCAGAGGAAGAGGAACGTTGACGATCATGCAACCCATGTAATGGGCAGCTTCCGATGCTCCATAGAGTCTTCCGGGAACAAGTTCAACCAGGGCCGCAGTAGCGATCGGTTGAGGAACGACCTGAATGGGATCTGGTGTGCCTGATTCGAAGCTCAATAGCTTGCCGTTCTGGTCGTAGGTCGTGGCCAGGGCCTGATAGATTCCCTCGGGAAGCGTATAGCTGTCTTCCTTGAGGCCTGCCAATTCCTGACCAAAGTTCGGATAAGGATTGGCGTACTCGCTCGTTAAAGCATCGTAGCCTAGAGCCAGTTCTACTTGATCGGCGGTTACCTGACTGTCCCACTCGCCCATAATGGCGGTGTAGGGACTGTTCTCGAGGTTGGCTGCTTGCCATTCCGGAATCAATGCATTGACAGACGCAATGGCCCCCAGCATATCGGTCAATGACATTTTGTATAGGTCAGCAATACGCGACGCTACTGTCCCCACGACTCTCTCGGTGCCCGAGTGCCTCACGACAGCCTGAATGCTCACATCGGTTTCCTGATGAAAGACCGTGTCATTGGCCAGCATGTTCTGTAGCAACGTGTTTTGAAGAGCGTAAGCATTGTGCGTAAGCATTCGAACACAGTTGCTGTTGTCCTGGTTAAAATACAACCCATTCGGCTCGGTGGAGTTGGTCTGCGATATCATAAAGAAATCGACGTCATCTTTGAAGTCTATCACCGAGTAGTTGGTATCGGCCATAAAAGCACGTTTGACGACACCCGCATCCAGAACACTAGTGAAGCTAGGCATTTCTGGTAAAGGAAGCACATACGTGCTCTTAACAGAGGCATCCACCAAAACCTCGATGGTATCGCCAATAACAGCCGTATTTAGCTGAGACAGACTGTTATAGTACCTACCATTCCTGGAGATAATGAGGCCAGCGCTAGGAACAGTGGCCTGTATCATCGAGTTGACCTGATTGAAGAAACCAGAAAGGTCACTATTGGTCTGTAGCGTGATTGAGGCATATTGGATTGCTGGAGCCAAAGGCAGTCCAGCATTGTTTTTTGCGTTTGTCCAATACATCGAATCGAAATAAGCATTCGAGTTCATCTGGAAATGGAGGGCTTGTGTTTCGAAAAACGTCGGGATGGAATCGTTAACGAGAACGGCAAGCACAAGGTTACCGTCGCTGTTAAAGCGAAGATAGCACTGACTCAAACAAGCCCTGATGCCGTTCTCGTTGTAGATATACATGACCATGGATTCCGAAGTGCAGATATCGGCACAACTCGTCCACACGTTCTTTGGAATCCCCAGCAGGTTAAACAGTACGGCTGGGGCTGGTCCGATTTGGTAAACAAAGTAGTAGTCACCAGCTGCCTGTGTCGGCAGCGGGTAGACCTGCATCATGACGCGAACGCTGTAGGTAGTTCCGTACTGACCTGAGATCTTGGCTGGCGCCGTAATGATCGTTCGGTTTTGGTTCGGAGCACACCAGACAATCTTAAGTGCATCGCTTTGTAGAAAGGACGCAGCTGCCATGGCCTAGTTTCCTTTTAATTCATGAGGATGTGTAAGAACGATTTACAGAACTGCTTATCGCTATCTGCTTTGGCGTTGTTTTTGGCTGCCTGACCAAGGATCGTATTACGATAGCCTCGTTCAACGGTAGCGTAATAAAGAAGCGTCATGAAGGTCGGGACATGTTCAAGCGCCACAGCGACGTTCTCGGACTTGTTAAAACCGAACCAGCTGCCGCCAAGAATCGCATAGATGAGAGCAGGGTTGAGTTCCTCGAAACGTACGGATTCCCCAAACTCCTTCAGTGCGGCGACGAACTGGTTGATGTTACTGATCATGCCAAGGGGTTCGATGATCTTCATGATGGCTTCAACTGACGTGTGTACGCAGCGACTGATCTGACCAGCAATCTTGAGTTTGTCATCCTCGGTCAACGTATTGCCGACAATGAACTGACAGCCAAAAAAGAATGCCGCCAAGACAGTCGTTTTGATTTGAGTCTCAGCCGAAAGCGCTAAACGACGCGTAAGCTGATCGCTAATCCAACGAGCGTAGACAGTCATGGCAAAGTTGCCAGTAGCGCTAAAGCCATAAGGACCATTGCTAGCCCAATGTAAAGAAGCGATCCCGCGAGAAACAGCGAAGTTCATGTCGAGGTTGTTAGTCGCAACCAACGTATCTTCTCGAGTCACCTTGCTGAAGTTACGAACATCGACGTAGACATCGAGCCCATCGGGTTGCGAACCATGAATGTTGTTTTCGCTCAACGGCACAAAACTATTCCAAAGATCCAAGTGATGCGTGACAACAATGGGATGTCCGAAGGGAGGAATGTCGCTGGCGCCATTGGTTACAAGCTTGACGTAGCACGCACTTCGTTCGTCGTTGCCTTGTCCATAAAAGACGGCTTGAGCTTGTTTATCGACAAAAGCTACTAGGATGGTGTTGTCGCCATAATGCATTTTTTGGCGAGTAGAGATTTCATGGACAATCTTGAGAATGTTATAACCCTTGCAAGGGGTGGTCTGGTAGGGTGTCAAAATCATCGCCTGAACCTCTCTTAAATAAAGTGCCGACTTGGCTTTGCTGAAAGTATACTATGAAACAGATCTGCTGTTTATAAAGCAGGTGTGTTAAAAAATCCCTCCATTCGGTTCTTAAGTAGACACCGAATTGGGGTTAGGTGACAAGCCATAGTGTTGCCTAGCCGCTGGGGAAATTCTGCGCACAATCGAATTAGTTCGAATTGCTGCGCCATGCATGTAAAAAAAGGCCTATCACTATCACAAAATTAGCTCCTGGAGTTGACCATGTCAGTGATTCAAAGTGCGGTCCCGAAAGGATATTTGCAAGGGATCCAGGATCAATCGACACAGGCGCCTCCTGCGGTACAGCAGCAGGTGTCTTCGCATTGCGTTTTAGTCCCGCTGTTTACTCAGCGCGGCACCACCGAACCGACTTTGGTCGATGGTAATGCCATCGATACTATTTTCGGTTCCGCGTCTTTCGATTCGCGTCAGCCGTACTTCAACCACCAATCGATTTTGGCTCAGACCGTTTTGGATCAGGGCAGTCAGGTCTTCGTCGCTCGCATTCTGCCGCCCGATGCCCAGCTGGCCATTCTGCGACTGTCGGTAGAAGTCATCGCTAACCCTGCCGTGCCGGTTTACCAGCGCAGCGCTTCGGGCCAATACGTTCTTGGCTCGAATGGGTTACCGCAGCCCCTCATGAACGCTACCACGAACACTCCGGTGACTGTGGCTGGCGTTAATATTGTCTGGCATGCCAATCTGATTCCGATCGTTGCTCCTGCTACGACCGAAGCCCAGATGTTTGGCCAAGGCAATCCTTCGACGGGCCTCCTGACGATTACGGGATCGACCAACAAGTCCACTGTTTACCCGATTGTCGATCTTCTGGTTCAGAGTTACGGCGCATACGGCAACAACGTTGGCCTGCGTCTGTCTGCTCCGAACGCGCTTTCCAGTATGCCTGGAGACGTCTCGTTGATGCAGCAGCTGAAGCAGTACCTGTATCGTTTCCAGTTCGTCGAACTGTTGCCGAACAGCGTCATGCCCGTCATCACGACCACCCAAACTGGTTCTCTGTCGCTCGACCTCTGTTTGGCCCCGAATGTTGTCGATCCCAACCTCGGTACGACTGTCTCTGCTTACGACGGGCTTATCCCGGCGTATCAGAATATGCAGCCTGTCGCTGGCCCGAAGATCGATGCTCCATTCAATCAGATCAATCTGTATACGGCCAACATCAACACCGTTCAACAGCAGCTGTTCAATTCGGAAGCTGCCGCTCTGGCTGGCGATACGTCTGCGACTTCTGGCTACGGCTGGATTCCTGTCGACTATACCAACGCCACCAACGCGGGTCTGATGAATCTTCTGACGGCTACCGATTTCAACGGTATCCCGTATCAGTCGATCCAAGTGACGGCTCCGGCCAACGGCGACACGACGGCTACGTCGATGGACAACAACCTCATCGCTGTCCATTACGCTACCGGCGGTGCTGACGGCACGCTGACCTTGGCCAACTACGACAAGCTTGTCAATGCTTATATGTCGCAGTTCGGTTCGTACATCGGCCCCGACAACAACTTCTGGCCTTTGTTGGACGATGCTCGCTATCCTTTTAGCCACCTCTACGACACTGGCTTCAGTATCGCTACCAAGAAGACGCTGGTTGTTCCGGTTGGCGCCCGTAAAGACGTCTGTGCCATTCTGTCGGTGCATTACCTAGGCAACTGGGATGCCACGATGACGAACTGGACTCCGCAAACCACCCAGCTCACGTTGGCGCAGGAACAGTCCATCGGTTATGCGCTGAAGGTTGCTGCTCAGATGTATCCAGAATCGGATGCCTACGGCACGCCTACGGTTCGTTGTGCTATCTTCGGACACTCCGGTAAACTGATTCAGGCTCCTCAGTACGGCTTCCTGCCGCTCACGATCGAGGTTGCCAGTAAGTTTGCCGCTGCGATGTCGGGCGCAGGCGGAACCTGGAAGCAATCGGCTATGCCTGACCTTCCTCGTTCTACGAACAACCGAGTGCAACTCTTCTCGAACGTCAACAACACGTGGCAGTCGTTCCAGAACTACTCCACCGATTGGGCAGACGCGATCAACACGGTTCAGTCTTTCGACATGAACTCGTTGTTCTTCCCGGCATGGCGTACCGTCTATCCGGACGACACGTCTATCCTGACGTCGATGTTCGCGATGGTTGCTGCCGCATACCTCGAAAAGGTTGCGCTCAACTCGTGGCGTAGTCTGACGGGTACGTCTGGTCTAACGGATGCTCAGTTGATCAAGAACTCGAACGACCTCATCACGCAAGCTGTGAATGGCGCCTTCGCTGGCCGTTACGTTATCGTTCCCAACACGACAGTGACCCAGAACGATCAGGCTCGCGGCTACAGCTGGACTACCCAGATCAGCATGTACGGCGACAACCAGAAGACGGTTGGTTCCTTCACGATCACGTCACAGCGTCTGTCGGCACTCCCGACGACCGCAGCTTAATGAGGAGTGTTCAGTATGGCACGTTTAGCTAATGCTCTTTTAGGGCAAGCAGCGTTCAACGCGGGTCGGTCTGCACCGACCCTCGACCCGACGCTTGGCGGTCAAAACGGGTTTGAGGTTGACTACCCTAGTTGGGTAAGCAATGCCCAGTATATCCGTCGTAACATCATCTGTAAGCTGATTGAGGCGCCAGCTGGCTTCCAGTACCTGCCTAACCCCGATGTGTATGTGAATACGCTGAAGGCGCTGGTGGAACTGAAGGCTCTGCGTATCGAAGGTCTGAACCAGACTCTGACCGTCGAGACCCAAGGGACTCCCTTTGGCGGTGCAGGCGAACAGCAGGAAGATCCGACGAAGGTCACCCGTGCTCAGTCCAACCCAAGCTTCACTTGGAACGAGAAGTTCGGCAAGCCGATTTCTTACTTCCTGCGTGACTGGGCAACCGAACTGATCATGGACCCTATCACGGGTTTCCCGAACGTTGTCACTCGTACGGGTGCACAACCTACGGATAACCTTCCTGACTTCTACTCGGCAACCATGTTGTTCATTGAGCCCGATCCGTTGCATAAGAACGTGATGGAAGCATGGCTCTGTACCAACATGTATCCGAAGGGAAGTCTCGGGGACATCGTCGGTCGTCGTGATCAGACCGCAGCTGGTGAACAGGCTGAGTACTCGATCGAGTTCACGGCCATCACTCAGGTTGGTATCGGCGTGATGCAGCTGGCTCAGCAAATGCTGGATCAGATGAACCTCACGGGTGCTAACCCGAACCTGCGTCCTGCGTTTGTTCAGCAGATCGATGCTGATGTCATGGCAGCTGCCAACGGCTACGCCGAGCAGATTGCCAATGCCGCAGCTTCTGCGATCTCTGTCTAACGACACAAAAAAAAAAAGAGACTCCTTTCGGGGAGTCTCTTTTGTGCCTTAGCCAGGATGGTCTTGATCAAAATCTTCGGATAGTATTTCGACAGCACTTTCGGAATCTTTTTCGTCCACGATTTAGGTCTCAAGGTTCAGAATGACTGCCAATAGGTTACTAGCAGGGTCGTCGTTTTTGAATTCGAAAACAAACGAATCGACAATGGTTGTGGCGTTGCTGAGTTCGCCAACAACAAACAGGCTATCGCACGACGACCTTGTTGGCTTAAACCCGAGTATAGCTAATTGCTGAAACAAGTACTCCAATTGTTTAAGGGGAATGGAAACGAATTCCCCTTCCTGACCTGGCCGAACAAGACCGCCAATGAATCTTTCAGTCTCCGTTACCGAAAAACAGGTAGGGTTCCAGTCGCTGGAGGCGCAACGCATAAAGCACTTCTCAGAAACAGGTCTCCATGTGTTTAGCGGATCTACAAGAGGTTGTCCGGCATTGAACGCGATTGGCTTCGTAATGACCTGAATGTTGTTCTTGATGAGCTGATAACCAGGTTTGTCGAATGTGATGTTGATCGAGTTGTCGCCGAGCGTAACGACTGGTATGTTGGGATCGGCATACGTCGGGTATTTGACGAATTTGTCTTTGGTCAAAACGTGACCAGACGTTTCAAGAAAGGCAACATTGTCGTCCTTTCTCCCTAATATCGCCGTATGTTTGTCGTTCCATGTCGTATAACGCAAAATCGGCGCTTTATCGAAAAGCAGACTACCCAACAAACGAATTACTTTTCCACGAAACTCTCTACCATGGTGTCGGTCGTGCAGCGTCTCGCTGAGTCTTGAGTACCGAAAGTAGTTGGAAAAGAAGCCTTCGTAAAATTCCTGACGTGAGTTAAAAATCATTGGGTTTCTCCACGGGTCCAAAGACCTCGACAGCAGCTTCCTTATTGGCTTCGCGGATGATTTTGTCCAGACCTTCGTGATCGAATAGCCTTTTTTCGAGGTCTTCTTGCTTTTGTTTGAGCTCGGAGGACGTGTCTGTAACGTGTTCAATGCCGTTAGGACGAATAACAGCCTTGACCTCGATAGTGCAGGTCGTCAAATCGCAAAGAGGACCGTCGACATGAGCACAGCCTACCGCCTTGTAGACCTTACAATGGCGTATGGGATCGGGTTTGGAATGGAATATTTTAAACATGACATCGTTTCCTTTCTAGAAGAGGTCAAAAAAAGAGTCCCGTTAAGGACCCTCTTTAATGTGTCGGACAGGTCGGTTGAGAACGAAGTGCGAAAGGTAGCAGTGTCCCTTATCCGGAATTTCGACGAGCTTCAGCCCCAATACGTGTCGTCCAATGATCCCGGACACACTGCTGTTGAAGTACTTGACGTCGACGCCTTTGACGCGTTTGCAACGTTGCGTACTGGTGCGTGCGGCCAAGCGGTTGTCCCGCTAATGTGTCGGTAAGATACTTCGCAAACTGATTGATGCTGTCCTGTTTCTGATTATCTGTATCGTTATCGATGTGCATATTCACGTCTCTCCTAAAGTGAAGGATCCGTCCTTGGGCTCAAACGGTCGTTGCTAGTCCACTCGCTTGAACCAGACGACGTCATGGAAACCATCTGTATCTTCCTCAACGTGACTTTTGACGATTGTCATTCCGAGTTTATAGGAGGCTGCTGCACATGCCGTGGTGATAAGTTCGTTTGGCAATCCAGACAATACCGACCAGGTTCCGTCGTTCTTCATCAGGCAGTCGAAGCCACACTCGCGAATGTCTCCAGTGGCAAACTCCTTAACCAGGTTTTCGGCCAACAACTTCTCATCGGGATCAGAGAAGTGTAAGTCCCTATGAGACCCCTCGGTTTTGCTTGTCTGAGATCTACTACCGGGAACAAAAACAGGCGAAGGAGTCGACATAACTGGACGAGCTGATGCCACCACAACAGCCTTGAGGTCTTGAATCGCCGCAATGATCGCTTTGGCGTCGTTCGACAAACCAGACTCGCTATTCTCTTGACCAACCTCAAGACCACGCGAATAGTCCTTATCGCCGAGCAGATGTTCGAGCTTTTGTTCTACAGCTTGCTGTTGTTGATCGTTCATCGGTTCATCACTGGTAGAATCAGACATAATGAATCTCCTAACGAGAGTAGTAATGCGGTGGTATCGGTTCCGCGCTTGGACTATACATGATCTCGAGACCCGTTATGCCATGTGTCGTCTCAGACCGCTGAACATGGATGTACAGACCGTGCTCGATGACTTCTGGCACCCACATGTACTTAGGATGCATTTCGTTGACCGTCTTTTCAATGAGCTTGATTTGATCGTCGGTTAATGCATCGGTTCCGCCATCAACTACGCATGACGCTTCGCACGATGCCATGAAAAGAGGGAACCCAATCCGGTTTATAATTCTGTTATGGATTGCTCCACTCAAAAACCGTATCAGTTCATCGCCAGTCAAAATTGACATAACTAACCTCCTATTAAAGTAGCACAAAAGCAGGGATCCAAACGATCCCTGCCTATGCCTGATTTTTAGCTGATGTGAATTTCGACGCCCCTTATTCCTGACGTTGTTGTAGCAGGTCGAACGTCTAATTTGTACACCCCATCGTGGAATCTTCCCACACCCTCCAGTATCTTTTTCCAGGCCTTGTCGTCCAATTCACAAACATCTATGCCGCCAGGCACTATAGAGCTGACTATCTTCGACATGAAGAACGATTCGGGCCCGCACACATTGATCCTATCCAGTATCGCTTGTACAACGACCTTGATAAGCTGGTAGTTATCGGACATCTTATCGAATCGGTTGGGTTGGAATCGGTCATGGCTTCTCGGATAAAATGTCTCCTGTTGCTGAGGATTATTGCCAAACGGATAAGGCGGCGGCGTCATGCCGTACGGCCCAAAGAATGGAGCAGGTCCTGGTTGGCCAGAAAAATACGGATCTGATGGATTGCCTGGCCGAGGAAATGGCATACCTGGTTGCATAAACTTCGGCATTGAATTAAACGGCTTTGGGATCAACTGTCCCACGAGGCTTAGGGTCGTCCGCAATCCATCGATGGCATCGACGATAGCCCTGGTATCGGCCGACAACTCGGGTTGCGTTTCCGGTGCCTTCTGTTCCGTACGGTAGTTCTTGAACAGCGTGAACCCGATCTTGCTGCCCTTCTCAAAGACGGCAGGAAGCTTGTACGTCATCTTTCCGGAATGTGTCAGTCGACACACACAGTCGGCAATGGCCGGGATGAGATCGCATACGGCAGACGATATGTCTTGGCCATCTTGCAGCTTCCATCGATAATTGATTCCTTCCCAGATGTCGTACACTACCGCCAGCGTTGACGTTGAACCGTCATCCATTTCAAAGAATTCACGGATGATCTCGTCGACAATTTCTTTACCGACACTTATAATCCCTAACACCGCCTTACTGGTTAAGGCTGAACGACAATCCATGATCGCGTCGGCCAAGGCTGCGATATCGGCACGAGTTCCATAAATGCTGGCGTTGGCGTTCTTCTGGGCTTCGGCTTCGGGCGTTTTTTTCATCTCAAGACTCCTATCAAGTAAATCGTTAGCGGCCTTATCAGCCGCTTTCTGGGCGGCAGATTGTTGGTTTTTCGTTTTATCCAGCATCATGGTGGGCTGCGGTTTTGGTCCACGACTTTCATAATTCTGGTCGCTCATGCCTGCCATCACCTGGTCGCGCATTTCCTTGTATTTCTCTTCCCTGTATTTCTCTACGGAAAGAGGCCCCGGTTTCCTTATTGACCCCAGTTCGTCGGATGGATCAACTCGCAAGTCGACGACGTCCTTCCAAAACTCCTCCTGAGCTTTTGTGTATTCGTTCTCGCCTTTATCGCTGTCGTCATCCCCGTTGTGGTCTTCCTTGAATGCAAGGTTCCTGGCCTGATCCGATGTCTCCTCCTTCGCGACCCGTAGGAAAGTACGACCGAATTCTTCAACAAACGAAACAGAATAATCCATCAGGTTGGGATTTTTGAGCTTGACAACCCGAGAACAGGCTGGCAAAAAGACCTTTTCGATGAAGTCTCTAGAACAGCCCGATAACTGGTTGCGCAGCTCGTCCATGTTGATGAGGTATATGGAACAACCAGTGCGGAGCGGTTTTTGCATCGCGATGGCGCCTGAACTGGCCAGCACAACGAAAGCAATGTGTTCAACGCTATTGCTGGCCTTGAGCCATTCCTCGCGCATCTCGGCAGCCTCCGGACTCAGATACTTGATCGTGGTTTCGTAGCCTCGAGAAACTTCGAGCACACCTTTCACGAGTTCATCGATGGCGGCTCCATAATCGGTTTCGTTTTTCATAATTGGTTCCTTCTTGATAGGTGCCGAATAAGAGAAGTTGAGTTCAGGGCACAGAGAGAGTCCTTTTTGGACTCTCTCGATATGCCGAATTAAGACGGTACGTACACGTTGATCGTTTCGAATTGTGGGTTGCCGTCCGTAAACTGACCAACCTGGATCTGGGCGCTTCCGATTCCGATGGCAGTCACCAATCCAGAAGGACTGATGGAGATCACTCCAGAATTGGTGTTCTGGTAGGCCACGTCGTAGGAAGGGACCGGACTGATGTTAATCTGGGCAGTCCCGTTGCGGTACATAACGATACCCTCCGCTGCTGGGATGGCCGGAACGACTGGCGTTACCTCACCACCGCCAACGATGGTCCCGGCAGCAGTCGTCGTTATGGCCTGTCCTACAGTAGGTACAGCAGATAGCGTACTATCGATGGCTTGCCATTGCGCTAGCGTCGTAGTGCCTAGAGCCGTTACGGTATAATTAGTACCGGTGGTAACGACTGCCGTCGGGTAGACGGTTGGCTGCAACGTGACGCTATAAGCCGTAGGAGCCGCAGGAGCCGCAGGAAACGGAACGGTAGTCACAGGAGCCGGCAGTGTTTTGTTGCTGGCAATCTGCGTATTGATGGAATTCAGGAAGGCTGTTAGGGCGACAATGCCAGCGGCCAAGATCGAGACGTTGTAAGGAGCGAACTGTGCAGCCGTCAAGTCTATGAGATCGGTTGTGCTGCTCGTTGCGCCGTTTTGAACCGACTGACGATAGGTCCACGAAACACTGCTGTTACGACCAAAGACGACGTCTTCCGCATACAGCTTGATGATGATGTTACCACCCGCAACGTCATTAAAGCCAGCAACACTGACATTGAATCCATCCAGTGTCGTGGCGCTGTATGCGCACAGTACGTTGGCGTAGGCGCCACCCAGTTGGAAAAGTGGCAAAACGGCTGCCGCAATTTCGTTCTGAAGCGGGATTAGAAGGTTTTGCAAAATCGCATTTTCAGCATCGCTCCGTAGTGACATGAAAGTAGCCTCGATTCAAAAAAGTAAGAAGGGATGCTTAAAACAAAAGGAGAGTCGTTCGACCCTCCTTTCTATGCGTTTAAGCAGGACTGGTTTCGGTTGCCGAGGAGGCGCGTTTGAACGCATGCTCCATAGCCTTGGATCCGCCACGATTGGAACGCTGAGCGCGTTCGTCGTTGTTCTGGCGCACGGTAGGCTCGAATTCTCCGAGTCGATGTGCCACCATATGGTCAATGTCCTTGACGTCGTCGAGACCCACAGCACGATAAAGGCCGCTGCGGCCCTGGACGGCCTCGACCCAAACGCAACACTGATAGAGCTTGTCCGCATCAGCCTTCGAACCCATGGCTGCGTGAGTGCTGTAGACTGGAATGCGGCCCGACATGACCTTCTGTTTGCGGTCGACCGAGAGGAAAGCAGACGCACATTCGCGGTGAGTCGGTTCGCCAGGCTTCGGTTCCTTCTGACGGATGTAGTCACTTTCGAAACCATTCACCGACATCAGAGTCTGACCTTCGCCCACCGGGGCGACAAAAAGCGTAGCAGGCTGAAGAGTGCCATCGGGTAACCGAATCTGCGTCTTCGAGCGTCCCGTGATCATGATCTCGATTTCTTCGCCGACTGGGACATCCTTGCCGAAGAAACAAATGCTGCCGTTGATCCAGGCAATCGGGAACATGTTTCCGTCCTTACCGGGACGGGTGTTGGCGCGCGGAATTACTTTCATGATGACTCCGGTGGGGGGTTAAAATGCTACTGAAGCATAGACCGAATCGAATTGCTCGATCAGTTCGCGTTTACGAATCTTTGAGTCTTTAAAACCGGCTGCTTTCTCAAGCAGCAGATAGTCTTCCTCAAAAGATTGGTGCTGGCCAGCTTCAAAATGTTTTGTCAGGACATTAGAGGCTGGCAATTTGAGACGCATTGGAGCGCCGTTAACCTTATATAACCGCGCCACGGTATGGAGTCCGTAGGCCATTAGAATTTTCGCTTCGGGCTCAGGCAACAGATAGTCGTCTCGTTCGGTTCGGCGTCTGTGCCATACGACCATGTTGTATTCGAACGTAAGGCCAGTCAGCAGCGAGCAAAACGACAATGCCCAACATTCGAAGACGTAAAATTCTGTCCTACTAAGACCTTCGTCCTTGGCTATCTTCAGGACCTTCTCCGACCATTTGGTTTCGAAGTTGAGTTCTCTGTTCGCGAACAGATGCCAAATCTTGGAAAAGGTTTTAGCCAGTTTCTCGACGGACAAACCATCCATTCCGATGGTCTGTAAACTGAAATTGGCTGGCTGAAGTATTCGTCCAGACTCCTTATCCAGGAGCTTCTGGATTCCTTGGTGCGATGCCGCTGCGATCTCTAAGAGGCCCATTTCCCAATCCTCAAGTGTAGTATTCCTTTCCCTGCTGCTCGAAGTACTGTCTGATGACGTCGGCCAGAACTTTCTTCTGGTCCTCGTCGCACTCGATGCCGCCATCCATAAGGATAGTGGATAGCAGACCATCCCAAGCCTTTGGACGTAGCCTTTGGCTCTGGATGAGATGTTCTTTATAGCGCGCCATTAACCACTCGCGTCCTCGTCCGTCCATGGTTGATTTGTAGAGCAAGGATTCTGGAATCTTGAACGGCGCAACATCCGTATTGAGAGTATCTCCCATGCGCCGCACACCCAACCGATGTGCTTCCACGATGAGTTCGCGGAATGGCATTTTCGAAACCTTCTCGAAATAAAGATGAGGTTCGTCGATCTCAGCCTCTATCTTTTTAAACGTCTCT